>Ga0255095_1000009_pt1 | contig 162250 bp, 109 predicted proteins | sample Colum_Law_RepC_8_2_FD_188435 | JGI IMG/M metagenome (GOLD analysis project Ga0255095, IMG submission 188435) | Freshwater microbial communities from Columbia River, Oregon, United States - Colum_Law_RepC_8d | ecosystem: Environmental > Aquatic > Freshwater > River | place: USA: Oregon...
TTAAAGGAACTGGACACCCTTGGACGGCGATACGGTGGGCTGCACGCAGCGTCAGGCACGCTCCCCTCTGGTGCCAACGAAAGCGTTCGTCTGACCGTACTCGGAATGATCTTTCGATCGAAGGGCCTGCCCGAGAAGTTCGCACAGGCCAAGTTCTGTTTGTATCTGAAGAACAACGGCTTCTACGACAACGTCAAAGCCGTCGTTGAATCGAAAGGGAAGGATTTCTTCCGTGAGCTGAACGATCTCTACGTCAGCCCCATTCTGCACGACGCGCTTGTCGAAGTGGATTCAGGCTTTGGTGATCGCAAAGCGGCTCGAGCAACGATCAAAGCCGAGTTCGTTCAGCCGAATGACGTATCGACAAAAGAATTCATCCAAACGATTCGCGAAGTTATTTCAGTTAGCGGTCAATTGCCGTGCACGATCATCGTGCTGGACGAAGTGCAGGTTTATATCGGTGAGGAACAGGATCGCGCTCGCGATGTCGTTGAGGTGGCTGAAGCACTCAGCAAGCAACTCGACTGCCGCATCGTTGTCATCGGTGCCGGCCAGAACGCTCTTAGCGCTCAGGCTCCGCACTTTCAGTGGTTGAAGGACCGCTTCACGATCCCTGTTGAACTTTCGGACACGGACGTTGAAACGGTCACTCGACGCGTGCTGCTCCAAAAGGAGCCGAAGCATGTGCCGGACATTCGCAAATGTCTTGACCTTCACGCTGGCGAAATCGAACGTCAGCTTTCTGGAACGCGCATCGCCAGCACCAGCAACGATCGTAGCATCATTGTCGAAGACTATCCGCTCCTACCGACGCGACGTCGCTTCTGGGAGTACGTCTTCCGAGCGGTCGATCCGACGGGCACCAGCGGGATGCTGCGATCGCAATTGCGGATTATTCACGATGCGCTGCATGAGTTGGCCGAAGAGCCGCTCGGTACTGTTGTGCCTGCTGACTTTATGTTCGAGCAGCTACAACCCAACTTGGTACAGCAGGGCGTTCTGCTGCGCGAGTTAGACGAAACGATCCGCAAGCTTGATGACAATACGGCCGAGGGCAAGCTCAAACGACGTATCTGCGGACTGATCTTCCTGGTCCGCAAAATCCCTCGTGAAGCGGGCTTTGATATCGGCATCCGTGCGACACCCGAAATGTTGGCAGACCTGTTGGTCAGCGACCTTCGCAACGATGGTTCCGACCTACGCAAACAAGTGCCGTTGATGCTCGAGCAATTGGTCGAAGACGGCGTCTTGCTGAAAGACGAGACGGAATACAACCTGCAAACCAAAGAGTACTCGGATTGGGATCGCGAGTATCGCAATCGTGTCGCTCGCTTCAACGAAAAGAACGCTGAGCTCCATGCCAAGCGGGATGCCTTGATTCGAGCCACCGCCGAGAAAGAACTGAAGAACGTCCAGTTAGTCCATGAAGGGGAGCGCAAAGAAAAGCGACGCTTGGAGATCTTCTTCGGTGAAGAGGCCCCCAAAGTTGACGACGATACGGTCCCTGTCTGGATTCGCGACGGATACAACACCTCCGAGAAGAACGTTGTCGAAGCCGCGCGGGCGGCTGGTACTGACAGCGCAATTGTCTTCGTCTTCCTGCCTCGGGGAAATGCGGACGGTTTGAAGACGCAAATCATCCGCAACGAAGCTGCCGCCGGGACGATTCAGTTCAAAGGCGTCCCAAGCACGCCCGAAGGCGAAGAAGCCAAGAAGGCGATGGAGACTCGCATGTCAGACGCTGCAAGTCAGCGCAATGAGCTGCTGGCCGAAATCGTCGATGCCGCGAAGGTCTTCAAAGGTGGAGGAGCTGAAGTTAACGGCATCACGATTGAGCAGAAGATCGTCGACGCGGGCAACGCAGCGCTCGTGCGGATGTTCCCTGACTTCAAAGATGCGGACTACAAGAATTGGCCTGTGGTTATTACGCGTGCGAAAGCGAATGATGACACGCCGCTGCAAGCGATCAAATGGACTGACGAAGCCAAAGCCCATCCCGTCTGCAAAGCGATCCTGAAGGCAATTGGCTCTGGTGCTGAAGGGCGTGATCTACACAAGAAATTTGGCTCGTCACCCTATGGTTGGCCCCAGGACGCGGTCGACGGTGCGTTGATGTCGCTCCATAACGCGGGCGATGTGTCGGTGCGATACTCTGGTGAAGCCGTCGCGGCCGGCAAGCTCGACCAAACCAAGATCAAAAAGGCTGAGTTCCGACAGGTAACCCGAGTTATTTCTGCTCGCGAGAAATTGGCGCTGCGTGGGCTGTTTCAAGAGGCTGGCGTCACGGCGAAGCAGAGCGACGATCTGGAAGACAAGTCCAGCGAGTTCATCGACGCTATGCTTGGTCTCGCCTCACGCGCCGGCGGCGAAGCACCACTGCCTCCATCGCCTAACACCCAAGGTCTTCTCGACATACGCAACCATGCAGGCAACGAGCGGCTGGGCAAATTGCTGGAGCAGGAATCCGAGCTCAAGAAGGTTGCGAAGCAGTGGCGAGAACAGGGCGACCTTGCTGAGAAACGGCTTCCAAATTGGAAGATGCTCGATCGGATGCTTCGCCACGCAACCAATCTGCCCGGCATGGAAGAAGTCCGCTCTTCAGCCGAAGGTGTTCGAGTCAATCGATTGCTACTCGACACAACGGATCACGTTTCGGGCTTGGTGAAGAAGTGTGCTGAACTACTGCGAGCATCCGTAACGTCGTCGCATGCCCACTTGAAATCGATTCAGGATGAGCAAATGGCGTTACTGTGCAAATCGGATGTTTGGAACAAACTAAGTCCGGAACAGCAGACAAGCGTTCTTGGCTCCAATGGCATCAACGATATCGCCGCAATCAAAGTCGGGTCTGATAGTGAATTACTAGGACTACTCGATTCAACTCCTTTGTCATCCTGGTCGGACAAATGCGCTGCTCTACCAGGTCGATTTTCCACTGCCCTTGCTCAAGCCGGAAAGATGCTCGAGCCTAAGTTGCAACAAGTGCGACTCACAAGCGTGACGCTGAAAACACCAGAGGATGTGAAGCAGTGGTTGAGTCAGCAGGAGGATCTGCTGATCGAGAAACTGAAGCTGGGGCCGGTAATCATTAACTGAACGCGACCAATAAACACTTAGGGCGTCAAGATATGAATACGACAGAATCAAACCCAACACCGTCGGAGAATGACTTCTTTGAAGTCGATGAAAAAAGCCTGAGTGAATTCGATTTTCCTGTGGAATTTCGCGATGTTTACGTTGATTTCAAAACCGGCCATCAGCGCTCGCTCTTTTCAGACTCCATGATCAAACAAGACAAGCATCTTGCAGTTGTTGACGTCGATCGAGAGTACACATTTGCGATTGTGAGTCCAGACTACGAAATCGTATCCAATCTCCAGGCAGTCCAGCTTGCCGAGAAGTGCTTCCAGACGGTGTTCAAATTGACGAACACCAGCCAGATGAAGCTGTTCAATGTCATCATGCCAAAAACCCGATCACAATGTCACATCGACTTCCTGCATCGTCAGTCCAGATTTCAAATCAAGGACGGTGATCCGTGGGCACCGTTTATTCGGGTCTCAAACAGTTTTAATCGTTCTCGCGCATTGAAGTTTGACCTTGGGTTCTGCCGTGGAATTTGCCGGAACGGTCTGATCTTTGGGAAGGAGAGCATTGAATTTAAGTTCTCCCATACCAAAGGTGTCTCTGGGTTGGCCTTGGCTGAGTTCAAACTTAAAGGTGGTGAATTCAGCAGGCTGGAGACGCAATTCAAGGGACGTCTCGCGAATCTACAGCGTTATCACGTTTCCTCGAAGCTGATGTGGCCACTACTGTGCAAGGTCTTTGCCTTGTCGCCACCAGGTGAAGATGCCAGCTCAAGAAGAAAAGCAAACTGGGACGAGCAAAAGTCAGCGGTTGCGAAGCTGACGGACAAGTACTTCAAAGAGTTGGAGCCTACCGGATACGCCGCCCTCAATGTCCTTACCGATTACGCGACACGTCCGCCGGCAGTGAGTTTCGGTGAAGGAAGAGTTCATGGAATGCAGACGACAAGCGGCCTTTGGGTAGAAGAGTTTGTTGATGCGATCAGCTCAAAAGAGTTCGATTTCGCAAAATACCTTGGTGAATATTACTCGCTTGCTAACTAGCCTCCAGATGCCGTGTCATCTAATACGTAAACGATGAAATCATGCCTGCATTAGCTGCCGAACTCCGCAAAGATCTTGAACGCGTCATTATCAAGGCTCGCAACTTGGTGGTCGCGGACGTAACGGATCGCCTGAAAGAGTTGAACGTCCACGAAGGGAAACGTGGAGCGTTGTCTGACGCTCAGGCAAGATTGCGTATTCGCCTGCGAGCGCACGGCAAACAGATCGGGGACATTCGCAATTCCCAGTCTGAGACGCAGCAAATCGATCGACTCGTGCAGGAGTGTGCCTACGAACAATGGCACCGGATGATCTTCGTGCGGTTTCTGGCTGAGAACGAGTTCCTGGTTGATCCCGACTACGGCCAGTCGGTGTCGATGGAGGCGCTGGTTGACATCGCGGAGGAATCTAAGATTGATCCGTGGGTACTGGGTGGGCAGTTCGCTTCGGCGGCCTTGCCGGCTATCTTTCGCAAAGAAGATCCGTTATTGGAAGTGCGACTGTCTCAAGAGAGTCAACTTCAGCTAAATGGCTTGCTGGAGTCGTTGCCACCAGAGGTGTTCACAGCCGACGATTCTCTTGGCTGGGTCTACCAGTTTTGGCAGAGCGAAGAGAAGGATCGCGTAAACGCTTCTGGTGATAAGATCGACGGCCGTTCGATTCCAGCGGTTACGCAGCTCTTCACCGAGCATTACATGGTGTTGTTCCTGCTGCACAATACGTTGGGTGCCTGGCACGCCGGCAAGGTGCTGGCCGAGAATCCAACGTTGGCGATCGATGCAAAGAATGAGGCAGAGTTGCGTCGTGCCGTGGCTTTAGAAACCGCCGGTGGCTACGAGTTTGAGTATTTGCGGTTTGTTCGAGAGAACAGTCAGTCGTTAGATGATGAAGACGCGGAGCCCGGTCCGTGGCGTCCGATGGGCGGAACGTACTCAGGTTGGCCCAGGACGGCTGCTGAGCTCAAGGTACTCGATCCCTCTTGCGGTAGCGGACACTTTCTGGTGGCCGCGTTCGAAGTACTCGTTCGCTTACGTATGTTTGAAGAGAGTCTATCGATCGAAGCCGCAGTTGAAGCAGTGCTGCGCGACAATCTTTTCGGCCTCGAGATCGACCCTCGCTGTACTCAGATCGCTGCGTTCAATGTTGCGATGGCTGTCTGGAAGCTGACCGGTCCCAAGCCGCTTCCACCGATGCGCAACATTGCATGCTCGGGTATTCCGCTTGGCAGCAGCCGTGATGAATGGATGAAGTCACTGAAAGTGGTGTTGCCCAACTCGAATCTTGGATTCCAATGGGGGCAGCTATACGACATGTTCTCAAAAGCAGATACGCTTGGAAGCTTGATAAACCCACAGCGTTTTTTCGGATCAGGAATGATTACCGATCAACAGTTGGAAGAGATGTCGAAAGCGCTCGAAAAGGTCGTCGCCGATGATCGCAACGCTACGGATGAACAGCAGGAGCTTGCTGCAGCCGCGCAAGGACTGACACGTGCCACGGAGCTACTGGCCGGTAAATACACGTTGGTCATAACGAATGTTCCGTATCTCGGACGAGGTAAACAGAACAATGAACTCAAGAAGTATCTCGACACTCAGTACACCCTGGGCAAGGCGGACTTGGCAACCGCTTTCTTGCTGCGATGCTTAGAGTTCTGTTCGCAGAGCGGTTCGACCTCTTTGGTTACGCCGCAGAATTGGTTGTTCCTAACAACTTACAAGAAATTGCGTGAAACGTTACTTGATCGACGACAGTGGGATTTTGTAGCAAGGTTGGGATCAGGAGCGTTTGAGACTATCGGTGGTCAAGTGGTAAACGTGGCGTTGATTTCGATAACTGCAAATAATTCCTTCGATCATCACGCGCTGGCGGGAATCGATGTTTCGGCGGCGGGGACGCCGGATGGAAAATCATCTCAACTACTGGGGCAGACAAATAACGCAGTAGTCTTAATCCCCCAGGAAGAGCAGCTCCGCAACCCTGATTCGTCGATCTCTTTCAGAGTGAGGCAGACTCGCGGCGTGTTTTCCGATATCGCAGCTGCATATCAAGGCATCTCTACGGGTGACAACTTCAGGGCGACCATCCAGTTTTGGGAAATCGCATTTCCAAGTGATGCTTGGAGATACTTTCAAGGGCCCGCAGGGGAACTCGCCAGAAACTCCCTTTCCGAGTTTCGCTATGCCGGAAGAGAAACACTGATTAGGACATCAATGATTAAATCGAATGAGTGCGCCGCCATCAGAGGGCGAGAAGCTTGGGGAAAGATGGGAGTTGCAGTCTCACAGACAGGTCGATTGATTCCAACCGTTTACACGGGCGAATTATTTGCCAATACAATTCCTGTGATAATTCCCAAGTCGAACGCAATGTTGAATGTGGTGTGGCACTTCTGTGAATCCGGCGCGCTTGAAGCTGCTATTCGTGCTGACAACGCAAAAATGAGTGTTGATAACGGGTACTTTGGAAAAATTGAATTCGATCTCAAGTTCTGGCAACTTGATACAAGAAACGGGTTTCCGGATGGCCTACCTGAGCCGGAAAGCGACGATCCAACACAATGGCTCTTCCACGGACGCCCCGAAGAGTCGACGGCACCACTGCAAGTTGCCGTTGCTAGACTGCTCGGCTATCGATGGCCCGCAGAGCTCGACAGTGAGATGCGGCTCAGCCAGCGAGCTCGCGACCTCGTTGCCCGCTGCCGTGAATTAGACGAATTCGTGGATGACGACGGAATTGTCTGCATTCCGTCCGTTCGAGGTGAAGATCCAGCATCGGATCGCTTGCTTCGTCTGCTGCACGCGGCGGCCGTGAATCACAGCGAAAATCTGGATGCTTGGTTGCGCGACAAGTTCTTTCAAGAACATTGTGAAGTCTTTCACCAACGCCCGTTCATCTGGCACATCTGGGACGGCAAGAAAGACGGATTCGCCGCGCTTGTCAACTATCACAAGCTTGCTGGCCCACAGGGAAAGAAACTTCTCGAAAGCCTGACCTACAGCTACCTCGGTGATTGGATTACTCGCCAGGAAGCTGCGGTCAAGAACAACGAGTCCGGTGCCGACGATCGCTTACTCGCCGCAAAGGAGCTTCAGGAGCAGCTTGAAGCCATTCTGCACGGCGAACCGCCTTATGACATCTTCGTTCGCTGGAAGCCGCTCCACAAGCAGCCGATTGGCTGGACACCCGATATCAACGACGGCGTCCGCATGAACATCCGCCCCTTCATGCTGGCCGAACTTTCACGCGGTCGCAAAGGAGCCGGAGTCCTTCGATTCCCTCCTAAGATCAAGTGGACCAAAGATCGCGGCAAGGAACCCAAACGACCACTGGAAGATTTTCCGTGGTTCTGGAACTGGGATGAAAAGAAGGATGATCCCACCAACTTCGCCGGCGGCAAGAAGTTCACTGGAGACCGCTGGAACGACCTTCACTACACGATTGAGTTTAAGCAAAAAGCTCGCGATGCAGCGAAGGGCAAGGCGGTGGAGTCATGAGCCAAGACAGTTACGAATCGCATTTCGCGCACTCTCCTGAGTCCCGTATCTTTGGCAGGTCACGAAAATAACCCGGGTATCTTCACGACACAGATCTCGTGAACGTACTCGAAACATTCATACGCGAGTCAATTCCAACAGATCAATACACTTTGGGGCCAATATGCTAATACACGAACTACGGCTTGCAGGCTTACTTTCCTTTGGGCCAGACACCCCGCCACTGGCTATGCAACCGCTCAACATCCTTGTCGGTCCAAACGGATCAGGCAAATCAAACTTCCTCGAGGCGATCGGTTTGTTACGTTCCGCCGCGACCAAACTTGCCGCGCCCATTCGTGGAACCGGTGGAGGGGGCGTTAGTGAGTGGATCTGGAAGGGAGCTCCTGATGGAAGCGGTGTCGTTGACGCGGTTATCGAGTATCCCACTTCCGGAACCAAGCTGAGGCATTTGCTCGAATTTGGAATCGTTTCCAAGCGTTTTGAACTTCTGGATGAGCGCATCGAAAACGCTAAGCCTGATCCTGGGCACGTGGACCCGTACTTTTACTATCGCTATCAGAATGGTCATCCCGTTTTGTCGGTTCGAGGAGTGAAAAAGAAACGCCAACTAGAGCGGCAAGACCTGGCTCTGGACGAATCCATCCTGACTCAACGACGTGAACCCGATCAATACCCCGAACTGGCCTATCTTGCGGATCAGTACGAGAAGGTTCGGCTTTATCGAGAGTGGTCGTTTGGAAGGAAATCGATTCATCGAAATTTCCAGCAAGCGGACTTACCTGGTGATCAACTCGAAGAAGATTTTTCCAATCTCAATTTGTTCCTCAACAGGATTGCGAGCGACCCAAAAATCAAACGGTTGGTCGTTGAAAAGTTGAAGAATCTGTACGACGGTATCACGGACTTCGGAATGCATGTCGTCGGTGGTGCGCTACAACTCAGCGTGACAGAGGGCGATTACGCTATTCCGGCCAGTCGTCTATCGGACGGAACACTTCGTTTCCTTTGCCTGTTGGCGATTCTCTGCGATCCCAATCCTGCACCACTGATTTGTATTGAAGAGCCAGAACTCGGCATGCATCCCGACATGCTGCCAGGAATCGCCGACCTGTTGATTGCAGCTTCTGAGCGAACTCAGCTTGTCGTTACTACACATTCCGAAATTTTGATCGACGCCATGACCGATCGGCCCGAGTCAGTGGTTGTATTTGACAAGCACGATGGTTTAACCACGGCGCAACGACTCAACGCCGATGACCTGAAGATCTGGCTGAAGGATTATCGACTTGGTCGACTGTGGTCGGATGGCCAAATCGGAGGTGTGCGATGGTAAAAAACGTGACAATCTACGTGGAAGGCGGTGGAGATTCTGACGAACTGAAACGGCGGTGCCGCGAAGGCTTTCGAAAGCTGTTTGAGAAATGCAGCTTTAAACGGATGCCGAAATTTGTCGCTTGCGGCGGACGCGGCAATGCGTTTGACAGATTCTGTACTGCGCATGCTGACGGTAAAGAAGATGCCATCCTATTAGTCGACAGTGAAGATCCCATTGCGGATATCGAAAAAACCTGGCCGCACCTGAAGCTTCGTGACAACTGGGACAAACCTGAAGGCGCTCAGGACGAACAAGTGCTGTTAATGACGACTTGCATGGAGACATGGATCGTGACTGATCGAGCGGCGTTGCGAGCGTTTTATAAGAGCGAGTTAAACGAGAGCCAGTTGCCACCATTGGTGAATCTCGAAGGACGCCATCGGCATGCGGTTCAGGATTCCTTGCAGACTGCAACCAAAGATTGCAAGAACAAGTACGAGAAGGGAAAGCGTTCCTTCGAGGTTCTTGCAGTTCTAACGCGTGCAACATTGGAGCAATATCTTCCAAGTTTCAAACGTGCCAGAAAAGAGTTGGCCAAAAAGCTTGGAGAGAAAACATGAGCACTCTCCTCGATGCCGTTATCCAGGGCCTTGACGCTTCGGCGCGATGCGCCAGTAGTGAAGTCGCTCCAACGGCAGTGCTCTGGACGGATCACAAAAGCGAATGGATGCCATTGCTGGATCAGTTAAAGGCCCGGTTGCCGCAGTTGTTGGTGTTGGGTAATTACGCGCCGGATACCAGAACCGGTCCGGCGATCTGGCTGAAGTGCGCCATGCAGGGCGCGCTGCCGGAGGTTGACTTTCCAAAAGGCAAGACGCCGATTCTGTATCTGCCTGGCGTTAGCCGGCAAGAACTACGCGCTGGAACGCAATGCCCGTGGGAACTGCAACCGTTGGTTGAACTGCTGTATCGGGGAACTGTCTGGGCACAAAAGAACGGACGCGACTGGACGGTCGAAGCGATGCTGGTGTCCAAAGAAAGCCCGGCATTGGGCCTGGATGTCTCGGGGAATGCAAACACGAAACTGTCGATGATGGCTTCGCTGGCAGTCCTTGCGATAACGTCCGTTTCGAAACTGCAAGGCCGCAGACTGGAGGCTGAAGACTTTGATCGATTAATGATTGGCGATCATCCTCGTGATTTGCTGCGTTGGATGAGCAATCCGAATGAAGTCCGTGCTGAGATGGACGAGGGCAAGTGGCACGCGTTCTGTAATCGCTGTCGTGACGAATACGGTTTTGATCCTGCCACCGACGGCGAGATCGTAGCAGGCGAGCGGCTGGGCCTGCAGGAGACAAGCAGCTGGGAGACGTTGTGGTCTCGGTTTTGTGAGGCTCCGGAAACCTACAGCGGAGTTGCTTCGACGTTGCGCAAGGCAAAGCCCAACTCGCGGTTGCGGTTCGAACGCGAGTATTGGCCGGATGAGAATGAGCATGATGAAGAGAGTCTTCGAAAGGCACTGCTCGACCTTGCTGGCGTCGATCATGGCAGCGCCCGCACTGAAATTGCAAGACTTGAACAGCATCACGGCGTCAGGCGAAGTTGGGTGTGGGCAAAGTTGGGCCAAGCCCCCATGGCGAGCGTTCTGGAGTTCCTGGTTGGCTTGGCCGGCCGGACGGCGTCTCATTTGGGCGGCGACTCAATCGCGGATTTAGAGAAGCAATATGTGCAGGGTGGTTATCTCGCCGACGACTTCGCCTTGAAGGCGCTGGCGTCAGTGAAATCGAAAGCGGATTGTGAGGCGATCGAAGCGGCCGTGCGGGCGTTGTATCTGCCGTGGTTGGAACACGCGGCTGAACGTTTCCAGGACTGCGCTCAGAAAGAATCGTGGCCTAATAGAACGTCTAGTAATCGACCACCAACGGTGAAGGCCGAGGTCGGCACTTGCCTGCTGTTCGCCGATGGATTGCGTTACGACCTGGCGGTCCGATTGACGGAACTGCTGCGAGAGCGTGGATACACAACGGATGAGAGTCGGCGCTGGGCAGCTCTGCCTACTGTGACCGCTACAGCGAAACCAGCTGTGTCTCCAATCGCTGAGAAGCTGGAAGGACACGGGCTTCCTGATTCCTTCACCCCTGAGATCGTCGATGGGGATGAGGGCAAGCCGCTGACACATGCCCGTTTACATTCGCTGCTTAAGGCAGAGGGTTACCAGATTATCTCTGCTAGTGATGTTGGTGACCCGGCGAAGCCAAAAGCACGTGGCTGGGCTGAAACGGGTGAGATCGACAAGCGTGGCCATGATTTGCAGATCAAGCTCGCTTCCCTCGTCGCCGGCCAGGTAGAAACATTAGCAGATCGTATTGTCGAACTGTTGGATACTGGCTGGAAAAAAGTGCGAGTAATCACCGATCACGGTTGGCTATTAATGCCAGGGGGATTGCCTAAGCAAGACTTGCCATCGTTCCTGACCGAGTCGAAGTGGTCGCGCTGTGCGACGATCAAAGGCGAATCGAAGCCAAACGTAGAGCGTCACGCTTGGTATTGGAATCCGCAAGCCGAGTACGCGAGCGCCTCGGGGATTTCTTGTTTCTCGGCAGGTCATTGTTACCAGCATGGTGGTGTGAGCCTGCAGGAGTGTCTGGTAGCCGACATCGTTGTATCGCCAGACGTTCAGGTCAGTATGCAATCCGTCAACATCGTGAAGGTTGATTGGAAGGGGTTGAAGTGTCGCATGACCGTCGATCCAGTCGCGTCTGGATTGAAGATTGATTTGCGAAGCAAGCCAAATGATCCGACTACTTCGATCACCAGTGGCGGCAAGGCTCTTGACGGAAATGGAACGGTCGCTCTGTTTGTTGAGGATGAGGATCTTGAAGGCTCTGTGGTAGCAGCAGTCGTGTGCAGCGAAGCTGGCCAAGTACTTGCAAAGCAAAGCACCACAGTTGGTGGTGAATAGGAATAAAATGATGATTACATCGAGCCTCCAAATGGACGATTTAGATCGAAAGTCAGCTTCGATTTTCGACGGGTACCTGGTCCGAAAGGACTTGGTGCGCAAATATGCGAGACAATACCCAGTCCCAACCTACGTGGTTGAGTTTCTGCTGGGGCGATACTGTGCGACGGTCGACGAAGCTGAGATTGCTGAAGGTCTGGAGATCGTCGAGAAGCAGCTTCAAAACCGAACCGTAAAGACTGGCCAGGAAGAGGTTTTCATCAAGCAAGCTCGCGATAAGGGATCGGTCAAGCTGATCGATATCGTTCGAGCGAAGCTGGATACTCGTGCCGATTGCTACCTTGCAGAGATTCCGAGTCTGGCGATCAAAGATGCGCTGATCGAAGACAACTTGGTCGACGATCACGAACGTATGCTGACTGATGGTTTCTATGCGGAGATCACGCTTGAGTATGACTCAGTGATTGCACAAGAGAAGAACGGCAAGCCATTTCGAGTGTCCAGCCTGCGTCCGATTCAGATGTCGCAGTCGGACATTCTGGATGTGTTACGACGCGGACGAGCGGAATACTCGACCTCGGACTGGATCGATTTTCTTGTGCGATCGATAGGGTTGGAACCGACTGAGCTTTCCGAGCGTGCGAAATACGTTGTACTGCTGAGAATAGTGCCATTCGTTGAACGCAATTACAACATGGTCGAACTCGGCCCACGCGGAACTGGTAAGAGCCATTTGTTCCAACAGATCTCTCCTTACTCGCACTTGATCTCTGGAGGCAAGGCGACAGTAGCGAAGATGTTTGTGAACAACGCCAGCGGTCAGCGCGGCCTTGTTTGCCAATACGATGTTGTGTGCTTTGACGAAGTGTCTGGCGTCTCCTTCGATCAAAAGGACGGCGTCAACATCATGAAGGGGTATATGGCATCGGGTGAATTCAGCCGCGGCAAGGAGAGCATCCGCGCCGAAGGCGGTATCGTGATGGTTGGTAACTTCGATGTCGACGTCGAACAACAGCAGAGAATCGGCCACCTGTTGAGTCCGCTGCCGCCCGAGATGCGTGATGACACTGCGTTTCATGATCGTATTCACGCGTATGTTCCGGGTTGGGATTTTCCGAAGCTCAATCCGAACCAACATCTCACAAATCACTTTGGTTTGGTGAGCGACTTTCTGAGTGAGTGCTGGACGAATCTTCGGATGTCGAGCCGAGTGTCCACACTTCAGAATCGCGTATTCTTCGGTGGCGCACTCAGTGGTCGCGATATCGAGGCTTGTAACAAGACGATCAGCGGGCTACTCAAACTGTTGTACCCAGATCCAGCTATGGAGATTCCCGATGAGGAACTTGAACGAGTCGTCCGGATTGCCCTCGAATCTCGCCGGCGAGTGAAAGAGCAGCAGAAGAAGTGTCTCAAGAGCGAGTTCCGAAATACGCACTTTAGTTTTACGATGGGGGTGGATGGCGTTGAGCAATTCGTTTCAACGCCGGAACTGCACAGTGATGCCGCGATCGACGGCGATCCGCTTCCCCCAGGCCAGGTCTGGGCGATCAGCCCCGGCTCCGGCGAAGCGGGGCCCGGTCTCTATCGTTTGGAAGTCACCTCGGGCCCCGGCGGTGGCGTTCGAATCCTAAATACACCGACACCCCCATCGTTTCGCGAGAGCGTGAAGATAGGTGAACAGAACCTCTACACGCAAAGCAAGCAGCTCGTCGGTGATCGTGACCCGCGAGCGCACGAGTTTTCGATCCAGATGCGAGCGATGGACAATGACCACAGCGGGACTGGCCTTGGCTTGCCGGTGCTCGTTGCCCTATCGAGTTCGCTGCTCGAACGCAGTACCAAGGGTGGTATGATCATCGTCGGTTCGCTGAACCTTGGTGGCTCTATCGAGATGATTCCAAATCCCGTCGCCATCGCCGAGGTCGCCATAGAGAAGCAAGCCACCACACTCCTGATGCCCGTTGCCGCCCGTCGTCTTCTGAACGACCTACCAGACGAACTCTGGACCAAAATCAGCATCGAGTTCTACAAAGACGCACAAGACGCCTTCTTCAAGTGCATATTGGATTAGTGACTTCGGCGACCGGCTAAAGAAGCCTCAAAGAATATCCCTCGACAGCTCTATTTGGAAACACGGGGCTAGGTGGCTCAACATCAAAGATGTGACAAAGAGCGTCAGCTTCAGTCGTGGCCGGGCGCGTATTCCGGCTTCCAAACATCCAATTGACCTGCACAGCAAAATGAGATCTCGAAATGGCAAAATCCAAGACAACTGGAAAGGCAAGTGCCCAGTCCGAATTCAGTCAGCCCAAGAAGCGGAAGCCTTTCACCGTTTTTCTGATCGTCGATGATCAGGTAATGCGGCAATCGCTGGTCGAAATCCTGAGGTCGGAGAAGATCGACGTTCAGGACTACATGACGGCGATGGAGTTCTATCGAGACTACCGTGAAGCCAAACCCGGTGTCGTGATTTCCGAGCTGAATTTGCGGGGAATGACCGGAATTGAGTTGGCAGAGAAGCTCACTGCTGACAAGAAGGATGTGCTCTTCACATTGCTGGCTGGGCATGCGGATGCTCCTGTGGCCGTGAAGGCGATGCAGGAGAACGTTCTCGACTTCCTCCTAAAGCCGGTCAATGCCGAAAGTCTGCTTGGACTGGTAGCACGTGCGTATGCTCAGTACTACGACGTAGACTGGGAATTTGTCGGTGAGGATCTCGATTTCGTTGAAGACAGCCTGAGTCGCATCACTTTGCGAGAACGAGAGGTTCTGGACATGCTCGTAGGAGGCATGTCCACCCGAGAAATCGCTGGTGAACTGGGCGTCTCCACCAAAACCATCGAAGCCCACCGAGCCCGTATCAACGACAAGATGCGTTCAGATGATCTTGCTCATCTCGTGCGAATGGTCTTGGCAAGCCGTGATGCCTGAGCTGCTCCATTCGTCGATATCGCAAAAGTTTTCGAACAGGGGACTCAACCGACAATCGCAAGCTTCAGCAGTGTTGCCACAACGTCGGCCATGTCACTTTCTGTCAGGCATGACGTGAATGCCGCCCGCAGCTTGGCGACGTGTTGCCGCCGCTTGGCTCTCCAGTTCACGCAATCGTTTGCTGCAGGTCAAGGCCAGCGGCTAGGATGCGAATACGGGAGTGAAAACCTCGGGGACACGTTTTTTGGATTTGTATATTTACATTTCTGCTGACCACATGCTGCAAGGGAGTTGAAATGATTACCAACGCGGATCTGACAACATTGTCGACCGGCCAGAAGAGCCAAGTGGGGCAATACTACGCAAAGGCTGAGTTTGTTGTCCACGGGTTCGACATTTTGCAAACGAATGTAGACTCAGGCGTGGATTTTCGTGTCCGTCGAGGCCCAGCGGGCCAAGTGTACGATGTGACGGTCAAATACACGTGCCCTTCGGCGGAACCATATATCTACGCGAAAAAGTGGCGGAATGAATCAACATTCCTATTTTGTGCAGTGCGATTTGATGAGACGGCGTCGGTATATGTGGCTCGGGCTACAGATTGGAGCAAGTTTTCATGCCTCAATTACCAAGCCGATGGCGGAAATGCAGGACCGTACTACAGCATGCTCTTTTCGGAAAAGCATGCGGAGTCTCGGCAACAACTGCTAATAGCAAACTATGCCGCGCGTTTGATTTGAGCATTGCAGTGAACGACTGCGGCGAACCAACGTTGAATTCAGAAACCGCGCGACGCTTTGCGGTTCAACTGATTGTTCGGCCTCGCCACTAGACTAAGATCGATAGTGCTTAACCGTTACTCGCATTACACCTGAACAGAAATTGGCGGCAGGTCAGCAGCATCCACTATCACCGCTCATTTGGTTCGATGTTGCATTGTTTCAGGCGGGTGTCGCGACACCTGCAACGATATTTTTTTGAACTTTTCCTGAACTATTCTGCAACGCAGAAACCGCATAAAACACAGGAAAAATGAGCTGGAGAGCGGTTCAAAATGCCCCTTCGGAGGCCGACGCTCTATCCAATTGAGCTACCGAGACTTCTGAAAGGTGACGACCATCTGATGCTTGTCGCCGACCGCAGTGTAAACAATGCCTCCGCTGCCCCGGTATGATAACTGTCTTCGCGAAAACTTCGATGGAGCGTCTGTTCGATTTCCTGTTGATTCCTTCAGGCTACATGGCGGAATGACAAATCTCGGCTTCTGCGTCAGCGGAAAAGACTTCCACAACAGACGTTGCTAGCTGTTTGCCCCGGGAAACGGCCCAAAAAAAGCCCGATGTCATGGGACATCGGGCTTCATGAAATCTTTGACTTCAGTGCAACGCGGATCAGGCTGCGCGGCGGAACATTTCGGTCATTGGGATCGTGTCGGCGGGAACTTCCTGCTGCTCTGAAGCTTCAATGAAGGCTTCAAAGATCTGCAGGTCGAGCGCAGAAGCGGTGTTGCTTTCCGGATGCCACTGTACACCGACACAGAACCAGTCTTCTTCAATGGATTCGTAAGCTTCAATCACACCATCCGGGCATGTCGCGCTGACGCGGAACTTACAGGAAAGATCACGCACAGCCATATGATGAGCGCTGTTGACGCGAACTTCGCCGGGGCCGTAGATCGAATCGAGTCGAGTTCCTGGCACGATCTCCAGAACATGTCGCAAGTTCTGCTCGACAGGGTCGCGATGATGGATTGCTCGCGGCACGTCTTCAGGAATATGCTGGAACAGGGTGCCACCGCAAAGGAAATTCACCAGCTGCATGCCCGAGCCAATTGCGAGGATTGGAATGCGTTTCTGAATTGCATACTCGGCAACACGGCGATCGAAATCTTCGCGACGCTTGGGCATGACTTTGACAGATGGATGTGTATGCATTTTCATCCGAGTTGGATCAAGATCCAGATTGCAACCGGACAAAACGATGCCGTCAACATTCTCCAGCATGCGATGCAGATCATCGTCACTTTCTACCGGAGCCAACAGCATAGGCAGCCCGCCTGATGCGCTGACGCTGTCGTAGTAGCCAGTGTTGAACCAGCTAAGTGCTGCTCCGTTGTAACGTTCCGGACGAAAATCGCCTGTGATCGCGATGATTGGCTTCTGCTTGCTCATGATTAAGGTTCCCTCCCAGGTTGAGCACATACGGGCGGCTGTGAAGTTACAGTGACGCCAGTTGACACATTGGGGCTTAGTCACGGTTCTCTGTGCAGACGTCATATGCGACGCCCACAATCATCCGCTGAAGAAACAGCGGGACGAGTGACAGGCATGGCAGAATCCATTCTGCTTTTGGAAACCGAACTCTTTTCGGTCCTGCAGTTGCGACGACCACCAAAGTGACGATCTACAACTGAGTTCTCTGAAGACCCCCTCCAGATGTTGTTGAGCAGTTCCATCCAATGGACTGCGTCTTCAACGCGAGGAACCTTAGTCAAGCTCAGTTCACCTGTAAATCAAATTGCCGATTTTGTGCTAAAGCTCCTCTTCCATCACTACATCTTGTGTATTGAGTGGTAATCCGATCCTGGGAATACCGTTTCATGGTCCACGAAACACCTGAAAACCAATTGGGTGCGACAACCGAATCAGATCGTGCGCAGAGGTTTCCTGTGCGGCGCTTGCTGATCCTTGTGATTGGTGGCCTGGGCCTGCTCACAGGGCTGGTCTTTCCGTTTCCAATGAACGGAAGGTACTGGAATACCGTCTTTGATCTGGCTCACGCCCCGGCTTTCTTCCTTATCTTCCTGCTGGTCGCTGGGTTTCTTGACCCAGCGTCGATCGGTTTTTCTGGTAGTTCGAGGGCATTGCTGCATTTGACACCTCGGCGGCTCCTGTTGACCAGCGGGCTGCTTTTCCTGGGCGGAGTCACGTGCGAGGTGGCTCAAAAATTTGTGGATCGCCACCCGTCTATTGACGACATCATCGCCAATTCCGTCGGACTGATGGCAGGAACTCTGTACTGTTTGTCGCTGCGAACTCGTCATCGCTGGTATCGCCTGGTCGGCATCCCACTGGCAACGCTGATTCTCATTTACCCCAGCATCAGTCATGTGCAGGAGCTGGTTGAATGTGTAAGGCAGCGGCAGGAGTTTCCTCTCCTCGCTTCCTTTGAGCGAAGTCTTGAACTCGCGGCGTGGACTCCACACGGCGCCACCGTGACACGCGATAAAACATGGGCATCCATGGGATCGCAGTCCATGCGAATTGAATCGCTCGGTGACCGCCAACCGGGAGCTGTCATGGTCTGGCCCGTTCCGAATTGGAATGACTATTCCACTCTGAAATTTGATCTGTTCAATCCGGAGGCCAATGCAGTCACAGTGGGAGTTACGATCTCAGATGAGGACCATGTGCTACATCTTTGGGAGCCTTCAGATCGGTTCAACTGGAGTGTGAAACTGATGCCTAAGGAAGTCAGGATGATTGCAATCAAACTTCAGGATGTGGCCAGTTCTCCCGAGACAAGGTCAATGGACCTGACGCGAGTTACAAATCTTAACATTTTCATGCCAAACGCACCTCAAGGATCAAAATTGTATGTGGATGGAATCCTGTTGTTGAAATGAGCAGCACGTGGTTGCCCTGCGGCGATTTGTCTGCTAGCGTGGCCGATCTTCCCTCGCGCGGAACGATTTCGACACATCACTGCACAAGGTTTTCGTTGGCAGATGATTGCGAAATTTGAACTTGAGCCCCGTGACTGCTTTGTCCCTGCGGAGTAAACGATGCCTGCCACATTGCGATCTTTTGTTGCGACGATTCTTTTTACCGCGTCATTTCTGACGTCAGCATCCGGGCAGGAAATGTCTCTGAAGGCCAGCGGCGAGTTGCAGTGGCGCAAGGGAAATATGCACACTCATTCATACTGGAGTGACGGTGATAACTATCCCGAAATGATCGCAGCCTGGTACAAAGAGCGGTCTTATAACTTTCTCGTGTTCACAGACCACAACACTCTGCATCAGAACGAAAAATGGATCGACGTCGATAAGGCCAAAGAAGGCCGAAAGTCGCTCGCTGCACTTCAGGCCGCATTTCCGACGGACTGGATTGTCTCTCGCAAGTCAGAGGGAAAGGAAGAAGTCCGTCTCAAAACTTTCGATGAGGTCTTTACGAAGTTTGCCGTGCCGCAGCAGTACCTTTTGATCCAGGGAGAAGAGATCACGGACAAGTTCCAGAAGAAGCCTATTCATCTTTGTGCCACCAACACGAACGAACTGATTCCTCCGACTGGTGGCGACAGTGTCGTGGATGTTATGCAGCGAAACATCGACGCCGCCAGGTCTCGCCGGGAACGATCCGGCGTTCAGACGCTGGTGCATCTGAATCATCCCAATTTTGGCTATGCCATTACTGCCGAACAGTTGATGCAGGTCAATGGGGAGAATTTCTTTGAAGTCTACAATGGGCACCCAACTGTCCATAACTCCGGCGATCAAACTCATGCATCCACGGAGCGAATGTGGGACATCATCAATACGTTTCGCATTGCGAAACTCGACTTATCTGTCATGTATGGTCTGGGAACAGACGACGGCCACAACTACTTTGAAGAGGCACCTGGTAAAGGAGCTCAGCCGGGACGCGGCTGGGTGCAGGTGCTGACGAAATCTCTGGATCCGGATAGTCTGGTGACCGCTCTTGAGTCCGGGCAGTTCTACTCATCGTCAGGCGTCGTCCTCAGCGAGATTCAAGTCAAGGATCGAAAAATGCATGTCGCGGTCGCAGCAGATGAAGGAGTGACTTATCGCATTGACTTCATCGGAACTCGAAAGGGGTTCGACGAGACATCAACTCCGGCCTCGGATGACCCGGCAACAGCAGAAGATCTGACACGCAAGTACTCTGATCAGATCGGAGCAATTCTGAAGACGGTTAGCGGTGCCGAAGCTGACTACGAATTAGATGGGACTGAGTTGTACGTGCGAGCCGTTGTGACGTCGTCTCGAGTTCATCCCAATCCATCAGAAGCGGGTGAGTTTGAACGGGCCTGGGTTCAGCCCTATGTGCCGATGAAAACGAAATAAGTCCACTGCTTTCTGAACAGAGTTGTTTCGACAAAATACCGTAACCGGTCCGGAATCTATGGCCAACGCCCGGACGAATGAGGAATTGAGTTAATGCTGGGCTGGCGATTGTTGATGTCCGCGATTCTAGTGCCCTCTGTCATCGGGCTGTTCTGGCTCGATCATCGGATTGGCGATTCCGCTTGGGTTCTGCTGGTTTTTTCTCTGTTTGTGGCGTTCAGAAACTCCTACGAACTGACGGACTTAATGCGCGTCCGCTGCATGAAACCGTCGTTCCCGTTGACTCTCATTATGAGCCTAGGTGTTGTGCTGGCGGGATGGGCCCATACATGGCTTCCTTCCCATTGGGTTGGAAAATCAGAGCTGCTCGTTTCTCTCGGATTTCAGGGCGGGATGTTGGGGATTGGATTTTGCCTGTTGCTGGCCTGGGAAGCGTTTTGCTATGAGCAGCCAGGGCAATCGATGGAATCGCTTGGCTGCAATCTGATCACCGTGTTTTATGCCGGCGGTTTGATGGCGTTGACATCGCAACTTCGCTGGTTTCCGAACTCGCAGATTGGCTACTTTGTCATTGCATCAATGGTCATCTGCGTCAAAGCCGGTGATACGTTCGCCTACACCTTTGGGCGGCTGTGGGGCAAACGCAAAATGGCGCCGAAGCTCAGTCCAGGAAAGACAGGGATGGGACTCGTCGGAGCAATCGTCGGGAGCACTCTGGGTGGCTGGCTTTGGCTGACCTTTGCGGGGCCGCTGTTTGCATCGAATCCGCGTCCTGCCGCACTGTGGATTGTGCTGGCGTATTCTGCGTCGATTGGCCTCATCGGTCTTGTCGGCGATCTGTGCGAATCGCTGATCAAGCGAGATGTCCAGAAGAAGGACTCGGCGGCTCTGATGCCAGGCTTTGGAGGCTTATTGGACCTGCTGGACAGCCCACTTTTCGCTGGCCCGTTTGCTTTGCTGTGGTGGCAGTTGCTGCCACCGGCCATCGTGGGAAACTGAATCAATAAAAAGTGGCCAGCACCCTGGGGATGCTGGCCACATGAAGTTGAATCGCAGAAAGCCTGGACCAGTCTGATCTCAGACCTAAAAACGTAGGTTGGAGATTGTTGTCACACGAAACTGCCTTGTCCGACAAATCTGCGACGGGCAAGAATGCCTATCCTACTCTAAAATTAAGACCTGACGAAGCACTAGTTCTCCATGACTTCCTGCTCTTTCGAAGCCGCTCGGTCATTAACAAGACCTTCGTACTTCTTCGTCAACTCCTGAACCTGATCCTTGGTTTGTTTGCAGTCGTCTTCCGACAGCGTTTTTTCTTTTTCGGCCGTGTCGGCATGCTTGTTGGCGTCACGCCGAACGTTGCGAATTGCGACGCGAGCTTCTTCAGCCAGTTCTTTGATGCGGCTGGCCATCTGCTTACGACGCTCGGTTGACAGCGGTGGTACGTTCAGCCGAATGACGCGTCCGTCATTGTTAGGAGCCATTCCCAGCTCACTGGCGATGATGGCTTTGGAAATGGCATCCAAAGTTGTCATATCAAACGGGCGAATCATGATCTGCTGCGGCTCAGGAACGCTGATATTCGCAATCTGCTTCAGCGGCGTAGGCGATCCGTAAAACTCGACTCGCACAGAATCCACAAGCCCCGGGTTAGCACGCCCGGTGCGAATTCCCTTCAAGGCGTTGCCGAGTACATTTACGGCCTTTTCCATACGCTCTTCCGCGTCCATCAGGATCTCGTCCTGGTCCATGTCATGCTCCCTGTCTGTAGTTCTGGTGTTCTATAAATTGCCACAAAGCGAGGACTTCAGGGCTTTGCGGGCATCAAACGATTGAATCCGGCAGAGAAGGGTGTCTTCTCGGCGACGTTCATTCTGTGAATATTAAAGCATGTCGCGCAACGGCGAAAGCGATTCCACCGCAGCTCAAGTCCCCCGTCATCGAATTCAACCGTTACCGCCCCAAAATCAGAACTCGACACTCCCGGCAAGTGACGATTCAGCGATTCGCCAGGTCTCGAAGCTGCGGCAGGTCGGTGACCTCCAGCAGTCCTGCACAGAACAGCTCCGGGGCCTGTTCGATGGCATAATTCCCGTGGATGACGTCTTTCAGACTTCCCAACGGCTGGTTCTCTTCGACGCCTGAGATCTGCTGGGGGTTGAGTGCTCTTGCGACCAATCCAATGACTCCCGTCCTCGGTCCTGCAGTCACAAGCGAAACCGAGGTCGGGCGAAACTCCTGATGAATCCATTCCGTGATGGACAGAATTTGTCCGGCCTGAACTCCCAGCGGCCTTTCTCCAACGGTAGAAACCATCAGAGCCCAAAGATAGCCGAGTTCAGCGAACGAGGCTTCTCCGAAGTAAAACGGATCAACCGCGAGAACCCGATAGCCTTGTTGCAGCAACTCTCGAATCCTGTCCGCACTTTGCTTTCGGCCCTCATCATTGATCACGATCGCCCATTTCGTGGAATCGACTGTAGAGAATTCGACAGCCGGCAGATTCCATTCGTTGCCGATCTTCAGCTTCCACTGAGTCACTGTGGTCGCGCCTTCCATCGAGCAGGCTATTTTTTCTCCGGTGACAATTCCGGAGATCGGACGGACGACCGCTCGGAGTTTTTCCTGCTCAACTTTTCGCCACTGCTCCACCACAGACTTCTCTGCAGGTCGTGCCACCGCATGAGGAAGTGATTCAGAAAGTTTTACAGCCAGAGTATGAAAATCCTGATTCATGGTCGGCATGGCGACTTGCAGTTGCTCCGCATTCTTCAGCTCTTTTTCAACCGGCACTTCTTCGGTGGCAAATGCCTGCTCATCTCCGTCGTACCATTGATCTCGAATCATACGATAGAGCGCCTGACGATTGTCGAGCAGAAAGTTATGATCGCCCGGATCGCTGTTGACGTGTGTTCTCAATCGGGACTGCTGATTGAACAGCGCATAGGTGGGTGAAGCGGCCTGAACGAGAGGCTCCAGGGCATGTCCCGATGCGAAACAGCAGTTATCCTTTTCGTTGAACGTCAGCAACGCGGCTCGTGGAGCCAGCATGGCCGTCAACTGTGCGTAATCGGATGTGATTCCGAGATCCACCGGCGTCTGTTCAGAATCGCCAAGGTCAGAGAAATGATCGATTCGTGTGCGAAAGCTGGAGTATCCGGCGACGGGATTGCAAAGGGTGACTCGTGTATCCAGCGAGCTGATAAAAATCGTCTGCCAGCCACCACCGGACAGACCTGCGACTCCCACGCGAGTGCTGTCGGCATTTTCGAGGCTCAGCAGAAAATCGAGGGATCGTGACATCGCCAGGTAAAACGGAGCAATCCCAGCGGCGCCGCAGAGATCGAGCTGATTCATGCGACCATGAACAAACCCAGGGGTTCGCAGTTGCCCCATGCCAAACCATTCAAGATTCAAAGCGATGATGCCATTCCGCGCCATGTGAATGCAGCGGGCCTGTTTGTATTCCGCGGCCTTACCAAGCGGGTCGTGACCATTAACATTCAGGAAGACTGGGGCATTCCCGGCAGCGTTGTCAGGCAGATAGAGCAGAGCGGGAATCCAGAGTTCTGGTAATACTTCCAGGCGAAGCTTCTGAATCTTGTAGCCCGGCCCGCCTTCAATGACGTCCAGCCGTTCAACTTTGGTCCAGGCTTTCCTCCACTCTTCAGCGGCACCGCGAAACACGACTCGCTCAAGCGCGGCCTTGCGAGTTGCATCGGCATACTGCTGCCACTCCTCGGCCGTCTTAAACTTAGGCACTTCGGGAATACGAGCGGCTGCAAAGCGGCGAGTTTCATCTAATGTCTGCTGCGGAGCCAAAATGGAAACCTGCAAAGCCTCCGTGATGGCATCGGCCGGCTCATTACCTGTTGCCGAAACGGCCGTCGAAGCCAACAGCAGAACACTCGACAGTATTCTCATGACAATCCGGGACATTATGAATTCTCCAATCTGTGAATCAGCCGGTCTATGAATCAGCCGGAGTGCGCTCAACGGCCTAAGTGTTGCGACTTTTGGTCGTCTCGAAAACTATCCTGCCAGAATCTTCCTGAAACAACTCCAGCATCAAGGCGATGGGTAAATCATTCCTCTATCTCTCGGCGTGAGAGGAGATGACAAGGGAAATTGCGAAGGATGCGACTATCGCCTGCGGCTGGCCGTTAAACGATTTTGGTGGCTTTTACCTGAACGCAAGCACCCCAATGCGCCGGAAAGTGGGTTGCCAACAAGTCGGATGAGGACATAATCAAAGAGTTCGATGTGCGGATCTTGTCATTGTCATGACAGGTCTGGCGACATCAAGGCTGCCGGAAACCGCTTATTATGACTCAGTCCAACGAATCACCGAATCGGCATCGCGGCGGCGTCATTCATACTTATCAGCAGTATGATCCGAAATCGTTTCCGTCGCCCAGCTCGCCGCCTCCCGATCTGGTTTCCCCCGCGTTTGAGCACATGCTGACCTACGGCTCCATGCGTGAGTTCACCGAGGAGGAACTGGCGAAAGCGATCAAGCTCGACCCCGGTCAGTTCGCAGGACTCGGGCCAAGCCTGGATGCTCTCATTCGCATGTTGCAGGAGCGAAAGGAAAAGATTCTCAGCACCTACGAAACAAACACGGTGCAGAAGAAAGCTCTGCGGCAATTTGCGGATGATGCGAAAAAGTGTCGCCCGCCCGCCAAGTATTCGAAATCGTTCTGGCAGGCGGTCAAGGAAGAGCAAATCTATCCCATGGAAAGTCTCTGGTATCGCGCCGAGAGGACTGATCCGGACTTTGCTTCCAAGCTCGTCGGGCTCATGGAAACGCTAGGCGACAAGTATCAGGTCGACCATCTCGCGGCGAAGTATCCGTTCACGGGTCGTGAATCGATGACAGTTCCAGAGGCGATCGAGATTCTTGAAGAGCTGCGGAAGATTGATGAGCTTCTGAAGCAACTCGAAAACGCCAAAGAGAATGCTCAACTGGCCATCATTGATCTTGAGGACCTCAGCGAGTTCGCGGATCCGGAAGCCATCGCGAATCTGAATAAGTTTCAGGAACAAGTGCAGCAGTACCTCAAGGATATGATGGAGAATCAGGGACTGGCAAATCAGGACGGCCGGGTTCAATTGTCTCCAAAGGCTTACAAGCTGTTTCAGGGACGTCTGCTGCAAACGATTTTCAGCAATCTGCAGGCGTCACGATCCGGTCGGCATCAGGGACCAATTGACGGCGAAGGCGTTGTCGAGATGCAGCGGACCAAGCCTTATGAATTTGGCGATTCTGTTGGCCAGATGGACATTCCATCGACGCTGATGAATGCCATGTTGCGTCAGGGGAATACTCGTCCTCTGCGATTGGATCAGCGTGACATCGAGATTCACCGAACCCGCAACAATCCAAAATGTGCCACGATGGTGCTGATGGATATGAGCGGCTCGATGCGCTACGACGGTCAGTACATCAACGTCAAACGAATGGCCCTGGCGCTGAATGGTTTGATCTCATCGGAGTATCCTGGTGACTTCCTGCGTTTCATTGATGTCCATACGTTTGCCAAAGTGGTGCCTCCCGGCGAATTGATTTCGTTGATGCCGAAGATCCCAACGATCACAACTCCCGTGGTGCGTCTTCGGGCAGACATGAGTCGAGACGATGTCACGGAGGTGCATATTCCACCGCACTTTACGAATATCCAGCATGGCCTGATGCTGGCTCGTCAGATGTTGTCGGTGCAGGATACTCCCAACCGTCAGGTGATTCTGATCACGGATGGGCTTCCGACAGCGCACTTTGAAGGCAGCTTGCTCTACATGCTTTACCCGCCGGATCCGTTGACGGAAGAAGCGACAAAGCGTGAAGGAATGCTGTGTAAACGCGAAGGAATTACGATCAACATCTTCTTGCTGCCAAGCTGGTCTCAGACGCATGAAGACGTTCAGTTTGCTCATCGATTGGCAGAAAGCACCGGCGGGCGAGTCTTCTTCACGGCCGGCAAAGATCTGGATCGCTATGTCGTCTGGGATTATGTCAATCAGAGACGAGAGATCATTGGATAGAGCAATTTGCTGGAATTGAACGTCGGAGTTGGCAATTCTGTATCGCTGACACATGACACCAGTCGTCAGTTTTTGGAACATTCAGCGGACTGACCGCTTTCCAGCTCTGATGACAAGTGAACTCATGGACGACATTGTTTATTTCGACCGCTACAAGAATTCCACATGCGTGGAGAAAGTCTACGGCGACAAAGCCCTGCGCTGGACCTATGGAACTTTGGCCGGTCGCATGTCACTTCACGTACTGGTCAAGCGCGCGATCTTTTCTCATTGGTATGGCTGGAGAATGGATCAGCCCTCGACAAGAGAGAAAATTGCTCCGTTCATCAAACAGTATGAACTCGATCCATCCGAGTTCCTGCGCAAGGTGGATGACTTCGCAAGCTTCAATGAGTTCTTCTTTCGAGAACTTAAGCCAGATGCGAGACCCGTCGATTCTGACTCGGCGTCCGTCGTGTTTCCGGCGGACGGTCGCCATTTGTGCGTACCGGATCTTTCACAGTGCGACGGCTTGTTTGTGAAAGGCGAAATGTTCAGCCTGTCGGACTTGCTGCAGGACCACAAACTGGCCGATCAGTATGCTCGAGGCAGCCTGTTGCTGTCGCGATTGTGCCCGGTTGATTATCACCGGTTTCACTTTCCGGCGGCGGGAACGCCAGGAGCAACGCGGCTGATCAACGGACCTCTTTATTCCGTCAACCCAATCGCGCTTTGTCAGAACATTCACATTCTGGCAACCAACAAGCGGTGCGTGACCGAACTACAGACGGAGGCTTTCGGGAAAGTGCTGCTTCTTGAAATCGGTGCGACCTGCGTTGGCAGTATTCGCCAGACATATGCGGCAGGACAGGCTGTTGCCAAGGGCAGCGAGAAAGGCTACTTTCGCTTTGGCGGTTCTTCAACGATTACGATTTTTGAACCGGGCCGTATCCGCTTTGATCAGGATCTGGTGGACAATTCGAAGCAACATCGAGAACTCTACGCACGAGTTGCAGATCGAATGGGTTCGTCGGTTTAGCAGTTCACGCAATATGATATTGAAAAGCCATCCGGGCTGCTGACTCGACTAACGCACGATCGTTGTCAAAGATAACCAGCCATCAACATCGCGATCCTGCGTCGCATTCGCAAATCGCACTGGCAAGCCATTGGGCAGAGTGTTGGGGACTCGCACAGCAAGCGTGTACTTGCCAGGAGGCACGTTGGAAAGATCAAGCGTGTCGGTCCACTCGCGAGGCTTATCGCCGGGTAAGAGCCCTGTGAGTTTTCCACCAGCGACGATGGTCGTCACAACTTTGCCATCAAGGAGTAATCCGTATTCTGCGTTCCAGTCATAGTAGAACGGAGCGACGCCTCGATTCTCCAGTTCCAGCGTAACCTTCAGGTTGTTCTGCTGTGACGAAACATTGACTGCCGAGACATGGAATTCGTAGCCCATGCGTCGCACCTCGGTCTCCGCTCGCAGCTTGCGATCTTTGCGAGGTTTCTTTTCGAACATCCCGGAATCCATCAGCCACGAGACGTGTGTCTGATCAACGCATTCCCGAAAGTCCTGAATTCTCTTGTCCCCAGGCTTCGCGTCGAACACCTTCCCCCAAGCCTCTGGCCGAATCTCTCCGCCAATCGGATGTGTCTTCCATTTCTCTACCGCACCGGAGCCCGCCTGTTTCAATGCAGGCATGTAGAACCAGTCATCTTGTTCTTTACCGGTGTCGAGCGTTGCCCAGGCAAAGGAATCGTCATGATATCCGAATGGTCGCTCCGCGTTCGAAGCTTTGCCCCACGTCTCTTCACCGGCCGGATAGCGAAGCAGGACGGGCGTGACCTTGAATGCCGCAGAATACGCATCCATCACTTCTGCTTGTACCGTTTTTGAAGCAAACAGTTCTTCCTTCGGATACGTATGCCATTCGCCCCAGGTTCCGAGGAGTCCCGCGGTGATGAAACCGATCCGAGGATCACCGTCATACTTCTTTCCGAAGGCAGCGATAAAGTTCTTCAGCGCTCTGCGGAGATTCTTGTCTTCGTAGTCGGGCGTTTCCACTTTCGCCGGCGGCAGCGGCTGAGTATTCGTGTTGAGGTACTGATGCACCTTCAGACCGTCATCGAGCAGGAACTTCGGAATGACGTTTGTCTTCTCTGGATACTCGAGATAAATCCGAAAAACAGCCTGATGACCACGGCCTGAGATTTCGTTGAGCAGCTCCTCCAGAGGTTGCCAATCGAACTCCTCGTAGCCTTTGACCAGGTCCGCGAACCCAACATAATTGAATTCCAGTGAATGTTGGAAATGCACGTTCTCATCACCCGCGTATGGCACCAGACCTTTCAGCGGATTCGCAACAGGCCCGGGAGCATATTCCAGCTGAACTCTTTCGTCCGCAGTCACAGTCGCAGCGATGGACAGGCAGGACAGGAACAGAATGGCGACAATATGATTCATGAGGAGAGGTTCTCAGGGTGAAATCAAGACCCGATCCATGGAAGTGCGAAACACCTCGATCCAGAACACCAAACTCTCCGCCGAGATTGTGTCACAATTTCTTCAAGGGGTGATGCCGGGATTTGAGGGATCGACGGGTGCAGTGGGAGAACTGTTCGCCGCATCCTCGGGCTTCTTTTCGCCCATCCCAACTTTCTCCGCAATGAACGCCGGGATTTGTTTCAGACGAGGAATCACCCACCAGCAGGCACCGCCGATGACGGCAAGCAGGATGATCAACTTGATGATTCCAAACGTGTTACGAAAGAAGTCTTTCACCTTTCGCTTCAGGTAAAAATTCTTATGTTCCTTTTCGACTTTTTTGTAGAGGCTATTCATGTCCTCTTTGCGAACTGTGGCCGTTTTTTTCGCGAGGCTATCCTCGACAGCTTTTGTGAATTCAGGGAACTGTGCCAGAGGATAATAGGACCCGTCGGAGGATGCCTTTGTCTTGGCTTTTGCGTTCAGTTGGCCGGCTGCCAGCATCTTCAGAATTCGGCCGGTCGAGTGCTTCTCGACAACCATTTTGCCTTTGGCGTCTTCAAACTGAACGTACCAGATGCGCGTCGAATTTGAAGCGGTATCGCCGGCAATCGCCTGCGTTGCCGCAACAGTTTTCTTGACGGGTGAGTTGGCACTGGTCGATGCAAAGGTCGTCGCACCGCCACGACTGGGCCCGACGGGTTCTGCACCTTCGATAAAGCTGATCGTTTCTCCATGCAGCCCCAGACCGGCCAGGTCTTTGACGACTTCGTCACAGGACTTGTATCTGTGATTCGCATCCTTGGCCATCATCTTGTCGATGATCAGATCAAGGCGCTCCGGGACTTCAGGACGCAGCGTTCGAGCCTGGGGATAGATGCCCTTTTCCTTGCCCAAAACAAGTTCCAGAGCCGTGTTACCTGTAAACGGGAGCTTGCCGGTCAACATGTGATACAGAGTTGCCCCAAGTGCATAAATGTCGCTGCGATTATCCACGTACTTGGCGTTGCGAGCCTGCTCAGGTGCCATGTAAAGTGGCGTGCCGAGTCCAGTGCCGCTTTGGGTCATGGAAACATCTTCGTCCATGACTTTCGCGAGGCCAAAGTCGGCCACTTTGACAATGCCCTTTTTCGTGATGAGCATGTTGTCGGGTTTAATGTCACGATGAACCATGTTCTCCGCATGAGCATGCTTCAGTGCTTCCGCGCAGACCATGGCGATGTGAACAGAATCGGACACGGAGAATTTGCCAAGATGGTCCAGCCACTTCTGTACGCTTTGGCCATCAATGTATTCGATCGCAGCAAAGTGAATGCCTTTGTACGAATCGACCGCGTAGATCTTCACGACATTCGGATGATCTATTTTCGCCATCGACTTTGCTTCGCGCTCAAATCGAGCAACGAAGTCGGCTTTCTTGGCGAGCTCTTTTGTCAGAGTCTTTAGGGCGACCATGCGATCGAGGCTGATCTGGCGGGCAAGGAAAACCTCGCCCATGCCACCTTTGCCCAGCTTCTTCTTCAGCTCAAAGTCCCCGAGTTGCTGAACCTTGCTTCCGCCTGAAGACTTTTGATTCTGTGCGTCGTCTGACAAGGGAATCTTCCACCTAAAATGCAGAAAAACATCGTCGTACGGCAGTATCGCGATTTTTGGGACACTGAACAACTGTTTTCCGCCGCGAGACCGCAAAGCCTGCCGCAAACGGACCGCGACATTCCTTTCAACCTGAGCTGAGAGCTGTTCCCGCGGGTGGTTCTTTGGCCGGAAGGGAGACCTTATGAACGAATTCCCGGGGATTAGAGGTTTCGTGCAATGGCCTGCGAACCAACGGATCAATTCTTGCAAGGAGCAGAAACAACGGGGCATTTCGTGCAAGGGAGGCTCTAATGAACTGGATGCCTCACGCGGCGTTCTTCGGTTTCGTTCTCTGACGCGGCAGGTTTGCAATCTTCTGGAGTTCTCGCAGAATGCTCGCAACAAACACGGAAAAGTCGTGTCACTGCAGCAAATCAAATGCGATCGATCTGGATCGCAACTCAATCCCAGTCTGTTTTCTACCTGACGGATCACTCATGTCGACACCGGAAGAATCGCCTCTCCATTTCGAAACCCAATGTATTCATGGCGGAGTTCACAAAGACCAGCAATACAACAGCGTGACGACTCCGATTTATCCGACGTCCACGTTCTACTGGAACAGTCTCGAGAGTAATTCTGGCTACGATTACACGCGTTCCGGCAATCCAACTCGCAAGGCCCTGGAAGAAAACATCACAGCCCTTGAAGGCGGCATTGGCTGCGTTGCCACCTCAACCGGCATGTCAGCCGTGCATTGCGCGATGGCTTTGTTTTCCCCCGGTGATCACATTGTTGCTCCGGCCGACTTGTATGGTGGTACCTTTCGTCTGTTCGACAAGTTCCTGAAGGAAAAAGGGATCTCGTTTACGTTTGTCGACATGACAGATTTGGGAAAGGTGGCGGCCGCGTTTACTCCAGCCACTCGCGGAGTCTGGATTGAGACACCAAGCAACCCTCTGTTGAAAGTCATCGATCTGGCTGGCGTTGTGCAGTTGGCTCGCAAACACAACGCGATCACAATTTGTGACAACACTTTTCTGTCTCCTTATCTCCAGCGACCGCTGGACTTTGGCGTCGACATCGTGATGCATTCCACGACCAAATACATCAACGGGCATTCCGATGTGGTCGGTGGCTGCGTTGTCTCAAAGTCGCCAGAGCACGCGAAGAAGATTGCGTGGATCTGCAATGCCTTGGGATTGGCCTGCTCACCATTTGATGCGTGGCTGGTGCTGCGAGGCATCAAGACGCTGGGCTGCCGCATGGACGCTCAACAAAGCAACGCTATGAAGATTGCTCGATTCCTGGATGCTCATCCGCTGATCGAACGAGTTTACTATCCGGGTCTTGAGACACATCCGCAGCACGAACTGGCGAAGACTCAGCAACGCGGCTTTGGAGCGATGCTGTCATTCGATACGAAAGATGGCCGCAGCGTCGCAGAACGAGTCTGCATGAACACTCGGCTGTTTGATGTGGCCGAATCATTGGGCGGAATTGAATCGCTGATTTCATTCCCGGTCACAATGAGCCATGCGTCGATGACTCCCGAAGCCCGAGCCGCCGCTGGCATCTCAGAAAAGACCGTTCGCGTGTCAGTGGGTCTGGAGCACTCCGAAGACCTGATCGCCGATCTAAAACAGGCACTGGGTTAATCTGCAAGTGGCGGGTTGATTTCGTTCTTGGTGCCGATGACCGCAGCAAGTTCGTCTGCGCCCACGTCATTGCCTTAGCGTGATTAGCCCGTATGGGCCGATCATTGTTCGCTGAGTCCCCCAAGACCTGACCCGACAAACTGAAGAAACGTCGCGTCCTCAACGGGCGATGAAGGAACACCGCCACCTGAGAACGCCGCGTCCCGTTCCGCCGCCTTCAAGACTATCAGGAACAGCGAAGGAATTTGCGGCGCCCCGCCACTCGGATTCACATCACGCATCTCTGACAACCATCTCTCAATACTATGCGGCGATTCTCCTTCACGGAACGGCGATCACGCTAACGAACTCACCAATCACTCGAAGATCCGCCGTGTCGTCCCCGGTGATCTGAATTGCTTGGAACGCGGGATTCAACGGCTGCAGTTCGACGCTTTCGTGCGTCCACCCATCGCTCGTGGGAACTTTGCTTGACTTATAGCGTTTTACGGTAAAACGGCCACCATCTACCGGATCAAACTGCGTTTGACATTGAATGAGCAGTAGTCGGCCATTTCGCGTTCCCGCTGGGCATGGCCTGAACAAACACCATGAGCCATCAGCAATCTTCGGCTCCATCGAACGACCAACGACTTGAGCGACGAACATGCCTTCCGTGAGCTTCTCATTCGCGACCTGCACCCAGCCTGACTCAGACGGAACGCCATCGGGGCCCCATCCACCTGCCGCAGCGGTGAGATCGTAAACTGGCACATGCGTTGTATACCGGGCCTTTGGCTTGACTTGGTCAACAATCTTCGGCTTCCGACGATCAGCCGTTTCCGGTGGGGCAGAACTCGGAATCTCACCAGCAGGCGCAACCGGTGACGCCAACCAGGTGTCTCCTTCCTTTGTGAACCTGACGACAAATCCAGTGCCGGGGAGCCCAGCGGTGGGGCCAAACCAATTTCTCAGCAGATCACTGAGTTGATTCGATGCTTCTCCCTCCGGTGCAGCCACATTACACGCCACTTTGACAAACTTGAATTCCCACCGTGAGCCATTGGTAAGTTGCACTAACGTTGGGCCAACAGGACGACCGGGACAGACGGTCTTGTCCGGTACGAACAGAATTGGACGCCCGTTCGAGTGTGAAACTTTTGCCTCGAAGGACTGGGTTCCTGCAACCTCAGTGTCTGTCTTCCATCGTCGCACATACTGGGCAAGTCGCCAGTCGACGATTTCAGAAGTCATTGCCTCCAATGTGGGCTGGAGTTTGGGATCGATCGGCTGGTCAAAACGAAACTGTTCCCCTTCACGGACAAACCACTTCTTGCCGCCTTGCAGGTCCGTCCAGCGATCGATCGGCCATTTGTTCCACCATTTTGTCCATTCAGGATCATCTGCCAAAGCATGGTCAACGGCGTGTCCGTCGCCCTGAAGGTCGCGTCGCAGTATCTCATGATTCTGCAGATACTTTCTGCAGGAACGAGCGAACTGGTTCAGATCAACCGCGCCCACAAGAGACCCCTGATCAATGAAAACTCTCAACACAACCATCTTGTACGACTTTGTCAGTGCCGTGGCTTCGAGCATCTTCAGCCAGTCGCCGAACTGCTCGCAGATCGTCGTTTCGTTCTCGTTCAGATCTTCTTCGGCACGGCAAAACTCGAACCAACTTCCATCGCGTACGGCAATCGCGCGAGGTAGGAATCCCTGATTAAACACTTCCAGAATGGTCGGCCTGCGACCCAGTTCGTCACGGATAGCTCGATAGGCTTCAATGGCTTGCGATGGGCCCGTCGGAATGAACTGGCGAATCAGGTCTTTGGCTTCGACTTCCACATCGACAAGGCAGCCGTCTGGAAGATCGGGCGTCTCCCCGTTCAGCCACCTCTTCAGCGTCGTCCAATTCGCGGCGGCTTTATGAAGCGACAGAATATGAATCAATCGTTGAGCAAAGATACGATGATTTCCCACGAAGTCGATCACGAGCAAGCGTGACTTGCCTTCACTGGCTCGCAAGCCTCGTCCGAGCTGTTGCAGGAAGATCACCTTCGATTCCGTTGGCCGTAGCATGACGACTCGGTCAACAGCGGGGATGTCGAGCCCTTCATTGAACATGTCCACAACGCACAGACATTGCAGATTTCCGCGACGAAGGTTTTCGAGCGATTCGGAATAACTGTCGCTGCCACCTCCCGAAAACACGGCCGCAGCCTGCAGCCCTTTGCTGCGAAGCCAGTCCCGAGTAAACAAGGCGTGACGACGCGAACAGCAAAACACAATCGTGCGCTCGGCTGAATGTTTCTGCATTGTGAGCCACAGTCGATCCATACGCTCGCTGCGAATCACACGATCTTCAAGTTCCTCTAATGCAAAGCGACCGTTTCGCCATGGAATCTGGCCAAAGTCCACGGTGTCTTTGATGCCGACATAGTGGAACGGTACCAGCGATTCTTCGACGATCCCGTCGGCGATGGAAGCGTGATAAGCAAGGTTATCATCGAAGATGGAGGCCACATCGACGCCATCCGTTCGCTCCGGAGTTGCAGTGAGCCCGAGGATAAAGCCTGCGTGCAGTCTCGCGAGAACTCGGCGGTAACTCGGTGCATGTGCGTGGTGCACTTCGTCCATGACCACGAAGTCAAAGTGTTCCTCTGCAAGTCGATCCAGTCCGGAAGGCCGCGACAGCTTTTGAATGGATGCAATCACCAAGTCGCCGTCCAATTCGCTGCTGCCCCCGATGTACCACGATGTCGTGCCTTCGCCGAATGAATGGTCGAGCACCAGCGAGATCGCTGCCTCAGCCTGTGCCAGAATATGGGCTCGATGAGCGATCACCAGAACTCGCGGTCGTCGACCGAATGCGCCCCCAATTTGTTTCGCATCGAATGCGGCCAGCCACGTCTTTCCCATTCCGGTTGCAACAGCCACTAACGCACGCCCGTAGCCAGCGTGCCGAATCTTCTGCAGAGCATCAAGGGCTTCGATCTGCCAGGGCCGAGGATCGTACGGGCCTTGCCGTTCATCGATTCTCTCCGCTTCAAAGTGAACCGATCGAAAAGCCTGCGCCTTTTCTGCATACTTGCTCAGGAGGTCTGAACTCAGTTCCGCCGCGACATCCCATAGCGATGAAAACTCGAGGCGAACCTTGTCATGAGCTTCCGGCGCTGCCTGTCGTTCGCTGAGCAGGTTCCATTCGACGCCCGTTTGCAATGCGGGGCGTGACAGATTGCTGCTGCCAACCACGATCAGCCCGGAACTGTCATCCGATATCTGCCACGCCTTTGGATGAAACGAAGCCGGTGAAGACGGTAGCCTGCTTGTTTCGATCAGCTTTGCCTGCAGCCGCGATTCGTTGAATTCCTCGAACGCCAAATTGGCCCACCCCATCAGCCGCCACAGGGCTTTGGCGTCCGAAATGTAGAGGTAGTCACTGACGAGAATACGGACTCGACCATCGTTACGAATCGCTTCGAACAACCTATCTTCAATGACATCCAGGCCGGAAAGCTGGACGAACGATGCAAGCACATCGATACACTTTGCGCCTGCCAGTCGCCACGAAAGCTCATTCCAAAGTGGCGAGTTCGGGTGCCCTGTGGCCAGTGTGAGTCCAGCTTGTGTCGCGACTGGTTGTTCGCGGCCTGCCAGGTAATTGCCTTTGCCGGGAATCACATGGCGAATTCCACCGCGCGGATCTGCGACATCGCCACGGTATCGCGGAATCACATGAACATGCAGATGAGGTACGGTCTGCCCAGCAGCTTCCCCCGCATTGAAACCAACATTATAACCATCAGGCTTCGGCTGCAGCCGCTCATCCAGAATCAACTTCACTTCGTTCACAAGCGACATCAAGGCTGACTGTTCGTCTTCAGTTGCCTCGAACCATGTGGCGACCACGCGACGGGTTACAACAAGCACGTGCCCGGGCGTGACAGGAAAACTATCAAACACTGCGAATGCAGCATCATTCGCCGCAAGCCAAATCGTTTGTGATAGTGAAAGGAAAGGTGAATTCATTAAGTGCTTCCATGGGCACTGCAGCCGTAACGCTCAGGAAAGTGTACATCGCGCTGCGTCGTATCTCGACGAAATCGATCATGGTTCGCATAGTCAGAATGGATCCCGCGAAACAGCTCAGATTTTCCATCGCCACTGAAGCCACAGACGAAGATCACGCAGGGTGTCTTGAGATTCCTGTCGATCTCAGCACGCAACGCCTGTTCGACGGGAGTCTGCACATAAAGGTATTCCTTCAGGGCCTGCAGCTTCGCGACGTTGCTTTCCAGCGTCGTGACCGCAGTGGCCGAACCTTTCGAGAGCGTTGCTGTCACTTCTTCGAAGTTCATGTCCGCCGTTCGTTGAGAGTTTCAATGGTGTGCGTGCATTCGCCGCAGGCGAACTTGTCACACCCTACAAATTTACTTCCACGCCCTACGGAACAGTCATCCCCGCCCGCTACTCTCCGGCCAGCTTAGTCACGGGGTTCGGGACTCTCAAACGACGGCTTTCAGAAATCTCTGACATTGACCTTTAATTCTTGTCCGAGGCCTTTTCGTACCGCGGACTCCTGCTCATCCTGTGCGAATGGTCCTGGCTAGTCGCAACGCGTGAGCGGACTTCTGTGACGGCAAGTATCAGTCTTGCTCATATGGGGTCACTTCCCCAAGCGGCAGGGACATTACGAGATTCAACCGGTCCTGTATGCCCTGGAATCCACCGTCTCCAGCTTTACCACTGCCTGACAGCCTGAAATCATCGACGTGATCGCGCATAAAAAAATCCCGTCGGGTGACCGACGGGATTTCTGATTCACGAATACCAACAATTCTTAGTCGTTCAAACCCCAGGTGCCGTCCCATTTCACGAAGCCTTCGATCGCTTCGTATTCCGCCAAACCCAGCTTGTCGTAGCGACGAGCGGTATCAGCATTGCGAGCTTCTGCACGTTGCCAGAATTCTCGCATATCAGCACCGGGGAAGAGAGCTCGGTCCTTCTGTGACTCATGCTTGAAGATCGCGTTTCGCTTCTGCTTCACTTCCTGAGGGCTCAGAGGCACGGCCATTTCAATCTGATGGACCGGCCACTCCTGCCATGCACCGCGGTATAGCCAGACTTCGCATTCCTTGAACCACTCATCGTTACGACAAACGTCACAGGCATGGAAGATCGCCTTCAAGCAAACTCGGTGCGTGCCATGAGGATCAGTCAGGTCGCCCGCCGCATAAATCTGATGTGGCTTGAGCTTTCTCAGCAGTTCCGTAATGAGGTTGATGTCGTCCGGCCCGATCGGCTTCTTTTTGACTCCGCCGGTTTCATAAAACGGCATATTCAGGAAGTGCAGTCGCTCATTCGGAATGCCGCAGCATCGTGCTCCCGCACGAGCTTCGCCCTGACGAATCAGACCCTTGATCTGCTGAATCTCTTTGCTGTCCACCTGGCCCGGCTGCTTGTGCTTGAGGAACTCTTCGACGTGCTGCTCAAGCTGCGTAATCTTGTCTGACATCAGACCAAAGGCCGCACAATAGTCGGAGACGAACTCCGTAAACCGCAACGTATCGTCGTCGAAGACCGCGATGTTACCGGATGTCTGATAGGCAATGTGAACCTGGTGCTCCTGATTGGCCAGACGAATCAGGGTGCCACCCATCGAAATAACGTCATCATCTGGATGCGGTGAGAAACATAGTACGCGTTTCGGGAAGATATGATCGAACGGCTGAGGACGGTCACCGGGCCGCTTGGCATGAGCCGGTTTCCCTGCAGGCCAGCCGACGATTGTGCTCTGAAGATGTCGAAATACATTCAGGTTGATTTCGTAAGCTGAACCGTATTCAGCCAGCAGATCCTGCAGGCCTTCTTCGTTGTAGTCGGAATCTGTCAGCTTCAGGATCGCCTTGTTCATCTTTTCCGACAGCCAAATGACTGCTCGGCGGATAATGGCGTCGTCCCACTTCACGTTTCCGACCAGCCATGGAAGTCGCATGCGTGTCAGACCAGCGGTGGCGGCCTGATCAAGCAGCATCTCGACGTTCGGATGGCGCTGGAGATAAGTCGCAGGAATCGAGGGCGTCATTTCGCCTTCGACGGTCTTCGCCACGATCCCCGATTTGTTTTCGCCAAACGCAAGGATAAAGACCTTGCGAGCTTCCAGGATCGTACCGACGCCCATCGTGATCGCACGACGAGGAACGTTTTCGGTGCCGAAGAAATCGCTGGCGGCATCGATGCGAGTGACCGTATCCAGCGTGATCATACGTGTGCGAGTTGTCTGATCTGAACCCGGCTCATTGAAACCAATATGCCCCGTTCGACCGATCCCCAGAATCTGGATATCGATGCCACCGGCGGCCGTAATACGAGCTTCATAGTCGCGGCAGTAGTCAGCCACTTTTTCGGCTGGCCACGTTCCATCAGGAACGTTGGCGTTTTCCGGCTTGATGTCGATGTGATTAAAGAGATGCTCCCGCATGAAACGAACGTAGCTCTGCACGTCCTCGGGTTGCATCGGATAGTATTCGTCGAGGTTGAACGAGATCACGTTGGAGAAGGAAAGTCCTTCTTCGCGATGCATGCGGACGAGTTCGGCGTAGATGCCGGTCGGCGTTGATCCCGTGGCCAGACCCAGAACACAGTTCTTGCCTTCCGCCTTACGAATTCGAATCAAAGAAGCGATCTCCGTCGCGACCTTCCTCGCGGCTTCTTTGGAGTTTGCAAAAATCGTGCATCGCAAGCGTTCGAGCTGACAGGGATCCTGCTTGGGGTTCATTGCTGTCGTGGTCCGTGTTATTTGGTTCTAGACGATATTGAATTAGAAATTGAAAACTGGAGCAAGGTGCGGTGGATTCGCTGAGTTTGGTTGTTTCCGGTTTTGAACGCAATTCCAGACGATGAATCCCTGTATTTGGGGGCAGTCACGGAATTCTTTAGGTCCTGCCTGCCGGGCTCATCATTACCCCCATCCTTTCAGCAAATCGTTCATAATCACACAGCTGTCCATCGTCAAGTCGGTCCCGGGATTACGAGCGACAGAGGGACGGCACGCGAATCTCGGCCCCAAACCGGCGGACCGCTGGTTTGGGAGCTAGAGGCATCTCAACCCCAACGGGATTTTACAACAAAGCCTGGGGTCGCCATGACAACGGCGCACCCCAGGAAAATTTGCCTTGCGATTCGAACCCCAACGGGGTTCCACAATTCGCTGCTGCTGCAATACTTGATTAAAGAATGATGTCCGTGCTGTGGAACCCCATCGGGGTTCTGGACATTCCCTGGTCCGGTACCTGGGGTGCGCCGCAAGCCGGCGACCCCTGGCTTTGTTGTAAAACCCGTACCGGGTTGAATCGCAGGATTCTTCGCGATGGATTCTTCAAGGTCGCAACCAAAATGGGCTAATTCCTCGACAAGAAATGTGGGGAAAGATGAGTCCCGCAGAAAGGACCTACATTGACAATGATCCTCGACCAGTCCCCTGCATTTGGGTGCAGATGCCCGCTGAGGGACATTACCGGTCTGTCGCAACAACAGTCAGTTTGAGTCGTATTCTTCCCGTTGCTGAGCCGTACGGGAGTTTAGCGGCTGCGGTTTACATTTCATGCGAATGAGGCTGGCATTGACCAAAGTCCGGTTTTCCAGCAAGATCCGCCGGTCCACTCTCTTCGGCAGATGAAAATTGCCGGAAAACCTCAGTGTCTCTCAACTCTCTGAACTCTGTGCAAACTGCATGTTTTCTGCGGTTTTTGCCAGCTTTGGTTAACGTGTGTTCATGACCGCAGGCTCACCACCGGATCGTTTCGAAATCGCTCGACTAGAGAAGCTGGAGAAAATCCAGTCTCTGGGGCATGACCCCTGGGGTCAGAGATTTGATAATCACGAAGGCATTTCCAGCGCCAGAGAACGTTGCCCGGCGGAGTCAGGAGTTGATGGCGATACGGTTCGCGTTGCGGGACGAATTCGCGGTCGTCGCAAGGCCGGAAAGCTGCGATTTATCGATTTGCAGGACCAGACTGGTCGAATCCAGCTGCTGTTTTCTCGCGGCGACATGACAGAACCCCAATGGGAACTGGTCAGCGCTCTGGATGACGGAGACCTGATCGGAGCCGACGGACCGCTGCGATTGACGAACACCGGCGAGAAATCGATCTTCGTCAAAGAGCTGACGGTACTCTGCAAGTCGCTCACCCAGCCGCCGGAGAAATTCCACGGTCTGAAGGACGAAGAGATCCTCATCCGACAGCGATACCTGGATCTGATTTATACCGACGGCGTTCTGGAACGCATGCTGAAGCGGTCCACGATTATCGACTCTATTCGGCAGACACTAAGAACAAACCGGTTTCACGAAGTTGAGACGCCTGTTCTGCACGCGGTTGCTGGTGGAGCTGCGGCCCGGCCGTTTGTGACACATCACAACGCAATGGACATGGAGCTCTACCTTCGCATCGCCCTTGAATTGCACCTCAAGCGTCTAATGGTGGGCGGCATTGAACGAGTCTACGAGATCGGGCGAGTCTTCCGGAATGAAGGAGTCGATGCGACGCACAATCCCGAATTCACGATGATCGAGATTTATCAGGCCTACGGTGACTACGAAACGATGATGGATCTGACCGAACAGATCGTCGTCAATGCGTTGAAAGCGATCGGGAATAGTCTGATCATTCCGTGGGGCGATGCGGGCGATCAGATTGACCTGACTCCGCCATGGCCGCGTCGCAAGTATGCCGATCTGTTTCGTGAGCATGCAGGTTGCGACATGAGCGATGCGGCTGCTGTTGCAGCTGTCGCCAAGAAGTTCGGGATCGAAACAGCGGGCGTTCATCCGGATGTGATCATCAACGAAGTCTTCGAAAAGACCGTTGAAGATCATCTCAGCGGCCCAGTGTTTGTCATCGATTATCCAGCATCCATTTGTCCCCTGACAAAGCGAAAGCAGAGTGATCCATCGATCGCGGAACGCTTCGAGCTGTATATTCGCGGCATGGAACTGGCGAATGCGTACACGGAATTGAACGATCCACGGCTGCAGGAAGAGTTGTTCAGGACTCAGTTGGCAGGTCTGGCCGCTGAAGATTCCATGGCGAAAATGGATCATGACTTTGTGAAAGCACTGAAGGTCGGAATGCCACCGGCTGGAGGTCTTGGAATCGGAATTGATCGCCTGGTGATGTTGCTGACGAACAGTCATGCGATCAAGGATGTCATCTTCTTCCCGTTGACTCGCCACGAAGATCAAGTTCCGGCTGAGAAGAAAACAGGTAAGGAAAAGACAGCACAGCAGGAAGGCTGAGTGTCTGAAATTCTGACAGGCCAAATCCTCAACGGGTGAGGCCTGTCACGGTTGTACAATTGGTTCGGCTGAAAGTTCCCGTCCGCAACGGAGTGCGTTCGATGTACAAGTTGTTGCTGTGTGTTCGTTATCTGCGAACCAAATACATCGCTCTGGCGTGCATTATCAGCGTCATGCTGGGTGTTGCGACGATGATTGTTGTGAACAGCGTTATGGCTGGCTTCACAACAGAAATGCGTGACCGCCTGCACAACTTCATTGCCGACATTGTGATCGAATCCCGCAGTATGTCGGGCGTCGAGAATGCTCGGGCGCAGATGGAGCTCGTGGAAGGAGCCGCTGGACAATATATCGCGGCAATGACTCCGACCATCGAGATCCCTGGTATGATCAGCTTCCGGGATCCGTATACCGGCGAAAGCTACACTTCGGCCGTGCAGATTCAGGGAATTGATCCTGAGGGTAAGTCGTCTGTCGGACCGCTGAGAGATTATCTGGACAGCTTTAATCCGGTGATCGAAGACGGTGTTGTTATTCGTGAAGCATTGCGCAGTCGCGAAACGCCGGTGGCGTGGGAACTGACTCCGGAAGCGGCCGAATACCGTAAGGCGGTCCTGGAACAGAGATCATTGTATCTGCCTGAGGAGACTTCTGTTGATGAGATGGTGCCAGTCGCTGCGGATGCGACAAAAGAAACGGCTGCACCTGAGTTTGACAGCGAATCCGCTGCGAATGAAACACCGCCCGCAGAAGATCCCGTTATCAAGGACGGGATTATTCAGGACAGCTTTCTGAATGAACTTCCCGAGCCTCCGATCGAAAGCACTGTTCGCACAGAGCCGTTTCCTGCTCGAATCTTTCTTGGTGAAGGACTGGTCAGCTTTCAGGCAAAGAACCCGGAGACCGGTAAGCTGGAAAAAGTGATGATGGTGAACCCGGGCGATGATGTCATCGTCAGCACGGTGACTGCCGGACGACCCCCAGAGCCTGTGCGAATTAACGCGACTGTCGTTGATATGTTCAGAAGTGGCATGAACGAATACGACACCAGCATCGTCCTGATGAATATCAATGAGCTGCAGAAAAGCCGAGGCATGCATCTGGATAATTCGATCACATCAATCCACATCAAGCTGAAAGATTACGCTGATGCTCCGAAAGTGATTGCTGCTCTGGAACGTTCGTTTCCGCCGGGGCAGGTTTCCATCAAAACATGGGAAGAGAAACAGGGACTGCTGTTGTCCGCCGTCGAAGTTGAAACAGCGATCCTGAATGTCCTGCTGTTTCTGATCATCACCGTTGCGGGTTTTGGGATCCTGGCGATCTTCTACATGATCGTGGTGGAGAAGACGCGAGACATCGGCATTCTGAAATCGCTCGGAGCCAGCTCAAATGGAGTGATGTCAATCTTCCTGTCTTATGGTCTTGGCCTCGGAATCGTGGGCAGCCTGGCGGGCGTCGCGATCGGTCTGCTGTTTGTGAGATACATCAATCAGATTGAGGATGGGCTGAGCTGGATCACGGGACGCAAGGTCTTCGACGAAAAGATCTATTACTTCTTCGAGATCCCAACGAGCGTCAGCCCGATGATGGTGATCGCTGTCGCGTTTGGTGCCATCAGTATCGCCGTGCTGGCCAGTATCCTGCCTGCTCGTCGAGCAGCTCGGCTGCATCCGGTCCGCGCGTTGCGATTTGAGTAGTTGGTTTCGGGCACAAATTTCCTGTACGCGGCCACGATCGAGGCGTTACTCAAAGAAGACTCCCGCGAAGACACGGCCTCAAATTACACGATCCAAAGTATAAGCTTGCTTGGTTTTTCCTTCAGTCAAAGAATCTTGCCATGGCAGAGACTCTGAAAATGAATCGTCCCCTGATTTCCGCCGAAGCGATTACGAAGTCGTACTTCAGGGGCGAGCATAAGGTTCCGGTTCTTCAGGGAGCCGGCCTGACTGCTCATCGCGGTGAGTTTATCTCTGTCATCGGCCAGAGCGGTTCAGGAAAGAGCACTCTGCTGCATGTGATGGGGCTGCTGGATTCACCGGATGTGGGTGAAGTCATTCTGGATGGGAATCGCATCGATAATCTCAACCAGGCGGCTCGAGATCAGCTGCGAAATCATGTCTTCGGTTTCATCTTTCAGTTTTATCACCTGCTGCCAGAACTGTCACTGCTTGAAAACGTAATGACACCGTTGATGATTCGCCATTCGATTCTGGGCTACTGGCGACATCGCAAAGAGATTCGTGAAGCGGCGATGAGCATGATCCAGCAGGTTGGACTCGAGCACCGCATTAAGCATCGCCCGTCAGAATTGTCTGGCGGAGAAATGCAGCGCGGCGCGATTGCTCGAGCACTTGTTGGTCGTCCGGAAATTTTGCTGGCGGATGAGCCAACAGGAAATCTCGACGCCAGCACCGGCGGAGGCATCATGGATCTGCTGAAGTCTCTGAATGAGAACCAGCAACTGACGATCGTAATGGTCACTCATGACGAATCCATCGCCGCCCAGGCTCACCGAACGGTGCGGCTTGCTCAGGGACGAATCCAGACCATTGCTCGCGAGGATGCGGCGTAGTCCCGTCGACGGAGCGACGAAATTACTGTACGCCCGTCGCTCCGTCGACGGGATTCAATTGCAGCCAGCATCCTTGCAGCCGTCTCAACGTCTGCCTCACTTCCGGTCGTGCGTGTAGTGGTTATCATCTGCGGCAATCTTTTGCTCAGACGTTCTACTGCATACACGGAGCCGTGACGATGACCGAACGCTGGACCAGCTCTTTCTGGAATTCGCTTGTTCGACGGAGTGCAATCCTGGCCATTGGCTTTGGGATTCTTCTGCCATCTGCTTCAGGGCAGCAGTCGGAAACGAGGACTTATAAAAACAGTCTCGTCAAGCTGGTCGATCCGGCACCTCTGCTGAATGATCATCCTGAATTTGTTCAGCCTGTGATCGAGGACACTCGTTACGAAGCGCCGGTGCTGGTGAATGACGAAGGGGCAGACTTGACCGTTCGAGCCTGGCGGTTTTCTTACAACGCACGAGGCATCATCGAGATGCCCAACAATCTGCTGGCCAAAGAAACGGCCGTCGTGATGGTTCATCCATGGGGGATTGACGACGGGCAGGGCTGGGATACTCCTGAACCAGCAGGCGTAGCGGATTTTTGTACGCCGACAAAGAATCATCTGGCGGCGCGCCACACCAGCGAAGTCATCAATCCGTTTATCAAGTCGCTGCGTTCTCACGTCGGCTGTGTGATGTTTAGTCTTCCGGGAACGGAAGATCCGATCCGCAAACTGGTTTATCGCTCCGTCAATTCCACACCGACAGCTCAGCAACGAGAACAAGGTGCGAAGGAGTTATCTGCGAAGCTGAAGAACTTCGATTATCGCGGAGAGCCTCTGGTGGCAGAGTTCCCGGTATCGACGAAGACACCTGTCATCGACTACTTCAAACAGTTCCCGGGACTTGATGCCGGAGCTAAGTACAACAACGAAGGATTCTGGCAGCAGCCGATTCCGGTGACTCGCGACATCACGGTGCATCCTGATGACATCGTGATCTACGACGCCGATGGCTACGGTCCGATGCGAGACTATCTGAAGAAGCAGGGCATTCGCCATGTCTTGTTGACTGGTTATGCAACCGACATGTGCTTCTGCAAAACGACGGCGGGCTATGATAACCTTTCAAAGGACTTCAATGTATTCCTTGTTGGTGATGCAACACTCGCCACATTCCCGTCGAACAATACACCTCGCTACGCAACGAACGCCCATATCTCTTTTGCTGCACTCAATCAGCTTGTGACTCAGGTGTCCTGGGTGAAGCTGAGCGAGGTTGCGAAGTAAAGGGATCCCGTCGGCGGAGCGACGGGTGTACCGTACGCCCGTCGCTCCGCCGACGGGAATTTCGCCCCATGCTTGCCTCCACATCCACCACCATGGTTGGCAAGCAGACATAGCTCTGATTTTTGCATTCGATCATCCACTGACCTTCCCCTTCTTCTGACTTCATTCCTCAGAGACGTCACCATGCACGCACGGTTCCTGATCGTTCGGCTGATTGCCTGCGCAATCATTTTCCAGTCTTTCATTGGTCTTGAGAACGTTTCGGGAAGTGAGCCAGTATCGAAAGCTCGCGAACCGTGGACGTCGTCAAAGTTGCAGGGCACACCGGTACCTCCTGAACCATTCAGAGTTGTCTCGGCCTTCCCTCAACTGAAATTTGATCTGCCCACCAGCCTGCTGGAAATTCCCGGCACGAATCGACTGCTGGTGGCAGAAATCGGAGGCCGCGTCTTCACGTTTGTGAGGAACGCCGAAACAACAAAGGCCGATCTGGCACTGGATGCGGCGGCTGTTGCGGGAGGTAGCGTGTCCTTGTTTGCCGCGGTGATTCATCCAAAGTTTCAGGACAATCGCTACGTTTACCTGTGCCTTGTGCATCCCGGCGGAAAACCACACTCACGAGTCTCACGGTACACGATGACAAATGATGCAGTACCTATCCTGGATCCCAAAAGCGAAACCGTCATCATCACATGGCCCTCCGGTGGACATAATGCGGGCTGCATGAGATTTGGTACCGACGGCCTGTTGTATATCGCAACAGGCGATGGCTCCGGGCCGAATCCTCCTGATGGACTAACGACCGGCCAGACAGTGACGGATCTGCTGGGAGCGATCCTTCGCATTGATGTCGATCATCCGTCAGCCGATCAGCAGTATTCCATCCCGGCCGATAATCCCTTTGTCAAACACGAAGGAGCTCGCCCCGAGATCTTTGGCTACGGACTGCGCAATCCGTGGAAGTTCGGCATTGATGCGAAGACCAACGAGGTTTATGTCGCCGACAATGGCTGGGAAACCTGGGAGATGATTCATCTTGTCGGCAGCGGCACCAACTGTGGCTGGCCCGTCATGGAAGGCCGCGCGAGACTGCGATCTGAAGTTCCGGTCGGTCCAACGCCGATTACTCCACCGATCCGTGATCATCATCATTCAGAAGCCAACTCCGTCATTGGTGGTCCGGTCTATCGCGGCGACAAATTGAAGTCCCTGCACGGTGACTTTGTCTACGGCGACTATATCACCGGCACGATCTGGTCCGTTGGACGATCGGCCGACGGATCCTTCGTCGGCAAAACGCTGGTCGACACAGATCTTCGCATCACGGACTTCATGGAGAGTTCATCCGGACAACTCTACGTTGTCGACTATGACCTGACCGGACAGATCTATGAGTTGCTGCCGAACGAGGTGAAAGATCTGTCCGCCGAGTTTCCAAAACTGCTCAGTCAGACAGGAATCTTTGCCGACCTTACAACTCTGAAACCAGCCGCCGGAGTTGTCGCCTACGATGTCACGGTTCCTCGCTGGGTCGATGGCGCGATCGCGCAACGCTTCGTGGGAGTCCCCGGGAAAGAAACAATCCAATTGGCTCCTCATAGCGCGATTCGTGGAACTTACCCCGAGGGGACAGTCTTCGCAAAGCATCTTTCGGTTCCGGCTTCTGAGGGAAATCCGGCCCGGCCGCTGGAAACTCAGATTCTGCAGTTTCAGTATGGAACATGGCATCCTTACAGCTACCTCTGGAATGATCAGGGAACCGATGCGGAGCTGGTCAGTTCAATCGGCACTTCAAAGTCGGTTCAGTGGCCCGATACTCATAGTCCCGGAAAGATGACAGAGCGCACGTGGCATGCGAATGCCGTGAATGAATGCAAACTATGCCACAACGCGGGCCCCGGTTTCGTATTGGGATTCGTCGGCAATCAATTGGCAGGAACAGTCTCCGCCGACAGTCCGTCAGACCAACTGGAATCGTTATTGGCTCAGGAAGTCATCTCGTCGATTCCCGAAGCGGCTCGCAGTGAATCGCATCGGCTCGTTAATCCTCATGATGAATCGCTGGACTTGAACGATCGAGCTCGATCATACCTGCACGGCAACTGCAGCATGTGCCATCACAAAGGCGGCAATGCCATCGTGTCATTCTTTATGACTCGAGATCTGACCTTTGATCAAATGATGACCAACAAAGGGACAAACATTGGCACGTTTGGCATGCAGCAGGCAAAAATCGTAGTCCCGGGAGATCCCTATCGATCGGTCATGATGTATCGCATGTCGAAGCTTGGATATGCGAGGATGCCATATATTGGTTCTCAGGTGATTGATGGTCGCGGTGTGACCTTGATCGACCAATGGATTCGATCTCTCCCGCATGCGGCAGAAATGAAATTGTCTGATCCGTTGCAGGACGGAACTGCTCAGTCACTGGCTTTGGAGTCATTGGTCGCCGAATCAGCAAACGCGGAGGCTCGAAACGCGGCGGTGCAAACGCTTGTCGGCAATACGGAAGGTGCTTTGGCACTGATGTCGAAGCTGCACGATGGAAAGTTAAAGTCAGACGATCGAGTCGCAGCAATTGAAACAGTCAGAAATGCCAGCAGCGATGTCCGAGGACTGTTCGATGATTTCATTCCGGAATCACAACGCAAGAAAACTCTGGGGCGGACGTTCGAGCCTTCCATTGTTCTTGATCAGGATGGCGACGCCTTACGCGGCCGTTTGATCTTCTTCAGTGATGCAGCAAGATGTCGAACTTGCCACCACACTGATGATGCAGCGTTGTCGGTCGGACCAACATTGAAAGAGATCAGCAAAAAGTACCAGCACGAATCCGAGATGCTGCAACACATCCTGCAGCCGTCCCTGAAGGTAGACGAAAAGTTCGTCGCATGGGCCGTGGTCACCATCGACGGGAAAGTTCTGACCGGACTGCTGGAGAAACAGACGGACACTGAGGTCGTGCTGCGAGCAGCCGATCGCCAACTCGTGACCGTGGCCAAAAAAGACATTGAAGAGATGCAGAAAAGTGCTCGCTCGCTGATGCCTGATGGTGTACTGGCGGACCTGACAGCCGCCGAGGCCGCTGATTTGCTGGCCTATGTAAAATCGCTGGCGGAGCCTGCAAAATAGGGCAGAGACAGCCCCGGGGTTGGTGAAGTCGGCCTGCAGTGCAGACAGCGATCGGCCACATGTGTATCATGTGGCGAGGCCGTTTTTTGTCTTGATGCAGGCGTCTTCAGAAACAGAATCCTATGACGACTACAGAAGTTTCTGCCACAACCGAAGTCGGTAGCTATTTCATTTCGAATTATCCGCCGTTCTCGCAATGGCAGTCGGACTTCGTGCCCTCGGCGATGGACGCGTTGAATACAGATCCCGCTCAGACGGCCAACACGCCGCTGGGGCTCTACATTCATATCCCATTCTGTCGCAAACGCTGCAAGTTCTGCTACTTTCGCGTTTACACAAACCAGAACGCTAAGGCGATCGAAGATTACGTCAAGGCCTTGATTCAGGAACTGGAATTAATCAGCCAGCGATCGGCGATTGGAAATCGTGACCTGTTGTTTGTCTATTTCGGTGGCGGAACTCCCAGCTATCTCAGCTCCAAACAGTTGCGATCGCTGCGAGATCGGATGAGCGAGTACATTTCGTGGGACAAGGCCAAAGAAGTCACGTTCGAGTGTGAGCCGGGAACGCTCAGCATGGAGAAGCTCGAGACACTCCGTGATATCGGGATTACTCGCATCTCTTTGGGTGTGGAGAACTTCGACGACAAGATTCTGGAGGAGAACGGTCGAGCCCACCTGTCTCCGGAAGTAATGCGAGCTTACGAGTGGATTCGTCAGGTTGGGTTTCCTCAAGTGAACATCGACCTGATTGCCGGGATGGTCGGAGAGACCGATGAGAACTGGAGTCGTTGTATTGATCGGGCTTTGGAGATGCAGCCGGATAACATCACGATTTATCAAATGGAACTGCCGTTCAACACGGTCTATTCCAAAGAGATTAGAGAGCAGGGGGCTCAATCGCCGGTTGCCGACTGGCCGACCAAGCGACGCTGGGTCAGTGAAGCGATGGATCGTCTCGTGGCCGCCGGCTACCACATTTCCAGTGGCAACGAGCTTGTAAAGAATCCTGCCACCGATCACTTCGTCTATCGCGACAATGTTTGGCGTGGATGCGATCTGATCGCAACTGGAGTGTCCTCATTCGGTCATTTCCAGGGCGTTCACTATCAGAACCTTGACCGCATCGAAGACTACATGGAAACGGTGAATCGTGGCGAACTGCCAATCAACCGAGCGATGAAGCCCACGGCTCATCAGTTGTTGATTCGAGAACTGGTCCTGCTGATGAAAGAAGGTCAGGTTGAACTGGGACGGTTAAACCAAAAGTACGGAGTCAATGTGCAGCAGGAGTTTGCGACGGCTTTGAAAAATCAACAAGCGGCTGGTTATCTGAGCCTGAACGGAGATATTCTCAAGCTGACGCGAAAAGGGCTGCTTCAAGTCGACAGCCTGCTGCCGGAATACTTTGAGCAACAGCATCGAGCAGTTCGGTATACATAGCCTCTAATAAAAAAACTATCCGGCAATCTCATTCGAAACGAAAGTTCTGAACCTTGAATCCGCTTAAAGAACTGCAGGAGCTGGTTGGTCTGTTTCCGGAACCTGAAGGCCATCAGCTCTATCAGACAGCCGAGCACGTCGCCAAAGAGGCAACGCCTGAACCCTATCATCGCATGCTGGTTCACGAGCACCACATGACGATCAGCATGGAGTCATTCCATGACTGCACGGTTGATGTGGAAGTTATGGCGTCCCGATTTGAAGACGGGCTTTACCTGCGCAAGATTCGCCTGCACAAAAGTGGCACGAAGGATGCCGTGCAGTTCGGATATGTGCGGTTTAATCTCGACTATGTCACAGAAAAGGTCCGGGCTGAGATTCTGGCCGAGAAAACTCCTTTGGGCCGCGTGCTTATTCAGCACAACGTTTTTCGCCACGTTGATCTCGGTGCCATTCTGCGATTCACGGCGGGGCCGGGACTGGCCGAGTACCTGAATATGAACGTCGGCCAGACGACCTATGGTCGACTCGCCACAATCTTCTGCAACGGCGCACCGGCAATTGATCTGCTGGAAGTTTCTTCGCCGCTGGATTGATTCCAACCTTTGGACTGCTGCAGCCCGCTGCAGCTTTCGGAACCACAGCCTGCTGTGGTTCACTTGTTCTGATCGCAATCAACTCCGGGCCGTAGTTCGGCAGCAGGCTGCCTGCACAAAAGCGGCAGCAGGCTGCCGCAGTCCAAGACAAGAGTAGTCAGCTTATTCTAGTCAGCTTATTCGTTGCTGAGTACTTCTTCGGGGTCTTTCTGGATCGGCTCGCTCTTGTCCCACTTGGAAGCTCGAAGCTCTTCCGCCGGTTCCATGAATGGTCGAACAACTCTCAAGCCAACTCCCAGAGCGTCGGTGAAGTACCAAATGCTTTGGGGAAGCTGTGGATCCTGTTGCTTCCACTCCTCGCTCGATCCTTCTCGCACTGCGCTTCGCAGCATTTCAGCCGGATCATCCCAGCCACCGCCACGGACAATGCGTGGATACTCGGTCATCGGGATCGTAAGTGGATCAACGGCAGCACTGCCGGCTCGAAGCTTGTAAGTGTCCGGAACATACTGGTCAAGAACCCATTCCGCGACGTTGCCGTGCATGTCGTAGAAGCCCCACGGATTTGGTTTCTTCTTGCCAACCGGATGATAAATGCCTTCGCTGTTGTCCGTGTACCAGGCGTACTCACCGATCTGCGATGCATCGTCACCAAACGAATACATGGTCGTCGTTCCCGCACGGCAAACGTATTCCCATTCCGCTTCGGTCGGCAGTCGGTAGTATCGTCCCGTCTTGGCGCTGAGCCAGGTGCAAAACATTCGAGCAGAGTGCTGAGTCATGCAGATCGCGGGATTGTTTTCGCGGCCCATCCCAAAGCTCATGTCCGTGTACGGTGGAGTCGGACGAGTTACGGAATCAGCCAGCTTGTCTCGTGGAGTCGCCGGTTTGCCATAGGCCGCACGGCGGAGGGAGTCGACACGGTCGCTCCAAACTTCGTACTGGTTCCAGGTGATTTCGTACTTACTCATCCAAAATGGAGAGAGTTCGACTTCGTGCATTGGACCTTCGTCGTCACGTCGCCCCGCTTCTGTGTCAGGGCTGCCCATCACAAACTTCCCCCCCTTAACCGGCAACATATCCAGCTTGAACGTGGTGTGCATCAGCGGTTCGGAGTAGGCTTTCATCTCTTCTGGCGTCGCCGCAATTGCCGCCGGCACTTTCACCGGCTCCAACTTTGCCTCCTGACCAGAAACTGTCGTCGGCCGAACCAGCAGAATTGCCCCAAAGGCGATTTGGAGCAAAAGAGCAGGAATTGTCACGGGAAGAAAAGGCTGTTTCGTCATGGTTTTGGGCCTTGATCGAAGTTTGCTGTCGGGAACAGCAAAGGTCAGGAATACTCAGGGTGCGAATTCAAGTCTTGAATTCTACAACTGATAGGGTCATGAATTCCATGACCGACGTCAACGGCTGGCCCACCACATCGCTGCGTTGGTCTCGAACTTGGGCCGGGAAAACCGGAAAATCGGGTTCAGATTCTGCCTTTCTCCAGCGTACACTCCGTAGCCGGAAGCCTGCGGACGATAAGTCGCGAAGGCTGGTCGGCATCGGCGGACTGCTGAAGCAGTATTGGTCGCGAGCCGAATGGCACTGGCCGCAGATGTTTGCCTCGTTTTTGAGACATTCACCGGCGGGCAGTGCCGTTCTGCTCGCTGCGTCATTGGTCCACCGAAAAATTGATTGGGACTTGGGTTATTGAACCCGCCGGACAGCGTGTGCCGTCCGGGGTACAGAACATTCACAACAGCTTGCAGAGGTCGAATGTCACTATTGCTGGAATCTATCCGGAAATCGTACCGGGAACCCGGAGGACGCCGACTGCCGGTGCTCGGGATCGAACGATTTGAAATGAAACAGGGAGAGCAGGTTGCGCTGCTGGGCTCAAGCGGTGGCGGCAAAACCACACTGCTGAACATCATCTCGGGAATCCTCACGCCGGATTCAGGGCGGGTCGTCGTCGATGGTCGCGACGTGGCAGCGATGCAGGAAGTTGTCCGCGATCACTTCCGCGCCGCCAAGATTGGAATCGTCTTTCAGACATTCAATCTGCTGCCAGCGTTTACGGCTCTGGAAAACGTCCTGCTGGGAATGTCATTTTCCGGCAAAGGCGTCGACAAGACGTTTGCAAAACAACTACTGGAACGAGTCGGCTTGGGGCATCGCCTGAATCATTCGCCTCAACAGATGTCCGTGGGCGAACAACAAAGAGTGGCCGTAGCAAGATCGCTGGCCAACAAGCCTGTGTTGCTGCTGGCTGACGAGCCGACTGCGAACGTCGACCCCGCCAATCAGCAGTTGATCCTCGATCTGATTCGCGACACGTGTCGAGATCACAACGTCACCTTGCTGATGGTGACTCATTCACTGGAAGTCGCGGGGACATTTAAGCGCGTCGAAAAGCTGCAGGACTTCAATCGTCCCGAGCTTTGTCTGCAGGAGAAAGCCGCATGAATCTGCTGACAATTGCCTGGAAGAGTATTCGTCAGCGCAGGCTGGCTTCGTCTTTGACGGCACTCAGTATCGGACTGGGTGTCATGTTGATGGTTCTCGTGCTGGTCATTTTTGGCGCGGTGGATAGCGCGTTCAATCAGACCAGTGTGGGTTACGACCTGATCGTTGGCCCCAAGGGCAGTGATCTGCAACTGGTGCTCAGTGCGGTTTATCGCATGCAGCCGCCGATTGAGAACCTGCCGTATCTGTTCCTTGAACAGATGCAGAAGGATCCTCGAGTTGTCTCGGCGGTGCCTCTGGCTTTTGGCGACGTGACCAAAGAAGGATCATTTCCCATCGTCGGAACAACGACGCAGTATTTTGAAAATGAATACATGCCTCGTCGGAAGTTTCGCATCCGCGGCAGTCGTATCAACGGCCTGTTCGACACGATCATCGGCTCTGAGGTCGCTCGTGAGAACGGCTGGGATCTTGGTTCTCAATTTACGATCGTGCATGGCGGTGCGGACAGTGGCCACGTTCATGACGAAAAGTTCACCGTGGTCGCAGTGCTGGCTCCGACCGGCACCGCAAATGATCGCACGGTGTTTCTTCCTCTCGACGGGTTCTATGCGATTGCGGGACATGGAAAGCCGGTAAAAGAGATTGAGAAACGACTAAGAGACTTCTACGCAGCGGATCCCGAACGACTGGCCGCAGCATTGAAGCAACTGGAAGGCGTCAAAGCGGAGGAAGCCGCCGGATCGCATGATCACCATAACCATGCTCATGCCACTCCGGATGCCATGAAAGAGATCTCTGCGATCCTGATCAAAACGGATCCGGATAAACCGTATCTCGGAGTGAGCCTGATGAGCGATCTGCAGACCGGTTATCAGGCCATGGCTGCTAATCCCGTGCGGACAATTCAAAGGCTGATGAACGGGCTGATTGGCAATATCCAAAAGGCTCTCGTCGCGTTGACGGCCATCATTATCCTGGTCTCTGGTGTTGGCATCTTCGTGAGCATCTACAACTCCATGTCGGATCGTCGCCGCGAGATCGGCATCATGCGAGCTCTGGGTGCTCAACGAATGCATGTCTTCGGAATCATTCTGGCCGAATCAGCATTGCTCTGTATCGGCGGCGGATTGCTCGGCTGGCTGACGGGGCATGGCATTGCCGTTGTCGCGTCACCCTGGATCGTGACTCAGACAGGCTTGCTGATTAATCCGTGGGCACTTAACGTCTGGGAAGCGGTTTTGTTTCCGGTGTTAGTCGGACTGGCTGTGCTTGTTGGGTTCCTGCCCGCAATGACGGCTTATCGTACCAACGTGGCCGATGCGTTAAGTAGCTGACAGAGTTCCATTAATAGGTCAATGTTGCTCGCACTTTCGACGGCAAACACCCTCGGAGTGCGAGCAACTTCTTTCCGCAACTCTTCTATATCAGCCGCGCAGCTTTCTTCGCGCGGCTACAACCAGATCTTCAGCGGCCTTTGCTGTCGACGCCGTGGCCGTCAGATGGCCCATCTTGCGACCAGTACGAGCTTCCGCTTTGCCATACATATGGACATGCACATTCGGCATTGCGAATACTGCACTCCAGCACTCCGGCGTGGCGTCAAACAAATGATCGCCCAGCAGATTCGCCATTGCGGCCGGTGATCGCATTTCGACATTTCCGGAGGCGAGACCGCTGACAGCTCGAAACTGCTGTTCGAACTGACTGCTGCGACAGGCATCAATCGTCAAATGGCCGCTGTTGTGAGGTCGAGGAGCGATCTCATTGACGACCAGTTTGCCGTCCGTCGTCGCAAACAGCTCCACGCACAGCACGCCAATCACATCAAAGTGCTCTAGAATCGCGCGAGCAATCTGAATTGCATCGGCAGTCAACTGAGGCGAAATGCTGTCGGCAGGACTGACCGACACGTCCAGAATATGGTTCACGTGATCGTTGCGAACCGGCGGATAAAATGCACAGGTACCATCGCCAAAGCGTGAGGCGACGATCGACAGTTCAAATGAGAAGTTCACGATCTGTTCGACGATCGCTTCTTCGACAGCAAACTTCTTCCATACGGCGTCCAGGTCATCCGTGCTGCGGACTCGAGCCTGGCCTTTGCCATCGTACCCCAGCGTCACCGTTTTCAGGATGGCATCGCCACCAAAATTCGCGACGGCCGCTTTCAGTTCTTCCGCACTATGCACAGCCGCAAAGTTGGCAGTCGGAATCCCGATCTTTCGCAGCGAAGTCTTTTCCAACAGACGATGCTGAGATGCCCGCAACAATTCAGGTCCGGGAAAAACAGGGACATGTTGCAGTAGCAGCTCAACGGTCGGAACCGGAATATTCTCCTGTTCATATGTCACGACATCAACCTGGGCCGCGAACTTGCGAAGTGCATCTTCGTCTGAAAACTTCGCGGGAATACTCAGGTCGCTCACCTGGCCTGCCGGTGAATCAGACGGATCACCAAACGTGACGATCCCGTATCCGCATTGCCGCGCGGCGATGGCAAACATCCGGCCGAGCTGGCCTCCGCCAAGCATGCCTAGTGTTGAACCCGGTGGAAGTGATCGCGGTGATTGTTTCATTGTGGTGAAGAGAATTATCGAGTGTTCAGATTACTGACCGGGAAGACTTAGCTCAGAATCGTTAAGTACGGCATCGGTCTGCTGTTGATGAAACTGGTGCAATTGCTGATTCAACGACGCATCATTAATGGCCAGAATTCTGACAGCCAGCAAGCCAGCATTGCGAGCCCCGGCACTGCCAATTGCCAAAGTTCCCACAGGCACTCCGCCGGGCATCTGAACAATCGATAACAGTGAGTCCAACCCGTTCAGCGCTTTGCTCTGCACGGGAACCCCCAACACGGGCAACACCGTCTGCGCGGCGATCATCCCCGGCAGATGAGCCGCCCCGCCAGCCCCGGCAATGATGATCCGGATTCCTCGCGATTCCGCCGTCGTCGCATACTCTGCCATCCACGCCGGAGTCCGATGCGCCGAGACAACTCGACATTCATACGGAACCCCAAACTGGCGTAAAATCTCTGCCGCCGGGGCCATTGTCTCCCAGTCGGACCGACTGCCCATCACGACACCAACAACAGGCGATGTATTACTCATAAAGGCCCTTTTGATTTCATCAGCCGGAACGCGTTCGCGTCCGGTTTTCGCAGCATGCGTCTATAGCCGGATTCGTGAGAATTCGGAGCGACTCTTGAGCTCTCATGAGCTCAGCTACGTTTTTTATGGCGTTTTAAATCAACAACCCAACACGGCAGAAAACTGCGATGAAAATCTCGTCAGGGCGGCATATTAGCAGCCCAATGACGACCTTTGGACTTCGCCCCGCCGCAAATTCCGGGGTTTGATTCCAATGCCCAGAACGGAACAGCCAAAGACGGGAAAAGCGGTACTCCCGACGTCGCGTATCAATAATCAACCTCGGCCAGTTTTCTTTGATTCAAATTACGAATACGCTTGCACTAATTCGACACTGCTCACACCCAATCATGACGCCTGCTGACCTTGAACGCGAGTGAAGAATCGCCATCAGCCAGTCCGTTCCGCAGCTCAATCAGGACCATTCTGCCACCATGAAAAAGCCGACCGTTACTCTCATTTCCGGACTTCCGGGCTCAGGCAAAACCAGCCTGCTCAATCATCTGCTGAGAAATCGCGGTGAAAAAAACATGGGCGTCATCCAGAATTCACTGAACGACTCGGACCACAAGGATTCTCGGGAAGTTGTCGAACACGAACAGATCGCAGAACAGCCCGGGGAATCTTTTGTTGAATTGACCGATGGCTGTATCTGTTGCTCCCTTCGCGAAGATCTGCTTGCTGATGTCTGGCAACTTGCCCAGCAAAGTCTCCACGACAGCATTTTGATCGAGGCGGCCGGTGTCGCGGAACCAGCTTCAGTTGCAGAGGTGTTTTTGTATGTCGATGAAAATGGCGACTCACTGGCGGATGTCGCCACGCTCGACACTCTGGTCACCGTTGTTAACGCTGAAACGTTTCTGAACGACTACAACTCAACCAATGAACTTTCTGAGCTTGGTATCGGGCTGGACGAAGATGACAATCGGGATCTCGTCCGGCTGATGGTGGATCAGATTGAGTTCGCGAATGTTGTGGTGCTGAACAAATCAGACCTTGTCTCTCCTGAGGACAAAGGTTTGATCATGAACTTGTTAAGACACCTCAACCCGGAAGCCAAAGTGGTCCTCGCAATTCACGGCGAAGTCCCGATTGCCGACGTCGTTGACACAGGCCGTTTCCCGGATACTTCAGGCGGCGGATCTTCGGAGGAATCACAGACAGACCTGGATGCAGATTCATCCAACTCTGGCATCTCCAGCTTTTATTTTCGAGCCAATCGGCCATTTCACCCGCAGCGACTTTGGGACTTCTGGATGGACCATGAGCTTGCCCCGAGTATCCTGCGGTCTCGAGGAAATCTCTGGTTGGCGACGCGAAATGCGATGTCCGGATTCTGGTCTCAGGCCGGCCAGGTGATGGCTGCGGAACCCGCCGGCAAGTGGTGGGCCGAGACCGATCGCAGCGAATGGCCTCAGGATGATCCCGACTTCACCGCAGAACTGGAATCTGTCTGGCACGAGCAATGGGGCGATCGCCGACAGGAGCTTCTGATCATTTCCCAGATTGATCCAGCGGAAATCGAAGCCGCGATCAATGAGTGCTTGCTGACCGATGCGGAAATGCAGGGCGGGCCGGAAGTCTGGAGTTCGCTCGAAGATCCATTCAGCCCGTGGGAAACTTGCCTACACGACCATGAACATGACCACGATTGCAGCCGCGATCATGACCACGGTTAAATGACCAAATATTCAATTTGAGATTCGAAATTTCAGATTCTGCTGCCATGGCCTGGCTGTTGTGTCCGTATCCCAAAGCAAGGTGCTCAATCCACAACCCGTGTTCTTGAAACGAGGGCCTCAACATGCCGCGACGACTGCTGTCTTTGAAATCCTGCAGATTCCTAATCATGAACTCCGTGTTGCTCTGCGCTGGCTCCTCACAGGATTTATCGGCCGGTGAGAATGAAGCATGGTTTCGCAGAGATAGCGGAATTGCTCCAGCAGGCGCAGTGCTTCCGGTAGAGTTTGGTGAAGGCGAGGACCGACTGTGGCGAACAGAATTGCCACCGGGGATCTCATCGCCATGTCTCTGCGGTGATTCCATTTACGTCACAACCTATACCGCAGACACCAAAGAACTGGCTACAGTTGCACTGGATCGCGCGAGCGGAAAAGTGCGTTGGAAGCAGGTGGCTCCGGCAAAAACTCTGGAAGCCTTTCATGCCGTTGGAAGTCCTGCCTCGTCGACTCCGGCCTGCAATGGTTCTCAGGTGTTTTCCTTCTTCGGAAGCTACGGTCTGCTGTGTTATGACCTCGAGGGTAACCTGCTCTGGGAACGCCCGATGGGGCCATTTCAGGATGAGTTTGGGGCCTCCAGTTCTCCAGTATTGTTCGACGGCAAAGTGTTTCTCAATGAGGACCACGATATCAACAGCTTCCTGATTGCGCTGGACCAGAAGACCGGGGAAGTCGTCTGGAAAGCAGAACGAACCGAGGCGACTCGCAGCTATGCGACTCCGGTCGTGTTCGATAACCACGGTCGTACCGAACTTCTGGTGGCAGGCTCTCTACAACTGGCGGCTTACGATCCGAAAGACGGCCAGAAGCTTTGGTGGTATGACGGACTTTCTCGCTTGGTTGACAGCACTCCCTTGATCGTCAACGGTGAGATTTATTTTGCCACGTGGACTCCGGGCGGAGATGCCGATGATCGCATCCGTATGGAACCATTTACAACCGCGCTGACAACCCTGGATAAGAACAGCGATAAAGAGATCGGCAAAGATGAATTGCCCGAGGGGAATGCGATCCTCGAACGTTTTTTCCGCATAGATCTGAATCAGAACCAACGACTGGATCAGAAGGAGTGGGAGAAGCATGCGATGGTGTTTGAGCGTGCTCAAAACGTGGCCGCATCTCTTCGCCCTGGAACTCGCGGTGAATTGCCTGCGGAAAACGTAAACTGGACTTATCAGCGCAGCCTGCCGACGGTGCCGAGTTCTGTCGTTTATGACGGAATTCTTTACATGGTGAAGGACAGCGGAATCATTACCAGCCTTGATGCCAACACCGGCGAGATGCTGAAGCAGGGCAGGGCGGTTGGACGAGGCAACTACTATGCATCAATTGTTGCCGGCGATGGCAAGATTTATCTGGTCAGCGAAGGTGGCGTCGTCACAATTCTGAAGGCAGGGCGTGACTGGAGCGTGCTTGGATCTTACGACTTCAAGGAGCGCATCATGGCGACTCCCGTCATTGCTGATGGCCAGATGCTGATTCGCACCGACGTCGCTCTGTATGCATTTCGCTGCAAGTAAGTTCGCACTGAAGTGCCGATAACAGGCACTCTCAGCGCTTAACATCGACGGCAACGATTGCCCATGAGATGGGGCCGGAATCCACAACGGCCAGCGGTTTCAGTTCTCCATTGGACTGGATCGCATACGAAGCCACTCGCCCGCTGGCTTCACCGGCCACATACAAATGTCGCCCATCTGGACTGATCGTGAAGGATCGTGGAACGGCTTCGGACGGAGTGATAGAAACTCGTGTCAGGCGGCCATTGGACTGATTAACCGAGAAACCGGCGATGCTGTTATGGCCTCGATTCGCGACGTACAGCAAACTCCCGTCAGGAGTCAGTAAACATTCGGCGGTCGAATTCTGATTCGAATCAAACGTCTCCGACAGAGAGAGCACAGACTGTTCCTGCTTCAACTGCATGGTTTTTCCGTCCCGTGCATACAGAGAGGCTCCATCTTCTTTGCTGCCACCCGCTTCATTGCTGCAATAGGCCCAGCGATCCGACGGATGCATCACAATGTGTCGAGGATTTTGGATCGCATTGGCCGTGACGAATGGTGGATCAAAAGGCGTCAGGATTCCGGTCTCCTGATCAAACCCAAACTGATCGATTCGATTGGCTCCAGTATGCGACACATACACAGATCGGTTCTTCGAATCGATCGCAACCCCGTGAGCATTCGCGGCAGTCAGCAATGAACAAACAGGCTTCTCCGACAAACGGCCTTCAGCATCCACACGATGAACAGTCACTTTATTGCTGACGTAGTAGGCTGTCAGCAGAAACCGTCCGGTTCGATCGGGTACAAGAAACGCCGGATCCTCCCCGCCTTCAACCACATTGAGGAGATTCAGCTTTCCTGTCGAAGCATCAATGCTAAACGCGGCCAGTTGCCCGGAACTTCGATAGGACACGAATAAAACGCGACCATCCTTCGAAGACGTCAGGTACGCGGGCTCAGCACTGCATTCCGTAACCGCAGTTCGCCGCAGCTCCCCGGAATCGACCGTACGCTGAAACGTAACAATCTTCCGCTCCTGCAACAGACTCACGAAGACGAACGATTCTCCCTGAGCAGCCCCGGGATTCATCAGAAGCAAAGATGCAACAATCTGCAGCATCCAGACGATTCGCGACATCAAACTCTCCCGCAACCTGGCAAACTCTTGCTTGGACTGCTGCAGCTTTCCGATCCACAGCCTGCTGTGGATCAACTTTTCCTGCACTGCTCGATTCGTAAAAGACTCACGATAATAGTTTGGCAGCAGGCTGCCTGCACCGAAAGCGGAAGCAGGCTGCCGCAGTCCAAAAAACTCTTGCGCAAGAAAAAAGGTTTAAGCCATCAAGAGACAGCTCAAACCTTTTGATAAATCAAAAACTGACTGACCGACTATCGGTAATCAATCTCGATGTCGCCATCTCGTTCGATTTCAACTTCCACACCGCGATAACGACGGAAGTGACCGTGGCGACGATAGTAACCGGGAACCGCGTAAGCCGCTGGAGCGACGACAGCCGGTGCTCCGTAGTAAGCAGCAAATGGTGACGGTGCAACTGCAACCGTTGGCACCATCGGTGCATAGTACGACGTTGAGTAACCGACAGTGCTGACCGGATACGAATGAACAGAAACAACCGACATTGACGGAACCACATAAGCCGGCTGATAGCTAACAACCGGTGCCGCATAAACCACTGGCGGAGCGGCGAAAGCATAACCCGGAAAGTAGTAGTGATCACCGGCCTGAGCAGCAGCAGACACCGCGGCCACTGCGATGAAACAGCTCATGAAATGACGCAACATTGTGAAAGCCTCCCTCTGATCCCTTGATCGAAACCCAATGCTGACGACACCGTCAGCAATTCCTTTCGCCCCGATTGGCTCAAATCTGAAACAATGGGGTATTGTGGGCAAGTTTAACGGGCCAATGGGACAGCAAAAAGTCTGCCGGATTCCAGTTTCCTTAAATTCCCAACCACCCTGAAACGCGTCACCTTACGGTTTCGCGTGCCAGTATCAGCAGCAGAACAGCCCCCTTTACTTCTGATAAATCGGCAGATAATGGTATTTCACGGACAGGCTCAAAACGGCCATCGACGTGGAATAGACAGCTCCGTGGTTTTTCTCTTCGCCGTTGGCTGCGGTCCACGAACCATCACCCGCCTGTTTCGGCAGCAGCATTTCCTGGACAAGTTTCTGAGCAGTCTCCGAGTGATTCCCGCCGCGCTGATACATCCCCTGAGCATAGTAGTACGTTCCATAAAAGCAGAATCGTTCCTCCCATTTCGGTGGATGCTCCAACAACCAATCAGCTGCTCCGGCGACCAGCGGCGATTCATATTCACCACAAACCTGCATCGCCAATAATCCCGCAGCCGTCATCGTAAATGTGGGATTGTTCTGATTGGGCTCATAAGTAAACCCACTGGCCTTCTTGTCGGGCAAGCCATTTTCGTCAAGCGGCGAGGCGTATGATCGCTTCAAGTATTCGACCGCGTCTTCAATCGCCCCGGCAGGAACCTGCAGTCCATCATTCTTCGCGGATCGGAGAGCCATCAACTGCCACACGGTCGCGGAAAGATCTGAGTCCGCTGATTGCGGCTCATAGCGCCAGCCACCGCGATAGTGAGTTGGCTTCTTCTGCTTCTGAGACGCCAGAATTACATCAATTGCTTTCTGACATCGATCATGAATCAATTGATCCTGTTCGATCGTTGTCCCCATCCCCAGCATTTCGGTCAACATCAAAGTAATGATGCCGTGTCCGTACATGCGAGATCCATCTTTGGCCCCAAAATATCCCTTCGGGTCGACTCGATCTTCCTTCAGCACAAATGCCAAAGCTTTCTGCATCGCTTGTCCCTCGGGAGAAACATCCGAAGGCTGGATCCCAACGCTGGCCATCGCCATGATCGACAGCGAGGTCATCGTCGTATCGATTCCCTTATCGAGAATCGCACCATCTTCACGCTGCTTGCTGATGAGATACGCAATCGCTCGGTCCAGCGCGAGATCGGTTTCGTCTTTCTGAAAGACCGATGGGACTTGCGGAGAATCGGCAGCTGGCTTCACCGCTTCCTGCGCGGAGACGGATTTGCTCAGCAACAGCAGCACGACCATCGTCAACAGGAGGAAAGAGAACCGCATTTTTGCTCGCATTCGATTACCAGTCAGAAACCAGCACATAAGTCCAAAAGAAATAACAATCCCACTGTTACTTCTTCTTCGCACGTTCCGCCAGGACCCTGAAGTAGGTCTCAACGCTCTTGCGATACTCCTCAGAAACAACTTCCGATTTGCCTTTTGTCAGATCCTCTGCCGACTGGCTGCGAAGTTTGCCCCAGTTCTTTCCATCATTGCGATTCACCGGCGTCACTTCAAAATCTGCAACGCGCGGCTCCGTCGATGCCGAATCGGAAGACTGAGTTCCCCCCAATCCCAGAGCTGCCATCGTCTCCTGCTGATTTCGAAGTCTCGCAGCCGCCTGAGCAGCCTGTTGTGCTCGCGCGGCCTGAGCCAATGTGTCCAATTGCGCTGCATTTCTCTGAGCAGCCAACGCGGCTTGAGCAGCATCAGCATTCGTCTGAGCTGCCACGGCCGCATCCGCCTGTAATCTGTCTAATTCATCCAGCGTCCGCGCCAACTGTTCCCCACGAGCCATCTGCTCTGGTGTCAACTCCGCAGCCGCAGCCAACTCATTCCCCTTACTCTCATTATTCCCATTACTCCCATCAGCCGCTGCAGCCGCAGTCGCATTCGCCCCATCAGCCGGGTCCCCCGCCGCAGCAGCCTGAGCCGGCTCCCCGGATTCCTGAGCAGCAGCTTCTGCCGCAGCCGCTGCAGCCAGCAAGGGATCGACCACAGCCGAAAGATTATCTGACTGCTGATTAATCGCAGACTCTGCTTTGGCAACATCCTGCTGAGCTTTCAGTGCCTGCCCGTTGGGCTGCGGCTGACTATTCTGCGGATTTGCGATGACATTGGCTTCAGCTTGTTCTGCCTCAGTTGCTGCCGCCTTCAATTGCTGCTCTGCCATATTCGATTCATTGCGAGCCACCTGCTGAATACTGTCAGCCACTTTCTGCAGCGGCTCTGCCACAGTCGGATTATTCAAGCGACGTTCATGTCGGGCTGCTCGGGACACATCTTCTGAAGCACTCGCCACATCCTCGGTGATCTCGCCCTGCTGTGTTTCAGCCTGCGCGAGTGAACTCTTTGGAGGTGCGAGTTCATTGCCGAAGTTCGCATCTGCAACAGCCTGCTCAGCTTTCTTGTTTAGCTGCTCTGCTGATTTCATCGCCTCATCGGCATACTGATCCGCCAATTGAGTCGCCGGGTTCTGAGCATCCAGGGCCGGCAACGGTTTGTTCTTCACTTCTTCAGATCGCTGATTAGCTTGCTGATTTTTCTCCTGAGCTTCCTGCAGAACAGCTTTGGCCGCAGCCACTTTCTTCTGTTCTGCTGTCTGACGAACCTGTTCCTGCGCAAGGGCGTTCTTCAGGCCGGCGTTATCGGGTTTCTCGTTGAGTTTGGTCTGAGCCTGCTGAACTCTGGCGTCGACCGCCGCCAAATTCTTCTCGGCAGCCTGAACTCCCTGCTCCGCTCGTTTCTGGACATCATCTGCTCGCTTGGCAACGTCCGCAGCAGCCTTCTTTTGTTGCTCATGGAACTGCTGACGACGCTTTTCTGAATCCACCTTCTGAGCTTCCCGGGCTTTATCGTCGGCATGAATCTTTTCATCCTTGCCAGCCAGAGTTTTTTCCTTGGCCTGCTTCAGTGATTCTGTTGCCTGAGCCAGTGTCGCTTTCGTATCCTGAGCAGTCTGGGCAAGTTCCGACAGCAATAATTCTTCTCTGGCAGAATTCGCTTTCGCGACAGCTTCATTCAACTTCTGTTGCGTCTCTGCAAGCTTTTGCTGGGCTTCTGACGTCTTGCCCTGTGCCGCCGACTGACTAGCCTGGGCAATCAAAGCTCCGGAAAGCTGCGACGCGTCCGACGCCATTTCGCGAAGATCCTGCACTAAATCTCGCTTCTTCGCCTGAAACTCCTGATCGGCCTGCTCATTCGCCCGTTGAAGCAACTTGTCATCCTCCGCCGCGTACTCAAGGGCGTTCCGTGCATCTTCCAAAGCCGTCTGCGAAATTTCCGATAGAGCTTTCTGCATCGCGGGGTTCTTCTGCAACTCCGCCTCGAGTTCAGAGATCAGTGTCGCCGTTTCCTTCTCGGCCATTTCAACCAGTTCTTCGCTGGTGTCGTATTGCTTATCGAGCAACTCGACAATCCCCAGCTCCTTCTCAGCTTCTCTCAGTTCCGCTCGCGTATCGGCAACGTTCAAGCCTTTGTCGAGCTGATCGAAGTGCTCGGCGACCAATTCCAATGCCTTCGCGGCTTTCTCCTGCTGTTCCGCCGCCTGAGCCAGTTCTTTCGCCTGCTGTTCCGGGGCTGCTTGCTCCTGAGCTTTCTCCATGGCGTCATTCATTTTGGTCGCCGGATCCTGGATCATGGCAATGCTGTCATCTGCATCTCTCGCTCGTTCGCGCTGAGATTCTTCCAGCATATCCTGAGCATTCGCATCTTCGACCAGTGCTTCAGTCAAATCCGCAATCTGTTGATTGATAGATTCCTGACGTTGTTCAAGCTCTTCTAACTGCTGAGCGGTCTCGGGGTTCTCCGGCGAAGTATTCTGCTGCTCGACGACGTCGGCTGTTTCTGTCGTCGCTTCTTCAAGTTCTCGAATCTGCTCGGCCGTCTGAGCTGCCATTTGTGGAATCGTCGGTGAATAACGACGGATAACATTGCGAGCATCTTCCATCACCGGTTCAAGCGTCTTAATCACGGCAGCAACCTGATCACGGATTTGCACCAGCTCATGCCCCGCACTGATCAAAGTGTCTCGCTTCCAGCGTCGTTCAACAATCTTACGAGCAGCATCGCGAGCTTCCGCCGTCCAGCGAGTCTGATCAAATGCGCCGACGATCTCATTCTTCACTCCGGCTTCTCGCAGCCTCTGACTTGTCAGTTCGAACCCTCGCTGCACAAGATCCCAGACACGAGGATGCTCGATTCGAGCCTGTAGGTCCTGTGAGCCCCAGCGTTCTCGATTGGTCAATTCATCCAGAGCATCACGCACAATCGTGAGTTCATGTCCGGCTTCCAGAATCCGATAAGCCGGTGCAACCTCCAAAAGCTGTGTTGCCAACGCCGATTCCTGAGGCAATACCTGACGATGCTGATTCAATAGAGAAGTGACGGCTCGATGAGTCAATCCGGCATCCGCCACATACTGAGCATCGCCATCTTTGCGGCCCTGAGTCAGCTCTTTGCGAATTCGAAGCTGATCCAGACTTCGTCGATGCTTCAGATCAATCTCCGCCACAAATCGCTCGGCCTGATCAAGAATTTTCTGACCAGCAGCAGAATCCTGCGACACGGCCGCCTGAGCTGTCAGTTGATTCTCCTGCTGAATGGCCCTCGCTAACTGGTCGATCGGAAGGTAAAGATTCCCTGCGCGGTTATCGAGATCTCGCCAAGCGTTCACGATTCGATTGGACAGATTTCCATCGACCACATCAAACCGCTGGCGATCCAGGAACTGACGATGCAGCTCTTTTGAAACCGTCTTCAGTTGCTCCAACTTCTCAGCGGACTCCATCGACTCCTGAAGTCGATCGCGACTCGTTTCTGTCCAACGGATCATCTCACTCAACTGACCTTCGAGATACTTCGGCAGTCGCTTACGCTGCCCCCGAACGAGCTGCTCAATTCCTTTGATTTGATTGAGCACCAAAGTTTCCTGGCGCTGCAATCGCTCCCATGTTTGAGTCGGACTGTCCACAACCAGTTTTTGCTGACGCAGCAATGCATCCATATCGCTCGCCACAGCCGTGACGAAGTTATGAGTCGCCAGAACCTGATAATGTTCATGGATCATTTTGGCGTCGTCAGCTGTCCGCTCAAATGTCTGCTTGATGACATCCAGATCGCCATTCCTGCGGTTCACATCTTCGGTATGCTGCCGAGCCTTCAAGGCAAACGCCGGGACATTTGAATACTCGCGTTGTATTCTCGCGACGACTCGGCCGATCAAATCCAGATCGTAAGCATCAGCTCCGGCTGCCATGTCTTTTTCGACCGCCAGGATGTCGGCCAGAATCTTCTCCGCCTGCTCCCGTTGCTTGCTGGCCAGATCTGTCAGCACATTACGATCCTGCGACGCCTGTTCTTCGGTCTGATCCGGCTTCCGCAATCTCTCGATCACTTCCAGAGCAGTCACTTTCTGTTCCTGAAACAACTCCGAGAACTTCACAAGTTCATCAACGAGTTCAATCTTGCGTTCCATCATCGTGTGCCGCTCCGGATCAAAGTCCTGAGCCGCCACGATCACTCGCAACGGGATCGACTCCCCAAGGTTGCCCTTGCGGTCGGTCGCCACGAGTTTAGTCATGACTTGGTCACCGGTCTTCAGCTTGTGATTCTGCAGATCCCATTGCCACTCGGCCGTCAGATTTCGACCTTCTGTCTCAGCGTCCGGTTTTGCATCGAGAGGCAGGGCGATCCAGTCCAGCCCGTTGACAGACACATGCTGCTCCAGCTTGACCAGCGGAAGATCATCCTCCGCCATCGCTTTCAGTGCCACAATATCATTCGGCGGCAATAGCAGAGTCGTCTCTTTCTGATCCACGAAACCCGCGCGAGGAATCAAATCCGGCTGTGGTCGGATCTCGTATTTCGGGCTGAAAAGATTTTCAAAGCCCGTTTCCTTCGAAACCAGATGCACTTTGTAAATCGCCGCCGCATCGACAGGAACAGTCGCCTTCCATTGCAAACCGTTCTGACTGTCTGCGACCGGAGTCAACGGAATCGTGATCATCTCATCGGATTCCGACGGATCGATTCGCAATTCCGCAGCGGACACCTTCTGATCCAGCTCAAGCTGCATTTCCGCCTTCGTGCCTTCCAGCACAAGGAGGTCGCCATGATTGTCCGTGACAACCTTGTTGGGCAACAAGGCATAAGCGGGATAGACGAAGGATTTGTGAAACGCTGTCACACGAGGACGAGGACGTGCTTCAATTCGAAAACGCTCCGTGACTGCATCGCCAGCGAGAACTCGATATTCGACCGATTCTTCCATCACATGGATGTTAGAAGTGAACTCGGCTTCCGTTCGACCTCGCATCGATTGCCGAACCGCGCCTTGTTTTTCCGTGAAGGTCTCAAGCGTAACTTCATCAAAACTGCCACCAGTAACAGAAGCCACAACAGCCACTGTTTCATCTTCCGCCATCATCAGCGAACGCGGAGTCGGCTGCAGAATTTCAACGTTGACTCGAGAAACCCGCGCGATGTTGGCTCCCGGCAGGATCGCACGCGCAGCAAGCTGACGATAGCGATGATTGCTCGACAACAGCAGGACAGCAGCAAGCGCTACGACGACTCCCGCAACCGCCATCCATCGCGCAACAAGTTTCAGTGGCAGCAGCGCAGGGACCTGGATTCGTGTCATTTGCTCGGCAACTTTGCCCTGCAGCAAACTTCGAAACACGGGGGAGTCGTGTAGAGAGGATGGATCATCCGTCGCCAGTTCAACGGCCGAAAGCAGATTCTCGCGAAGCTGCGGCTCCGTCATCTCCACCTGCGATGCGATCTCTTCTCTCAACGGCCGACGCAGAATTCGGCGCAGGCTGGTTGTCCAGATCACAACAATCACCGGCAAATAAATCGCCGCGCTCAAAGCCCAGCGCGCGCGATCGCTGAGCAGCCAATACCAGTCGATTGCGGCGACGATCGCGACACAGATCAGAAACGTGGCAACGCCCGCGCAGAGTCCTCGCGCGACGATCAGTCGAAACCGACGGCGTCCGAATTCTTCGAGTTTTCGAGCAACAACGGGATCAAGCGAAACACTCATCGTGAATCTTCCTTTACCTGCATAGTGCCTGCAGCGACCATGCTGTCGGGCACAAAGCCATCACCGTTCAAAGCAACCCGGCTCGTTTTCGTAATACCCACTCAGCCGTCAACAGGATAACAATCGCTGCAAACCACCAATAGCTTTGCCAGATCTGAGTGTCGGATTCGACCACTCGGCCGCTGCTGAGAGGACTCAACAGTTCCGTCAACCGATACAGTTCCTCTTCGCGAAGGTAATCTCCTCCGGAAGCGGCGGCAATCTGTTTCAGCAGTGTTTCATTGGCCGACGTCTGAGTCATCTCGCCGGATTCCGGTGGTAGCACCACGAATCGGCTGCGGGCCTTCAGGGCGGCGTCACTATAACCTGCTGCTCGAACCGAGACTTCATACTCGCCCTCTGGCAAAGCCGCGACGCGACCTCGATAAATCCCCGGCACATCGCCATCGGGAGTCAGACTCACCGTCGAAACGATGCGCCCGTCCCTCCACACCAGAGCGTCCGCAGAAACGCCAGTCGCCGGTTTCCCATCAAGTCCCAACAGACGTGCTCGAACATCAACAGTCGCCCCAAAGTCGTAACGCACCGAACCAGTATCCAGGGAAACATATTCGTCGCTGACAGCAAACGGCCGAGGCATCACATACTTGGCTAATTGATTCCACGCTCGCTGATGCCAGAGGTCTGCCGTCTTAAATCGCCAGCGCCAGGATTCATCGAACGCAAAATAGACAACGCGGCCAGAACCAAACAACCGCGTCACCATGGCAGGTCTTTGCCGACCATCTACGTTGGCCTCAATCAGGACTTCAGCACCAGGCAAAGCATTCACAGCCACCAATGAATGAGGTGGAGGCAGCTCGGTCCAGAAGCGACGATTCTGTTCCGCGTCCGGTGACAATCGCAACGCACTTTCTGAGGCACCCTTCTCCGTCAATTGCAACAATGTTGGCTTGGCGGAAATGGTTTCGTTCAGCCACTCGACGGGAATCAGACTGCCAAGCTTCGTGCTGGCGAGTTGCCGCAATCGACCTCGCTGACCATCGATGAACACAATGCCGCCGCCACGAGTTTCCACAAACTCGCTCAGCCATTGAAAGTCCTGTTCATTAAACAGTTCCGGAGCCACTTCGCCAAAAATCACCAGATCGTAAGCAAACAATTCTTCTCGCTTGCCCGGGAACTGTCCTTCTTCTGCGCCTCTCGTCAAACCCGCGTGATCAGTCCCCGGCCCGGCGATCACAGTGTTGATCGACCATTGCTCATCGCGTTCAAAGACGTTGCGAAGATAGCGAGTTTCCCAGCGAGAACGTCCATCGACGAGCAGAACCTTGTAGCTGGAGACAATAGCGGCCAGTCTCATGGAACGCTGATTGTTGTCCGTTTCGGACTCTTCGGGCAGCGCGGCAATCGACGCCTGAAACTCCAATGCCACTGCATGCTGCTTGATGTCGGAAGCAAACTGGGCTCCCAACCTCGTGACGAGTTCGTCGATCTCAAAATCAAATTCAATGCGTCGTTCGGCAACGTTCTGAGTTTCCAGTTGCTGCTGCCAAAGCACCTGATCCTGATAGCTGATCTGAGCGACGAAAGGTTTCCCCGGCGTCATCTGATCACGAACAACCATGACGCCGCGAACATGATCTTTTTGAAACACAAGATCCGGGTGTTCAAGGCCTATCACAGCCAAATCAGCCGCCTGCTGGGACGCTCCAAGTGATACGCTGAAAAACGGGACTCCCTGACTCCCCAAAACCTGTGCTGTCTGCAACGGCGATGGGCCGGAATTGTGCTGACCATCAGTGATCAGAACAATCGCAGTCTTCGACTCAGCGGCCTCTGTATCTTTCGATGGCGTGTCGCCGGAGTTCTCCGATGCGGTGACGGACTTTTGGGTTGCCACAATGCCAGAACTCAGGTCCGTGACACTGGAAAAGTCTTCGGCACTTCTTTCGTTCTCGCCGTCAGATTCTTCGTCGCCCCCACCATCGGCAGAGTTTGGAGCTCGGCCGCCCAGCAACTCCGCTTTTTCACCCGCCAACCGGAGCACTTCAACATCATGCTGCTCCCGGAGCTTCTCCAGAATCTTTGCTGACGATTCCGACAACCCCATCTCCACCCGACGCCAGCGCGGAGTTTCATCGAACATGGCGAGTGCCGATCGAATTGACTCATCGCCGGATTCAACAATCCGCGAAACCTCAGCCTCAAACGAACTGCGTACTGAACTTTCGAGCGTTTCACAGACTTTGGCCAGTGCCAGCAGCGCATTCGCCGCGGCGGCCGCATCCGCGTCGATCGTGGATGCAGTCACATCCAACGGCTGAAGCAATTCATTCTGATATCGCTCAGAAAGCTCTGAAGGCAAAGACGCTTTCAACTCCAGCAAACGTGAACGAAACGCATCGACCGCAGTTCGAACAGTGCTGGCCGTCACGGCCGGGGCGGCGTTCACAACCGTAGGATTCGCTGTCGCAGCATCGGCAGTTTTTGGATCGGCCGCCGCTGGTAGAGCCGCATCAGAAATCACAGCTTCAGGATTGTTCGCAGGTGCATTGCTCTTCGGAGTAATCGCATCCACAAATCCCTGCCGAGCCTCAGACAACTGATCCGCAAGTTTCAGCAGTTTCGAATCGATTCGCCCGGCGCTGATCCAACCCAGCTGTTCAGCAACCAGCAATTTTCTCCCGGTCGACATGTGACGATCCTGCATCGTCATGCTGCGCGAATCATCGACATAGATTTTGACTCGCCCCAGCTCGCCAAGAATCGTCCGATGATGTAACACCGGTCCGGTGAGCACAAGAATTCCCAGCAGGAACGCGGCGGATCTCAGCAACGGCAGCAGCCATCGAAGTCGGCGTGGCAGACCGAAACTTTCGCGGCTGTAGTAACGCCACGACAGCACGCACACCACCAACGCCGCCAGCAAGCCGACCCACAGTGGAACATCACCAACAAATCGCAGCGTTGTCATAGACGAACCCTCGCGAATCGTTGTTGCAGAACGAGTTCCAGAAACATGAACGCCAAAAACGCCGCGAGTACATACTTCCAGATCTCCTGACCGTGTCGTCGCAGACGATCCTGTTCAAGATACTCTGCCGGAGATTTGATCAGCGTGGATGCCAGACTCTTTGATAACTCGACCAACGCCGTTTCAGGCAGAATACTCAGGTCCGATTCACTGCGAGAAGTCTCGGCCACGAAGTGAATTGTTTCGGCCGCAGGCGTTGACATAGCGTACACGCCGGGCCGTTGGGTTTCCTCGAACCGCGCCAGTTGTAGCTTGCCTTGAGGCGTCGTGTTGAGAGTTCGACGAGCACCATCAGGAGTCACGACGGACAACGTTGTCGATTGATCAGCGCCCGGCAACATCGCAACAGCTGGATCACCGGTCGCAATATTTCGCGGCGGAGAAATCCCGGATGCCATCGTTGTAATAATCTGCTGCATCAGCGGAACATACAAAGGCCGCACTGGCAAATCAGACCAGTCCGCGTCACAAGCCGTCGCCATTTGCAGCACAACGCCATCCCCAACACGACGCTCGATCAGCAGCGGATCACCCGAATCCAGCCGTGCTAACACCGAGACGTCGCTGCGACCATCCACGTCAGCCAGTTCATGCCAGCGACGAATCTCGGCTGTTGATAAATCACCATTCGCCGGCTCGTTAAAGAACTCCAGAGCGGGATGATCAAAATGTTGAGCGACAATATGAGAACTCTTGCTAAGAGTTCCGGCGACAGCATCAGCCTTCCCATCTGACTCAATTTGCCCTTTGAGAATCCCGAATGCCGCTGGCAGCAGTCCTCCACCATTCGCAAACATCTGTTCGCGATACCAATTCAAATCAATCTTGTTTCCAGCACAGACCAGCAGAGCGCCGCCATCATTCACGAAGGCCGTCAGCGTTTGTAATTGAGCGGGCTCCAGCTTTGAGACATTCGCCAGCACAACAACGCGTGAAGTCTTCAGACGTTCTTCCGTGAGATCTTTCGATTGCACGGTCTGGGTCTGCACAAGATCGGCCAGACGTACTCGACCAAACGTAAATGGCGTCAAAGCAATCGACAGATAATCGGTTTCACTTTGCAAAGGCTGCCCGCTGGGATCTCCATCGACCAGCAACACGTTAATACTGTCCCAGATCGTAACGGCAGCCGCGTAACGATTATCGTCTTTCAGAGGATCGTCGGCGATGACTTCAACTTCGATCACATGCGAACCCGCCTTCTCAAAAGAGCAGGGGAACAGTGTTTGAGTCGTCCCGTTCGCTGCCAGAGCAATTTGCGAAACGGACGATTCTGCTCCGTCCAGCCTCAGAACAACGCGAGCATTCTCAATCGGTGTGCCGCCATGATTGCGGAGATTCGCTCGCACAGAAATCTGTTGTCCGACGCCCAATGCTCGGCGAGGAAATTCAAGGGACTCCACAGAGATGTTGCTGCTGACTGGCTGACCGATCGGCAACAATGTTAGTGCCGGTTGAATTTTCAACGAGGCCAATTGACCACGAATAGATTCGGCTGTGTTCTGCCCAATGGCCTGCCAATCGGCCGGCTGAAAATCGCTGATGACAATCAGTTCGCGGCGAGCATGTGACATTGCATCGACAGTCTTGAGCGCCTCGTTCAGCGACGCCTGCATATCACTGGCCCCATATCCGGCCTTAATTTGCCGCAATCGGCGAACAACGGCCTCGCTGTCGAAGACCGGCTGATCAAACAACGGTGTCGGACGACCGCCCGTTTGAATGACAGCAACCTCTGAGCCTCGACTGACCGCATTCACGATCTGACAGGCTGCATCAACCGCTTTCTCAAAGCGCGAACCGGATGGATCGACCGTGTCCATTGAATAACTGGTATCCAGCAGTATCACCAGCGAAACCGGCGAGTCACCTTCAAGTAATCGGGAGCCGGTCAGAACAGGACGAGCCAGGCAGAGAGCCAGCAACACAGGAATCGCACAACGCACGAACAGCAAAATCAGCTGATCAACATGGAGCCGTTTGTGGTTGACTTTGATCACCGATTCGAGGAGATGCATGGCTCCCCATTCGACAGTACGAAATCGACTCCGATTCAGAATATGAATAATGAGCGGAAGAGCAAACGCCAAAGCTCCAAACGCAAGGGCTCCATTCAGGAACGTCATTTGACGCTCCTTGTGAATCGCGGCGAGTCAGCCCCACAGCTGGGATCAGGAAATGATGCTGCAGCGGGAAAACGGGCAGGATTGATGTCGGAGGGAATTGATGGCATCAAATTGCGCGGATGGCAAAAGGGAGGTTACAGATCACCTTGGGCGAATCGCCGCTGGTGAAAGATGGAAACGCAGGATAGAGCCCCAACCGCCCGCCGCAAACCAACCTGACCGGAATCGCACGATTAACTCTTTCGAAATCATGTCCCCGCGAAATGGCCTCGGCGATCGAAAAGCAACACTGAGCAACGAACGATTCACTCCGCAATTGGCTCCGGGGAGCTCCTAAAGCCAAATCAAATCTCGCGGGAGCCATCAGGTAATGCGGAGATATGCTTGGCGCCACGAATGAGGACAACTAAGTCACCGTTGAGTCTCTGAACACTTCTCGACGTCCAGTAACTAAACACTACCCCCGAGCAAGAAAGTGATGGGCGGCTTTTCGTCGCAGTTTCAGTAACCCACGCCTCCATGATCATGGCGATCAACAGAATAACTGAGTAGATTCTCCCCTGGAGCATTTAACGCATTACTGACTGGATCAGTCGCCCCCCCGAAGGCACCAGGACCATGAGAACGCCGGAGCAAAGGCGAATTTACCAGGCAGTACTGGAACGCCACGGAAAATATCTCCTGGTATTCATCATCAGCATCATCGTGCTTTTCGAAACCCGATCATTGCTGGCAACAATTTCGGGGCGAAAAAGTGGACTGCAACTGATTACTGCAATTGCATTCTCTCTGGTCATGATTCGATCCGCGATTGCGACATGGTTTGGTAATCAGGACTCGCGAGGCACATTGGCGTTGTTTCTCCTGTTGAGGACGGCACCCTCTGCCATTTTATTGGCCGTTCTGTTGCCTGTCGTAGGCCCCCGAATTGTTTCCCCGGACAACTCAAGGATCTTTCTCCTCAGCTGTCTGATGTTGTCGCCGGCTTTAATCCCGATTGTCTTTTATGGCGGACTTGCAGTGCTGATGAAGTTTTCGCCCAGTGTTGATGCCTTCACGAAGTCTGTCCTGAGAAATGGCGTGGCTCCGAGGCGATGGCCAGAATGGCTGCGAACCCTCGTTGGGGTTCCATCGATCTCCGACAGGATGAACTTCCACATGCCGCGATCACAGCGGCCGGTTTACGTTTGCCTGACTCCGCAACTTCTGAGCGTCATGGACGATGACGAACTTGATGGAGCCGTGCTGGACTATGTCTATTACCGATGCGACCAATCAGAAAATCAGTCGACCATTGAGGTCTTGAAGAGCCTTCCGGTTGGGTACCAGGACTACTACAGCCTTTGGTGGCTGCAGGCAGAGATATGTAACGGAGGATTCTTTCAATTCTTTGTTAACAAAGGCCACGAACTGGCCTTCATGGCATTGGAAGCTTGTCGCAGAATCAATCGACCGGATATTGCAGCATTACTGATCGATGCGATGAACTTCTATCTGAGAGACGAACCCGTGATTGAGCAGATTCAGTCAACCCGTCGTTCACACCCTTTCTCCACCGACATGGCGGAGAAATATGTTGCGGCAGAACGTGAGTCACCGGAATTGATTGATCTCAGCAAGAGATATTACAAACTTCCCCCAGTTGATCTTCCGGAATACCTTCGAAACAACCTTGCTCAGTTTCAGCAATGATTCTTCGGCCATTTTCCCATGGAGTCCATGTTCCGCCACACGAACGGCGAATAGTCTTTGGGACAACCGGCTCCTGAAGCTCCTGCGGAAGACGCCAGACAAAACCATTGGCAAAGCGGATTGTGTGGAAGCGGAGGCCAAACCTCCAAAACCACGTTGGAATCGCATCAGAACGTGAATCGGACGGGCTAAACGGGGTCATCACCTTAATGATGCCGCAGAAAATTGACCCGCACTCCGGAAATGCGGCAGCTTGCCCGGCTAAACGGGTTTACACGAATTCGCAAACCCGATATATCTTCCGCACGATTCGCGGACCGGACGATCGCCTGCGACTGGAGCAGGTGCCCGGAGCAGTTCCCCGGACGACTGGCGGTGTTCGAAAACACCTGCCAGTGTTTTGTTTCGCTGGAGGAAAGCATCAGTGTCGATTGAAGAAAAAGTGATTGGTATCGTCAGCGATCAGCTTGACGTTCCTAAAGAAGAAATCTCCCGCACCAGCTCATTCGTTGATGATCTGAAGGCGGATTCCCTTGATATTGTTGAACTTGTCATGGCTCTTGAAGACGAATTCGACGTCAAGATTCCAGACGAGGATTACGACAAGATCAAGACGGTCGGGAATGCGATCACCTACATTGAAGGTAAGCAATAGTTCCTTCACTCGCATTCATTCGTCAACCACAATCGCAGCTTCATGCTGGTTGTGCTGATCGCCCCACAGGCATCGGCACTCCGGCATCGTGGCTGCGGATTTCGTTGGTTCGGTGCTGCGAGTTCTTCTTTCCGCCGCGAGCTGAATGATGTCACGCCGTCGAGTAGTAGTGACCGGGCTTGGCGTTGTCACTCCGCTTGGCTGCGAACTGGACGACGTCTGGGCAGCGGTCTGTGCAGGAAAAAGTGGTGTCGGTCCCGTACAACGGTTTGACTGTCGCGACTTCAAGGTGCGTTTCGGAGGCGAAATCCGAGACTTCGATCCACTGCCTCATCTGCCGATTGAGAGCAAAGAACTGCGGCGTATCGACCGCTTCAGTCAGTTCGCAATGGTCGCCGCGCAAAAGGCCATTAATCAGGCAAAGATCGATTTGTCTGAAGGCGACACTTACCGCTACGGCGTTCTGGTCGGCAGCGGAATCGGTGGACTTGATGAAATCGAGCAGCAGCATTCGATGCTGTTTGATCGCGGCCCCGATCGAATCTCCGCGTTCATGATCCCGAAGCTAATCATTAATGCCGCCAGCGGAAACATCTCCGTGCGCTGGGGTCTGCGTGGCCCTAATACTGCCGTTTGCACCGCTTGTGCATCGGGAACCAATGCCATCGGCGATGCCTATCGGTTGATCCAGATGGATGTGGCCGATGTCATGGTGACAGGTGGCACCGAAGCGGGTTTGACGCCAATGGGTATCGCCGGATTTGCTCGTATGGGAGCACTGTCAACTCGCAACGACGCCCCACAGCAAGCCAGCCGTCCGTTCGATCGAGATCGTGATGGCTTCGTGCTTTCCGAAGGTGCCGGAATTGTTGTTCTGGAAGAATACGAGTTTGCAAAAAAGCGTGGAGCCACGATCCTGGGTGAAGTCATGGGATACGGATTGTCGTCAGATGCGACTCATCTGACAGCACCGGATCCGACCGGAACAGGCGCGGCCTATGCGATGCGAGCTGCGTTGCGTGATGCTGGCGTTCAGCCGGATGAAATCGACCACATTAATGCGCATGGGACCAGCACACCGCTGGGCGACATCGCAGAAACCAGTGCGATCAGAACAGTCTTCGGCAGCCATGCCGATGCAATTGCAGTCTCAAGCACCAAGAGTCAGCTCGGCCACCTGCTGGGCGCCTCAGGCGGTGTCGAATCCGTCTTCTGTTTTCAAGCGATGCAGACCGAGACCGCTCCACCGACCATCAATCTGGACAATCCGGATCCGCGTTGCGATCTGGACTACGTCCCATTCCAGCCGCGAGCCATGAAGATCCGTAAAGCGATGAAGAACAGCTTCGGCTTCGGCGGCCACAACGCGTGTCTGGTGTTCTCCTCGATGGAGTAGCCGGTGCGTGCCTCAACACCGCCGTGAATGCGTAGCCTCGCTTTCTGTAGATCCTTTCCGCCGGAAATGATTTTCGCGAACAGGCGAACCTTGTTTACAACCGGCAGAGGTTAGCGGCCGCAATTGTCGAGCAAATTGCACACATGTCACGGCAAGCCGTGAAGTCCTGTCCGGCAGGCAGGACCTACCAACAACGCCTGACCGGCAGACAGAATCTGTGGCACAACTTCGCTGCAACCAAGTGCTGCCAAACTTCTCCGCCGCTTCCTAACGCTGATGTGATTAACTAGAGTCTTAGTGCTGAAACCATCCTCACGCGTTCAGCAATCGACTCCTGCCCCACGAGCTTCGAAAGGCCCATCACGATGCAGAAATTCCTCTGCGCCGCAATCATTGTTTTGTCAGTCGCCAGCCAGACGATACGGGCTGCAGAACGACCGAATATCATCTTTATCTTCTCTGACGACCACGCTCAACATGCGATTTCCGCATATGGGTCGAAGGTCAATCAAACTCCGCATCTCGATCGACTTGCCAAAGATGGTGCTCGATTCGTCAATTCGTTTGTCACGAATTCGATTTGCACTCCAAGTCGCGCAACCTTGCTGACAGGGCAGTATTCGCATCTGAATGGAGTTCCTGTCTTCAATCGATTCGATGGAACTCGAGATAACGCGGCCAAGCATTTGCAGGCCGGTGGTTATCACACGGGAATGATCGGTAAGTGGCATCTGGGTTCAGATCCCACAGGCTTCAATCGTTGGATTGTTCTGCCAGGGCAGGGGGCTTACTGGAATCCGACGTTCCTCGTTCCCGGTAAGAAGGTCAACATCGAAGGACATTGCACCGACATCACAACAGACCTTGGAATTGAGTTTCTTGAAACTCGCCCCAAAGATAAACCGTTCTTCCTGATGCTGCATCAGAAAGCGCCACATCGAGCGTGGGAACCTGAGGAACGCAACAAAGCTCGCTTTCAGAATGCCGTTATTCCAGAGCCGGAAACACTCTTTGACGACTACGCAACTCGCCCAACTGCTCTGCCGATCAACGAACAGACGGTCGCCCGCGATCTGACTCGGCGAGATCTGAAGCTTGAGCCGCCAGAGGACCTGAAAGGTCCAGCCCTGGCTCAGTGGTACAATGCAAAGCCGATGGAGCTGACGATCGATGGCAAAACAATGACCGGCAAAGATCTGGTCCACTGGAAGTATCAGCGATACATGCAGGACTATCTCGCCTGCGTTCAAGGTGTTGATGACGGGGTCGGGAAAGTTCTGGACTATCTCGATCAGCACGGACTGGCCGAAAACACGATTGTCATGTACTCCGCTGACAATGGCTGGTACCTCGGTGATCTCGGGCTCTACGACAAGCGATTTATGTATGAACCTGGCCTGAAGACTCCGCTGATTGTTCGCGGTCCAGGAGTCAAAGCGGGCAGTGTGCCATCGCAGTTCGCCGCCAATATCGATCTGGCCCCGACGTTTCTCGACCTGGCTGGACTGGAAGTCCCAGACTCGATGCAGGGAAGTTCACTGGCTCCGATTCTTCGCGGTGAATCACCAGCAGACTGGCGCACCAGCGTCTACTATCGGTACTACCATGATCCCGGACATCACAACACGGTGGCTCATCTGGGAGTTCGCACGGCGACTCACAAGCTGATTCATTACTGGAAGCAGGACGCTTATGAGATGTTCGATCTCGTGAATGACCCTGCTGAACAGAATAATCTGTTGTTCTCCGAAGCCAACCGCAGCAAACCTGAGATCGCTGCAAAGTTTGCCGAATTGAAGGATGAGATCGCTCGACTGCAAAAGCAGTACAAAGACGACGGCCAGTTTGCAGATCCAGCCACGTGGCCGAAAGGTGGTTCCGACGGACCTTTTGACGACAAGAAGCCCGCTGGAAACAAATCTGTTGCCGAAGCCATGCAGTTGACGGCGGCGAGTGAGGAGTAGTTTTCCTGCGAGTCTTGACTTCCATGACACAGCGTCGAAACCATCAGCCGGAACGCGTTAGCGTCCGGTCAAGAATGCTCGGAATTCCACATGAAATATTTCTTCCCACTCTGTCTGTTTCTGTTTATCGCACCACAGCTCGAAGCAGCCCCGCCGAACATAGTCATCATTCTGGCCGATGACATGGGCTACTCCGATCTGGGCTGCTATGGCGGTGAGATCGCAACACCGAACCTGGATGGACTTGCAAAGAACGGCGTCCGGTTCACTCAGTTCTACAACACCGCGCGATGCTGGCCGTCGCGAGCAGCCTTGATGACAGGCTACTATCCTCAGCAAGTTCATCGCGATGCGCTTCCGGACTTACCCGGGGGCAGTCAAGGGACACGTCCGAAGTGGGCAAAGCTGCTGCCGGAACGATTGAAGAAAATTGGTTATCGCAGTTACCACAGCGGCAAATGGCATATCGACGGCGATGTGCTCGCGGGCGGTTTTGATCGATCTTTGCATACACGAAACGACGGCAACTTCTTCACCGCCAAAGGGAACCTGATCGATGACAAGCCGGCTGTTCCGGCCGAGGATGAATCGAACTACTACGTAACAACGGCGACCGCTGAGCATGCGATTGAATGCCTGAAGGATCACGCCACAAATCACAGCGAAAAACCATTCCTCCACTACCTGCCGTTTATCGCTCCTCATTTTCCATTGCACGCCAGGGCAGAGGACATCGCCAAGTACCGCGATCGTTATCTGGACGGATGGGACCAGTTGCGTCTGGCACGTCATGCTCGCCAACGTGAAATGGGATTGGTCCAGACATCCTTATCAGCCCTCGAACGCGAAGTGGGACCTCCGTATCACTTCCCCGATGCTTTTGAAAAGCTTGGGCCCGGTGAGATCAATCGACCTTTGCCATGGACGGAACTCACCGATGAACAGCGTCGATTCCAGGCGACCAAGATGGCGATTCATGCCGCGATGATCGATCGCATGGATCAGGAAATTGGGAGATATCTGGATCAGTTGCGATCGATGGGTGCCTTTGAGAATACTCTGATCTTCGTCGCTTCCGACAATGGAGCCAGCGCGGAGATCATGGTGCGGCATGGCGGACACGATCCGACGGCAGCTCCGGGAAGTGAAAAGTCTTATCTGTGCCTTGGCCCGGGATTCTCCAGCGCGGCGAATACTCCGTTTCGTCGGCATAAGACATGGGTTCATGAAGGAGGCATTAGTACTCCTTTGATTGTGCATTGGCCGCAGGGTCTTTCAAAGACCAACGAGTTGCGGCACACACCGGGACACTTGATTGATCTTGTCCCCACAATTCTGGATGTCACAGGGCTTTCGGACAGCGTTGAACAGGAACGCAATTCGGATGGCGCTGAGCAGATTCCGCCGTTTGCCGGACGCAGTCTGCTTCCCACGATCATGAACGATGAGCCTGTTGATCGAGAATTTCTCTGGTGGCTGCACGAAGGTAACCGCGCGGTTCGAGTAGGCGACTGGAAGTTGGTTGCTGCGAAGGAAGCCCCCTGGGAACTTTATAACCTGGCGGAAGATCGAGCAGAGCAGACAGATCTGGCAATTCAGATGCCCGACAAAGTCAAAGAATTAGAAGCCGTCTGGCAAAAACAAACAGACAGTTTCACAGCCCTCGCCAAACTGACGACGCCTTCTCAGCCAAAGCAGGGAGCGAAAGGAAAAAAGAAGACAAAGAATTAGGGCAGGGGACTCCTGATGGTATTGCTGACTGAAGACTCAGCCTTCGAATTACGCTGCATGGTGCGGAGTTAGCCGGGACCGGGAGAGGACTGTATGACAGAGAACCCTTTTTTACGCCGGAAGTTCAGCATCTCGAACCAGCGCCCGGACATAATCCGTTTCGATGGATGCAGATCCTCGGAGTGGGATCCATCCTGTTGGTTTTGGCGGCGGTGCTGCTACCGGCTGTGACACGAGGTCCGGCAGTCCGAGGCACGGCTCAGAGAGTTCAGTGCAAGAATAACCTCAGGCAGATACGACTGGCCCTCGAATCATACCACGACGAATACCACGCACTACCTCCAGCGTATACGACCGACGCAAACGGACAAAAGTTGCACAGTTGGCGAACCCTGGTTCTGCCGTTCATGGAACACGAAGCACTTTACAAGCAGATCGATCTATCGAAACCGTGGAACGATCCGGTCAACTCCGCTCTGTCGTCAAAGATGCCAGAAGTGTACCGGTGCCCCAGTGGGAATCTCCCGGATGGTGATACAACATACCTGGGAGCAGTTGGTGAGGAATTTTGTTTTCATCCCTCGACGCCACGGTCGTTCACGGAATTCTCTGACGGTTTGTCTGAGACATTGATGGTATTTGAGGTGGCCCCAAATAACGCCGTGCCATGGATGTCGCCACAGGATGCCGATCTCGATTCAATCATCAGGCTCAATAGCCGTGAATCGCTGCCGCACCGGGAAGGATTTCAAGGCGTCATGGGAGATGGCACGATCCGCTACTTTCCCGCAGACCTTCCGTCAGAAACACGCAAAGCACTTTTGACGATCTCGGGGAATGAAAGCATCTCTGAATTCTGATCGCCTTGTAGCGCCGGGCAGCAGTTTCTCACATAAAGCCACCTTCTTGGTGGTTAAGGTCTCATGTCCTGAACCAAACCCGGAAGTACACTACGAATTGATCAAACAAACTCCCGGCGGATACGCCATGTGCAATCGCAACATCACGGGGATCGTGAAACGGCGGGCATGACTGCTATGGAGGAATTAGATATGACTGAAAACCCCTTTGCCAGCCCGGAAGCTCAACAGTCGAAATCATCAGCATTCAAGGCTCCTGCACCCAGACCGAAATCGCCTCGAAAGAATTCCTCTCTCTGGTCCAAAGCCCTGTGGATCGTTGCACTCATCTTCGTCGCCACGTTGTTGTATCCGGCCATCACTCTATTTCCATTTGGCCGTTACCCATATCATTCAAAAGCCAAAACGCTGTGCCGGAGCAACTTGAACGCAATCGCAAAGGCGCTGACACTTTACCATCAAGCGTACAACACATTGCCCCCCGCCTACACAACTGACACTCAGGGACGAAAACTGCACAGTTGGCGAACCCTGATTCTCCCCTACATGAACCAGGATGCACTCTATCAGCAAATCGATTTATCGAAGCCTTGGGATGATCCTGCAAATTTAGCGATCTCCGCGAAGATGCCAAACACGTATCAATGCCCCGGCTTGCATAAGGCGCCGGGAGTCACGACCTATCATGTCGCTCTCGGCAAGCACTACCGGGCAGATCCGCGAACACGGCGACCTTTGGAACGGTTTTCAAGCCGCCGTAAGGAAACGCTCATGGTGTTCGAAGCGGCCGAGGAGAATGCGGTGCCGTGGATGTCACCCAGGGATTCCGATTTCGAATCCATCCCAACCTCGATGGACCGAGATTTCCTGACGCATCTCAACGGATTTCATGGCATCACCGCTGATGGAGAAGTCCACTATTTTAACTCAGAGCAGGACCAACCATCTTTTACGATTTATAATCATTAAAGAATTACGGTGATTCAGTAACGCTTCACGAGGTGTAACCGCAGCCTGTCCTTCAAGTATCTCTTGCTGTCAACCACGTCGCAGACTCGCGTCATAACATCCATCAATCGGCCCCCATCATTCTACAGCATGACACCCAACCGTCAGGGCTTACCGCTCGCCGCATCATGATTGGCAATTGCGGCTTTGGACAGATTCATGACAACGGCCCCCAAAGCGATGCTGACGGAACTTAACGCGACGTAGATGAACCAGGGAAATCGCTCGGTAAACGGCATCGGAGGAGCCACGTACGCCGGGTTTGGCTCAGCGGCTCCCAGAACTGCTCGCACTGGCGTTGTCGGCAATGCTTCGGGCAGGTTGCGTGCGAAGTCGTAGTTCGGACTTTCGGCTTCCGGATTGCCGAATCGCAACACCATGGGAAACTGCGTTGCATCCGAACGTTGCAGAACAATCTGCCTCGCCGGCGCACTGCCTTTGGCTGATGTCAGAGTCAGCGGCTTGTTGCGGTAGTCGGCAGAAGTCAGTCGGAGCCGCCGCGATCGCACCTCAGAGAACGTCAAAACAAATGCCGCTGGCTTGTCACTCTTCTGACGCTGCCAGGTTGTACTTTCATTGACCATGACGGGATAAAACTGCGGTTGACCCAGCAGGTTCACTGTTTCCGCTTCCAGGCTGATATCGCGAGCAAACTCTCGATCGGCAACCATGACTTCCAGCCGGTCCACAGGGATCTCCGCTCCGAAATCGAGGATCCAGCGAGACCCCGGTGAGCCAAATTGACGCGTCGGCTCGCGAGTACTGATCACCGCATCCGTCACAACGGGCTGAGCAGGAATCGCTATCTCTCGTGAAGCTCTTACGGCACCAATCGTAAATTCATCCTTACCCGCTTCAGATGTTGTCACCTGCGGATCCGGACTCACCTGAATTCGCAGAAACCGATGTCGACTCTCGCGGTAATGAAACGTGTTTCTAATAAACGACTTTTCTTCCAGCGTTAAATCCAACAGATGACTTTCAACAAGTTTTTTCCAGTCCTGGCCGTCGTCGCTGCCTTCGATCACGACAGTACGTCGAAACTCTTCACCGGATGTCTCTACAACCACCTGATTGTGGGTTGGATCATCACCAGAAAACTCCAGCGTGACTTCATGAATTCCGCCATCAGGTTCAGATCGATTGAACTCCGACGAGGGCAAATATTCCAGCGCCGTTCTGGCCGACAATGTTCTCACCGCAAACGGGATTGAGTTGCCATTGGCCGCGTCTAACCGCAGATCTGAAAGATCGTAGCGGGCATGTCGAAAGAGCTCCGCAGGAACAAATACGTCCAGCAAGTCAGACGATGCGGAAAGATCTCCGGCCGGCAATGACAGTGTCGTCTGATACTGCCAATCGGCTGAATTTTCGGGTGGCATTTCCACTTCCGCCATAACTTCGGCGTCCACGGCAACGATTTCTGCTTCTGGCGGCAGAACATCGTCCTGACCCCATCCCGGAGCAACCGCAGTCAGAACAGACAGTGCGGCTGCCAACTTCGCTAAGAAACGTTTTGACTTCATCATTGTAAACCCCTTTATCAATACGATTATTGTTTGAATCGCTGGTATCCGCGTGCCACAAGACCCAGAACAACAGCCAGAATAAAGAAGGCCACGATTCGATAAATCTGCTGCACATTCGCCATATCGACGACAAACAACTTCAGCACCGTGACTCCAAACAGCCCCATTGCGAACCAACGCAGGCGAGAACGGTTGAAGCGGAATCCCAGCAGCAGTAAAGCCGTCGCAAACAAGATCCAGAAAACCGTCAGAGCTAACTGAGCTCGCCATCGCCAGAGTTCCACATCTCCACTGATAAACGATCGCGAAACGAAGTACCCATGACACTCGAGCGACAAGACCAACCAGACCAGAGTAATCCCGCAAACGCCCGTGATGCCGATTCCCCAATGTTCATTTTGCGACAGCCTCGGCAGATATCGATCAGCCTTCCAGACTGCAGCCAGAAGCAACACGCCCACAGCCAGCGACGGTAATGCATCGCGATTCAACACAGGAATAAATGGGTCACGGATATAAAACGGCAAATCGAAACCAATCACGCGGCCCACTGCGAGCGTTGCAAGGGCAGCCGCCATGCCTCGGAGAATAGACGAAGAGATTCGTAGCCCGAATAACCAGAGTGCCATCGCCATCATGGTCCAGCCGAGTGAAATCCACCGAGCATCCGCCTGAACAGGAATCGCCCACGCGATAAACCCGATCGCGACGGCCAGCGACGTCATCAGTAAACGAGAATCCGCTGGCCGCCATGCCATAATCAGACGAGCCACGACGGCATAGATTGTGCCGAAGACAAGGGCCGCGGTACCGATCCAGAGACTCCAGGATTCCAGAGTCAATGTTCGAAAAGCAACGAAGCCAACCACGGCGTTGATCACAAACCGAGCCAGCTCTTCATAGTCCGCAGATCGCACAGAACGCCGAGCGATAATCAGACTGTGTCCGAGATACAGCAGGAACAGCGATAACTGGAAACCCAATGCCCACGCAAACTTATCCGGATGATAGTTACCCTGATACCACGCCAGATAAATCAACTGCGTACCTGAAAAAGCGACCGACGCGACTGCTGGCCATCGTTGGACGCTTGTGGCTGCAATCACGCCAATATTCAGCGTCAATAGATACAGAAACAGAGACGAATAAGAATCATGATCAGACTGCATCAGCAGCGGAGTCATCAGACCGCCGACGACCGCAATCATCCCAATCAGCGACGAACGACAGAAAACAGCAGCCAGCATTGATTCCATGACCAAAATGGCCAGAAACATTCCGGCGTGCTGCTGAGGCAACAGTTGATAAAACCCAAACGCGGAATACGTCGCCAGATAGATGACCACGATGCCGGTCGACATCAACATTGACGCAAATCGCCGCCAGCCTTTGAGCAAGTAACGACAGCCGGAGATAACCAACGCGGCACCGAATAACTCGCCGATGGCAACTCGGCCGATTGGCCCGATCCAGTTGTTCTGATACGCGTACCGCAGGAAAAATGTGGCTGAGAATAAGAACAGGATGGCGGCCACCCAGCCGAACGCCTTCTGACCAATGAACGTCTCCCAGCCCACAGGAGACGCTGATTGCTCGGAAGTGGACGCGGAATGCACGGGCGTGAGATGAGAAGCAGGCGTCGGCAGTGGAGCAGAAGAGGGCGGCCGCATCGGAACAACTGCAGGAGACTCTGAGACTGTTCTCGCGGCATCCAACTGGCTGAGGCTCTCCACCGGATCGTTTGCGACCGGTGATGCTGCGACAGAAGCCATCGCAGCATGAGCGGCCAGTGCTTGATCCGACTCGCCCGCAACAACCTTCGGTTGCGGCAGCGTAACACGACCATTCGCAACATCGCGGAGGTAGGCTTCGACGCGATCCAGACGCCCGATCACTTCCTTTAGTTTGCGAGTCTTCACGAAAGCAATGATGGACATCACGATCGCAGCCACCGGCAGGATCAACACCGCGCCAGCGATCAGAAAGATTATTAGTAACTCTTCAAATCTCATTGTGTACCGCCCGTTGTAAGATCATTCATCAGGCATGAGCCGCGGAAGTGTTGCCAATCAATGGATTCGCAGACAACCATTCAACAAATCCCGTGCCGGATTATGAAAACGCAACACGCTGAGTTTTCTCGACCTTCTCCGCCACTGTAACGGTTTCCCTGCAGTTCAAACACTGCAACCGCGACGCAGTTTAGCGACTGCACATCTTCCGGAATGGATACCCCGAGTCCCCTTCAACGCAGAGTCCGCGGAGCCATGATTCGGGAACTACAAGCAATCCCAATACATGCCCCGGCCAAATTCCTAAGTTGTTCTCACACCAGGACCATATCAAAGAATGCCCCCTCCTTGCTTCTTCAGGACCTCCAGAACGAATTCGGGGGTGCTAACCGTGGAAAGCAGGCACCACTCATGCTACCCCAAACAGCTCAACAAACGGCAGAGCGATTTCAGTCCGGGGCTCTTCCGGAACTGCTGTGTCTGCGATCCAGTTGAGCAACTCCGAAATCCCGGCACCGGTCTTTGCGGAGACGTCGAAAATGCATTTAATGGCGTTAACAGAATCCAGAGACGAAGCAAACAGTGGTACGCCGGTGTTCCCGGGTTCACTCGGAATGTCGCACTTGTTGCGTACAACACAGATTGGCACCTCGACCTTTTTCAGTCGTTCTATCAGAGCAGACTCGAACCGCTCACTGGACGCATCAACGACCAAACAGATCATGTCGCAATCGCCAAGAAGTGCCAGGGACTGCACAATTCCCAACTGCTCTGGTAATGAGTCTGAGCCAGTTCGCACGCCAGCAGTGTCAATCAACTGAAACATCCAACCGCGAACGACGATGTCGACTTCTACCAGATCTCGCGTTGTGCCAGGGGTCGCTGAAACAATTGATCGCTGCAGACCGACGATGGTGTTGATCAGTGACGATTTGCCAACGTTCGGCTCACCCACGATGGCTACTCGCCAAGGTTTCGTCAAATGCTGTGCGACACTTTGCCAGCGTTGCATATGCTGTCGAGCTGATCGGCTTCTGTCGTCTGATTCACTCTGTAGGTCTTCGGCAAACTTCAGTAGTCGTCCGTCCTGTTGAGCAAGTACCAATCCGGCCGCTTTGCGAGTTCTGCATTTCAACAACGCTTCATTTGTGACTCGCTCTATTTTTCCCGGGAAAGATTCATTCGTCGCGGCCCCCTGGATTTCAGACCGTAACCCAGCAGCAGCCAGGTCCCGGCAAATGCGATGAACAGCAATGGTTCCTCCGTGACAATTTATCTCCCAGCAGTATTCCGAAGTCCGCACAATAACGACGTCTTCACCGCTCCAGCTTCCAAAAAGAATTCTCCCTTGAGGTGCCTCCGCCAGCGCGCATGCAGACCCCACCTGAAACCCCTGCATGACTGATGCGATGTCTGATTGGGCGTTAAGCCGGAGCTCAATCACGGCCACCGCTCCTGGGCCGGATGGCGTGAGGACACGGAAGCTTGAGAATGAAGAGAAGCGAGGTAACTCAGGGAGCAATGGATCGAACTTTCATTCGGAGAGATCTGACACAAAGAAGGGTTCAGCTGCGGTGAGCTTCTTTCGGCAGAATTGTGCAGGTCATTGATAGCTTTCGCAAACGTCAGATTCGGAGTAATCGCTATCAAAAGGCGGGTTTTCTATAAGTCGATGAATTTTGAGCCTAAAGATTCGGCACGGCTTTTTTCAGAGTTCCAGTTTGGCTCCAGCCACTCTTGTCGCAATGCCGATGTTCCGATTGCGACCAGGTTTGTCGTGCGCTCGTTCACCGCGCGCATCTTCAGATTTGATCGTGATTGATGCACTTCGGCAGAACATGCCGCCATTAGATTCCTTTCTTTGCTCTACCCGTCACCCCGACCAGGGAAGGTCATGAGCCGACCGCAGGACAACGCGACAACGAGGTCACTTCCCGCCCGATTCCTGGGCTGGACAGTGGCAACAGTCTCCGCGCGTCCACGACTGATGCTGTGGCTGGTTCTTCTGGTCGCATGTGGCAGCGTCGGGATCACGGTCACTCAACTGCAGCTTCGCACCAGTCGCAGCGATCTCATGGATCCTGCTCAGAAGCACGCCAAAACATGGAAGCAGTATGCAGACACCTTCGGAGCGGAATCTGATCTTCTGATCACAGTCCAAACTCCAGGTCCAAATGGCAAACTGATTCAATCTGTCATTGATGATCTGGGACAGCGTCTGGAACGAGAACCCGAACACTTCGGCAACGTTCTGTCGCGAGTTGACCTGACCGCAATGAGAGAGAAAGCTCTGCTGTTCCTTTCCCCTCGGGAAGTTCAAAAGACCGCACAACTGATCGGTCAGTATGATACGGTGGTGCAGCGCCAGAACTGGAATTTCGTTCGAGCAGAAATGCTGGCGAATACGCTCCGCACAAAGATCGCTCGCGGACAGCAGGACGGAGTCGTCTCCGATGAAACTTATCAGGCCGTCGAACGTTTTGCCGACAGTCTCTCCGGATACATGAAGAATGCTCTGGAAACTGGAAAAGTCGAGAAGACCGCGTTCCGCTCTCCTCTACCAGATCTAATGCAGGTTGCTGCAGACCAGAAACTGACGGATTCAAAAACGGCCTATATGCTCAACCCTGAAAACACCGTGGGTGTGGTTCAGGTGACGGCGATTCGCAATTCCAAAGTGCCGACCGAAGATCCAAACGCCGCAGCTATCATTCGTCTTCGGGAGTTGGCTGCCGAAGTAGAGAAAGCTCATGAGTCACAGCCGGGAGATGTCTCGATCAGCGTGACGGGAATTCCGGCTCTTGAACACGATGAAATGCACAGTACGTCGGTCGATATGCGGAACGCTGGCATTGTCGCGTTCTTCGTCGTCGGTGGGATGCTGTTTCTTGCATTCCGAGGAATCCGGCACCCAATGTTGGCGCTGATGACACTGATCGTCGCGTTGTGCTGGACCTTTGGTGCGGCGACGCTCGTTGTCAAACATTTGAATATCATCAGTGTCTGCTTCCCGATTTTTCTGATCGGTCTGGGCATCGATTTCTCTGTTTCGTTCATTAACAAGTATCTGACGCTTCGTCAGGAACTGTATGAACTGCCAGATGCTTTGCGAGAAACCGCCGAGACAACTGGCGGAGGAATCCTGGTATCAGCCATCACGACAGCTCTTGCGTTCTCGACAGCGATGCTGACGGGATTCCCGGGACTGGCGGAACTCGGCCTGATCTCAGCCATGGGCGTACTGCTTTGTGCAGCGGCAACGTTCATCTTCCTTCCAGCGCTCGTCGCATTGTCCGATGCCGAATATGACGTTGAAGCTTTACCGAAGCCATTCTCCCCCGCAGCATTGCGAAGAGTTCTGGTGGCGTGGCCTGCTGTTTCGATCGGCTTTGCTGTCGTACTGCTGGCATTCTTTGGCTATCAGGCGTTTCGTTACTCTGATGGCACTGTTCGCTGCCTTGTGAACTACAATCCGAACCTGATTAAACTGAATGATCCAACAGCCGAATCAGTGAAGGCCGAGCGATCATTGGAAGAATCGGGTTCTGATACTGTGCTTTATGCCGTATCCGTCGCGGGCACGTGGGAAGAAGCCAGCTCGCTGCGCGAAAAATTCCTGAAGCTCGGCAGTGTGGCTCGAGTCAGTGACATCGCCAGCAAACTGCCAGACCGACCTGATCAGCAGACGATGCAATTACTGCAGTCTCTTCAACAGCGTGCGGAAAACATTCCGCGTACGGTGCCTAACATTCCTCCCGCAGACCACATGGCGATCGGGAAAGAAGTTGATGCCTTGTACGCGGCTGTTCGCAAATCGTCGAACCCTTCCGCGAAACGCGCAAGTGCTGCACTTGATAAATTCCTGACTGATCTTTCTGAAACTCCCGGACGCAAATCGATCGCCATCCTGTCGGGTTACAACGACATGATCGCTCGCTGGTTGCTTCTGGAGTATTCCGAAATTGCGTCGGCAAACAATTTCAGTCCAGTGGCTCCACGAGACCTCCCCGCAGAACTCAGCAGCCGCTTTGTCTGGGCCGATCGCAATACGAAGGAGCAACGCTGGGTTCTCCGAGTCTACCCGAAAGAAGATATCTGGGACGGAGCAGCCCTGAACACGTTCGTGGACGAACTTCGAACCGTCGACGCTCAGGTAACCGGAGTTCCCGTGCAGAACCTGGAGTCTGCTGGCCGGATGCATCTGACTTACGCTTCGATCGGACTCTATGCTCTGGCTGTGATTTCACTGGTGCTGCTCTTCAACTACCTGCGGCCCGGCCAGAAGCTGATGACAATTCTGCCGCCGGTCGCTGTGGCAGCCTTTATCGGCTATACGCTGTTTCAGAGAAGCGGCACCATCAACACAAATTTGTTGGTTGTGATATGCCTTGGTCTGGTCGCATTCATCGCCGCCGTTCTGGATTATCGCAACCTTCGCGACACTCTGCTGACTCTGGTTCCATCTCTGGCCGGTGGCATCCTGATGCTGGGTGCGATGGCCTTGATGGGTCTGGAACTCAACCCTGTCAACCTGATTGCTTTGCCGCTGGTCTTTGCGATAGGCATCGACAACGGAATCTATCTTGTCTCCGACTGCCGCAAACAGATCGCCGCCGGCAAAGACTCATTCGAACCCTCCGCCGACACGATCAGCAGTATGCTGGTGACATCGCTGACTTCGATTGTGGGATTCGGAAGCCTGATGATTGCTGCTCATCAGGGGATGTTCAGCATCGGTGTGCTACTCTCATTAGGAGTCGCCTCAAGCCTGTTGATCTCGCTGATCCTGATGCCGCCACTATTGGTCCTTGTTGCGAAGCATCAGCCGGCTTCTACGGAACCCGTGCGAATCATCCGCCGATCAGAAGGCGAAGCCGACGCCACGACAGGCAAAGACACCGCGAAGCAGGCTGCTCCGCAACAGAAAGCCAAGAAAGCAGCTTGATCGAACGCTGATTGAAGGCGTTGCTTTAGCGGCTATGCCAGAAGTCCGGTGATCGCGACGTATGTGCGACGGCAACTATTGTTGTACTGTTTCCTGAGCAACGATAAATGATCAAAAATGGAAACCTTCTCATCGGAAGATATCGGTGGTTTTCGTCAAGCGTCGGTTGGCGGTCGGGTGCGTCTGAAATCTCTGCCAGCACACCCTCGAATTCTGCTTCAAACTGCAACGCAACGTCCGAATCACGCTCTGCGTACCAGCACAGTGCCTCCGTATAGTCGTTGGCCGCCGCCGAACAAACTCGAACGCGAGTCATTCGGAGAGCCCCGCTGCACGTCTACCGCGTTTTCGGACACTTTGCCATTCTTCAGTTTCCATAAGGCCGGATTCAATCATTTCGCTCCGTCGTTGAATCTCGGAATTCCAATCGGGCGAAAGTACAACGCGGTCTTCATCTGTCAACTCATCCCAAAGAAGCGGAATTAATCGACTTCGCTCTTCGGCTGGGAGAGTTCTTACGGCTGCAAGAATTTCTTCGATGGTTGTCATGTCCAAATTTTACCGCGGCTGCAATCGACATCAAGAGCACAATTTCCAGCCTCAGCAAGTAATCAAAACATTGCTCTGGAAAGACGCCGCAACAACACAACTTGTTAGTAGAGAACCCCCAAAGATGGCTTGATTCGACGCGGACTGAGTAACTCGCTGGATCGTCTCACCTCAAGACCGGCACGCAGCACAGGCCTCACAGGGAATTTAAAATCGCACATCTGAAATCTCAAATTCATGATCTGATCGGCGCTTCATAGGCTACGGTCACTGATCACGCTGAAACTCACGCCAGCACGCCTTCATGCACGTTGCCGGCCACATCTGTCAGCCGGAAATCTCGGCCAGTATAGCGATATGTCAGCCGCTTGTGGTCCATTCCCAGCAGATGCAACAGCGTGGCGTGAACATCGTGAATGTGCATCGGCTTCTCCACCGCATAGTAGCCATAGTCATCCGTGGCTCCGTAGCGCAGGCCGCCTTTTACGCCGCCTCCGGCCATCCACATCGTGAAGCCTTCCGGATTATGATCACGGCCATCGGTCGTTCCCTGAGCCGTCGGCGTGCGACCAAACTCACCGCCCCACATGACCAGAGTATCCGACAATAATCCTCGCCGCTTCAGGTCGGTCAACAGACCCGCAATCGGCTTATCAACCTCCAACGCGTTCTTGCTATGGCCGGCTCGCAAATCCCCGTGCTGATCCCATTGCACTTTTGAATCACTGTGAGTGACCTGAACGAAGCGAACACCCGCTTCGCAGAATCGTCGAGCCATCAGGCACTGGCGTGCAAAGTTTTCGGTGATCGGCTGATCAAGACCGTACAATTTCTGAGTATCCTCAGACTCCTGCGAAATGTCCTGCAAATGAGGCATCTCAGACTGCATGCGAAATGCCAGTTCATACGACTGAATACGAGCATTCAGCGCAGACTCCTGCGGCGACTGAGACAGGTGCTGCTCATTCATCTGCTTGAGTAGATCCAACTGCATGCGTTGTGCAGAGCTGGACCACTTCTTGTTGGCGATATACTTCACGGCGGCGGCCGTTGCAGGCTGACTGGCGACTCCCAGAGGAATCCCCTGATTTTCAGCAGGCAGGAAAGCAGAGCCCCAGTTGTTAACGCCACCATGAGCCAGTGTCGGACAGATCGTCACGAACGAAGGCAGATTGCGATTCTCTGTCCCCAGCCCGTAACTGACCCACGCTCCCATACTAGGACGCACGAACGCATCGCTGCCGGTATGCAGTTTCAATGCGGCGCCACCGTGAGCCGCGTTTGTTCCATGCACAGAATTCAGGAAACAGATATCGTCGACATGCTGAGCAACATTCGGAAACAGCTCACTGACATGAATCCCGCTCTCGCCAAACTGTCGAAATCGCCAGGGCGATCCCAACAGGTTACCGGTCGGAGCAAACTGCACACGAGGCTTATCAAACGGAAAAGGCTTCCCATCATCCTGCTGAAGTCGAGGTTTGTAGTCGAAGGTATCAACCTGCGACGGGCCTCCCTTCATAAACATGAAGATGACTCGCTTTGCCCGGGGAGCAAAATGAAATGGATTCACGACGGACTGATCCGCCGCGGCCAATTCCTGCATCATCGACGCCAGAGCAACGCCTCCAAAGCCAACGGCCGTGGATTGCAACAGTTGTCGTCGAGATTGATTGCAGTCAAACATATTTCCTCCAGACATCGTTCTGGTCTCGCGATCATGGCGTCGAGGGGAATAGAATCCGCTGCGACTTCCGAATTCTCGTCAACAAGGATGTTCAGAAATGCCCGCTACCAGCTACCGGTTCTTGCCTTACCGCACATATAAAAACTCATTCGACATCAGCATAGCCTGAGCAACTGCCGTCCAGGTCGCAAGTGGATGAGTTGTCGGATCAATACCATCGTTCTGTAACTGACTTGTTAGCTTCTCTGCAGATGCCAGAAGCTGATCAATTTCTCCGGGTTCCGCAGGTCGGCCCAAAGTTCGCAGGAACAGAATTCGGCCTCGTTCACGAGCATCATCCGGATACTCCCTGAGCAGTTCGCCAGCCAGATGTTCGGCCGCTTGAATCACGAGATCACTGTTCATTAAAAACAGAGCCTGCGAAGCCACCGTTGACGACGCACGGTCTCCGTTCGGGACGGTGCCGTCAGTGCAATCAAACAAAGACATCGCGTCGTAGAGATTGTTTCGAATCACGGGCAGATAGACCGACCGACGTTTTGAATCGTAGGACGTGCCATCTTTTGACGTGTGATCAAACAGAAACTCTCGATTCTTCACATGAAGCATGGATTGTCCCATCGACCGATCCAACAGACCAGAGACAGCGAGCACGGAATCTCGCACGGACTCTGCTCCAAGTCTCTGAGTCGACCAGCGCCATTGGAGAATGTTATCCGGATCTTTCTCCGCTGCAGCTTCATTATGTTCGTGACTAAGCTGCCACGTTCGTGACATCATAATATTGCGATGCAAAGTCTTTAGGGACCAACCACTCTTCACAAAATCGCTGGCCAACCAATCCAGCAAGGCCTGGTTGCCCGGACGATCCCCGAGCTTTCCAAAGTTGTCGGCGGTCGCGACAAGACCGCGCCCGAAATGCCATCGCCAAACTCGATTCACGATCACTCGCGCGGTCAGCGGATTAGTCGGACTCGTTAACCATTCCGCGAATTCACGGCGGCCACTGTGTTCTGCCGGAGCAGCAAATTCTGCGACATCCAACACGACCGGGACGCCTCGATCGATTGCTCTTCCCGGCGAGAGATGATTGCCTCGCAGGAGGATTTTTGAATTTGTCACCGTGCCTTCAACAACACCCATTGCTGTCGGCAGTTCAGGAATCGTGGTTTCAAGCTGCTTCAAGCCTTCTCGCAACGTGGCCAATTCTTTCTTCGCGGCTTCTGGCAACTGATCTTCCGCAACCTGCTGTGCTGTTCCGGTTCCTGCAGAAACAGCAACCGCAGATTTTGCTTTCTCCAAACAATCGGCGATCTCTTTTTTTCGTGCTTCGATCTTTGCCTGATGAGCTTCCAGGTTCGCCTTGTCCGCTGCGGTTGCGATGGAATTCTCATTCCACTTTGCAATGCGTTTCAGAGACTCCATCGTCTTTGTACTCTGGAAGATCCCCGCGATCGCGTAGTAATCCGCCTGCGCGATCGGGTCAAACTTATGATCATGACATCGCGCGCATCCGAGAGTCAGCCCAAGCATCGAACGACCGATGGTATCGATCTGCTCGTCCAGAATGTCCATCTGCAATTTCGTCTCATCACCCTCTGCAAGGACCTTTGGGCCCATCGACAGGAAACCAGTTGCGATCAGACGATCATGACGAGTCGTCTCTTCGGTCTTTTCATCGATCAGCAAATCACCAGCCAGTTGTTCCCGAAGAAACAGATCATACGGCTTGTCAGCGTTCAACGAAGAAATCACGTAATTGCGATATCGCCACGCATTGCCATGGGCGATGTTTTCATCAAGACCATTGGAATCTGCATAACGAACAACGTCCAGCCAATGCCGGCCCCAGCGTTCGCCGTATTGAGGGGTGGCCAACAGACGATCGAGAACCTTCGCAAACGCTTCTGGCGACTCGTCGCCCAGGAAGTCCTGAATCTCCTGCGGAGCCGGAGGAAGCCCCGTCAAATCAAACGTTGCTCGACGAATCAACGTGGCCTTATCAGCAACGACGTTAGGGCGAAGACCATTCTCTGCAAGTCTTGAGACGACGAAGGCATCAATCGGTGAGTAAACAAGTTCCGCATCAGCAACCTCAGGAACAACTGGAACCTGAACAGGCTGAAACGCCCAGAACTTCCGAGCTTCAGTCACATCAAATGGCAGAGCATCTTCATTTACGACAATTGCACCTTCGGGATGAATCGCACCGGCCTGGATCCATTCAACAAGGTGCTTAACATCTTCATCCGGAAGATTTTCATCCGGAGGCATTTGCAGTAACTCGTCTTCTCTGCGAACGGCCGTAATCAGCAGGCTCTGATCCGGCTTGCCCGGAAGCAACAAGGGTCCGGATTTCCCTCCTTTGGTGAGCCCGGCCAGCGTATCAAGACGCAGCCCGCCTTCCTGCATATCAGGCCCATGACAGGCGATGCAATGCTTCTGCAGCAAAGGTGCGACGGAGTCTGCAAACGCCGAGGAAACCGGAGTCTCCTGCGAATTTGCAGTGACAGACAGGCAAACAGAAGCCGCGAGGATCAGTCCGGATCGAACGGCATATGTGGCAAGTGGCATTGGAGTTCCTCCAAACCCAAAAAAAGGCGGGAACAACAAGGTAGGCGTTCGAACTCCGAATCACAAGTCGGAAACCAGGCAGCCTCAAAAATTGGGCCCAGGAACCAACATCGCGAAGCCCCTTCCTGGCCATTTGACTATTAGTTCTCTCCTCATTCTCAAAAGCGTCCACTATTACGCCTCGTAAGATCAAGATGAGAACAGATGTTACAGAAAGCTACGAGAATCTGACTGTCGACTTGCCTGAGAGCCATCCAGTTGCCACCATGGGCAAATCTCCGCAGTTTCCCGCCGCACAATCTCTCCTTGAAGGACCACGCCACGATGCCTTCCGGTTCTCATTTCCTGCTGGTCGCGTTACTTGTCGCAAATCTCGCTTTCAGTGGCGACATCGCCTTGGCACAGGTTCGTGATCGTGCCGTCGTCAGCCTCAACTTTGACGATGCTCCAGCGGCTGTGAAAACAGCCACCGATAGCGGCAAAGCCGGCAAACTGGCTGATGCCGTTTCTTTTGCGGCCAGCCCGACGCAAATCCCATCGGCCTTCGTAACAGGCAGCGCTGGCTATTCGTTGTTGATCGACGGTACCAAACAGCAGGTTCTATCGATCGCCAATAGCGAAGACATCAGTCAACCAAACGCCGTCACGGTCAGCGGTCTGTTCGCTAGTTTGCAAGCTTTGAATGATGGCGGAACTTTCGGGCTCTTCGCAAAACGAAAACTCGGTGCAGGAGATCCAACAAACTACGGTATCAACTTCCAGCCGGCGGCGGACAACTTTCAGGTCTACCTTAACGACGCCACCGGTTACAAAGTCGTCAACTTCAGCGTCAAAGGAGCGATTGGTTATCGTCGGCGAGTTCACCTGACGGCCAGTCTCGACCAGGGCGACGCACCGGGAGCTGACGCCGATGCAGACGCCGACGATGTTCGCATTCGACTGTTTATCAACGGCGTTCCTCTCGCGCCAGTCAGGGCTTCCGGCGGCTTTGTCGAAGGTAACGTGGGCTGGCTGCAGGATGTGATGCTGGCGAAATGCGTGAGTGATACGCCGCTGCTAATCGGCTCCAGTTTTTCCAACGGCGAGATGATGAAGCTGATTTGTGACGAAGTGCACGTCTTCGCTGAAGCTCTGTCGGATGACGATGCCAAAGCCCTGTTTGCGGAAGTTGCTGGTGCGGCGGCGGCTGAAATCTCTGCCGACCAGGGCAGTGCAGGGGACGGTGCAAAGCCTCTTCCACAGATCGCAAGAATCGCTCCGCACTCTGCAGAAATCGGCAAGACGACGCGCATGGTGTTGGCCGGACAGAATCTGGAGAACGCAAAGCTGCATACGGACATCAAAGGGCTGACGGTAGCCGTGGCCGAGGGTGGCAATGCAGGACAGGCCGTTATGGACGTGACAGCCGATGCAACAGTTGTCCCCGGTCGATATCTCGTCCGCTGCGTGACTCCCGCCGGAGTCAGCAATCCGGTCATCATTACTCTCGATCGGATCGCAACTCAGCCGGAAGGCACCTTCACCGAAGCAAACCCGGCAGCGACATTTCCTATCGCTTCCTCAGGCTTGATTTCCGGCGCGGAACAGAAGCGAGTCTGGTTCAAAGGCACGGCCAATCAGAAAATCGTCGCTGAAGTAGAAAGTCGACGAGTCGGCTCAATGCTGGATCCGGTCATTGAAATCCGCAGTCAGGCTGGAACTCCTCTGGCCATTCAATGGCAACAATCAGATCTCAGAGGCGACGCTCGTACGGCTGTCGTGCTGCCTGCAGACGGCCTGTACTTCGCAGAAGTTCATGATCTCCAATTCCGTGCTCCGGGCGCAAGCCCATGGCGATTGCTGCTAGGCGATTTGCCTCCATCATCGCTGGCATTTCCAGCCACTGTCGCAGCCGCCTCAACGTCATTGCGAACTGTTGGGGCTGATGCCGTTTCCGAAGCGGTCTCAGTAAAAACGGCGGCTGGTCAGGTCGCGGTGGATGCCGGATCACCACTCCTCGCTCTGCCGCCTCTGAAAACAGAAACTGGGACACTGATCCTGGAACCTGTCGACGGGACTTATGCCGCAACCGCCATCGATGCAGCGTTCACTACTGCACCGTTTCCAGCCTTGCTGGTCAGCGGCCGCATCACCGCACCGAAAGAAATTGACACGTTGCTTCTGACAGTAACGCCGGGCCAGACCCTGCATTTCGCTGTCGCAGCCAGGGAACTCGCATCACCTTTGCGACCATATCTGGCAGTACTGAATGGTGACGCAGTCGTGGCTCAGAACGACGGAGAAACGGGAGCGACAGATCCTGCTCTTGATTTCAAAGTTCCAGACGGTGTCACTCAGTTGAAGGTTCAGATCAAGGATGTGAATGGAAAAGGTTCTGCCAATTCCACCTATCGACTGCTGGTTTCCCGCACGGATCGTCAGGCATTTCAGCTGAGCACGCGTGACGCGGCGTTGCGATTGCCACTAAACGGATCAGTGCCATTGCGTTTGTCTGTCGTTCGACAGTCTCGTTCGTTTCGATACACCGGACCAATTCGGCTTGCCATCAAAGGAATCTCCGGCGTCAGCATCGTGCCGGAGTCCATCGCGGCCAGTGATCAGAATCAACAGTTGCTGGTCATGTTAACTCGATCAACATACGGAGACGCCGCCACTCTCGCCGCAGGCCAGTCATTCCTCATCGAAGCTCGTGCCGAAGGCGCTGAACCCGTCTTCACCACAACAGCCGCGATCGAAGTTGACACGCTGCCGCCGGGATCATTAACTCTTCCGGATACCTCAGTGGTCGCCGGACCCGCAGATTCCGTCCCTGCGACGATGCTGCTGGATTCCGTTCCGCCTGTTCTGTTCCGAGGCATCCCGGCCACGATCTCAGTACGAGTCATCCCATTGAGTGATCAAGTCCCTGCCTATGTTCGCTTTGAAATGATGACAACCGAGGTCGCTCGGCGCGAAGACCCGAACAATCCAAATTCGCCGCTAAAGCCACAAGTCGGTCTGGATGATTTCCAGTTTGGCCCAACCTCACAGGGCGTATTCTCGCTAACGGTTCGAGTTCCGGCCGACACTCCGTCAAGCACGATCGACTCAGTTATCTCCGCGGACTTTGTGCCACAACCTCTGGCCGCAGCCAGTGGCTCACGCTCCTGGACCGCACCTTTGGTTCTTGCCGTGGATGATGCTGTTCTTGTGAACGCTCCCGCAGAACCAGCCAAGGGCAAGAAAGCAACGATGGTGAACATTGCCGGCACGATTCGTCGTCATCCGTTCTTCAGTGAAGCAGTCACTGTCGTAATGGACGGCCTGCCTCAAGGCTACACAGCAACTCCTGTTGCCGTCCCTGCAGATCAGACAGCCTTCACCCTTGCAGTCACCGTTCCGGAATCCGCCGCCCCCGGCGAAGTTCCGAACCTGTCTGTGCGAGTCCAACACGCCAACGGAGCGACGATCAGCAAACCCGTTGCGGTGAAAATGATCGTGGAATAGCCAGGCTCTTAACGTCTATTGCAGATTGGCAACCGATAACAGGATTGTCTCCCCCACAGAGTTTTCTCCTTGATCAGCCATCATTGCTGGAATCGCCTTGGGGCTACAGCCGATTTGCATACGCACCTGAATTCGGAGAATATGAGCGGCGTGTGATTTCGCTTGTCTAATGTCCAGCGACATTTCTTATCGCCCGATGTATTTTTCTTGTTTCAGGTTGCTGCAACGATGTCGCAGAGGCCGCTGTTTTCTGCAATGTGGCACATCGCCCGATTCGTCGGACTGGTGGCAGTTGTCCTTATCTTGGTCTGGCGAGCTCCCTCAGACTCTGATCCAGGCCGCCTTAGCCAAAATGACATTTCGATGATGCGGGATGGCGACCAGCGAGTCATCGGGATCGAGTTAAACAAGGGTGATCTGTACGAAGAGCTTGCCGATGATATTGCAAAGCAATCTTCGCTGAAGTCATTCCATGGCAAGGATATTCATTGCACGGATGAGCTTATCTCTGCACTGACGTCGCTTCCAAACCTCAAGTCAGTTCGGCTGGAACGCTGTAACGTCACAACCGCCCAGTTGCAGATGCTGAGCCAGCTTGCACTGAAGCTGCTTAGTCTCTCCGACAGCAAAGGGCCTGAGTCGGGAAGATCTTCGCTCGAGACTCACACCGAATTGACTGATCTCGACCTCAGCGGATGCGTTTGGATTCATGAAGAAGACCTGGCTTCACTCACCAAGCTGCCGGAACTTCAAAGTCTCGACCTGTCCCGGACTCGAATCTCCAATTCTGGTTTGCAGGTGCTGGCTGAATGTGACAGTCTCAATCGCATCAATCTTTCATTTTGCTCCCAGCTCAACAGCGAGTCCCTGAAAACACTGCAACTCTTTTCACACCTGCAACAGGTGACAATCGCTGCCGTTCCTCTCAATCTTCAGGCCGCCGCAGAATTCCAGCAACTCTGCCCAAACACGAAACTAACTTACGATCAGTCAATCGCCCCGGACCTTCAGCCGCTGATCGCAAAATACTCGCTTGATGCGCAGAACCTTGCGGCAGAAAAACTATGGGGAAGAGCTCCGGAGACGGGCTCAATACGTTCACTTGAACTTCATCTTCCTGAAGCAATGGACCTGACCCCACTGCAATTTCTTCCCCAATTATAATCACTCCGCCTTACCGGTGCCGGGGTTCAGGATTCGATACTCCCCGCTGTTTTCACTTCCAGAGGGATCAAGACATTAAACCTTTCGCATTCCCGTTGCTCTGACTTGGCAATGGCGGGAATGCAGTCCCTCAAGGCACTGGAAGAACTCTTCCTGAACGATGTGACCCTGGGCACTAAAACCTTTCAATCCCTGGCGACACTTCCGAATCTCAAAAAACTTCATCTCAATGATACCACAGTTCAAATCGATGCATCGACTGAAGTGATCCGCTTTGAAAAGCTGGGCTCTCTGAGCCTTAACAATACAACCAGCGCGAATCGCTTTGTCGGTCGTATTGAAGCACCGCAACTCATCCAACTTTCTCTGGTGTCGTGCAACATGTACGACGATGACATCGCATTCATCAGCAGGTTTTCTGAACTCAGGCAGCTGGATCTTTCAGAAAATCCAATTCAGGGTGAAACGCTGATCGAACTGTCCGCGCTCCCGATTCAAACGCTCATGATGCAGAATACCGCATTGACCGATCGAGGGCTCTCTGGTTTTTCCAACTGGAAAGGCCTCTTTTCTCTCTACCTGACGGCTTCACCTTTCGATGGTTCTGGCTTCGGAGAATGCCCAAATCTTTCAATCCAGAACTTGAATCTGGGCCAGATTAACCTGAGCGAGGAAGGTGTTAATGCACTAAGCAAAACTCATGGAACCGAATGGCTGATTCTCGTTGGTGCTGGACTTCCTTCAGGCTCAATTCAGCGCCTTGTCAGTCACCTTCCTCTGAAGCATTTAGCAATCGACGGGGCACATTTGACGACAGAACAATTGCCAACTTCCGTAAGTTCTGAAACTCTGCGTGGAATCTCCATTCACGATGCGATGCCAAAACAACTGCAGTACGTAGATCGATTTGAATCCATCGAGGGCGTGACTCTGGTCGAATGTCGGCTCACAACGGAGGCAGCCAAAACGCTGGCCCAATCAAGTCGCCTCAAGAGACTGGCAATTCGCGATTGCACCTTATCCAACGAAGCCCTCCAGATCCTGACAACCTCAGAAACATTGCAAAACATTTCACTGCAGGGACGAGGAATCGACCAACTGGACCAGGAGATTGTCCATGAGGCTCGTCCTGTTTTGGAAATAGAGTTTCAGGGACTGGGCGGACTTTAGAACAGGGTTCTTCTCGCCAATTTCCGACACGGCAGCTTGGCTACGGACCTTTCCGCAAGCATTCTCGCGCAACACTTGCCAACAAGATCAGATCGCCCAAGACCTGCAACTCCTCTGCGGATTTTTCTTCTTCACACCGGTTCCGGGTGAACCCACGGTGCTCGGTATTCGCGGCGGAGGAGTCGAGTGGCTTCTTCGTCGCCGATGACAGTGTGAGTGTTCGCGTCCCAATTCAATGTGCGTCCCAGCTTCATCGCCATGTTGGCAAGGATGCAGCTAGCCGTGGAAATGTGGCCCTCTTCAATGTCCGAGACCGGCTTTTCGCGACTCTCAATGCACTCCAGAAAATTCAACATGTGACCACGTACCGCTGACGCCACGTGTCGCTCCAGATCTTTTTCGGTCTCATCTTCCGGGTACTTGTCGTACTCGAACAGGGCCGAGCCCGTTAGTTTCTCGCCACCATTGCGAGGAATGAATTCGTACTTGTCGACGCTGAGTTTCAAAGTCCCCTTGTCACCGTAAATCGTCGAGCCCCACGGATACTGCGGATCGGCAGCGGCTCCCCACGAACGATGTTGCCAGAGCACCGGAAAGTCCGGATGCTGAAAAGTGGCAGTCTGAGTATCCGTCGTGTTCGCGGCGGAACTCGTCTGAACCAGAATGCCACCGGACGAAGAAATCTGACTTGGCCAGCCAAGCTTCAGCATCCAACGAACCATGTCATACATATGCACGCACATATCGCCGACAATGCCGTTGCTGTACTCCATAAACGCTCGCCAGCTTCGTGGATGAGTCAGCTCAGTAAACGGTCTCATCGGAGCAGGGCCGGTCCAGAGTTCGTAATCCAGGTTCTCCGGAACCGCAATCTCCGGCGGATTCTTCTGAGCTCGCATGTGGTAATAGCAGTAACATTCAACCATGCCGATATCACCCAGCAGCCCGGCATCGATAACACGCGTCTTCGCGTCGATCAGATGCGGAGTACTTCGGCGCTGAGTTCCCACCTGAACGACTCGATTGTTCTTTCGAGCGGCCGTAACCATCGACAGCCCTTCAATCACGTCAACGCTGATCGGCTTCTGAACCCAGACATCAATGCCCTGATTCACGCAGTCAATCATCGGCAGAGCATGCCAGTGGTCGGGAGTATCGACCAGCATGATGTCGAATTCCTGCTCCTTCAGCATCTGCCGATAGTCCTTCCAGGTCTTCGGCTTTTGTCCTGACGCCTGTCGCCCAGCTACGATCTCGGCCGCTTCGGCCACCATCTTGCTGTCGACATCGCAGAGCCCAACGACTTCAACCGGAGCAACCTGAATCAGTCGCAGCAGGTCAACTTTGCCGTACCAGCCAGTGCCAATCAGACCGACTCGTGGAATCTTCGTGACCGGAGCCGCAAACGCTCCATGACTCAACGACAGCGCAGAAAGGCTCGCACCGGACTTAAGGAACGTGCGACGATCCATGACTTCACCTGCATCAGGAAAGAGACGTGACGATCCCCTTGGAGGGATCCTGCATGCCACTCATCAGCGAATCTATTCTTCGCCTTGCCCGAACTTCCGAATCGTGCGAGTTGGCCGGTTTCGGCTGCGGAATGCTTCAAAGCCCTCGACTTTGTACTCCGGCAGAACCGTATTGATACGCTTCTCGATGTTTGTCAGTTCGCCACCCTGCTGCAACGTAACAAACGTGATCGCTCGCCCGTTTTCCGCAGACGACAGTCGGCCCGTTCGGCCAACTCGATGCACATAGTCGTCGCAATACTCGGGGATATCAAAGTTGATGATGTGCGAGATCCCACTGACGTCGATACCGCGCCCTACAACGTCCGTCGCAATCAACAGACGAATCTCACCTGCGCGAAGTGACTTGATAACCTTGTCACGCTTTCGCTGCGGCAAGTCGCCGTGAATCGCAGCAATGCGATCAGACTTCAGTCGTTTGGAAAACTTAAGGTGCAACGCATCGGCACCGCGCTTCGTGCGAGTAAACACAATCGCCTGGCTTGGCTTTTCCTTCGCAAGGACTCGCAACAGCAAAGCCGTCTTCCGATCTTCATCAACAGTGATGTAGTACTGTTCGATCGTATCAACAACAACGCGGTCTTCTGACAGATCCACCATCTGGGGAGATGACATAAACTTTTGAGCCAGCTTCTCCACAGGCGGAGGCAACGTGGCTGACAACAACAACGTCTGGCGTTCTTCCGGGCATGACTTCAGGATGCGTTCAATGTCAGGGCGAAACCCGATGTCCAGCATTCGGTCGGCTTCATCCAGCACAACGACCATCAGATTCTTGAGTTTCAAATGCTGTCGACGCAGCAAGTCGATCACTCGGCCCGGTGTTCCAATCACCGCCTGAGCACCATGCTCAAGATCGTCGATCTGTTTCCCGATCGGACGACCACCGGTAGCGAGAGCGAACTTCAGCTTATCTCCACCGGCCAGCTTCTTGGATTCGGCGTAAACCTGTTCACTCAACTCACGAGTCGGAGCGAGCACAAGCACCTGAACTTTAGGCAGGCTCAGATCCACGCGTTCCAGCGCGGGAAGCATAAAGGCGGCCGTCTTACCAGTTCCGGTTCTGGCCTGTCCAATACAGTCTTTCCCCGTCAACGCGACGGGAATAAAGGCCGATTGAATCGGACTCGGCTTTTCGTAGCCAATCTTTTGAAGTTGCTTCAGAGTCGAGGCTTTTAGCCCCAATTGTTCAAACGTCGTTTCCAACAGGACTTCCAATGTATTTCCAGGATCATGCGCCAATATTTTGCGTCCTGCGGCTTCGACTCATTCAAAAATCCAGCACACTGCAGGAACTTGCGAGGTCGAATGGCGGTGCGGCCTCACTTTTTCTGGTCAATTTGTTCTGAAACTCTAATGGAGAACGCCCCAATTCGTCAACACGCTGCCGCTCGCATTCGACATTCCTTCGATTGTATGGAACACAGAACCGCACAATGATACGTAGCGGCCCCGGATTTGGCCGTCTTATGATGCCCAATGTCAACTATCCCCCTCGATAAGCCGCTGTTCATGGCCAGTTTATTTCCGCACGATGAAATTGATGAACTCCACGAGATCACTGAACTCCGCCAAAAGTTGGAGCGACACAACCGCCTCTACTACGTCGACGCCAAACCAGAAATCCTGGACCGCGAATACGACGCTCTGATGGCCCGCCTGATTGCTCTGGAGAAAGCTCATCCGGAGTACGCGACCGCAGACAGCCCCAGCGTCAAAGTCGGTGGCGAACCTATCGCCGGTTTTACGCAGGTCTCCCATCGCATTCCCATGCTGTCCATTGAGAATGCGTTTGAAGAGCGGGAACTGGTCGACTGGGATGCCGGCCTCAGGAAAACGCTGGACCGTGAATCGCTCGAGTACTCCGTTGAGTTCAAGATCGATGGCGTCGCCATCGCGTTGATCTGGGAGAATGGCACTCTCGTTCGTGCGGCAACTCGAGGCAACGGAGCTGTCGGCGACGATGTCACGAACAACGCAAAAGTCATCGCTGGAATCCCTCTCCGACTAATGACCGAAAAGCCCCCGACCTCACTCGAAGTCCGCGGTGAAGTTATCATCCTGAACGAACAGTTTGCAGCGTTTCAGGCGGAGCAAGTTCGCGCGGGTGAAGAACCCTTCAAGAATCCTCGCAACGCTGCCGCCGGCGCATTGAAGCTGCTGGATCCAACACTGACACGAGAACGTAAACTCAGATTTCTGGCTCATGGTGTCGGTCACGTTGAAGGAATCTCATGGACATCGTACGGCGAATTTCTGGACTCCATTCGCAATCTCGGTATTCCAACGACCCCCAACGTGTCCCATGCAAATGGCTTCGAAGAACTGTTGCAAGTCTGCGCTGAAATGATTGCGCGAGTCCCTGAGTTGCCGTTTGAAGTCGATGGTCTTGTGATCAAGCTGAATAATCTTGCCGATCGTGAACAGCTCGGAGCAACCTCGAAACATCCTCGCTGGGTTCGCGCTTACAAGTGGGAACGCTACGAAGCGGAAACACGAGTTCGTGCGATCACGATACAGGTCGGCAAGACCGGCGCGTTAACTCCCGTGGCAGAACTGGAACCCGTCGAAATCGCCGGAACCACAGTCTCCCGCGCGAGCCTGCACAATTCTGAGGAACTTGACCGTCTGGGTATCCGGATCGGCGACACAGTTGTCGTTGAAAAAGCCGGCAAGATTATTCCTCACGTGATGCGTGTCAACGAGTCCGCTCGGACAGGACAGGAACAACCGTTCGTTTTTCCGACACAATGTCCGGAATGCAAGTCAGATGTGCAGAAGGATGAGGGAGGCGTTTATATTCGCTGCCAGAATCCCGCCTGTCCGGCTCAATCGCGTGAGACACTGATTTTCTTCGCATCTCGGCCAGCAATGAACATTGATGGCCTGGGAGAAAAGCTGGTTGAACAATTGCTTGCCGCGAAGCTTGTTGATGGCATCCCATCACTTTATCGGCTGAGCAGTCGTCGCGACGAATTATTGAAGCTTGATCGTCTCGGAGAAAAATCGATCGACAAGCTTTTGTCCGGACTGGAGCTTTCGAGGCAACAGCCGCTGTGGAGGCTGTTGACCGGAATGAACATTCGCCACGTTGGCCAGACGAACGCGCGAACACTGGAACGGGCCTTCGGCACGATGCAGGAAATTGCCGTTCAGACAGAAGAGTCACTTTCGAAGATTGATGAAATCGGCGAAGTCATTGCCGCGTCCGTCGTGCAATTTTTTCAGTCTGACTACGGCAAAGCTATCGTCCAGGAGCTGACGGAACTGGGCCTTAACATGGGCCAGGCCGTTGAGCGATCCAGCATCACGACAAGCGGTGACGGAGCGAAACTGGCGGGGAAAACGCTTGTTGTGACGGGCACCATGGTTCGCCTGAAACGTGATGAGATTGAACAACTCATCCGCGATCACGGCGGCAAAGCCAGTGGCAGTGTTTCGAAGAAGACAGATTACGTTGTCGCGGGCGAGGCGGCAGGAAGCAAGCTCACCAAAGCTCAGGAGTTGGGAGTCAAGGTGCTCACAGAAGATGAGTTTCTGGCGATGCTGGAGACAGAATAAAAAAGACCACCAGCCGTCAATCCAGACATGCTCGTGGTCCGCGAAGTTTGACATTTCCGATGTGATGAACGCTATTCCGCAGCGATGCAGAACAGGTGCTTCTCGCCGCGAATAAACAGCTCGTTGTCCACCGGGGCCGGAGTTGCGTCTACGGTCTCTTCAACATTGTTCGTTGCAACAATGTTCAACTCCGCCGCGTCAGAAATCACAACCGTCGTGCCTGCTCGCGAAGTCAGATAGACATGACCACCGGCTGCAACCGGTGACGCATAGATGGAATCCAGCCCCGGAATTCGTTCGGCCGTATAGAAAGGCTTGCCGGTAACCGCATCCACACAGGACAACTGACCGTTCTTGCCTTTGTGGAAATAAATGCGTCCCGACGTGAGCAGTAAAGAAGCAATATCCGGCGTGTCATGATCGATCGTCCAGACAACTTTGTCGCTGCCCTTAATGTCTCCCTGACCATCCAGCCGGAATGCTCCGAGGAACGATCCACGATGTCCGCTTCCAACATACACAAGTCCGTTCTCTGCGACCGGCGAAGCACACGGACGTTCCGTTTGCCCTGCACAGCGCCAAAGCTCTTTTCCGGTTTCCAGATCGTAGCTACGAGCACACGTCTGACCATTCATAATGACTTGCTGCTTGCCTTCGAATTCGACAACCAGTGGCGTAGACCAGCAAGTTGGCTCATCACGATCGGTCTTCCACAATGTCTTCCCGGTGAGCTTATCAAGGGCGAACACAGCAGATGGTCCCTCATGGTCCCACGGCACGATGATCTTGTTGCCCGCGAGCGTTGGAGAACTTCCTTCTCCGAAGCTGTTGCGAGTATTCATCAGACCGAAATCATCCCGCTTCCAAACGAGATCACCTTTCATCGTATAGCAGTAGAGACCTCTTGAACCGAAATGAGCATAGACATGTTCGCCATCGGTACATGGAGAAGCCGACGCAAACCCGTTGGTCGAATGTGTCTCCTGGTGCGGCACGGAAACGACAGCGGTCTTTTCCCAGAGCAACTTTCCGTCAGCACGGTTGTAACACAGCAGTTTGAATTCCAGATTCGGCAACTTCCCGCCAGTCGCTTTCGCAGACGGAACCGCGCTTGTCACAAAAACCTGCTGATCCCAGATCACCGGTGACGAGGAACCTCGTCCGGGCAAGGCAATCTTCCACTTCACATTCTTTGTATTGCTCCATTCCGTCGGCGGTGCAGCATCCGGAGCCGCCCCATTTCCCGATGGACCTCGCCAATGGCCCCAGTTTCCAGCGAGTACACTATTGCTGAAGCAAAGCATCAGCGCCATGACAGCAACCAGGCGGCTGAAGAGCGATGCAGAAAAAGAAGCCATCATTAAGATCCCATCCGAAGAGTTCGCGAGTGAATCAGCGTGCGTGCAAAACACTGCCCGCCGACTATTAACTGCAGGTTGAGCGTGTTATGCCTTCAGGCAGACAAACAGTCCAGCCAAATGAAGAAGTCATCGCGATCAGCCCTCAGAGGCATCGATTGGTGGCCTGCACGCCAGTTCCCTCCCACTCAATTCATTTGTCGTGGAGCTGGGAATTGGCTCAGATTCGGCTCAAAAACAGCGATTCGGGCAATCCTCGGAGACCGCAAGCAGGAAAACCCCGGGTGTCTGGAGAGTTTCCTGGAGGATGGGCTCAAAAACGCTGGCTTTTTTTGGAGCTTTATGGCAAAAAACGAGGTGCGGAGTGAGACACCACGGAATACCGTGAGATTCCCTCTGCTGTTTTCAACTGAATGACCAATGTCAGGTCTTTGAGTCTGATCGATTTGTTCTTTCCGGAGGTAATCATTAAACGATCTCGTCCAGCAGCAGCTCCCCCGCAGAGCAATCTTCCGCGCATGAATGAGCGGATTCGCATTTCTCCAATTCGAGTTGTAAGTGCGACCGGGGAAATGCTAGGTGAAATGGAAACCGCAGTTGCACTGCGGATGGCCCAGGATGAAGGTTTAGACCTGGTTGAGGTAAGCCCGGAAGCCCGTCCTCCCGTTTGCCGTATCATGAATTACGGCAAAGTGATTTATGAACGACAGAAGAAGTCCAGCGGTCCAAAGCAACATAAGACACAGCTGAAACAACTGCGTCTGCGTGCCAAGACCGGACAAAACGACATTGATGTCAAGATCCGACAGGCTCGCGACTTTCTGTCACGACGTGACAAAGTCAAAATTAACGTCATGTTCAAAGGACGCGAAAACGCGCACCATGAGCGTGGTATGGAAATGCTTCAGGAAGTCGTGAAGAAGCTGGAAGATATCGCAACTGTAGAACAAGCACCGCGGATGGAAAGCGGCAAGATGATGTCCGTGATGCTGACGCCGATCAAGCATTGATCTTCGTCGGACCGTATTGGTTAGCTGGAGGGCACGCAAACAGCGTGCCCTCTGTCATTCGAGGAGCAGGAAGAATGAAGTCTTTTAATCGTTTCATGCTCGTTGCGGCTTTGGCGATACCGTTCAGCGGATGTGCTGAAGGGCCTGAGCCGAATGCGGTGGAGACCATCTCATCCGCAGTTGTTCAGCCGGACACGACCAAAGCCGGTGAACCGGCGGCCCCATCCGAACAGAAAGCCAACGAAATGCCCCCAGAGCCAGCCCCAACGGAATACAACGAACTGACCAATTTTGAAAAGTACGTGATCCTGGAAAAAGGCACCGAGCGAGCTTTTGTCGGTGAGTATACCGACCTGAAAGACCCCGGAACCTACATCTGCCGTCGCTGCAATGCAGCCCTGTACAAATCAGATGACAAATTCAGCAGTCATTGCGGATGGCCAAGTTTCGATGACAAGATCGAAGGCGCTGTTGAAGAAACTCCGGACGAAGATGGCCAACGCACGGAGATCACCTGCAAGAACTGTGGCGGTCACCTGGGTCACGTCTTTGTGGGCGAAGGCTTCACAGATAAAGACACTCGCCACTGTGTTAACTCAGTGTCCATGAAGTTCATCGCAGAAGGCAAAGAACTGCCGCCGGTCGTCAAAAAGCCTGCTGAGTCAAAACCCGAAGAAGCTCCAAAGCAGGGCTGAGGTTCTCTCACCACAATGGACCTCCTTGTGGCATTGCCCTCAGGAGGCCCTGGCAAGGTGAATCCGATGAATTCGCCGCAGCAACTCCTCATGCGGCGGCAGATCGCGGAGCGCTTGGTCGTTCTGTGCTTTGATCGAAGCCAATATTGAATGAACCATATGCGGATCAGCCGAAGCCGCAAGGGCAGGGGCTCGCCGCGGCAGGCGTTTGTTTCCAGTCAGCAGATGGAAGTAGCTGGTCTCTGTAAATGCTTCTGCCTGCAAATTGTCCAGCATCCCGACTTCATCGTAAAGATTAAGCCGTCGTTTCAAATCACCGGAAATCTCCGCTTCTCGCGCAGCAATCCAGAATGCGCTGTCAGTGCGTCGACTGAGCCGATAGTGCATCTGCACAAAGTCGCGGACTTCATCGTAGATCGACGCCATACGCTGGTTGTAATAATCACGCAACGAGTCCACGTTGCGGCCGGATGGAAAACTCTTCAGCAGCAGTTCGATTCCGACCTGACTCAGATGAATGCCGCTGGACTCAAGCGGTTCCAGGAAACCGGCTGAAAGCCCAATGGCAACCACATTCTGTTTCCAGAATGACTGCTGACGACCGACGCGCATCTTCAGGAAGCGTGGTTCCTGTCCTGCACCTGGATTGAGTTGCGCGTGCTGCCGTAGTTCTTCCCAGGCAGCTTCATCGGAAATGCACTGTGAACTGTAGACATATCCCAATCCCAGATGCGAGGCCAGTGGAATATGCCAGGCCCAGCCTGCCGACAGAGCATGGGACTTCGTATACGGTGGCACAGAACCTTCAGCCGGAATCTTGAAAGCTACGGCACGATCACAGAGCAAATAGCTGCTCCAACTCTCGAATGGATCTCCCAGAGCCTTATTCATCAGCACGGACTGAAAGCCGGAACAATCCACGAAGAGGTCACCTTCAACTCTTTCCCCGGCGAACAGTCTCACGGCACTGACATCTCCGTTCTCGGCGAACTCAGCGTCCCGCACAGCCCCGGAGATTTCGTTGACTCCGTTTCGCAGAGCGATCTCCCGAAGCCAGCCGGCGAGTGCTTCCGCATTGAAGTGAAAAGCATACGACTGGGTCTGTGCGATCGGTGATGGGCAATGAAACGCGTGAGGCGCTTTGCCCGCATTCGATGCGGCCCATTGCAGAGAATAAGCTTCATAGGGCTCCGGGGTAGAGAACCTTTTTGAATCGGCCAGCCAGAACGGAAACAAATCTCGCCCATCAATCCTCGCGCCGCAGACTCCAAACGGATGCCAGTTATCGTGCCCCTTTTCGAACCAGTCGCAAAATCGAATTCCCAGCTTGTAGGTGGCTTCACACCGCTGCATCATCTCCACCTCATCAGCACCAAGCTTCTTCAGCAACTGCACCATGGAAATCACAGACGCTTCACCAACGCCGATTCCACGCGGACCGGGCGGCTCGATAACGGTTATGGATTGCTCGGATGATCGCATGACCTGTGACATCAAGGCAGCCGTCATCCATCCGGATGTCCCGCCACCAACAATCACAATTCGTTTTGTCGACTCTGCGACTTTGCTGCTCATCGGAAACCAACTCCAACATTCTATTTAACGCAGTACGACTCAGCTCGAAGATGCTCTTCTCAGCCCGTAAGCAGCAATGAATGATCGACCGCCATGATCAGGCACTCCTCGGAAGAGGCTTCAGCATGTCTTCATGCCAGCCGAATTCTCGAACGTACGCCGCATTCAGCCCCAGACATTGTCGAGAACCGCAGACTTCGCGAAACGCACATTGATGAAACCCATTCCGGTTAAACTCATTCCAGAACCGAGGATCAATTCGCAGTTCCGGTTGATCATTGACCAACGCATCAGCGTCAGATCCCAGCAGGCAGTGAGGAAAATTCTTAACCTCGACCTGTCGCCCCATTGCGCGAGCCAAACGAATCGCAGAACGAAGAAACGGCTGCACTTCGAAATGAGAAACGAGAAGATTCGGATCTCCGTCTTCTGTCATCGGCCAGTAATTCCAGAAGTCCATTTCGACGAGGTTGGGAACCTCCTTCAGCAGCTCTACCACTTTTGGCAGAGACTGGTAACTGAGCTTCGTGATGACCGTATTGGTCATCTGGCGCACGCCTGGAAATTGAGCGAGGTTACGAATCGCCTGCAGAGTTTTCTCAAAGGAGCCGGGCACTTCGGTTATTGAATCGTGAAGTTCTGCAGTGTCAGCCGTCAGGCTGATAAAGAACTCATTGATGCCCGCGTCGATTAAAGTTTGACAGTAGCGAAGATCAGCCAGTCGCATCCCGTGGGTCTGAATCCGCACGTTTTCAAAACCGGCGTCCCGTGCTCGCTGAGCCATCAGGGGAAGGTCTGAGCGAAGAGTGACTTCAGAGCCGGTGAGTATGAGGCCCTTCCATCGGGAAGTTCGGAGATTCTCTTCCAGCAAGTCGGAGAACTCGCGTTCATCGGCCGGACGTAACCAATCCATGGTGTCCAGAATCATGCAGTGACGGCATCGCAGATTGCAGCGAAAGTGAACCGTCATTTCGACGTAGTCAGCATGATTGAAGAAGCCCATTACATTCGCATCCTGCGATAACTCGACGACCTGATCCCTGATGTAGTATGGGAATTCCTGCCCGTCGCGATCCGAAACACCTATAGGCTTGCAGATTCAAGTCGCAGGTGACTTCCCAATGCCTGTAAACCCCGAAAACTCGGTGGCTCTTAGCTCGTCTCAGACCTTCGCACGGAATGTGCCCGTTTTCTTTCAACGGTATCGGCGATAAACGGCCCCGTCCAGCTGACCAAAACAACCATAAAATCACCGGAGCCTTCCCCGGCCAACATCCGTCGGAACAATTCTAGTAGCGCAGTTCCGCTGACAGTGTCGGTCCGGTGAAACCAAGGTTGGATCCAATTCCGTAAACATCGTCCGACAACGATGAGTTCATCCAGTATTGGGTTTCCCACGCGGTCTTTACATCCAGTTGCACGAACTTATTCAGATCATGAGTCCATGCGACACCAAGCTGATTCTCGGCGACCGTCATGATTTCATCTTCCAATCTCACGGCAGGCATGAAGGGCAGCAGTGCAGAATTGCGAATATCCCCAATCAAGATGGCCCCACGGACATTACCAAAAAATGCGAATCCACTGTTGCCGATGGCACGACGACCATTCAGGGCAAATGTGGGACCAACGCCTTCAAACGTAGCTGTGCCCACACCGAATAAAGTGGGCGTTTCGTTCGAGTATTCAAGACGTCCGTAGCGAAGGCCGGCCGAGACCTGCATATCCCAGTGTCGCAAACGCTGGTCGAGTGTAATTTCCGTATCCGCAACATCCATCCGGATTCCAAACACCGCAGGTTCGAATGGCGGAAGATACACAAAGCTGTGATCGTACTGCCAAAAACGCCCGCGAACTCCGACTCCGGAATCATTGCGATATCCGAGGACGGAGCGCATTCCAGTCTGATAGTCGCCGTCAATAAGTCGCCCGACAGCACCTAATCCGAATGCTGCCTGTGAACCTGAAATGTGCGGCTGCAGAAAAGTGACTTGGATATCACCAAACAGGGCTCCGGTCCCTGCGTCCTGTCTTTGAAGCTGCGACTCCAGAGTTTTCATCGGGTCAGAGTATGTCGGCGCTCGGTATTGGGAGAGTTCCGCTTCCAGCCGCTGAACTCGAGCTTCAAGTTCTGTGGTGTCATCTGAAGCAGCCTCGTTTCGAAACGAAGCAAAGCTGGCCACCTCTTGCTCGGGATCCAGAGGAGCATGCCCCGAAATCGATTCGATTTCCGACTGCGCGGACGCCGCTGCGCAATGCAGGCAGAAGATGAGGCTCAGGTAAACATGACGTTGAAACAGCACTTTCAACCTCCTCCGTGAGTCACTGGTCTCACCGAGACGCTCGAGCTCAATAAGGGCGCAAATCAGGAGTTCCCTGATCTGCAGCGAGCACAACAACGAAATCCCTTAAGTCAACTTATTCTTTGACTACGATCGACCATCCATCGGTTGATCAAAGCTATCGGAGGCGTAAATACCAGCAACCAATGCCGAACCGAATTCAGCGTTGCTGCATGATCAGTACTGTTGTTACGAATTGCCAAACTACGGGCATTGCCCCGTTTCTACGGGTTCTCACCCGGCACCAGCCGCATATCTGACAACAACACTGAATGATGAAGGCGCATTTCCGGGGCGATTTTCAAGAAGGGAAGTGCGTCGAATATTCAGTCTGTCCGCGATGTAAACGCGATTTTTCGAAGGCGTCTCCAACTCCCTGGACGGAACTGGTCCGAAGCAATAACGTCTGCAGATCATCCAGACGTTCTACTTCTCCCTCTGAATTCGCTGACTCCGAAAACACCAAAGCGCATCAAGGCTCTGACGGTTGACGGGGTTGCGACTGCACGAAAGTAATTGATTTATGCCAATCGAGATCCGATGTCAGTGTGGAAAACGCCTGAAAGCTCCGGACAATCTTGCGGGACGGACGGTGTCCTGCCCAAGCTGCAAAGCGGCGATTCAAGTCCCGACACTCGCTGCAACTCCGGCTGACGACGACTTTGAAGATGATGTTGAGTACGAAGCGTCGCCTCCGCAGAAATCAGTCTTCGGATCATCACCCGCCTTTTCTTCTCCGCGAAAGAACTCTCCGCCACCAGACAATGATCAGCGTTATTCATTGGCCGAGTTTGTCGAGGAGACATCCCAGCAGGACCACGGTCACGGCTTCTTTGAGCTGGAAAGCCCATACATGCTGGAGGTCAATCTGAACGGGCCGGTATGGACAAAAATGGGGTCGATGGTGGCCTATGTCGGGAACATCAAGTTCACGAGAGAAGGGCTGCTGGAAAAAGGACTGGGGAAGCTGCTTAAGAAGGCCGTCAGTGGAGAAGGTACAAAGCTGACAAAAGCTGAAGGACAGGGACGACTTTATCTGGCGGATTCCGGCAAGCGGATCAGTATTCTAAGCCTCAATCGCGAAGCAATCTTTGTGAACGGCAACGATCTGTTGGCACTGGAAACGTCTGTTGAATGGGACATCAAAATGATGAAGTCCATCACAGGCATGCTGGCTGGAGGACTCTTCAACGTAAAACTATGGGGAACCGGGATGATCGCAATCACGTCCCATTTTCAGCCGATGACTCTGCGAGTGCGACCTGGCCACCCTGTCACGACCGATCCAAATGCCACAATCGCCTGGTCAGGCAACCTGACGCCGGAGTTCAAAAAGGATATCTCGTTGAAGACGTTCTTTGGCCGGGGCAGCGGCGAATCAATTCAGATGCAGTTTCAGGGCGACGGATTTGTCGTTGTTCAACCGTACGAGGAAGTTTATTTCCAGGGGCAACATTGAAAGCAAAAAAAGACTGAGCAGCCGCGATGGGCCGCTCAGTCTTTTTAAATTTTCAGATCTGTTCTAATTCAGATCGAAGCCGTTCAGCAGCCAATCAGGTTCAGCCAAACGACATCCGAAACTAGTTCAGGATCTTCTCTGTGTCTTTTACAACCTTGCCGATGGCTTCAGCGTCAAGCTTGCCATCTTCGAATGCGTAGTTGACCTTTACGTTGGAATCAACCCACATCATGACGGTGACAGAAGCCTTTTCGCTGATCTTGTACTTGGCAGGACCAACTGCGTTTTCGAAAACAGTCAGCGGAGTGTGTTCAATCTTCTGCTCTTCAGCAGCCTTCTTCAGAGAGGCTTCCTGACCATCAGGATCGTCGGTCAGCACAGTCACGAATGCTGCCATCTTCTTGTCTTCAGCATTCTTGCCAACAACAGCATCAAGTTCTTTGACCAGCTTCAGAGTATTCTCATCCATCTTGCGGACGAAAATGCTGATTACCGGACGAGCACCGTACTGGCAACGGTAGCAAAGCTTTTCTCCAGCCGATGGGCCGGTAATGTCAGTGACATTGAAAGCTGCAGGGAACTCATCAATCTGCAGACCGGACTTAATGTCAGCAGCGCTGACAACGTTAACTGCGGCCAGAGCCATCATGCAAAATGCAACAAACTTCCTCATGCTTCGAAACTCCCTGAATGAAACAATTCGAAAACCAGAGCCCCTCAACACACTGAGAGAAACCCATCACAAAGCCAGTCGTTCAGTTGGCCTGCCCAACTGCCTGGATTCTTTTTCCAGCCTTCGACGCACGCATTATTCGGCATCAGCAGTCAAACGTCGAACGGTTTCCAGAACTTTTCTGTAATCCTGCTCTGCGTCGACCATTGTATTCTTCCGAATAATCCGCCCATCTTTCCCGATGATAAAGGTCCAGCGACTGGCTGTCACACCGCGTTTCAACGTTTGCTCAACACCTTCCACCATTCTGGTGATTGTGTCGCCTTCGCGAACCGGCACTCCAAACGCCTGAGCCACTTTTCCATCTTCATCAGCCAACAGGTCAAATTTTAGCGAGTTGACTCGTGCAAACAATTCATGAGTCCGAATGGAATCACCACTGATCCCAACGACCTCTACGTCAGCCTCTTCCAGTTCTTGCCTGTGGTCTCTAAACCCACAGGCCTGTCGAGTACATCCGTTGGTAAAATCTGCGGGGTAAAAATAGACCACGACAAACTTTTTTCCAACGTGCTCTTCTGATTTCCAAACTTCCCCGGACACTGAGATCGCTTCAAACGCCGGTGCGGGATCTCCCTCCGCCAGAGCAACCTCGGGAGATTCAGCGTTCACGGCGGACGCCAGAACAACCATCAGTAAAACGGATACCGAGCCACGCATGAAACAACTCCGAGATCGGAATCGCAGGGATCCGATCGTTCGCGTCGCTCCGTCAACGCAGAAACACACCAAGGGAATCAAAACCAGCAGGCATTTCAGACCGAACAGGATTGCCGCTCAAACGCCAACGCTTCCGGGACAAAACCCTTGAGAAAGGCGAAACGGGTGAGGGTGAGATTCAAGGCAGGCAAACTTCCGGCGGGGCATCGTGCAATAATGCACGCATGACGCTGTCAGGATAGGAGTACAGGCCATCTTCGTCAAATGCAGACAACGCCACTTGTTCCAGATTTTCACAACGAAGGACGCCAAATTCATTGGCTGGTCGGGCCGGACGAAAGTCGGTGGCGGTTTGGGGCTCCGAGGATTACATTCGGAGAGGGATTTCTGGAACGCAGCTTTGCAAGGATTCGGCCCATGTTACATCGTAGACGGTTTCTGGCCGCCGGAATCGCCGGCATTTCTGCTGTCGCGAGCACTCCGCGTTCCACAGCGTCCGCGATGCTGTGCCCCGTTTCAGATGCTCCGCAAAACGAAGACCTCTTTGTCTGGATTCATCGAACCCAGGGCAGATGGAACGAGCACGTCTATCGCCAGATGCTGGGTGCGGCGAATGAGTTTAAAGAGGGCGATCAGATTCTGGGGGTCGCCGCGGCCGATGATGCAACTCGAACGCTGGCTCGCAATCTCCTGTCTCGCACCACGATTCAACAAATCGATGAACATCCCCCATTCAAGGATGAACTGCTTGAATTCATCAACGCGGATCTCGATGCCAGCCTGAGAACTCGCCTTGGTGAAATGACGCTTGGCGATCTCAGGACCTTTCTTCTGGATCGCAGCGAACAGGACATTCACGAGATTCGGAATGGTCTCTCCAGTGACGTTATCGCCTGCGTTGTGCGTTTGATGAGTAACGACGAACTCATCAAAGTTGGCGCGAAGGTCTTCAACCCACTGCCCGGCACTCAACTCGGCGCAAAAGGCTACATGGGAGCTCGAATTCAGCCGAACTCACCCACCGACAATATCGACGATATTCGCTGGCAGGTCTTCGATGCATTCGCGTACGGCGTCGGTGATGTGTTGATCGGAACGAATCCGGTTTCAAGCACTCCCGAATCTGTCGCGGCCGTCGAGAATGCTCTGCAGGATATTCTCGCGACATTCGAAATCACAGATGTCCTGCCTCATTGTGTCCTGTCCCATATCGATGTACAGGCGGAAGTGGAACGCAAACATCCTGGCTCCACAGAGTTCTGGTTCCAGAGCATTGCCGGTAACGATGCCGCCAACAAAACCTTCGATCTGACCGTCGAAAAAATGAAGCTGCATGCGAGATCTCGCACAGGACGTTATGCACTCTATTTTGAAACGGGGCAGGGGGCCGACTTTACAAACGGCCACGGCCACGGCACGGACATGGTGATTCATGAGTCTCGTAAATATGGCTTCGCAAGAGCTCTGACCACTGTCACTGCCGAGGCCCTGAAGAAACGCGGTCAAAACCGGCCGCCGTGGGTCCATCTAAATGATGTTGCAGGCTTTATCGGACCGGAAGTCTTTCGCTCCCGCGAGCAGCTTGTTCGATGCTGCCTTGAAGATATCGTGATGGGAAAACTTCACGGCCTCATGATCGGACTCGACGTTTGCTCAACGCTGCATATGGATGTCAGTCTCGACGATCTTGGCTGGTGTATTGATCAGATTATGCCGGCCAACCCAGGCTATCTGATGGCCTTGCCAACGCGAATTGACCCGATGCTGGGATATCTGACCACAGGCTATCAGGACCATGTCCACATCCGTGAGAAATTCGGTTTCCGCGTCAATGATCGCATGTGGAACTTTTTCCAGTCGTTGAACATTGTCGACAACAACGGAAAGCCTACGCCGCACTTTGGCGATCCGACTTGGGTTTATCTGCAGTACTGCCGACGGAAGAACGACGCGCGCGATAATGAGACCATCCGGCAAGACGCCAGGGATCGCATCGACGAGGTCCGCTCGCGAGGTGTGTTCGTGGCGGAAGGTTACGGAGCCAGCCCATCTGATCTTCAGCCCGAACTGGCCAAACAGATTCAGCATATCTACGAAGACGCCAGAATCTCAATCTGGAAAGAACTGGATGATGCCTTCGTCGCGACCATCCCAAACGCCGTTCGACTCCGCAGTCAATCGGCCGATCGAACCGATTACATCCTGCATCCGGTGTCCGGTGAGCATCTCTCCGAGCAGTCTCGCGAGATGATTGATGGGATACGCCGTCGGAATGATCAGCTGAATACCCAGATCGTGATCTCCGATGGACTAAACGCGCAGGCTGTCACCGACGGCGATCAATTGATGAGCCTGATCACCGGACTCCGCAGAGAACTGCAGACCGCGGACTTCAGGACTTCTCCAGAGCATCTGGTTGTCGATGCGGGACGCGTTCGAGCAGGCTATCGTATCGGTGAGCAACTGTTCGGAGGCCGCGAGGGGCGTTTCACACTTTTGCATATCATTGGCGAGCGTCCCGGAAGTGGACATCACACACTGTCAATTTACATGACAACCGCTGATGGTTCAGAATGGTCGATTCCCGACAAAGTGGACCATAACATTACACGAGTTGTCTCAGGCATTTCCATCACGACCATGGCACCGGATGCGGCAGCTGTCGACGCAGTTCGAATCCTGAGGCAGATGTAGTCCCCACCGCTCATCAAAGGCACCTTTATGACTAGTTCTCTCTTTGATCTTTCCGGCAAAGTGGCAATCGTTTCCGGGGCCGCCAGCGGCCTTGGCAAAGCGGCAGCTCTGGCTTTGGCAGCTCATGGTGCGGACTTATTGCTCGCGGATCTCAATGAGCCGGGACTGAAAGCCACCACTGACGAGATCCTTAAGACAGGTCGCAAAGCCGTTTATCGTCGCACAGATGTCTCAGATGCCGATGAAATTCAGGAGCTGTTCACGGTCCTTGACCATCAGTTCGGACGTGTTGATTTCCTCGCCAATATCGCCGGAGAAGGCATCCTCGGCAAACCTGAAGAGATGCCGCTGACGACGGTGCAGCAGGTCTTTCAGAATCTCGTTTTCGGGCGGTTTCTGATGTGTCAGGAAGCGGGGCGCCGCATGCTGATGGCTGGCAAAGGAAGCATTGTGAATATCGGCTCACTGGCAAGCACAACAGCTCTCGGCCGTGGCCATATTGCGTACAGCATGGCGATGGGAGCTGTCATCCAGATGACTCGCGAACTAAGCACTGAATGGGCCGCTCACGGGATCCGCTGCAATGCGATTTTGCCCGCTCAGGTGCTGAACCCCAGCCTCGAAAAACGCATCGCTGCTGATCCTGCGATCGAACAGCAATGGCTAAGTGGAATACCGTGCGGTCGATTGGGAAAGCCAACCGACATTCAGGGCCTGATTGTGTTGCTGGCCTCCGATGCCTCGGAATGGATCACAGGAACCCTGATTCCCATGGACGGTGGGAATCTCGCGGCCAACGCAGGTGCGACATTACGGAAGCCCATGCATCAATAAGCCTTCGAAAGCCAATGTCTTGACGTCATCATTGTGTGCGGTCAGTATCCGTTTCTCATAGCACCATGACGAAAAAATGAACGTCAGATGCTCCAATGTGACGGCTCATTCTTCAATGTCTTTTCAGGCTCACGGCATGACACTCGACGAACTACAGCAGTTGATTGATCGAATGTATTCTCGCAAAGATCAGGCACGCGGCGTGGAGGGCACCTTCATGTGGCTCATGGAGGAAATCGGCGAACTCGCAGCGGCTCTGCGTGAGTCACCTAAAGAAGAGATCGCCAAAGAATTTGCGGATGTTCTGGCCTGGCTGGCAACCATTGCCAATGTGGCCGGCATCAACTTAACCGAAGCTGTCCAGATGAAGTACGGCCAGGGATGCCCCGGCTGTCACAAAATGATCTGCGTCTGTGCAGATTCGGAAAAGCCATAACGTGCCTTCTACTGATGCCGCCTGAGAATCTTTTCGGTCTCGCCTGGATCAATTGGTCGCGACGAAGAGTTGCGACACTAGCGACGAGGGCTGTACCGTACGATCCTTGCTTCACTGATAGTTTCCGGTGTCTCACAATGCGTCGTCCGAACGAACGCGATTTGCCTGATTCAGCGAGATAGATTCATGATGCCTCCACGGATGTTGCTCCTGACTGTTCTCTGTGCGTGCGCAAACTGGCTGACACCATTGGCGCAGATTTCACCCGCAGTCCTCGCGGATGATGTAAAGCCCGTGATTTTGCTGACAGGATTCGAACCGTTTGGCCCCAGCCGTCCCGCAAATCCTTCATGGCAGGGCATTCGGAATCTGCACCAAACAGAATGGCACGGACATCAAATCATCGCCCATGAACTGCCTGTTGTCTGGGGCGAACCGCTCGAGCATCTGCAGAAGCTGATTGAACAGCATAAACCAGTGGCGGTCTTCTCTTTTGGTCAGGGAGGTGCAGACGGATTTGCGCTTGAATCCCGAGCCTCCAACCAGCGAGGTCAAATTCCGGATAACGACGGCAAACTTCCCGCTGTGACTACGATCACTGCTGACGGCCCGGCGGAGTTCAAGGCGTCTCTTGACTGTGACGCAATGCAGCACCGACTGGCCGACAAGGGTTATCCCGTTCGAGTATCTCGACGAGCAGGTCAGTATCTTTGCGAGGAGACTCTGTATTCGCTTGAGTATCTGCATGCTAAACATCCTGAGCTGGATGTCGCGTTTTGCCATGTCCCGCCGCTCGGAGCAACCGTAAGCGAAAAACGCGTGGACGCGAAGTACATTCAACAGTTCGTGGGGGATTATCTGGAAACCTGGCGAACTCTTCGAACAACACAGAAAGCCGCTGACACAAAAGCAACTCCGACATCACTGATTGCTGCTGAGCCAACAACTCAGTCGGCAGAGAAGTCGAGCAAGGCAACAAACCCTGAGCTGCCGGCTGTCGAGAAACTGATCAAGCACTACTTTCTGTCATGGTCTGAGCAGCGCATGAAAGACTATGGAGATTGTTTTGCCGACGGTGCCGTTGTGCAGGAGATCAGTCGTGGTGGCGAAATCTATACTCAGAACAAAGTCCCGTTTGTGGCCGGCCAGGCCGCATATCACAAATCGGCCGCTCATAAAGCGATTGAGGTTCCCGTAAAGACAGAGATTCGCTTTGAAGCCGATCTTGCCCGAGCAGTCGTGTATTGGAAACTGACCGCCGGCCCACGTTTACAATACGGCTACGATCACTTCACGCTGATCAAGCAGGGCGACGAATGGAAGATCGTGAACCTGGTGTTCTATGGAACTGACGACAAAGAATAATCGGTTACCTTGCATTAATCGGATCAACGTCGATCGCGAACTCCACATCATCCGGCAATGACAGAGATTGCTCAGCAGATTGCCATAATTCTTTCACGAGCTCCGGCGTTTTCGCTGCGATCTGCAGATGAAATCGCCATAGCCCACGTAAACGAGTAATCGGGGCCGGGGCCGCTCCAAGAACTCGCACCACTTCAGTCGCCCCCTTGCGAGCCGCCCTCAGCCGATCCGCAACGGCCTGTGCTGTCTGACGAGTACGCATCTCATCGGGCCCGCGAAAGATCACTCGCGCTACGCTGGAGAACGGCGGAGCCTGAGTGTCGTATCGTTCGGCCAACTCGTGCTGAGCGAACCCGATGAAGTCATGCTTCGATGCAAACTTCACGGCGGGATCATTCGGACTTGTCGTCTGCACGAGAACTCGCCCGCCACGCTCCCCGCGACCCGTTCGTCCTGCGACCTGAGCAATCAACTGAAACGTACGCTCGGCCGCACGTAGATCCGGCTGACGCAGCATCGTGTCCGCATCGATCACGCCAACGAGAGTGACGTTCGGAAAATCGAGCCCTTTGGCGATCATTTGAGTACCCAGGAGAATCTGCACCTCGCCCTTCCGAAACTTCTCCAGAGCCTCATCATGGCTGCCCGGCTTTTGCATGGAATCGCTGTCCATGCGAATCACCGTCGTATTCGGAAATGTATTCCGCACTTCTTCATCCAGCTTCTGTGTCCCCGTCCCAAGATATCGCACCGCAGGACTCTGGCATGTCGGGCAGGCCTTGGGCGGAGTAATTTCGTAATCGCAACTGTGACAAACAACGCATTGTCGGTCACGATGCCATGTCAGAGTAATATCGCAGTTCGGGCACTTAATGCCGGCTCCACAACTGCGACACCAGACCGTCGGCGAGTATCCTCGAAGATTCAAAAACAGAATGACCTGTCCCTTATCTTTCAACGCTCGATCAATCGCCCCATACAGCGCTCGACCAATGGCGGATCCTTTTGAGATGCGAGGATCGCTGCGAGTATCGACGACCACAACCGGCGGCAGCGGTCTGTCTTCGACTCGACTGGGCATTGAAACCAGCACATCCAGTTTGCGAGTCGCTCGGATCCACGATTCCAGAGTTGGTGTGGCTGACCCCAGAATCAGCGGCACTCGCTCATCCAGACAACGTTTTCTGGCAACCTCGCGCGCATGATATCGAGGTGTGCTGTCCTGCTTGAATGACGGTTCATGTTCTTCGTCAATGACGATCAGTCCCAGATTTGGAGTTGGCGCAAAAACCGCGCTGCGAGCTCCGACGACGACCTGAATTTCGCCGCTGGAAATCTGCTGCCACTGCCAGTGTCGTTCCGCATCAGTCATGTGACTATGCAGCACGGCGACTGTGGAAAATCGGCTGCGGAAGCGACGAATTGTCTGCGGCGTGAGGCTGATCTCCGGCACCAGCACAATCGCCTGCCGACCATAGCTGACCACTTCACGAATCGCTCGGATATAGACTTCCGTCTTGCCGCTACCAGTCACACCATGCAACAACAGAGTTTCATGTGCGCCGGCTCGAATCGGCTGCAGAATTCTGTCCAGAGCCTGCTGCTGCTGAACGTTCAATTTCAGGTCTGCCTGTTGCTGCACCGGCAACAGATCATCGCCGGAAATCTCGGAACGGATTCTCAACGCCTTGATGAGTCCTCGTTCCTGCAGTGACTTCAGCGGTCCGGGACTGCAACCGGCTCGTTCGCAAAGATCAGTCGCCGTCACAGGGCCGGTCGATTTCTGCAGAACCTCGATCACCATCTTCTGCTGACGACTCAAACGCGCGGAAGTGAGTTTCTCTTCCGTGCCCGGAACAAGAATAAAATTCTGTACTTCTCGCGTACCGCTCTTCTTGCGAACGCCGGCCGGAATAACACTGTCAAGAACCTGCCCCCAACCACAGAGGTAGCGTTCGCCGATCCAGCGAGTCAGCTCCAGCATCTGATTGTTCAGCAACGGTTCGCTGTCGAGCAATTCTTCGATCGGCTTCAGACGCTTCTGACCGGACTCACCGGGCCTGATCGCCACACAGTAACCGACTACGATCCGATTGCTTCGCCCGAGCGGAGCCTTCACGCGTTGACCGGGCTTTATCAGATCCCGCAATGGTTCTGGAATCGAATAGGTGTAAGGCCGCTCCAGCGGTAAATTAAACACGACCTCTGCGACCTTCACATCCTCGATCGCAGCGTGCTCCCATTCACGCATCTCCGCAAAGCCAAATTGTCCCTGAGAACTCACTATCGTCGCTCACTCAATAACGCTTACCAACCTAATCGAGGCGGTATGTTACTTTCACGGAGCGAAAGACGACACTCAATCGTGCAACAAGCAGAAGGTGCCCAGTCAGTAAAGGGTTTCGGCACAGAGAGAACGCTCAATCCAGCACGGATTCCTGAGAGTATTGCGATTCGCTCTCGTCGAATACGGAACCGCCGGCGGACATGTCCAGCTCCCAGATCGAATCCATTCTGGATCCATCGGCGTCATCGTCTGGCAGGTTATAGCCTCGGAAAATTGCGGAATCATGATCGTGATCGCGACTTGTCTTCACAGACGATGCCGGAGTCTGTGTTTCTCGAATCAAAAGCAAACCAGAACATGGAACATCATGCCCTTTCACCTGAACCTTGAGTTCCGGCCAAACCGTCGAGCGAGTCAACATCTCAAATCCACTGGGCATTACGAGCACTGTATCGCCGAGCATTGCGGCTGATACTCCAGGATGCCAGAAGATCGGGACTGGGCCCTGCAATTCAAACTCGGAGGAGGGGGTCAGTTGATGTTCGCTCGTGCGATAACCAATGATGTCAGCCTGATCACACAGTTGCCATTCGGAGGGCAGACCGAACTTGTCGTAAATGCGTTTGACCTTCGGCCAGACGTCTTTCAACTGCTGACCGTGTCGCGAAAAATAAATTCCCGTGGCATGCATCATGACTGCTTTTTGATGAGCCGCCCAAAGATCCTGAGGAACCTCATCCAGACACACAGTTCGCGACACCGCGACATGCAGGCCCCAGCGACGGGCCACACAGGAAACCGTCGCATAAGATTCAATCGAATCTTCGCTGTAGCTCCAGTGGCGATAACGAATGTTACGACCGTCAGCACATACCTGAATTCGTGCCGGCGTCACCGTCCGCCGCAGAAGTCGGTTGCTCAATTCACCGGCCACAGCGGCTTCCGTGACTCCCTTGCGAATATGTCCCGCCGTTACCTCGACCGCGTGCACCAACACCTTGCTCAGTTTTCGCAAACGGTCGACTTCGAGACTCGTGAGCGGCAGGCGAAGTTTGGCAATTCGTTTGCCGACGTTCCGAGTTCCCTCGAAACCAGAGTCGCTCACCACCTTGCGGCCACGACACAGATCTTCCACCAATGCACAATGAGGCTGAAACCATTCACGTTGCTTCAACTGGAAACCGAGGCCAAAGCATTCCCGTTCAAACAGCTGCGCGGAATCAACGGCGTTGGTGGCAAACAGACGAGCGTCTTCGGTGACAAATACGCTGCTGGTGCAACTGTCGGACGCACAACGACTCAGATCTCCACCCGCCGTAAACCAGGCAATGTTGGCCGGGTCCTGCAGGAGCATCGCGTCAGCACCGACGGATGCAAGAAACGCTCGAACACGTTCCTGCTTTTCTTCGATATCGGCCAGACGGCGTTTGTCCTGAATCAGACAACGACGGCGGGATGCATCATCCATGCTGCCAGAGCTCATTGAGAACTACTCCTGCCGTGCCGATTAACGATGCCGGGCAATCCTTTGGGCCTGACCTTCAGGTGTGCCATATTCAGACTGCCAGACACCATCGTTTTCAAAACTGACGCCCAAAACACCACTCTTTGTAATTTCCAGATTCCGCGAACTCACGTTTTATTCGCAAAAACATCCGGCCACAACAGCCCCGTCATGTCCGGGCCCGAAAAAACTATAACGTCGGGAGTCCGCCAGGCAGGCAGCATTTATCACAATGTTGCTCACGATGTCGCCTCTGTAGGGATTGTGAGGACTGTAGCGGAGCCAAAGTCACTCCACTCGAACAGGTCTCACGACGCTGAAACAGCCTAAATCAGGCTCTTCGCGGAAATGTTCGTTGCCCTGGGACGAACGGAAGGGTGCGTTGCCGGGACTGAGGGGCTTCCCTAGAATCCGCACAGGGCTGCCAAAGTGGGATTTCGCGGCAGCCAGACCCCTGTTAAGGACATGTGAGCGGCCCCAATGCTCGAACGGCGTGAGCTTTTTCCAAACGTAATTGAACTCAACTTTCAGGCGCGACGTCGACTGGGATGCTGTGTGTATCTGATTTTCTCCGGCAGCGACTGGATGCTGCTGGATATCGGGTACGCTGACACCGTCGATGAAATCATCGATCTGATTCGTCAGATGGACTTTCCTCTCGCCAACTGCAAGTATCTCGTCGCGACACATGCGGACGCGGACCATGTCCAGGGATTCCAGCGCGCGAAAGAACTGCTGCCGGGATCACAGCTCGTCGCTCATCCCGACGCAAAAATCATTCTCGAGTCGAACGATCGCATTGCGTCGTTTGCAGAAATCCCCGCGCAGGGAATTTCCATCGACATGCCGAACTTCGTGATCGACAAAGAGGTCGATGAAGGAACAACACTGGAGCTTGGCAAGCTGAAGATCCAGGTTTGGCATACTCCGGGTCATGCCGTCGGTCAGTTGGCATTTCGACTCGGGAACCTTCTGTTTTCCGGCGACAATATTTTCCGGGATGGATGCGTTGGAAGTATTGATGCACATCATGGTTCTGACCTGCCAGCGTTTATTGACTCACTGAAGCGAATTCAGAAGAGTAGTGTTGAGTGGTTATTGCCAAGTCACGGACCAGCATTCCGAAATGAAGCAAAGCTGTTGCAGTCGGCGATTGATCGCCTCGACAAATATCAGCACATGGCCGACTTCGGAACGTGTGCCGTTGACTGGCCTTTGCTGGACGAGTGGGAAGCGGAACTTGCGAAGGGTCAAAATCCGGCTGCATCCTGACTGAGACAACGGTTCCGGGATCGTTTGAAGAACGAGAAACTCTATTCCTGTTATTAGGTTACTCTCATGAATGATGTGCTCGATTTTCTTCGGCAGCAACAATCGATCTCGCTGGAGCAACTGTGCAGCTTTCTCCGCATTCCCAGCGTCAGCGCGGACAGTGCTTATGCGCCCCAGATGGGAGTTTGTGCGGAGTGGGTCAGGAACTCTATGACGGAAGCCGGTCTGAAGGCGACCATCTATCCCACCAAAGGCCATCCGATCGTCTATGGTGAGCGGATCGAGAATCCTGCCCTGCCAACAGTGCTGGTCTACGGTCATTATGATGTGCAGCCCCCGGACCCACTTAACCTTTGGACAACCCCGGCTTTTGAACCGCAGGTTCGAGATGGGAAACTGTTCGCTCGCGGAGCAACGGACGACAAAGGCCAGTTATTTACTCATTTGAAGTCGATTGAAGCCTGGACCAAAATTCATGGCAGCCTCCCGGTCAATGTGAAGGTTTTGATCGAAGGTGAAGAGGAGGTTGGTGGAGTCAATCTGGATCACTTCCTTGAGACTCACAAACAGCTTCTGAAGGCCGACGTGGCTGTTGTCAGCGACACCAGTCAGTATGCGGATGGCATTCCAGCAATCACTTGCGGTCTGCGAGGAATCGTTGCCGCAGAAGTGCGACTCAAAGGACCATCCAAAGATCTTCACAGCGGCATTTACGGCGGCAGCATTGCAAACCCCGTCAATGCCCTGGCCAAAATGTGCGGCAAGCTGGTTGGTGACGATGGGCGAATTCAGATCCCCGGCTTCTATGATGACGTGCTGGAACTGACAGCCATCGAGCAGGAACAGTATGCAGCGCTGCCGTTTTCTGAATCGTCGTTTCTGAAGGAAGTCGGCAGTTCGGCGACGTTCGGTGAAGCAGGCCGATCAACTCTGGTGCGACGGACCGCTCGACCAACCTGCGATATCAACGGTATCACGGGCGGTTATCAGGGCGAAGGTCCAAAGACCATTATTCCGTCGCGAGCGATCGCGAAGATTACGTGCCGACTGGTTCCAAAGATGAACCCGACGAAAGTTCTGGATGCTCTTGAAAAATTTCTGAAGGTAAATTGTCCGCCGGGAATTGAGTTCGAATTCAAGCGATCTCACGGTTGTGAAGCCTTCGTCTTTGATCCGACCAGCGATTGGCTGACAGCCGCGCGCAAGGCAGTGGAAACAGCCTTCGGGCAGCCGCCGGTTCTGATCCGCGAGGGTGGTTCCATTCCGGTCGTTCTCAGCTTCAAACAGATTCTGGGAATCGATACTCTTCTGCTCGGTTGGGGCCGAAACTCGGACAATCTTCACAGCCCGGATGAACATATCCATGTCACGGATTTTCATCGTGGCACTCTTGCCAGCGCCTGCCTTTGGTCGGAATTGGCAAAGGTCAAGAAAACCTAAGAGAGCCGTCGGGATGAAATCGGCCTGACGTTCTCCTCTCTGTGCTCTCAGCCCTCAGCTCGTTGCTTCACTGACTATTGAATCTGCTCCAGGAGTTTTCCAATGCTGGATCTGCAGTTTATCTGCGATCATCGTGATCTTGTTGTCGACAACTGCAAAAAACGCGGTGTTGAAGTCAACGTTGATGCTGTCGTGCGACTGCGTGATGAGCGAAATGCGCTGATCGCCAAAGGTGATGAGCTGCGTCGCCAGCAGAAGGAAGTGTCTGCGCAGATCCCGAAAGCGTCGGCCGAAGATCGCCCAAAGCTTGTCGAACAGGGCAAGCAGTTGCGCGACCAGGTTAGCCAGACCGAAGAGCAGCAGAAGAAGGTTGAAGAACAACTACGCGACGAGCAGATTCGCATCCCGAATATGACTCATCCTTCCGCGCCAATCGGTGGTGAAGAGGACGCGTTTGAGATTCGCGTTTGGGGTGAGAAGCCGAAGTTCGACTTCAAACCGAAAGACCATGTCGAAATCGCCGCGAATCTTGATCTGATTGACTTCGAAGCCGGTGCACGTGTGGCGGGCTCAGGATTCTACTTCCTGAAGAACGATGCTGTGATGCTGGAGATGGCTCTGGTTCAGTTTGCACTGACCAAGCTGCGCGGTGAGGGTTTCACGCTGTTCACGACGCCCGACCTTGCTCGCGATTCTGTTCTGGAAGGCATTGGCTTTAATCCTCGCGGCAACGAAACACAGATCTACTCTGTAGCCAACAGTGACCTAAGTCTCGTGGCCACCGCAGAGATCACTCTGGGCGGGATCCAGAAGGATCAAATCCTGGATGCAGCGACCCTCCCTCTGAAGTATGCCGGGCTCTCACACTGCTTTCGTACGGAAGCCGGTGCTGCGGGTCGAGCTGGCCGCGGGATCTACCGAGTGCATCAGTTCACGAAGGTGGAAATGTTCGGCTACACCGGGCCGGATCTGAAGGACTCAGATGCGTTGCATGCAGAAGTGCTGCGGATCGAAGAAGAAGTCTTCCAGGAACTTGGCATTCCTTATCGGGTCATCGATACGGCTTCCGGAGACCTTGGCGGTCCGGCCTATCGCAAGTTCGATATCGAAGCCTGGATGCCGGGACGAGGTGACGGCGGAGAATACGGCGAAGTCACCAGTGCCTCAAATTGCACTGATTATCAGGCACGCCGGTTGAACATCCGCTGCAAGAGCCCTGATAAGAAGGGGACTCAGTTTGTCCAGACATTGAACGGCACAGCGATTTCCTGTGCACGAGCAATCATTGCGGTTCTGGAGAACTATCAACAGGCAGACGGCAGTGTAGTAGTGCCAAAGGTGCTGCGTCCGTGGGTTGGCAAGGACGTGTTCACGAAGGCCTGATCCTGTTGTTATAGCCATATCGATGTCGCTGCAGAAGTCCCGTCGGCGGAGCGACGGGTGTACGGTACACCCGTCGCTCCGCCGACGGGACGTTTTCTTCGCTCCGCATTGCCTCTCATGAACGAAGCCACTTCTTTACGACGATTGCTTGCGATTGAATCGTCCTGTGACGAAACAGCGGCGGCGGTCGTGCGCGAAGATGGCGTCGTGCTGTCCAGCATTATCGCGTCGCAGTTCGAACTGCATGAAGAGTGGGGCGGTGTCGTTCCGGAGATTGCTTCCAGAGCCCATGTGCGTCGCATTCTTCCAGTAATCCAGGCGGCATTGAAAGAGGCTGGCTGCTTGACGTCGGATCTTCATGCGATTGCCGTGACGACGGAACCCGGGCTTGTCGGATCATTGCTGGTCGGTCTGACGGCTGCCAAGACAATGGCGATGAGCCTTCAGATTCCGCTCGTGACAGTCAATCATGTTGAGGCTCACATTTACGCTTGTGGAATGGGTCAGGATCATTCCATTTATCCCTGCGCGGGGTTTGTTGTTAGCGGCGGACATACCAATCTCTACGATTGTCGCTCTGCGACGGAATGCCAGTTGATTGGTGGAACGACGGATGACGCGGCTGGTGAAGCCTTCGACAAGGTGGCCAGAATTTTGAACCTGCCCTATCCGGGAGGTCCCGCCATTCAGAAAGCGGCACTCAGTGGCGATGCAAAGAAATTCACAATGCCGCGACCGTTAATTCATAGCGGCCGACTGGATTTCAGTTTTGCCGGATTGAAGACGGCCGTTCTGTACGCGGCTCGAGGTGTTCCGGGGCCGAACCAGCTTGCTGAAACTCCGCCGGAGTGTGTGAATGATCTGGCTGCTGCGTTTCAGGAAGCAGCGGTTGATGTTCTCGTGTCCAAATGTCGCCAGGCAGTTCAGCAACTCGGTTATTCTCGACTTTGTGTCGGAGGAGGCGTCGCCGCGAACCAGCTTCTGCGTAATGAGTTGCAGAAGATGGCAAAGCGTGAACGAATCGAACTGTTGGTGGCTCCGATGAACCTGTGTACGGATAATGCTGCAATGGCGGCCATCGCATGGGATCTGTTGAAAGCGGAAAAAACGGCCAATCTCGACGCAGACGTGCTACCCGGACTTGTTCGCCATAACTTCCAGAATCGACGCTGATCGCGGCGAGAATTCAAGATTCAGGCCTGTCGAATTGACATCACTGTCGCCAAGTCTACGATGAACGCATGAGCCAGCGCATTCTGACGGCTTTGCCCGTCTACAACGAAGTGTCGCACGTCGCCGGCGTGCTGTCGGAACTCCAGAACCACACCAAAGACATTTTGGTCGTGAATGATGGTTCTACAGACGGAACAGCTCAGGTCCTGAATAGTTTCCCTGATGTGAAGGTCGTGCATCACAACCCGAATCGTGGTTACGGTGCGGCTCTGGCGACAGCGTTCGAATACGCTCTGAAACACAACTTCGACGTGCTTGTGACGATGGATTGCGATGGCCAGCATCAGCCTTATCTGGTGCAGCAGATTGCGGCCATGGTTCAGGGAGCTGATGGCCCGGTCGATATGGTTTCCGGCTCGAGATATCTGAAGCAATTTTCTGGCGACAGTATTCCTCCGATCGAACGCCGCCAGATTAATGCTCGCATTACAGGCTGCCTGAATGAGCAACTCGGCATGTCCATTACCGACGCTTTCTGCGGATTCAAAGCCTACCGAGTTCCTGCTCTGGCTGGGCTGGACATCACTGACACCGGTTACGCCATGCCCCTCCAATTGTGGGTGCAGGCCGTGGATCTGGGCTGGAAGATTCAGGAATTTGCCGTGCCGCTGATCTATCTCGATGAGAAGCGATCATTCGGAGGCTCTCTGGATGACGCAGCAATCCGCCTTGCTCACTACCACAGCGTGCTGAACACCGAACTGGAGAGACGCGGGATGTCACAGCGATTTACCGCAGACTGTGGTTCGTCAGCGAAATAGTCGCCTGTACGGAAGCGTAATCGCGCGACCCATTCGGTGAGTCATCGAAGTGTCCAGACGGCTCCCTTTCAGTTTTCAGACAGTCGCTGGATGACTTGCGCCATGCCGCTTTAAGACTGAACGCCTGCCTTTCCGCCAAAAATGGCCTGAAACACGACTTTTTCTTAAGATTTCCGCCCTAAAAGCCGCGTTGCTGCAAAATGGAAAGGCGGGTAAAGTTCTGCGTGGTCGGCGATGGATCGTCGAGCCTCAAAAAGGCGTAATTCACGCGGGATTTGCAAAAAGAGCGTGCGATGGCAACGGAATGCGTAACAACAGCCAATTCGATTACCGAGGTCCTGCTGGCCGGTGATGCCGTGCTGAATCTGACTCAGCAGCCACTGAATACTATCGCAGGGACGTTGTTCGTTTCTGCGGACCAGAACGCTGCCTCTCTGGTAAATCGTCCTTGTGGTTTCCGCTGGTCACTCAAGGCAGCTCAGGAAATTGGCACACTCATCTCCGACTCCGCGCTTCGCATAGTCGTCGTGTCGGAAGAAGACTGCTGCGATGCGGAAAGGCTCGTGAGAGAACTTGTTGCTCAGCGAATTCCCCATTTGCATTGCACACTGATGAACCCCTGCGATGCCGACGACTACATGGACGAACAAGACGCCGAAGCAGTTTCAGAGCGACTGAGACAGCTGGGATATCTATAACAGAGAGTTGCCAGTGTTCAGTGTTTAGCGTGTCGCACTGACAATCCGTAACTGAACACTGAAAACTGAACACTTAAAAGTAGCAGCATGGAGGCTGCGGTGATGAAACTTTTCATGCTCGGCATCGACGGTCTTCCTCGCTGGATGTGGCAGCAATTTGCCGCGTCCGGTGTGATGCCGCGCAGCGCGAAACTATTGCAGACCGGAACGCTGGTGCCGATGAAATCTTCATTGCCCGAAGTCTCTTCGGCAGCGTGGGCCTCGATCGTGACCGGTGAAAATTCCGGTGGCCACAATGTGTTTGGTTTCACGGACTTAATGGACGGAAGCTACACGCTTGGCTTCACGTCATCGCGGACTTTTCGAGCAAAGCCGTTCTGGGCTCGCGAAGGCGTCGGCCCAAGCCTGATCATGAATGTGCCACAGACGTATCCGGCACAACCGCTGGACGGCATGCTGGTTTCCGGATTCGTGGCGCTGGATCTGAAGCGGGCAGTCTATCCGTCGGAACAGCTCTCGTGGCTGGAGAGCATCAACTACGCGGTCGATGCGGACATGTCACTGATTGAAAAAGGCAAGCAGAGATTTGTTGAGGAACTCCGGCGAGTCATGTCAGTGCGTTGCCAGGCTCTGCATCACCACTGGGATCGAGAATCCTGGCAGAACATCATGTTTGTGTTTACCGGAACCGATCGACTGAATCACTATCTGTGGGAAGATTTTGAAGATAGCTCATCACCATTTCATCAGGCGTTTCTGGACTACTACCACGAAGTTGATCGCCAAATTGGATGCGTTCTCGATCGACTTGATGACCAAACTACTCTGTGTGCTGTTTCCGATCATGGTTTCGCGAGGCAGCGTCTGAGCGTCAATGTGAACTGTCTGCTGGCAGAGGCAGGCTTGCTTCGACTACGAGCCTCTGATCGACCTTCTTACATCGATATGTTGCCCGAAACCAAAGCGTTCGCCATGGATCCGGGCCGCATTTATCTGCATCGCCAGGGGCGATATCCGAGCGGCATGGTCAACGCCGACGAATCAGAAGCCTTGCTGCAGGAACTGACCGCTCTGTTCCTGACCGCAAAGGTGAATGGCCAGCCGGTTGCCGCAGAAGTGCTTCGGGGAAAAGACGTCTACAGCGGCCCATTTGCTCATCGTGCCCCGGATCTGATTGTGATGCCGGCGAAAGACGTCGCTCTATCCGGCCGCATGAATCTGTCAGCACTGATCGAACCAACAGCAATCAACGGCAAACACACCTACAAGGAATCTTCATTCTTCGTCCGAGGTCGGAACCTTGGCGAAATCCCCAAAGACATGAAAGTGGAAAACGTGCTCGACGTCATCATGCCGGCACATCAACAGCAATTGCGAAAAGCCGCATAGGCAAAATCATCGTTCCCATGACTCTCATGACTCCCATGGTCTCCGTAGACCGCATCGGAATTATGGGAGTAATAGGAGTCATGTGAATTATGGGACGAAGGAATCATACGATGACCGAACAATCCTGCCATAACGCCAAACATACCTGCTGGAGCTGTCCGGCGGTGGAGTTTAAGGGGCACGTGGATTTTCGTGCGTGTGGCCAAGCTGCGTTTCGTAAGGCGTCTCAGGGACAGTTGGTTGTCGAATGCAAGCGACGTCCGGAGATCGGCTACTTCGATCCGATGTCGATTACCTACGAATCCTGCCCGGAATGGAAGAAGACCGATACTGGTTATCTGCTCCAGGGGATGCGAGTTCTGATCCTCGGCATGGATGGATACCTCGGCTGGCCATTAGCTCTGAAACTGGCAAAACTGGGCTGCAAGGTTTACGGCATCGACAACATGCTGCGTCGCAAATTAGTTGCGGAACGAGGCGCTCATTCGGTGACGCCGATTCAATCGATGGCAGATCGCATCGCTGCAGCCAAGGAACATCTTGGCGTTGAGATTGACTTCCGTGAAATCGACCTGATGGATCGCCCGGCTCTGTTCGCCTACATCAAGGAAGTGCAGCCGGAATCCATTGTTCAATTCGCAGAAATCCCAAGTGCGCCTTATAGCATGGCCGACGTTGAAAAAGCCGTTAACACGATTCAGAACAACGTCGTGGGAACTTTGGGATTGTTATTCGGTGTCCGCGATCATGCTCCGGATGCCTCAATCATCAAGCTTGGCACGATGGGCGAATATGGCAGTCCTTTGACCGGGCGACCATTGTTCGAAGGCTTTTTCCCTGGCGACGCAGTCCTCCAGTATCAGGGGCAGGAATGGAGTCTTGGCGGAGAATTGACACCTCGCGATCCTGTCAGCTTCTATCACGTGAGTAAAGTCCAGGGCACTTTCAGTGTCTATGAAGCCTGTAAGTATTGGTGGCTGCGCAGCTACGACGTGATGCAGGGAGTGATCTACGGAAACTACTCCGAAGAACTCCGGGCACATTCGGATTTGAATACTCGTTTCGATATCGACGAATGGTGGGGCACGGTCGTCAATCGCTTTGTTGCTCAGGCCGTGATCGGCATGCCGCTGACAATCTACGGCAGCGGAAATCAACTGCGAGGGTACATCACATTGCGCGACGCCATGCAGTGCATTACTCGACTCATCGCCGCGCCGCCGGAGCCGGGGCAGTATGACGTCGTTAATCAGGTCACCGATGTCTTCAGCGTCATGCAGATTGCAAAAATGGTTGCGTCAATCGGCCGCGAGTTCGGACTCGAAGTCGAAGTGCAGAGGATTGAAAATCCTCGCGTCGAAGCGGAAGAACATCCTTACGAAGTGATCCACGAAAAACTCAGCGATCGATTTGGGTTCGCCTCAGAGTCTGGTTTTGCTGACGAAGTGCGACATCTGTTCCGAGTGCTAACCCAGTCAGAGAATCAACAACGAATTATCGAAATGCGAGACACGTTGTTCCCCAAAACCAAGTGGTCCGGTGAACATGGAAAGCTGGAAGTCCTTGAGACATGGAAACCGGCCGCATGATTACAGACATGTCTTGATGTTTTTTTCACCACAGAGATCACAGAGAACACAAAGGAAAGGCGTTGATAGAAACGGAAGTGATGATTTAGCACAGAGTTCGCAGAGGAACGCAGAGGGAAGGGCGGAAACATACGACCCGAACTCTCTGCGATACCCTGCGGCCTCTGCGTTCCAAATTCGTTACCAGCGTCTCTGCAATTCCCCTCTGTGCTCTCCGTTGTAAACCAAGCGATTATCTGAAAACCGAACACTGAAAACCGAAAACCTGAATTCCCATGGAACTTCGCGAAACTGATTTTGAAGAACTCGTCCTCGATTCCGACCGGCCGGTGCTGGTGGATTTCTGGGCGTCGTGGTGTCCGCCGTGCAAGATGATGCAGCCGGTGATTGAGAAACTGTCGGTCAAAGTCAGCGACTGGGCTGATGTGTACTCCGTCAATATCGATCGCAACCCAACTCTCGCCAGCCAGTATCAGATCAGCGGCGTGCCGACTTTTGTGGCATTTGCCGGCGGCGAACCGGTCGATCGCAAGACCGGTGCGCTGACAGAGAATCAACTGACGGCGCTGCTGAAAAAGGCTCTGGAAGTAATGCCGATCGAGGACGAGAAAGACGATGAGCTTGAATGCGTCTCCGAGGACCTCGATGAATCATGCGATTCAGACCCAGCACAGTTTGAAAGCCATGAAGGGCCGATTCAAGATGCCGCAGCAATGTGCCGGGCCTTCAGCCCTTCAAATCCAGTCAACATCCAACCGGGGCCTGACGACCCCGGCAAAGGTTATGTCAGCCCATTCGGGCCTGAAGCACAGAGAATTCAAACGACTCGATTAGACAGCCAGGGATTCATCACGATTGTTTCGGGCCTGCCAAGGTCAGGCACATCGCTGATGATGCGAATGCTGAATGTCGGCGGAATCCCGGCACTCTGCGATGAACATCGCTCGCCCGACGCTGATAACCCCAACGGCTATTACGAATTTGAGAGCGTGAAGAGCATTCAAAACTACGGTGAATGGATTGATCGAGCCGTCGGTCACTCGGTCAAGATGGTCTACAACCTGCTGGAGCATCTCCCGAAAGACCGCGAGTATCGCGTTGTCTTCATGCGACGACAAATCGACGAAATCATTCAATCGCAGCGCGCCATGCTGTTACGCAATGGGATCAAGACTGAGATCCCCGATGAAGAAATCAAGGAACTCTTTGAACGAGTGCTGCGGCAGTTCTATTCGTGGTTGCCATCACAGACGCATCTCAAGCTGATCAATGTCAGCTACAACGAGTTGCTGTCACGACCAGCTTCTACGATTGCACAGATTAATCGACATCTGGGATACAGCCTGGATACCGAAGCCATGGCTCAGGTCATTGACCACAGTCTTTACCGTAACCGAGCGGCTTAGTTTGAAAAAATTGATTTGGCGAGCCGGGCGGCGTCAGTCCCCGGACCGCACGAAGTACCCGGGGGCTGACGCACCCGGCTCGCCAGTGTTGTTTTCAAAACTCAAACCGAAAACCCTACCAATGACCTTCTTCACTTCCAAAACCATCCTTGTCACTGGCGGCTGCGGAACGGTCGGGCGCGAGATTGTGCGGCAGTTGCTGGCTCATGAGCCGAAGGAAATTCGAGTCGTCGATACGAACGAATCGGAGATATTCTTTCTCGAACAGGAACTACAGGAGTATCGTCGCAAGCATCCGGAAAGCGATGTGGCCAGTCTCTGTCAGATTGGTGACATCCGCGATGCCGACAAGCTGCAACTCATGTGCAGTGGCGTTGATATCGTGCTGCACACGGCTGCATTGAAGCATGTGATACTCTGCGAACGTGCCCCATTTGATGCAGTGCAAACCAACATCATGGGCGTCAAAAACGTCATTCAGGCGGCTTTGGCGAATGATGTCGAACGTGTGATCTTCACTAGCTCCGACAAAGCCGTAAATCCCACGAACGTGATGGGGACCTCCAAGCTGATGGGCGAACGACTCATCACGGCTGCAAACAGCCTGAAGATGGGACGACGCACGATCTTCAGTTCGACTCGATTTGGGAACGTGCTCGGCTCACGAGGATCCGTGATTCCGATCTTTGCACGACAGATCGAACAGGGCGGACCTGTGACTCTGACGGATCGGCGGATGACTCGCTTCATCATGACGCTGGAAGAAAGTTGTCGGCTTGTTTTGGCGGCTGCTGAGAAAGCTCGTGGCGGAGAAGTCTTTGTCACCAAAATGCCGGTGATCCGAATCGCGGATCTGGCTCAGGTGATGCTTGAGGAACTCGCCCCTCAACAGGGGATTGCTCCGGAGGAAATGGAAGTCACAGAGATTGGATCGAAGCCAGGCGAGAAACTCTACGAAGAACTGATGAGCGATGAGGAAACTCGGCGCACCATCGAGCTGGAAGAGATGTTCGCAGTGCTGCCCGCGTTCCGCAGCGTCTACGAAGATATCGCGTATGACTATCCCGATCTGATCAACGCCGTTGTCACTGATCCTTATGTCAGCACAGAAGACAATGCGATGTCCGTTTCGGAATTGCGTGACTTCTGCGAACGACATTCAATTCTTGGTGAATACAGTCGCGCCACAATTCCGTTCCGACCGGCTCTTCGAAAGCGTGCTGCGTAGTGAAATGGAAACCTTCAGCATGGCTCTCCGACGCCCTTAGCGCACTGTTGGTGCGCGCGGTGGGGATTGTGCTTGTATTCGTTTCCACGACGATGCTGGCGAGATTTCTGGGCCCGGCCGAATATGGCACCTACAGTGCAGCGTTGGGATTGTCGATGCTGCTGGCTACGTTGGCACCACTGGGGACCGATCGAATTCTTTCGCAAACTCTCGCCTGCACAAAGAAAAATGATTCATCAAATCAGCTGGGAACGGAAATTGGTGAATCAGCAAAAGCAATCGCCGTTGCGTACCGCTGCACGATAATGTCGATCGGCGTCCTGCTGTCTCTGTTGATGGCGTTTATGTTTTTCGGATCGTTCGCGGGATTGTCGTCCGAATGGATGGCTACAGTTCTGTCAGCCGCGACGATCCTCGTGCCACTCACATTGAGTTACCTGCGTCAGTGGACGGCCATGCCGATCATCGGGACCTCCAGAGCGATGTTGGCCGAACAGACTCTGTTGCCAGCAGTCGTGATTTTTGTCGTGCTGATCTCGAACTTTCTCGGCTGGAAATTCTCGGCGTTAAGCATGGCCACGATTTATGCCACGGGATCCGGATTAATCTTTGCAGGATCGATTTCATCTGGGCGCCTGCGTGACCTGCATGGAGCAGCATTCAAATTGGCATTGGGCGTCAGCCGCGAGGAGATCCTCGTCTTACTCCGCCGCGGATTGCCATTAGTCGCCGTATCGATCGGCGCGGTGGCGTCGCAATCGACTCTGCCGATGGCGATTGCTGCCGGATGTGGCTTCGAGGACGCCGCTTACTTCGCTTTGGCAATTCCCTATGCCGCTCTGCCAGCCGTGCCATTGGGAGTTCTGGGCTTAAGCCTGATTCCTCAATGTGCTCGTTTTCATGCGAGCGGCGAATTCGCTAAGGCCAGTCACTGTGTGAGAAGTGCGGCGACGCTGACCTTCTGGTCTGCAATTCTGATCGGAACTGGCATTTGGTTGATATCACCGCAGTTGATTCAGATCCTCGGGCCGCAATATCAGGCAGTTGTCCATGTGATGCCGATTCTCTTAATCGCGACGCTTATCGACTGCATCACGGGTCCAACAGTTCCCGTCATGCAGACGATGGGACTTCAGCACTTCTACGCTCGAGCTTTCTTCGGGCACTGGCCCCTGCAGCTGATTCTTGTCGTCATGCTCGGTGGGTTCTGGGGGCTAACGGGAGCTGCGGCTGGTTATCTTGTTTCACGAAGCCTCTGGAATCTCCTGATCGTGATCCAGATTTATCGAACGCCGGGACTGCTGATGCTTCCCTATCTGAACCCGTTGCAAGCGTTCGCAACAGATCACAGTTCATTGCTGTCGGACTTATCAGTAGTAGCGGCAAAAGCGAGGACCGCATGACTCCGAACGCTTCTGCAGAACGTTCCGTATCAACCACGATTGCGGCGATTGTTGCAGCCCTGATTACAACCGGGATGACATCAGCCTACTCTCACACAGCGACGCTTCTGGGAGGCAGCGTCGCATCGCTGATGCTCGCAGGCTGCGCCATCCTGAGCCCTCATGCTCGCGCATATTTATTCTTCTTGTTTGGTGCGATTGCTTTGATGGTTCTGGCTCTGGTTTCCGCAGAAGTCAACACTGCAGAAATCTCCAGTACGATTCATGTGCTCTCCTGTTACGCAGCTTTGGGGGCATTGGCCTTCTCTTCCACAGATGTCTCATCGTTCTGTCGACAGTTGATTCTTGGGACGAATCTGATTCTGACATACTGGATTCTGTATCAGGCCTATCACCTGAGCGCTTTAGAAGCCTGGTTGATTTCGAATCCATCAGGAGCTGGAAACCTGATGGCTGCTCAGATCAATATGACGTTGCCGCTGATACTCTCAAAATTTGATGCAGCAAAAGGTGTGGGACGACTTCCATGGCTGATACTGTTGCCTCTGAATTGCCTGGCCGTATTCCTTGTGATGTCTCGCAATGGCATCGGCGCAATGTTGATTGTGTTGACACTTTATATTCTGTTCAACCACAAGCGGCTGGCCTTGCTCTTCATCACAGGCATCGCCTCCACGTACTACTTTCTGGACAATATTCTGCAAACGCCGTTCGTCCATCAACTGCTGGTTAAAATGCGGCTCGTGGGATTTGTGCCGGCGGCACCGCGATCGTTGATCTGGAAGATCACGTGGCATCACACAACAGCGCATCCAATGCTTGGCGTTGGTCCGGGGAAACCTCAGAAATTCCTCGCGGTGATGGACATCAATCACGCTCACAACAACTTTCTACAGGTGGCTTTTGAATCCGGACTCCCTGCCGCCGTCATCTTCGCCACCATGATGCTGTTGTTATTGTGGTTGCCCGCGCGGGCCGTGTTTCTGCGGCGAGAACAGTTTGTGCCCACAATTCCGATCGTAGCCTACATCATTTTTTCATGGACCGGCGGACCTCTGGCATTCCCCGGAGCAACTCTATTGCTGGCAGCCTGCGTGAACGAAGCTCGCTCAGGAATTTTCGGCGGAGAAAAACTCGGGGCAACACGAAAGTACACGACAACTCCGATGCCGCGGGTTCGACTTCCGGCCACTGCCGCGCTGGCTTCGGCCACGTCACGCAGTCAGCAGCCTCATCGAGCCCATTGAATTTCTGTTTTCAAGTTTACACCGAACGGTTTGATGTTGAACGATCCAATTCCATCTGACTCAATGGCTGCCAGCACGGACTACGTGCTGTGTCTCACGGGCATACGCGCGGTCAATAAACGCATGGCACTCTTTGTCGAAGGTGTCCGGTCGATGGGTGTTGGTGTTCGGATCGGATCATTGCCACGAGGAACCTGGCAGCTTGATAAATCGGAACGTCCGCTGCCAGAAACTCGCCGAGGAAATCTGACGCTGGATCTGGGTGAACTCAAACGGGCGAAACTACGGGCTGTGATGTGTTTTCACTGGGTGATGTTGCCGATGGCCATACTTCTGGCGGCAATTCGGCGCGTTCCCATTCTGTACGATGAACATGATCACTATGAACTCAACACAATCGAGTCCGGCGGTTCAGCATTTCGTCGGTGGTTCAGCGGTCTGCTGGTTCGCAGCATTCATCGCGTGTGCCTGCCATTTGTGTCCGTCGTTACGTGCATACATATGGACAATGCGTCATTAAAGCGTCATCTGCAACGCTGGCAGTCGGCAGTTATCGAGATTCACAACTACCCAACCGTCGACTGGCGTACTTCGTCTGGCGGTCAACTGGTGAATGAGACACTGTGTTTTGTCTACATTGGGGGAGTGTTCGAAGAAAAAGGCCCCGGGGTTGCCGCGAGAGCGTTGCAGCAACTGAGTTCGATTCACCAGCAACGCGTAGAACTTCATATCTTCGGAGACGGAGATCGCGTGCTGCTTGAACAGCTACGACGGACCTCTGGCGTCGTGGTTCATCACAGTGTGACGCCGGCACAGTTTCGAGGCTTCGCAGAAAAGCATCGGTGCTGCGGATTGGCATTGCTGGCGGATACGCCACGCTATCGTCTTGTCGGAACGAACTGCACCAAGCTGTATGAATATCTGGCACTCGGGATGCCCGTTATCGCAACGCGGGTCGGCGAATTTGAGTCGTTTATCAGCAACAATCAGGTTGGGCTTCTGGTAGACAGCATCTTTAACGAGCACCAACTTGCCGCGGCAATGGCGAAGATGCTCGATGATCCCGGTGTCTACGAACATATGTCAAACAGTGCCAGTAACCTGATGCAGCGTGACGATATGACATGGGAACACGAGTGGCAAAAGATTGAGTCTTGCAATGTCTTGCGATCATTGCGACGAGCAGCCTGATGAACTCGGGAGAACGATCCATGAGCAAACCTCCTGTCCCCATTTTTGTTCTGGGCAGCGGTCGGTCTGGAACGACGGTTACGGCGTCATTGATCAATCGACTGCCAGGCGTGCACATCGCGAAAGAGACAGGATTTATCGCCCAGAGTGTGGAACTGCTGCGTGATATCGCAAACCCGAGATCGCGACGACAATTGATTGATGTTGTTAACTCATGGCTGGTTATAGAGAAGTGGTCAGGGCGAGCCAGCGAAGAGGGGTTTGCAGAATTCTGCTGTCAGCATCAAATCAATGGCCCATCGGCATTCATTCACTACGTCTGGCAGATTGACTCACCAACTCCCTGGGAACAACTAAACTTTATCGGCGACAATACACCACTGTATGTCCTGTCGATTCCATGGCTGCTTGAACTTTTTCCCGGCGCGCGATTTGTGCATATGGTTCGTGACCCGAGAGATGTTGTCTGTTCGGTATTATCGATGCGATTCGGAGCAGACGATCCCGTTGTGGCCGCCATGGAATGGCATCATGCGCTGGGATGCTGGCTGATGGCGGAACGCATGATACCGGCGGAGAATCGAATTGAGATTCGGTACGAAGATCTTTGTCAGTCTGCGGAGTCCACGATTAGAAAACTCACTCACTGGCTGAGGGCTGACGACACGCCATTGGACATGGAATCCACACTGAAGCTCGAAGAAAACGCTGGAGGCGTAACATTTCAGAGCGTGGCCAACCTGGCACATCATCAGCGGTTGCAGGAACCATTGAATGCGGGACGCATTGGACGATACCGCACGGAACTCAGTGAGAAAGACATCGCCCGAATTGAAGCAGTGGCACAAAACGGAATGCTGGCCTGCGGATACCAACCAGCCGCATGGCAAGTCAGTCCGCACGCGACAGAAGACCGAATCTCACAGGTTCATGCGATGATTCGAAATCTCATGAAACGCGGGCTTCGAAGGCTGACGAGATAAACTCTGGATCATGGCCACGAACAGGCACAAATCAGACAGAGCCTATTTCTTCTTCTCTTCAACCGCTTTTGAACTCAGCGGAACCGCAATCAGCAGTTGATCTAGACCATCCTGATCTTCATGCGGGCGCACTCGAGCATACCATGCGGACCATGAGTTGATCGCCTTTTGCCGCCATTCATTCACGATCTTTATCTTCTCTTCATCGGTCGGATTTTCAATGCCTTCAAGCGGGTTGAGAGTTTCTCCGAACCCGTTTGGCTTGCGTGCGATAAACCTAAGAGCGGCAATGGCCTCGACATTAACATCCACAGAAGGATCACGAATTCCATCCAGCATGAATGGAACAAGTTTGAATTCGCCTGTCCGTCCCAAAGCCCAGCACGCGGATTTACGAACATCGGCGTTTGGATGCTTCATCAAACTCTTGAGTTTGTCCGCCTGCCCCACCAATTCCTCGGGATCATCAATCGAGATAACGCTGCGCACGATTTCATCGGCGACTTCGATAGGGGCATCATCAATGACAGAAGGGTCCAGTTTCTCCATATCGGCGATCAGAAGGTCGAGCTCTGTTGGCTCGCGTTTGACCTCTTTATCACCGAACGGATTACCCCGTTTTCCCTGCTGGCGACCAACACCGAACATCTTCTTGATGTCCTGGTCAGTAGAACGCGCGTAAAAAAGGAGCGCAAAAGAGGTGCCAGCAACAGGTCCTCCATAGGTTTCCCAGCCTCCGTTGGCTCCCTGTAGCGACAACAGCCCGTCTCCAAAAATCTCGAACCAATCCTGACCATTAACCTGCCCAAGGTCTCCCACAGCAGCGGCCCGTTCCAGACAGTAAAAGTAATACAGATTGTGGCCACCCTTACCGACAGGGGAGAAATGAGTGGTGTTCCAATTCAACGCGCGATTGACGCGTTCGTCGATCGCACTGGCCGAGTGCTGTGGGTTGTAATCCTTGAACGCTGGACCAAACTTTGCTTTGTCCTCTTCAAATGTTGTGTCAACCTTCTGCAACGCTCCGAATAAAAGCTGCTCCTCCTTTTGCTCCGGCTTTGGCGGATTTCTTAGCCCGTGCAACAGGAGACGACAGATTCCCAAAGTCCCAGCTCCCGCCACCGTCATGTTATGGGATGAGCCACCTCCTTCAGCACCGGCTGTTGTTCCTGGACGATAGGGCCACCCACCGTCCTGTTGGCCATTCCTCAGAAGGTAATCCGCAGCTCGATCCAAAATAGCTGGAGAAATTGTGCATCCTGAGCGCTGACACGCCCATAGACTGAGAATGCCGTACTGTGACATACTGACGTCACCAGAACTGGCCGGTGAGTCACTCCAGGAACCATCGGCTCTTTGCGCAGACTGAACATAGTCCGCAATGATCTGAAGGTTCGTCTTGTAGAGGTCGGGATCAACAGTCGCCAGCAGCATCGCATCAACCCCGGATCCATAAATGTGATCGTAGGCCGAGATTGGCTGGTAAACGCTACTCGAAGTTCGATGCAATGTCTCCTGAATGGCCTCAGCAACAAACGGATCTTCCCTGGAGACACCACACTTCACCATCGCGTAGGCGGCCAGAATCATATAGCCGTGCTCTGGCTTGGCCTTCTTGACCTCTTGCTGCAGGAACGCGAGGCCTCGCTCAACGGCGGCATCAAATCGAGGTATTTTCGTGCTGACTCTCACCCCATCCGCGGCCCACCCCTGAGACGCCAGAGTCAGAAGGGTTAAGGTCACTAGTATGATCGTTCGCATCGAAATGTTCCTGGGGGTGTCAGCCTGCGCCAATAGTTGGGCCTTTAACAGCGATCCTACCGTCTGAACAAATCGAAGTCAAAGTGCGTATCTGCACCTGGCTCTCTGCGTCCTCAAAAAAGTCTGGCACTACAGGAAGAATTCGTGCCGGTTGCCAGCAATTGTGGTCCGAAGTCGGGACGTTTGGCAAACTTAGCCTGCTGAGTGAGCCTGCCGACGGAAACGAATCCACGCCATGTGGATTCCGGGCACCGTAACCAGAAGGACTGCGAGTAAATACCCGGTTGCGGCACCATTGGCTTCCCAGGCTCGCCCAGCAAACCACACTCCAGCGGCGATTGCAGTATTCGATGCCAGTGTTTCGAGGAACACAGGCTCCTTGCGATGGGCTCTCAGGTACAGAGTCTGCCCGAATGGCAATTGGAACAAGATCATCCCCAGCAGGAGAATCAACGTGGGAGTAACAGGAAGCAGTCGGTCTGCAAACTTCGGGGCCAGTTCCTGGAGCCCCACAACTCCAACAAGAAAAAGCACGCCACCAATGACCAGAAACGCTGTAGAGATTGACAATATGCGATAGAACATCTGATCCAGAGCGAAAAATTCTCGTTTCGCAATGAGTCTGGAAAACTCCGGGACACGAGTCTGAACCCATGACTGTGCGGCCGACTGCAAAGTCACCAGCAATTGCCGGGTCATTCCCATTTGTCCGGCAAGCTTTTCAGAGTGAAAATAGAACAGCACCGGCGTAAAGAGAAAGTAAGAGAAGTAGCTGAGCAAACCTCCGGCCGCAAGACGCCACTGAACAGGCCAGATGTCGCTTCGCCAGCTAAGCACGGCCCCTTCCGGAACTGACAGAAACGGTCGAAAAAAAACTCGATACTTCACGACAATAAACAGCAAGTCAGACAAACACCGAAAAGTCGCTGACGCCGCCGCCGCCCACAATCCGCCTCCTGCCAGTAAAACGGCCCAAACACAAAAGTTTGTGTTGATCGCCTGAAACATTCGAAATCTGTAAACCGCTTCCATTTGGCCACATCCTTCCAGCAAACTAAAAAATGGAAGGCACCAGAGTGAAACTCCGGAGGCAAGAATTGTCGCTAGCCATGGCCACTGCCAAAGAATGTCTGAGTCACCTTTTGATGCAAACAGGAAGCCTCCTGCCAATCCGCCTATCATGACAAACAGGATTGCCCCGATAAGAAACCATAACCCGGACATGCGTCCAAGACTCACAAGCCTCGATCGTGACTGCGGATCTCCGGCAATGGCTCCCGATGAATCAAGGTGCAGGAAAGCCCATTCATGGCTGCTGAAGTTTGTGACAACAATACTCAGGCCAAGATCAATCATGGACTGCAGGGCCACAAGACTCCAGAACGTGACATAGTAACCCTGTTCGCGCGCAGACAGACGATCTGCCACAAGCACAAAACTTACCATGCCACCAACCAGTTGCCAGCATCGTGTCGCGATACTCCAAACGATTGTGCGGCTCAATTCGAGGCGGTCAAAAAGCCGCTTTCCAGTTTTCATTTCCGATATACCCCTTACTCAGGCCTGCCGTTTCTGTCTGGCAAGGACCTTGATTTTGATCCGATGTTGCCGTTCGGCAGGCTGCGGTCAACCTTCCGGGCATACGCAGGGGGCAAGTGGCAATTAATGTGCAATCCATTCAGACTGGCAGGGGACGTCTACGGCTCGTGGGGGAAAACTGTTGGTAAAAAAGCATCATAACATCTTCCCGAGCATGACTTACATCACACATTTTTCATCGGCCCTCGAATGTCGCATAACGGCATCAAATCACCGATTTCAACGGAAATCCTGACGGAGTGCATACCGTGCAATCGGTTGTTCAATCATAGGTCGTTTTTCAATTCATACAATTGACCACTGAGACGCGGGTCGCCATGATCCAGATATTCGATGCTCCGTATCTCATTTTGAGCGTGCACTGTGAACATTCCATTCAAGGCCTCAGACAGAAGGCTATCCGTACTGGCGAAGCAGCGTCTGCTGAAAATGCATTTTGAAAGCGGCGTTGGGCACATTGGAGGAAACCTGTCCTGCCTTGATATTCTGCTGGCGGTTTATCACTACGTGCTATCCGAAGCAGATCAGTTCGTGCTTTCAAAAGGCCATGCCGCCGGCGCGCTTTACGTGACACTATGGACGGTCGGCAAGTTGTCTGATGATGACCTCAAGCAGTTTCACAGAGACAACACACTTCTCAGTGGTCACCCGCCACCGCAGGGAATTCCGGGCATCCAGTTCGCGACGGGAAGCCTTGGACATGGCATAGGACTCTCAGCCGGACTTGCACTCGGTATGCGTCTGGCTGGTAAGGCTGGAAGAGTTATCTGCCTGACTTCAGACGGCGAATGGAACGAAGGCTCCAGCTGGGAGTCACTAATCTTTGCAAAGCATCAGGGCTTATCAAATCTTGCTGTCATCGTGGATGAGAACGGGCTGCAGGGATTTGGCACAACGGAAGAAGTGGCGAACCTGGCTCCGCTTAGCGAGAGATTTCGTGCCTTTGGTTTAACAACTCTGGAAATCGACGGCCATGATTTGACGGCCATTTCGGAAGCACTCAGTACTTCTACTTCGGACGGGCCGCTCATGATTGTTGCCAAAACGATCAAAGGGTGCGCCGTCTCTTTTATGGAACACCAGCTAGCATGGCATTACCTGCCAATGAACTCTGAGCAGTATATTGCAGCCAGCCAAGAGGTTGGTGAACTATGAGAAAAGCATTCTGCGAAGGTCTGCTTCGAGAGCATTCACGCGAAGAACTCGTGTTCCTGACCGGTGACCTTGGTTTTCAAGCCCTCGAGCCGTTAAGAAGTTCGCTGGGGCAGAGATTCCTGAACGCCGGTGTGGCGGAACAGAATATGGTCTCTGTCTCTGCGGGCCTGGCGAGACAGGGGTTTCGCCCGTGGCTGTATAGCATCTCTCCGTTTCTGTACGCTCGAGCTTTTGAACAGATTCGCAACGATGTTTGCCTGCATCAATTGCCAGTTGTCCTCGTCGGAAATGGCGGCGGATACGGCTATGGCGTGATGGGAAGCACTCACCATGCCCTTGAAGACTACGGGGTTCTGCTGACTTTGAGCGGGATGGATGCAATGATCCCGGCCTTTGATAGCGATCTGACCAGCCTTATTCCCATGATGTTTGAGACATCCAGACCATGTTACCTTCGGCTGGGTGTAGGCGAGCAGCCGAAAGACTGGCAACCGCCGGTGTTCGCTCCGTGGCGGAAACTGACTTCGGGAGGCGGAGGTGTTTTGATTGCAGTGGGGCCGCTGGCAGGAGCATTCTGGGAGCCCTGTGAACTAATGCCCGAAGCCATGAGACCGAACCTGTGGTGCCTGAGTCAATTGCCGTTAGGAAATCTTCCAGTGCAACTCCTGCAGGATGCTGCAACGTGTTCGCGTTTGCTGATTGTTGAGGAACATGTGGCCCATGGGTCCGCCGGGCAAGCAGTAATGACTGAACTCTTCAAGCTTCGCTGCGTACCGCCCTTCGTGAGACATAAGACCGCTTCCGGATACCCATCGGGACGCTACGGCTCTCAACGGTTTCATCGTGCGGAGTGTGGACTGGATACGCTCAGCGTGTTGAGTTTTTTTGGCGGCGAGAATCCAGCATGATCCCAAATATGAAACATTCGCCGGTTGAACTGACAGACCAGAGCATTGCCAGCAGGATCCGACTCATCGACGGACCAATCCTGGTGCTGGGCGCCAGTGGCTTTGTTGGCGCGAATCTGATGCAAATGCTGCTTCGTGTCCGGAGCGACGTTCATGGTACAGCCAGTCGACTGCCCGCATGGCGACTGGCAAATGTTCCAAAAGATAAGGTTCATGCCGTTGACCTCCTGATCGATTCCAACCTGGACGCACTTCTTGATTCGATTAAGCCGAAAACTGTCTTTAACTGTGTGGCATTCGGAGCCTACTCATTCGAGACAGACGGCCCACTTATCTACCAGACAAACTTCAACTTTACAGCGCGTCTGATGGAGCGTCTGCTGACGCGAAACGTGAGTTGCTACGTTCATGCGGGAAGCTCTTCCGAGTACGGCAGTAATTGTTCTGGTCCGGATGAAGATTCGCATTTGGCGCCAAACTCTCACTATGCGGTGTCCAAGGCCTCAGCGGCTCACCTCATTCACTACTATGGAAAACATTTGCACCTGCGTTGCGCGAATCTACGGCTGTACTCGGTGTACGGGCCATATGAGGATTCATCCCGGCTCATACCAAATCTTGTGCAACTCGGATTGAAGAAGCAACTGCCCGATTTTGTGCGTCCGGATATCTCTCGTGACTTCGTCTACATTGATGATGCCTGCGAAGCATTTGTGCAAACTGCGATCAGTCTTCGACAGGAAGATTATGGCTGCTCATTCAACATCGGCACTGGAGTCAGGACAACGATCGCGGACGTGGCAGAGGTTTCTCGTAAGCTATTCCATATCGCTGAAGAACCAAAGTTTACAATGCCGGAACGATCCTGGGATGTGACAGATTGGTATGCATGCCCGGACAGAGCCGAGAAATGTCTGAACTGGAAGGCCACCACCAGCCTCTACGAAGGATTAGATCGAACGGCAACGTGGATGCGTTCCCTCCGGGATGTGAACGAGTATGTTCAGTCATCGAGAAAGTTTCAGTATGACTCACGTTCAAGCGTGAGCGCTATCATCGCCTGTTACAAGGATGGACAGGCTATTCCAATCATGTACGCACGCCTGAAAGAGACGTTTCAGAAACTGAGGATTGATCACGAGATCATTTTTGTCAACGACTGCAGCCCCGATGACTCAGAAGAGACTATTCGTGCGTTGTCGAAAGATGACCCGAAAGTCATCGGTATCTCTCACTCGCGAAACTTCGGCTCACAGGCCGCATTTATGAGCGGGCTGAGAATCGCCAGCAAGAACTCGTGCGTATTACTCGATGGAGATCTGCAGGACCCGCCGGAGCTGATCGAAAGCTTTCTGGGGAAATGGCGAGAAGGCTACGATGTCGTTTATGGCCGGCGTGTGAAGCGTGATGCGACACTCTTTATGCAACTTTCCTACAAAGCTTTTTATCGGATCTTCGACTACTTCTCTTATGTCTCCGTGCCGCATGATGCGGGTGATTTTTGTCTGATGGACCGAAAAGTGGTGCGGTCGCTGATCCAGTTTCCGGAGCGAGATCTGTTTCTAAGAGGATTGAGGGCATTTGCCGGGTTTCGGCAAATTGGAGTCGACTATCATCGCCCCGAACGAATGTTCGGACAGAGTACGAACAATCTCGTGCGAAACATAGGGTGGGCCAAGAAAGGCATTTTGAGCTTCAGCAATACACCGCTGAATATGCTCAGCGTCATGGGCAGCGTACTGCTGCTGTTGACATTCTCATTGGCTGTGATTCAGATGGTGCTCAAGCTGTCACGCCCGGATCTGGTTCCGCAGGGAGTAACGACCCTTTTGCTGGTTACGATGTTTTTCGGGTCTCTGTCGATCTTTTGTATTGCAGTCCTTGGAGAGTACCTCGCTAAGATCTTCGAGGAAGTAAAGCGACGCCCGCTATACATCCGCAGTAGTGTGATCCGGCGAGGAGAGATTCGCGATGCTGCTGATGAACTTCACAGTGACGGTCAGGTGTAACAAAAGTCAGAGATGAATTGGTGCGGACTTGAGTGAAAAAGAGTTTCTTCCGTTTGATGTTGATGTGCAGCGGACTGGTGCTTACCAGTACTCCGCGGGTACGTCGTATTCAGCAGCTCTCGCAAATGCAAGGCTGAGCGATCTTACTCAGGAGGCGATGAGCTGGAAGGGCCTTCGGGTTCTTGATGTTGGCTGCGGAGATGGTGTTTACTCGATGGAACTCTTTCACCGAGGATCGCCGAGTGAGCTGGTTGGAATTGATCTTTCACCTGCCGCTATCGCATCAGCCAGCAGCAAGGTGTCGTCGGAGAAGATGACTTTCCTCCTCAATAGCGGTACTCATCTGCCATTCCCGGATAACTCCTTTGATGCAGTCCATTTGCGGGGCGTTTTGCATCACATGGAGAACCCGCAGCTGGCCATCAAGGAGGCGTTTCGGGTCGCTCGAACTGTTTTCATCATTGAACCGAACGGCTGGAATGTCGGGCTAAAATGCATTGAGAAGCTCTCGAAGTACCATCGCGATCATCATGAGAGATCATTCACCTCACGTCGAATTGACCATTGGATCAAGCTTGCCAATGGGATTACGTCCCACCAAAAATGGGCTGGCTTTGTGCCAATGTTTTGTTCTCGGCCCATAGCGCGCGTGATGAAGTTCATCGAGCCGATTCTGGAATCCTTGCCCGTTGTTCGGCAAGCCTCATGTGCCGTCTACGTTGCCGTCGGAGTTCGAAAAGACTCAAACTGACTGTTTTGTGACAGGGTGTCCGGGTTTAGCATGGTTATCAATCGCACATGTCCTGTCTGCATGAAGGGCTCGAGTCATCTGTTTGCAGAAGCAAGATTGGATGAATCACGTCTGGACCGTTTTGCCTATGCGTCCCGAAAAAACCCGGAGTACATGCATCATCGGCTCTTGCTGTGTGACGACTGTGACCTGATTTATGCCAGTCCCGTCCCGGATCATTCGGAGCTCGCATCCGCATACGAAGTCGCGGCCTTTGACAGCCAAAGAGAATCAGAATACGCAGCAGAGACCTATGCGACAGCCCTGAGTCCGATTATCGGTCTTCTCCCTGATCGAACGTCGGCTCTGGATATCGGAGCAGGGGATGGTGCGTTCTGCAGTAAGCTGCTGGGATTGGGCTTTGAGAATGTGGTCGGACTGGAGCCCTCACTGGCACCGATAGAGGCCGCAGCCCCTCATGTACGACATTGCCTGCGTCAGGAGATGTTTACGCCGGGACTGCTTCCAGCTTCACATTTTTCTCTGGTCTGTTGCTTTCAGACGATTGAGCATGTCCTGACGCCTCTGGAACTCTGCAAAGAGGCGGTGCGCATCCTGAAGCCCGGTGGAGCTCTTTGTATTGTTGCTCATAACAGGCGGGCGGCTTCCTGCAGAATTCTTGGTCGGCGATCTCCGATCTTTGACGTGGAGCATCTGCAACTTTTTTCGCCAGCCAGCATCGTCAAACTTCTCTCGCAGGCTGGACTGAAGTCGACAGAGACAAGGACACTCTGGAACACCTATCCACTGTCCTATTGGACTCGACTGTTTCCATTTCCTCATCGTATCAAGAGTTCGCTGATATCGGCTTTGAATGCGAGTCGAATTGGTAACATCCCGATCAGTTTACCCGCGGGAAATCTCGTCGCATGGGGAACTCGCGGAGCAACTGAGTAAGTTCGAGCAGCGTCAGATCGAACAACATCACTTGATTGGACGACGGTACACTTCGACAGTTTTTGTCGTTGTAATCTTCTCATATCCGGCCGCGATGAATTTCGTCAAGCGACCTATGCTGTCTTCATCGGGCTGATACTCCCTGGACCAGCCTGAGGATTCCGGCATCAGAATCACAAAATCCGGCGGATGCGTATCCATTTGCGGCTCGGGAGTCATCTCCTTAAACGCATAACCGCCGGAGTTGACTCCGGAAAGGAAAAAGTAGATCGCGTTACGACCGGATGGAATCAGACAGATCTCCGATCGCGGAGGTATTAGTGCGGATAGCTCCTGAAGTTGGCGACCCGGGGCCTCCTCTTCATGCCACGGGACGGGAAATTGCTTCGTCGACAACCAAGCAGGATTTTCCGTCACGTCCAGAAGGATCGGTCGGTCACCGTTGTAAAGTAACGGCAACAAAAACAGCAGAACAATGATCACCTGGCCCTGTAACTGCCATACCTTGGGCCATGATAATAGTAGTCGCCAGCCTGACACCAACTGTACTGAGAAAACAATCGTAATCGCCGGAACAGCCAGCAACGTATAGTGAAGGTATCCGCGCGCCTGATACTGGGGCAAAGTCGCTGCCGCGGAGAGCAGTAGTTGCCAGCAAAGAAAGCGACAATCCCGATGATTCGAGAATCCTGAATTCCGGGGAATCAATGCACAGCCGGATAATGCCGCTGCAACCATTAAAGCAAAAGACTCATCGTTTCGAATCTGACTTACCGTGTTAATCAACCATGAGTTCTCATGTTCGTACTGTGCAGCCCACTGCAACCCAGACACAATTGGTTGCAGCCCATTTCCCTGACAAAGAATCAGGACCAGGAATGCGATCATGGCCGCAAGCGCGGTCACGAAAAAAGTCGCCGCTGCCATTCTAAAGGGAAATTGGCTGCCCAAATCGCGGCGCAAAAAAACCACGAGGCATCCGATCGCCAGGAGCCCTGCTTGCTGCTTACAAAACAATGCAGCGCCAAGCCCGATTCCCAGCGCAATGGATCCGACTAAAGGTCTCCTCCGGATCTCTGTTAACTCCAACCATAACCAAATCCCAAGCAGATAGGGTAATGTGCAAAGGACTTCTCGGCTTCCTGTCAGTCCCTCAAATCGAAGGCTCAAAACAACATAAAGAACACCCGAAAGAATGCCCACTGAGAGTTGCTGCGTCATTCGGCAAACAATTCCCCCCGTCAACAAGGCGTTCGCAGCCAAAAGCAATATGACAGCCCACTGAACAGCCGAGTATGACCCTCCACCGACAGAAAGCACAGATTTCCAGAACACGTACACACCCGGAAAGTGCAGAGACGCCACGTCATTCCATGAGTCAACTCCCCACAACTTATCCCGCGACTCACAAAGAAAATAAAACAAATCGACACTATCCACGGCATGACGAGCGAATATCAAATACAAGATAGAATTCGTTGCTGCCAATAGCGCGAGGACGCGGACCGTTATCCTGAGTGGCTTTATCTCACTGAGATTCATCGCAGGCAAAAATTTTGAGACTGCATAGGCTCCGGACGCAAGGCACAGCCAATACCACAACAGGAAGATGAAGGTGTGGGTGCTGACTGACAGCCGAGTGCCGAGCAATGCGTGGCCGACGAACAACGCCACTGCCGTGGATGCAAGGATAGTTTCTGGAACCCGCCGGTTATCTGTCATCATTGTCATCGCAACCTCATTGGCCTCCGTGGCATATCGTAGATCCGTCTGAATTGCCATGCCGATCAAGGTCCAGAGTTTCCTGCCTGTCAACAACGGCGATACTTCGTGAGCGACTTTCCCTGCTGAATCCTTTGTTGATTTCTCAGTCGCATCAAGACATTTCTGGCGGTGAGTTTAAGTTCTGTAAGAGACGAAAGGCCAGTTCAACGACCGTTGAAGTGCTCAACTTCGCCGCAGATCCTGAATCGCGAACAGAGGCAAGTGCATGGGAGAACTTATTGCAGAACTCCGCCATACGCCCCGCGGTCCAATTCAACCCAACGGCGCAAGAAGCGTTTGCCAAATGACCAAACTTTGGTTTTCCCGAGACTTTGTAGAAACGAGACTTTTTTAGAAAACGGTGCCACCAGCGATGTGACAGGATTTCTTCCACGATGCTTTCCGCCATCGCCTTGACCGAAAGAAACGTTCGACCATACTCCGTAAAGGAATACCTGCGAGTCAGGCTATGTCAGATCTTCAATCGTCAATAACCACTTGTTGCGAGAACGCAGGAGACTCGATCCCCAGCGTTGCGAGACGACCCAACTATCAGTACTTGCAGTCGCCGAATGGCGAATAGAGCTACATTTTTCCGTATGTCGCCATTGCTTGAAGTTGACAATTTGCTCAAAGCCTATGGCAGCCTCAAGGCTGTTGATGGGCTCAGCTTTTCAGTGAACGCCGGGGAGGCTTTTGGGCTGCTGGGCCCGAACGGTGCGGGCAAGTCTACGACCATGATGATGATTTGCGGCCTGCTCGAACCGGACTCAGGTGAAGTCAGGCTGGAGGGTAATTCACTTGATCGCAGGATTCCTCAGAGTCGACAGCGGCTGGGCGTGGTGCCTCAGGACCTGGCGATTTATCCCGACCTGACAGCTCGCGAGAACCTGCTGTTCTTTTCCAGTCTCTATCAACTGAGCGGTCCGCAACGAAAACAAAAAGTCGAGGAAGTTCTGGAGCAGGTCGGCCTCTCGGCTCGTGCGGATGATCTGGCAGATACATTCTCAGGCGGTATGAAACGGCGTCTGAATTTTGCTGCCGCAGTGATGCACGATCCTGTGCTGCTGATTCTGGATGAACCCACGGTTGGTGTGGATCCTCAAAGTCGCGCGCATCTGATCGAATGTATTCGCAGTCTGCAGAAAAACGGTACAGCGGTGATCTATGCCAGCCACTACATGGAAGAAGTGCAGGCCATCTGCTCCCGCGCAGCGATCGTGGATCACGGCAAAATGCTGGCCTGCGATACGATTCCGGAGCTGCTGAAAGAAATCCCGTTCGAGATTGAATTGCGGATCGGGAATGCGTCACTTCCGTCGACGCTCTCTCTGGGCTCAACGGCGACCATCGATCGAGATGGTGATGAAACGGTCGTCCGCATCAGTACGTCCGATGTAAATACCGAAGCCGCTTTGAATCACGAAGTCACTTCGATCCTGACGACGCTGGGGCAACATTCGATCGGCGTGCGATCCATCAGAACTCACGAACCAAATCTCGAACGCCTCTTCCTGAAGCTGACCGGTCACAAACTCAGAGACTGAGAACCACATGCCTTTCGTTGATCTCTCACAAATCCCGGCCATCGAACCTGTCCCGGGGTGCCGAATGCGAACTCCGCACGGCCAAAACGTCATGCTATCGTATCTTGAAATGGAAGACGGTGCCGAAGTGCCGCTCCATCATCACCCTCACGAACAGGCTGGAATGCTGATCAAGGGTCAGGTTCAACTGACGATTGGTGACGAAACCCGCATTTGCGAAGCTGGTTCGCTGTTTATTATTCCTCCGAACGTACCTCATCGTGCGGTGGCTGTGAATGGACCGGCGGTCGTGCTGGACGTTTTCAGTCCCGTCAGAGAAGATTACGCGGAACTTGCCAATCGTTATATTCCCCCCGTCAAAGCCAATGGCTGAGACTTCTCTTGCCTGCCCCGACACAACTTGCCACTTTGCAACAATCTTCCAGAGAGTGCTTCCATGAACCGTGTGATTGTCCGCCCTGAAAAACTCGATCTTGATTCCCCTGGCCGCAGAGATTACTGGGTTGCTCTTGAGCACGACAGTATCTGGGGCGACCACCTGATGCCGCTGACAGTTTTTGTCGGCCCTGAAGCAAAAGACGGTGAAGGCCTCGTTTCGTTCGGTTCAAATCACGGCAACGAATACGAAGGCCCTTGCGTCCTGAAGCATCTGGTGCGTGACATCCGCATGGAAGATGTTCGCGGGCGAATTATCCTGATCCCCGTCTTGAATCCTGCCGCGTTCCTCGCCGGAACTCGGGAAAGCAAACTCGATGACGGTGTAAACCTGAATCGAGCCTTCGTGGACGGAGCCGGCGTGACACCATCACTTGCCGGGATTACTCATCGAATCGCGGCCTTCGTTCGCAAGTACATCTGGCCGCGAGTTCACATCGTACTGGACCTGCATTCCGGTGGTGATGTTGCTCGATTTGCCATCTGCGCGAATTTCCATCCGGTTGATGATCCGGAGCTGGCTGCAAAAATTGAAACGACAGCTCGCTGGTTCGGCACGCCCGCCCTGATGGTTTATCAAAACGTAACTCCTGGACTGCTGCCATCAGAAGCGGAACGGCTCGGCAAGATTACAGTCGGCACCGAACTCGGCTGGGGCCGTTCGGTGAATCCTGAAGGCGTGCGTTATGGACGCCAGGGAGTATTAGCGGCGTTGATCAACAATGGGCTGATGCATGGCAAGATTGAGCCGATCGCTTACCACAAGGCGGGGACTCAGCGCAAGCTCGAAATGGTCGCACGAGAATGCTTCATTCCTGCTCCCTTCGCCGGACACTATGAACCGCTCATCGAATGCGGTACGCCGGTCAAGAAAGGTGACACTGTCGGTTACCTGCATGACTTCGATCGAATCGACCTCGATCCATGGCCCTGCGTCGCTGCACTTGACGGCGTTGTGCTGGCCCAAGCCTGGGTTGCTCCAGTGCCGAAGGGACAACATATCGTCGTCGTTGCAAAAGAATTGACCTGAGCCGCAACTTTAGCGAGCGTTGCGTAGTGAATTGGGACATCTCCAGATTGCTGACCTGACGCATCGTCAGATGCTGGTCTCAATCTGCCAGAAGGCAATCTGGAGAACTTTCGCTCCAATTGAGATTATCCTCGTGACGAACCTTTGCACGGTCCACAATAAAAAAGACCACGCGGCAGACATGATGGCTTAACACCTGCCGGTGGTCGTTTAAAAACACTTTTGACTCTGCTCTCGTTGCTGCGTGGCAACAAGGCGTCCATCAAACATCAGCACTCAAGGTGTTGATGGGTCGTCTACAGACTTTACTGGCTCGATAGGCGCTTCTGCAGGAGCGGCAGCACCACCACCAGTGGAAGGTGAACTTGCTGCACCATCGCCACAGCCAATGAGAACACTCAGCAAGAACATAGCACTCAACGAGTATTTCAAAAACATAAGACCTCCAGAGAGGATCGAAGACCAGAATCGAAAGAAGAAGTCCCCGATGCCAATCAAGGGAAACATCAGACAAGTGAAACGTCAGAACTAGAATCCGCCAATTACGTTTCCGTCACTGGCCCCGGCCAGATAGCTTCGATAGGTGCCAAGGTCTATGTTGACACTGACCGGACGCACGGCACCGTCCGCCATGGCAAACTGCACGATACCTGTGTGCAGACTAGCGTAGCGATAAGCCAACGGGTTCCCGGCATCAGGACCATTCGCCAGCGCGCCCCAACCAGTTGGAAGCATGCCTGAGGCGATCCAGATGAAGGAGCTTTCCTGAACTTTCGTGGTCGCGTTATAAGCTCCTAATACTTCTCCGAAAAGCAACGTGTTCGAGAGACCATCGGTGATGTCTCTGAACTTCACTTTTTTGCGTCGAGAAAAGCAGCCTTTCCAGTTATCCCAGCCGGCATGGCCAAGTTCACCCATTCGGCCAGCCACAGCGAGGTAGTTCGTACGGCCAAGGTTAGCCGCAGTTCCCGATGGGTTCGCCGTTGTTGGTAAAGCCGTGCTGTTACCAAAACTAAAGTAAGTGATCGAGACGCCACCAGTCGTTGGATTTGTCAACCACCAGTGAGTTCGCGTAATCACACTAACCGTGTTGGCATAAGGATTTGCAGAAGGACACTCGTAGCCCGGGATCTTCGCATACGCCGCCTGAAGCGTCGTCGCATCGTTGAACCAACGCTGTTGAGTCGAACTCGCGAGGTCGGGATTCAGTTGAGATACATTCATGGACTGATAAACAGCAGCCTGCTCAACGTAAGGCAGCAAATGAGCCAGAGGTCCAATGTAAGGAGACCCGGCAATGGAGCCGTCTTCAGTAGGAAGATCCGGACCAAGGTACCCAGGCGGCAAATTTCCGTAGGTGCTTTCAAAGTTGTGTGCAGCCAACGCCAATTGCTTCATGTTGTTCTTGCACTGAGTTCTGCGGGCAGCCTCACGTGCCTGCTGCACTGCTGGCAAAAGCAAGGCAATGAGAATCGCAATAATCGCGATAACGACAAGCAACTCGATCAACGTAAATCCCCGATCAGCACGCCTCTGCTTCACGGGCCTCATGAGCTTTTTCATGAATCCAGCCTTTTGGTTGAAACAAATTAACAGGAAAAAAACAATTAGCGGCAACACTGGGAAGCAGTGGCGGTGTGTCACAAGGCAGAACCTAAGTTGCAAACTCAACTCTGTCACTCGTTCAACAAGATCGCAACAACTCCAGTGCGCCTCTATGGCAACTCGTGTTCCGGGTTGGTGTACAATTTTTCGCTGCGCCAATGTTTTTTTGAACACTATCGTACGGCAACAACATAATTCAACGATTTCGGGCAGGACTGCGGAATTTTTACTCAGGACTGTCCCCCCTCCGGGTGGGAAAAAATCCTGCCGAATTGAGATTGTGAACGTTTCTCGGATTCAGCTGGCTTGAGGGATAACACAAGCAGATCGGACGTAGGCAACTTGTCCAGAATACTGTCTGTGTTAAATTGCCTCACCCTTGCGCACACAATGATGCGCGGTGAGGCAAGTCAGGACTGATTGACCACCGGGAGCTTCAGAGGCACACAACAGCAAGTAAGTAATCTCTTCGAGATCCTCGCAAGGGCTTCTTCTGCCTGGGTCGTCAACGTTGCGGAGATACTCATCTGGCGTTGATCACTGAGCGGCGAGCCATGCTCAAGAGCATTGGGCAAAACCACTCGTCGCTAACCGCGTGTTGAAAAACGTGTATCGAACTTTGGAGGCGGCATTGGATCACGTCGAGTATGAACTGCCGGAGAGTCCCGGACACCTTTTTGCAACGGCCTCCCAAGCTCACCACCTAAGGCCGATCTTAACGAAACGCGAATGTGTGATCAAAAAGTCACGCTGTAATTCTACTGAAGACACTGCTGGCTAGACGGCTGCACTTCGCATGAACATGAAGTGATCTTGGCAACATGACGTCGGGCGATTACGACTTAGACTCAAGGCACGACCGGCAGCCTCGCAAATTTCGGCGGCCATAAAGGCTGAAACTTTGTTGAGTAGTCGGAGTGGACGTAGCGTATTCCACTGCTAAAGAATGGATGCAGGTATTCGCCGAGCCACAGTCCAAGAACCCCAATGACTACTTTTTGTGAATGAGCTTTTGCAGATAGTTCAACAGCCGCTCGGTAGAGTTCTCCAGGCTCAATTCCAAAGCTCGCCCCCGCGCCGCCGCCGACATTGCCTCAAGTAGTCCCGAGTCATTCAGGAGTGTAATGCTGTTCTGAGCCATCGCGGAATGATCCCTGGGTGGTACCAGATAGCCACTGACACCATCGATGACTTGTTCGATGTTCCCACCTGCTGCGGCTGCGATGACCGGTGTTCCGGAGGCAAGGCTTTCCATAATTCCGGCCGAGAAGTTTTCGGTCGTAGAGGCCGTCCAATAGAGGTTGGCCCGCGCGTACCACCCCTTCAGCTGATCTCCAAAGACGGCTCCGGGAACAAGCACCTGGCCACCAAAGGCTGCCGCTTTATGTCGAAACGATTTCAGCAAAGGCCCACGTCCAAGAACAACTAACTTGGCATCGGGCACTTTCAACTGCACCTGTCGAAAAGCCTTCAGTAGTTGCCAAACACTCTTCTCTCTTGCAATGCGGCCCGCACTGAGAATGATTGGGGAACTGTCATCCGGAATCGGATTGAAACGAGTATTCTCAGGGCAGAAGCGATCGCAATCCACGCCATGAAAGCCTAGGTATTCGACACGCTCACCGTAGATCGCACGATTTCGATCAGACAGAAAGCGGGACGGAGTCAGATTTGAATCGTAACCCGTAACGATAGGCTTCATGATTCTGCGAACAGCGGGCACGGCAATGCGAAACGCCGTTGCTCCGATATAGTGTTCGCAATAACCCTGCCAGTCAGTTTGCAAAAGATTGACACATGGAACCTGATGCTTCTGAGCATAGCGGATTCCAACGGGCTTGCCGTACCCTTTCAGCCATCCGGAAGCGGCTCCGTAAAGCCCGGCGGCTTCGTCGACAGTGATGACGTCTGGCGAAAAGTCTTCCAGCAGTTTGCAATCGTCCCAGACTTTATGGGAAGCAGCTTCCGGAAAAGAACGGCGCAGGGGATTGCGAACTGTTGGAAACGAGACCGCACTGAAGTTACCCAATCCGGCAAGTTCATCGAGCCCCGTTGATCCTGAGGCATGACTTTCATCACCGTCCGGCACCTGTGGATGAAACAATCGCACGGTATGGCCTCGCTTAAGCAGGCAGGCGATGCGTTCATGCACCAGCGATGAAATCCCCGTCATCATCGGGAGATAAGAAAACGTAAACGCGGCGATTCGAAGCGGAGCGTGACTGGAAGTAATGTCTGTTCCGCTCATGGGCAGATAGCGATTCAGGAAATATGGCCCGTCTGACACTGGATTAAGCTACGATCCCTGCAGCTGATGGATGCGGAGGCAGGCTCTTTCGACAACCTTGGGACCTCTCTTGTCCAGTTACCCAACAGGGACCAGAGCATCGTGACCGTTTTACATGTGGCTGGTCGAGTAGTTTTGAAGGGATTCCCGTGGAAATCTGCAAAAACCACCGCTGTCGATCAGGTCACGACGTCGGCGAGCCGGTGAACTGCCAGCCATTCCGCTTCCGTGACTGGTTGAATAGAGAGGCGGCTGCCCTTTTTCATGACCATCATCTGACTACACACAGGATCTTTGCCCAGGGCTGCCCGCGTGACCGGTTCGGAAAAGACCTTTGCCAGCTTGATATCAACCATGAACCAGACTGGTTTGCTCTCGGTTGATGCTTCGTCAAAATATTTGTGGTCGGGCTGCCATGCAAATGAGTCTGGATAACCGTCTTTCACAACTTCGGCTGTACCGGCAATGCACAGAGGGTCCGCATTGCTGTGGTAGAACAGAACTCCGTCGCCCTTCTTGATGTCGTCCCGCAGCATATTGCGAGCCTGATAATTCCGCACTCCCTCCCAGGATGTGCGTTTGCCTTTGCTTGCGGCCAGATCCTGGATCGAAAACACATCGGGTTCTGATTTAAAAAGCCAATAGCGTCGCATCGTTCGATCTGCCGATTCTTTTTCCACCTCGCCGGAGCCCTCGCGAGTTCAAAATCAAATTCCAGAACCATCACGGCCTCAGGTACCGTGATGGCTCTGGACCATTGTACGAATCAGGCCTTTGGCTTGACCAGAACGCTGGCGGACTGAATGGTTGCTGCTTCCAGCGGCTTATCGCTTCGGTCTGTTTTCGTGGCACCAATCTTGTGCACAACAGCCAGGCTGTCAGCATCGGCCGTTCGCCCAAATGCGGTGTACTGACGATCGAGGAACGACTGAGTTCCAAGGCAGATGAAGAACTGTGACCCACCGGAGTTTGGATCGCTGGTGCGGGCCATGGAGAGGACACCATCAACGTGCGGAGTCGCGTTGAACTCAGCCTTGATCGTGTAGCCCGGGCCACCGGTACCTGTCCCCAGAGGACATCCTCCCTGAATCATGAAGCCACTGATGACTCGATGAAACATAACTCCGTTGTAGTAGCCGATCTTCGTGAGACCGATGAGATTCAAGCAATGCCCGGGTGCGATATCCGGCAGCAGATTCAGCACGATTTTGCCATGATTGGTGTTAAGTTCAATCTGATATTCGTTCTTCTTGAAGTCAATGTCCTTCACGGCGGCATCAACTTCTGCTTTTCGATTCTTGCTCATGGCCTCATTCTTGATCACGGTTAATTTGAACCTGGGGCGACCAGCACCTGGACCGCCTCACAATTCTCGAAAGTGTCCGGATTTAGCCCACAAACGCAAGTCAACGGAGGACATCTCGCGTACGAGAGGATCATTGATCCAGGGTGTTCGTAGCAAAGTGGTTCGCCCGCTGATTTCAAATTCGGGTACGAATGTCCGATGAGATCATCGAGACTGCAGGTTAAAGGCTTTCAGCCCCAAACCGGGCTCCAATCGTTCAACTGAAAACAGCTTTGACGACTCCGGCATGTCGGACGAATGGCACGTAGATTTTCAGCAAGTCATTGGGGGTAAACGACATATGCAGACCGGCCTTGTTTGTTTAAATGATTCGTGGGTTCACGATTTATTGGCAGGCAAGGAGGCTTTGCGATGCAACCAATCAATCAGGGGAAGTTTCGGCAACAAGTGACGTTTCTGAGACGGCAGTTTCTGCAGGAAGGAGATCTGCCGTTTCGAAATGTGCTATCGGAAAAGATTGTTCTTGAGGCACTGAACGCGATGCGTGTTGTCTGGAATGACTCCATCTATAC
>Ga0255095_1000012_pt1 | contig 150786 bp, 117 predicted proteins | sample Colum_Law_RepC_8_2_FD_188435 | JGI IMG/M metagenome (GOLD analysis project Ga0255095, IMG submission 188435) | Freshwater microbial communities from Columbia River, Oregon, United States - Colum_Law_RepC_8d | ecosystem: Environmental > Aquatic > Freshwater > River | place: USA: Oregon...
GGACCAGCATTTCCCTCGGAGTTATCAGCGTCACTAATGCCACCGCCAATCGAGTGGCTCTGCAGGCCGTCGCCGGCAGCATTACCGATGCCAATGCAGCGACCATCAATGTCGAAGAAACTGTCGCTGGAGCCACGACATCGCTCAGTCTTCGCGCGGGGACAATCATTGGCGGAGCGAGCGGTACAACGTCGTCCGTGAATAATCAAGCCATTGACATCAACGTCGACACCGTCGCCGCTTCTGCAGCGAGCGGCATCTATCTGCGTGAAGTCGCAGCTGGTGGAACCATCACCGTGGACACCGCCAGTGCGGTGACGGTGAATATCAACGGCGTTGTTCGTTCTGACTTCGACAGCAGTACGACCAGCGTCGCGGAAACTCGCACAATCACCGGCCTTGAGGATCTGACCAGCACCAGCAACGGGCCAATCAAACTGGTCGCAGAGAATGGCACGATCACAATCAGTGGTGGAACCAACTCCACGGGAGTCAATGCCAATGGGACCGGTGATGTTCTCCTGGATGCTCGTGGAGCAAACAGCGATGTAGTCATCAATGCAACGATTGCCAGTGGCAGCGGACACATCACGCTGGATGCCGACCGCAACATCGACATCAATGCGGCCATCAACGTAAGCACAGGCAACGGAACGATTTACGTCCTATCAGGCGCAGACACCGACGTCGATGCGCAGATCACTTCCGTCAGTGGAGATATCCTGCTGGAAGCAGGGGATGACCTTCGACAGACGGTCCTGATTCGCAGTACCGCCGGTGATATCGGTATCATCGCGGCCCAGAATGTGGAGCAGTCTGCCACCGGCGATGTCACAACAACCAGTGGCGATGTGCTGGTGCAGGCCACTGCGGGCAACTGGACGATGAATGCCAACTCCACCATCACCGCTGGTGGCGGCAATGTGCTCGGACGAGCCGGGACCAGCATTTCCCTCGGAGTTATCAGCGTCACTAATGCCACCGCCAATCGAGTGGCTCTGCAGGCCGTCGCCGGCAGCATTACCGATGCCAATGCAGCGACCATCAATGTCGAAGAAACTGTCGCCAGTGCGACAACATCACTCAGTCTCCGCGCAGGCACGATCATTGGTGGAGCTGGTGGCACAACATCTTCGGTCAATAATCAGGGGTTGGACATTGATGTCGACTCCGTCGCCGCCTCTGCCGCGACAGGGATCTATCTGCGTGAAGTCGCAGCTGGTGGAACCATCACCGTGGATACAGCCAGTGCCGTTACAGTGAATGTCAACGGCGTTGTAAGAGCTGATTTCGACAGCAGCACGACCAGCGTCGCGGAAACTCGCTCCATCGCCAGTCTTGAAGATCTCACCACCACCAGCAATGGGCCAATCAAACTGGTCGCAGAGAATGGCACGATCACAATCAATGGTGGAGCCAACTCCACGGGAGTCAATGCCAACGGGAACGGTGATGTTCTCCTGGAAGCTCGTGGAGCTGGCAGTGATGTGATAATTAACGGCACCGTGACCAGCGGCAGCGGACACGTCACGCTGGATGCCGCAGACGATGTCGATCTGAATGCGACACTCAACACGAGCGGCGGGGGAACTGTCTTCATCACCGGAGCTGGAGTCAGCATTGATGCCACAGTCACCTCAGCCAACGGCGATGTGCTAATCTCATCGACTCAGGAAATCCGTCAAACCGCCGCCATCAATTCCACCAGCGGAGACATTGGCCTGATCGCAAATCTTGCGATTACGCAGACAACTACCGGTGATATTTCAACGGCGTCCGGTGATGCATTGATTGAAGCGGGAACAAACTGGACGATGGCCAGCGGCACTGTCATTACCGCTGACGGAGGCGACTTTGATGGCAAGGCTTTGATTGGCGACATTGCACTGGGACGTATCAATTCGACCAGAGTCGCTCTGTCGGCCGGAAGCGATATCAGCGATGTGAACGGAACGACTCTTAATGTCGTTGGAACCTCTGTCAGTTTGCGAGCTGGTGGCCTGATTGGTAATCATCAAAGTGGCAATGGCACGTCACTGATCAACGCGAATGCCATTGATACTCAAGTCACAACACTGGCAGCCTTAGCAGGAACAGGGATCTACGTCGAAGAAGCCAACAGTCTGACCATCGATACCGTCGCGGCAGTCAGCGTGTCGCTGGATGGCCCGAAACACGCCAACTTCAACGGTACCACGTCTGATGTATCGCAAACACGAATTACGGCGGTTCTAGAAGATCTCATCACGACGAATAACGGACCGATCAAGATTGTGACCACTAACGGCTCACTCACAGTCAATGGTGGCAGCCTGGCCGCTACAGGAGTGGTCGCCAACGGAACGGGCGATGTTCTTCTGGAAGCACGTGGAGCGGGCAGTGATGTTACGCTGAATGCGGGCATCAGCAGCAACACTGGGGATGTGACCATAATCGCTGCGGATTCCGTATCAATCAACCGAGACGTGACAACAAACGGAACGGGAACGGTCTTCGTGCAGGCTCAGTCTGGCACGATCACACTGACAGATGGTGATTCGAATTCAACTGGTATCCAGAACGGCGCGGGCGACATTCTGCTTCAGGCGTCATCGAACATCACGTTAAATGCTAACTTGGAATCTACAGCCGCGAGTATCGGTGTTGATGCTGGTGCAAGCCTGGAGCAAAGCAAGGACATTACAGCAGGGGCTGATATTCTGCTCGTTGCAGTTCAGAACATCACGATGCATGGCAGCGCTGCGACTGAAGCCGGTGGCGGCGAACTAATCATAAACGCCGGTGAGAATATCTCCCTTGGCCTTCTGCAGGCCACGAATGTCTCACTGGAATCAGGTGGCAGCATTCTGGACGTTCGAGTTGCGGAGATAACCAATATTCGTGCTGCCAATTTTCGAATGGTAGCTGGCGGTGAAATTGGCGCAAATGATCCCGGAAGCTCCGCTGACACAAATCTCCATGCGATCGACACCGAGGTGACAAATCTCGCTGCACAGTCTGCTGCTGGAATTCATGTTCAGGAGGCTGCAGCGGGTGGAGCGGTTATCGTCCGAGATGTGTCCAGCATCAGAACCACGATTTCTGTTGAGCGTGCCAATTTCAACAGCACCCAGTCGGTGGTCACGCAATCTGACAACTTAAGCGGGCTCGCGGATCTCACGACAACTCTCAACGGCGATATCAAGCTGGTTGCCAAGAACGGTTCCATCACAATCAACGATGGAGCAGCCGGCGTAATCAATGCCGCGAACTCACGCGGCATACAGGCTCACGGATCTGGAGACGTGCTTCTGGAAGCACGAGGTGCAACCAGTGATGTCCTGATTAACTCGAGTATCCGCAGTGGCAAAGGCCATATCACGCTCAACGGTGCTGATACGGTTGATCTTAACGCCAGTCTTCAGACCAGCGGCAATGGAACTGTGTTTATCGTTGCCGGAACCGACATCGATCTGGATGCTGAACTGATTACGATCAGCGGGGATATCCTCGTTCAGGCCGGGCGCGATCTGACCCAGACCGATCTCGTTCAAAGTTTTGCAGGGGATATCGGCCTGATGGCAGGAAGAAATCTGCTGCAATCCGCCACCGGCGACATGTCCACTTCGCTCGGTAATGTCCTTGTCGAAGCGGGGACAAACTGGGAAATGAATGGAGATACAACAATCACCGTCGGTGGTGGAAAGGTCGTTGGACAATCACAATCAGGTCGAATTCTGCTGGGAGTTATCGAACTCACAAATGCCACGATCAATCGGGTTGCACTTTCCGCGGGGAGCGATCTTCTTGACGCTAATGCAGCAGCGATCAACATCCACGAGTCAACAGCGTCTTCAGAGACATCGGTCAGTCTTCGCTCCGGCGGAGCAATCGGGAGCTCAGATCTGCTGAATCCGTTGCCTGGCCAGAACGTTAATGCTTTGGATCTGAATGTCGATGTGGTCTCCGCAAGTGCAATGGCGGGAATCTATCTGCGCGAAGTTGCTGCGGGCGGAGGATTGACCGTCTCAACTGTCGACGCTGTGACGGTGTCCATTGATGGCGTTCAACGGTCTCGTTTCAACAGTTCCAATACAAATGCGGGACAGAGCCGAACAGTGGCCGCATTGGAAGACCTCGCCACAACCAGCGGGCCGGTGAAGCTCGTCACAGAGAATGGCACACTTGTTCTTAGCGGCGGCGCTGATTCGACGGGATTGTCAGCGGGCGGCAGCGGCGATTTGCTTTTGGAAGCGCGAGGGGCTGGCAGCGACGTCGTTGTGGATGCGACCATCTCCAATGGCACTGGACATGTCACGCTGAACGCAACAGATCATGTCGACCTGAATGCGGCTCTCAGCACTGGTGGCTCGGGCACAGTCTTTGTGACTGGTGCAAGTATCAGCGTCAATGCAAATGTAACGACATTGAACGGTGATGTACTGATCTCGTCCACACAGGGAATCATCCAGACGGCTGCCATCAACTCAACGAGCGGCGACGTGGGACTGATTGCGGGCTTGGCGATTTCCCAGTCGAACAGCGGAGACATTAACACCACCTCGGGTGATGTGGCTGTGGAAGCTGGCACGGACTGGACAATGTCCAATGGGACAGTCATCACAGCCGGCGGAGGCGATTTTGATGGCAAAGCACTCGCTGGCGATATTGCGTTGGGTCGGATCAATTCCGAAAAAACGGCACTGACTGCCAGCAGTGACATCAGCGACACGAACAGCACAACTTTGAATGTGGTGGGAACATCATTGAGTCTGAGGGCTGGCGGGCTGATTGGTAATCATGACAATGCAAATCTTACGCCTCTTGCCAACCAGAATGCGATTGATACACAGGTCACGACGCTCGCAGCAATGGCGGGTACGGGCATTTACATTGAAGAAGCGAACAGCCTGACTATCGACGGTGTTGCTCAGATCAACGTTTCTCTCGACGGCCCTGTTCGATCGAATTTCAAGAGCAACACGACCGATGTTTCTCTGTCTCGCAGTACGGCAGTGCTGGAAGATCTGACGACCGCAAATAATGGACCGATCAAGGTCGTCACACTTGCTGGCGACATCACTGTAAACGGCGGAACAACGGCAGCCGTTGGAATCTCAACCAATGGCACGGGCGATGTCCTGCTGGAAGCTCGTGGCGCGGGCAGCGACATCAGGGTTAACTCAGATGTGATCAGCGGAACCGGTCATATCAGCCTTGTGGCTGCAGATTCAATCAGCATCGTCAGAGACATCATCACCGGAGGCGCGGGGAGCGTCCTGATTAATGCGGGCACAGGCTCGATCACTCTCACAGATGCAGATGCAAACATCACGGGAATCCGGACATCATCTGGAGATATTCTTTTGCAGGCGGCGCAGAATGTGACACTGACGGCTGACTTGGAATCTGCGTCTGGCAATATTGGCGTCGAATCCGGAAGGGATCTGCAACAGAATCGAAACATCACTGCCGGAGGCGATATTCTTCTGGCTTCGACACAGAACATCACGATGGCCGCTACTGCCGAGACGAGGGCTAACGGCGGAGAAATGATTCTCACCGCAGGTCAGGATATCTCTCTGGGTTTGCTGCAGGCCACTAACGTCTCATTAAACTCAGACGCAGATATTCTTGATGCCCGTCTGGCCGAAACCACAAATGTTCGAGCGACGAATCTGCGCATGATTGCGGCTGGTGCTATTGGTGATGCGGATTCCAGTAGCGGCTCCGGCACGAATCTGCACGCCATCGACACAGAAGTGACCAACCTCGCCGGAAAGTCAGGCACTGGTATCCATGTGCGGGAAGTGAGTGCTGGGGGTTCTGTTGAGGTACGAGACATCGCTGCCATATCAGTCGACGTCACCTCCGTCAGAGTCAATTTCAACAGTACGCGGACCGACGTGGTATTGACGCAACGCCTGAGTGGCTTGAGCGATCTTACAACCACCAGAAATGGTGACATTAAACTGCTGGCCGAGAATGGACTAATCACAATTCAGGATGGCGGCAATGGAGTACCGCAATCATCAGACGGTAAGGGCGTCAGCGCGCATGGGACTGGTGATATTCTGCTGGAGTCGCGAGGCAACGGCAGCGATGTGGCAGTGAATTCTGATCTAAAGAGTGACAGCGGACATATCACGGTAAATGCCGCAGATGATGTAGATCTGACAGCGAACATGGCTACGGGTGGTCTCGGCACGGTTTACCTGCGATCCCTGAACAATGCCACGGATGGGGCCACGGGAATTGTCATGGCGAACGGGACCTCGATCACCACTGGTGGAGGAAACGTTCGACTGGTTGCAGATAATGAATCAGACATTCGGCTGGGACTTATCAATGCAGGCACTGGTGATGTCAGCCTGAATGCAGAACGTTCTGTACTGGATAACAACGGTAGTGCACTCAACGTTCAGTCAGATGCGTTGCGAATTGTGGCAGACGCTGCAATCTCCGGGGCAGGCAGTGTAATCTCCCTGACTGGAAACGGCGCGGGCATTATCGGCGGCCCGGAGACAGGCAACGGCACACCTGACGCCAACATAAACGCCCTGGATCTTCAGGTTTCTACAGTGGCGGCTCAGTCAGCCGATGGGATCTATCTGCGTGAAGCAGATGGGCTGACCATCCAGTCGACGGGCATGATCTCGGTCGAGCAGTCGAATTTCAACAGCAGCACGACGACACGGACGGATGCCTCATTGAGCGATTTGGTGACAACAGACAATGGCTCGATCAAGCTATTGAGTGCTCAGGGGACGATCACGGTCTCCGACGGCGATGGAGACGGCGTGGGCATCAAGGCTGATGGGACGGGTGATGTGTTGCTTCAGACTCAATCAGCGACAGGCGACGTTATTGTTGACGCCGCAATCAACAGTGCTCTTGGACATATCACCCTGCGTGCGGCAGATGATGTCGATGTGAATGCCGGCATCAGCACGAGCGGAACCGGGACAGTGTTTATCACCGGTGCCGGGGTGAGCATTGATTCGACTACGACGACCGCAGACGGGGATGTGTTGATTTTGTCAACTCAGAGTCTGCAGCAGACGGCATTGATTTCATCGGCCAGTGGAAACGTCGGATTAATCGCAGCGCGTACGATTGTTCAATCAGACAGTGGTGATGTCACCTCGATCTCAGGCGATGTGCTTGTTGAAGCAGGCCAGGACTGGACAATGTCGACCGGCACTGTGATCAGCGCCGGAGGAGGCGATTTTGACGGCAAGTCGCTCGCTGGCGATATTGCTCTGGGACAGATTCGTTCGGCAAGAGCTGCGGTTACGGCAGGCAACGATGTTAGCGACGCAAACGGTACTGCTCTGAATATGATTGGAACGTCCGTTACGTTTCGGGCTGGCGGACAAATCGGCAACTCCGATCCCACCAATGGAACGGTCCTGACGAATCTGAATGCGATTGACACTCAGGTCAGTACTTTGGCAGCCCTGGCTGGCACGGGGATATTCATTGAAGACGCGGACAGCCTGATTATTGATTCTGTGGCGGCTGTGAATGTTTCCATCGCTGGTCCGAAGCAGGCCAACTTCAATAGCTCCACGACGGATGTACCTCAATCACGAGGCACGGCTATTCTCGAAGATCTGACGATGACGGGAGTCGGTGAAATCAGGATCACCACAGTCAGCGACTCCATCACATTGAATCGCGGCATAGCCATCGCTGGAGATTTGCTGAAGGATATCGCTGTTTACGCTCCCGGTGGCGGCAAAGTCTCGATTCAGGCAGCCACCGACATTTTCGTGCGTGGAAACATCGTGACGCGGCCCGAAGGAATTGTTTCAACGGACCCCACGACGGACGGCATTCGGCTCATCGCGAATTCCGGTGACATTGTGATCGGCGATCCGAGCGACCTCACTCGTCAGATCGTAATCAGCACCGACCATGATGAAGTGAATGGATCAAACGACACAACAGACGATGTCGTTGATCTGATTGCTCGAGTTGGTCAGGTCGGGAATGCGACAGTCGGGGGCAAGATCTCGATTCAATCACCCGTGACAATTCGTACTGATGGCGGCGTCGCGAAGAAATTTGGTCCTCGCCCCGACGTTGGAGTTCCTTCGACAGCCTTCTTCCAATACGTGAGCAATCCACTACCGCTGGCGATCGACAATTCACCGGCCGCCTGGGGAACAGGAAATGCCTACATCAATGCTTTCCATGTTCTGATTGGCCAATCGGGCGAAGAAAACCTCACCGTTGACATCGACTGGCAGGATCCATCTGAAGAGCCTGGCGTTTTCAATAACAGCGGCACTCAGACCATTGCGGGGAACCTCGGGATCTACAATCAGATTTCCTCCGAGCGAATTCAGCAATTCCTTGTGGAGAAAGGTGGCCCATCCACACAAGCAATCGACAATAACACGAATGGACAGATTGTTGTCGGCCATCTCTACACTGCGTTGGACTACACGAGGTTTCAGCAGCAACAAAATCGCACGACGATCATCATTGATCTCAGCGTTTCTCACCACTCGTCAATTAATCTGACGGCCTCTTCGATCGCTCAAAGTGGAGTGACACAGGGCGTCCCTGGCCTTGATGCAGCCTCGACGGACATCTCTACAACTGTTTCGGATCGTGGCTCTGACACTCCGGATATCTTCGAGAATGGCATCGCCTCATTCAAGATTCCCACGGTCACGCCTGCACCGCCAGCACTGTTTACAAGCACCTTTGTGCCTCGTGCAGATCGTCCATTTAACGTGGCTCCCCCTGAAAATCAGGCCGTGCTGTCAGCCCAGAGCACCGCGGAATTCGGAAGTGGGGCGGTGGGCGGAAGTGTCTTTTCCACTGAGGTTTACTTCCAAATTCGTCGGCAGTACGAAACTGATGGGCCCGCCGAAGTTGTGGTTGAACGCATCACCGACAGCAGTTTGATCTCTTCACGTGAGGCGTTTGAAAAATTCGTCGAGCAGAATCCTGAACTTCAGGATGGTGCTGGCTACGAGATCTGGCTGATCTCTGAAACCGGTGGTCAAAAAGTCGAACGGCCGATTGTGGAATTTGAAATTTCCGGAGGCCAGCCCGGAACAATGAATGATGCGGAACCAGAAGGTAGTCCAGCACAACAATTGAAGGATCTTCCGTTTGAGCAGCCTGCTGAAGCGGACGCAAATTCTGAAGCACAGGATTCGGAGATTCCTCAGGCCAGCCTGGACGTCGACTCTGCCACTATGGAATCTGCTCACAAGGCAAACTCGCAGGAAATCAACAACGCTGACCGGGCTGTCTCCACTACTTCGGGAGCAGAGCAAGAAACATCAACGCTGGTTTCTGAAGCACTCAATCCTTCATCAGTAGCTTTGGTGGGATTGATGGTGCGACGATTCCGCAAACGACAACAGGAGTCGGCGACAGCTCAGAGCACATTCTCTCGTGCAGCACGATTCCTAAGAAAACATTCATCACCAAACGCAGAATTTGAAGTTCGAGGTTCCTCCGATGTCTGATCCATCAAAACAGTCGACTCATAAATCAGGTGATGAGAATTCTCGAGACGATTCCGTGAACATGGACGCCACGTTCGTGCCAGAGTCTCTACCTGACTCTCCGGAAGTGGAGACAGATTATGGCGCGACGATTACAGGGATGCCTCTTGACGTTGATGACGACGATGATGAGTTTGATTCGGGGCGTTTTGAAGACGAGTCCTCGAATTCGGACATGGCCCCATTCGTTCCTCAGGAGCCGGTCTCGGTTGAGCAGTCAGGTGAAGAGTCTGATAATCCACTTAGCAACGCTGATGCAACTTTTGTGGGCATGTCTGCAGGATCAGATGATTCCGAGGACAATCTTGCGACGGTTCTTCCCGAACAGAGCAACGAAATCGCCGATGGAGATTCGTTCTCCGGAACTGTGATCGCAGAAAACCCAGAGGAGATCGAGGATAACTCGACCATTATCAACCAGTCAGGGGAAGGGCTTGCAGCCGAGAGAGGTCAGACTCCGGACTCTACGATTGCTAACCAGCGAAAGTCCGGCCTGCAAAGTGGAAAGTCCACGGTTGGTCTTTCCCAAAGCGGGTCACCCGGCCCCTCAGAATCGAACTCTGATTCTTCGCAGCCGGAATCGGGAACAAGTTCGAGCATTGGGGCAAGCTCGCAGTCAGGCGGGACCGGAGCAGGAACAGGGGCGGGCAGTAAAGTTTCATCGCAGATCTGGACCTCCCCGGAGAACTCCAGTCTTGATGACCTGATTACTATCCGCAAACGCCCTGTGTCCGGCTCAGGAAACTTTACGCAAACAGCTGACGCAGACTTTGAAATCGTAGAAAAGCTTGCGGAAGGCGGGATGGGAGTCGTCTATGTTGCACGGCAGCGATCGCTGAATCGCGAACTGGCGATCAAGACCCTCAAGTCCGGCGCCGGTGCCTTTTCAGGAACCATGGGAAAGTCGAAGTCCTCAAGAGCAGTTTCACGAGCAGATCGCCAGAAACGTGAAATGTTTCTGTCAGAAGCTCTTGTTACAGCGAATCTGGTTCATCCCAATATCATTCCGATTCATGAGTTAGCTGAGACAGGCGAAGGCACACCGTACTATGTGATGAAGCGTGTCCATGGCATTCCGTGGAACAAGCGAATCACAACGATGACGCTCACGGAAAATTTGGATGTCATGCACAAGGTGTGTGACGCGATCGCTTATGCTCATCACCATGGGGTCATTAATCGAGACCTCAAACCCGAAAACATTATGCTTGGAGAGTTCGGGGAAGTGCTGGTTCTGGACTGGGGCCTTGCGGTCCCGGCACCTCACGCTGCGGAGCAAAACTTTCGCTCGCCGGTCGCGTCGTTTGGAGCAGGCACGCCAGCCTACATGTCGCCGGAACTCTGGGCCGGACCTCCAGAAGCCATTGGTGAGTGCAGTGACATTTACCTTCTGGGAGCCATCCTATACGAGATCGTCACAGGGCTTCCTCCTCACGAGTTTCCTCGTTCAGAAAAGAAGGGGGCTCGCAGCGACATCTGGAAGCTAATCGACGATGTTCTTCGACAAAACGTGATTCGTTCCACGCAGAAATCCGGCGAACTGCTGGAGATCGCCATGAAGGCGATGCGAACGAATCCCGATGAACGATTCGGGAGCGTCCTCGAATTCCAGTTTGCAGTTCGAAACTTTCAGCGGCATGAAGAGAGCCGTCGCCTGAGTTCTCGGGCCACAGAACTGGTCGACAGTCAGGCCAATCAGAAACGCGATTATCACACTTGCCAAACAGCAGCCGCCTTGTACGAAGAATCTCTGCGAACATGGCCACAGAACGGACTGGCTCGCAACGGGTTGCGAACAACACGACTGTTGTATGCCAACCTGGCGGCCAGCAAAGGCGACTATGACCTTGGTTTGCAGGTGGCGACGCAGGAGTCTGATGCCGAGTTCGTGGCAATCGCTCGCAAACTTCGGACGGCTCGCCGAGTACGCTCAAGTATCAAATGGACCGCTCTAACAGCATTGCTTTGTGTCGCGGTGCTCGGTGCAAAAGCAATCAATGACCATGGCATCATTACTAATCTGGAGGAAGTCACAAAGCTGGAAATAGCGAAGGCAACGAAAGCGCAGGAAGATGCCAACGTCGCAAAGACGGAGGCCAAAGCCGCCACCGAAGAAGCCAACGTTGCCAGGACGGAAGCTGAAAAGTCCAATAAGGAAGCCGAAGTCGCAAAGGCAGAAGCCGATAAGGCCGCGAAAGAGGCTGAGGTCGCAAAGATGGAAGCGAAAGCCGCAGAGACGCTGGCTTCCACGGAAAAGATGAATGCCGACATCGCCAAGGCCGATGCCCTCAAAGCGAAGGAAGAAGCGGAAGAAGCCAATCAGAAGGCTGAACTTGCGGACGCTAAGGCAAAGGCCGCCGACGAAAAGGTAGTCCTTGCTAAAGAACAACAGATAAAAGCAGAAGCTGCGACCGCCGATGCAATCGTTAAGCAACAGCAGGCGGAGACGGCGGCCGACATTGCGGAAGTGGAAATCCAGAGTCAGCAAATTCGTGGACTGACACTGAACGAGAACTTTGCCGATGCCCTGCGAGAAATCAATCGACTGCTTGATGGCGAAGTTTTGATCTCTCTGCCCAAAGACGTTCGTGAGCAACGAACGGCAGAACTGCGTGCTCAGCGAGATCAACTGCTGAAACGCGCCCGGCCGACAGAGGCCCCGGTGCAGTCACAGGCGATGAACTCGTCTGCAGAATTGCTCGCTCAGGGAGACATGTCGGGGCTTGTTGTGGTCATGAACAATCCTGCCGGGGATATGGCCTGGCCGGAAACAGCGTTGCACCGACTTCAACTACAGAGGCCCATTGAAAAGCTGGTATTTGTATCGCCAGACGAACTCCTGATCGCGGCCGGTGAAGAACTTCACCTCTGGAAAGCTGGCCAGGCTGAGGCAAGAAAACTAACCGGACATGCAGCGTCCGTCAAAGCGATTGATGTCAGCAACGATCTGGCCGTGACGGCTGATACCTCGGGCCACATCATTGTCTGGCAACTCTCCGACTGGAAGATACTGGCCGATCTAAAAGCGAATGCAAGTATTGTTGATATTGCTTTGATTCCCGGGACCCGTGATTTTCTGTATGCCGGTGTCCGCGGAGGCCAGTCTTCTGAAGTTCTGGCTTACAGAATCTCTGCCAACAAAGATCAGTCTGCTCTTCAACGTCTGGGGCAACTGCGCATCAGTCGAGCTCATAATTATCCACCGTCGGGGCTGTCCGTTTCTCCTGACGGAAAGCTTTTGGTTGTCAGCAATCGAACGAATGGCAGCCTGTTTGTGTTGAACGCACAGCCCACGTTGAGCGGTGCCGAAGGCAAACAGTTCCCGTTTTCACAGCCGGCTGATCTGGAGGCTGCGGGGGATATGAACTGGCTGCTTTCGCATCACTCGCGGCCGGTGAATGATCTGCAATGGTCCGCAGACGGCGCTCAATTTCTGACGGCTTCCGATGATCGTCGCATCGGGATCTGGTCAGCAGAGAACACAGCTGGTCAATCAGCAGCGCTGACATTCCGGAGATATCTCCGTGGCCATGGTGCTCGAGTTATGCAAGCCAGTTTTTTGAACTCGGAAGCGTCGCAGATTTCATCGACCAGTGCTGACGGGTTTAGTCGCCTGTGGGATCTGAAGACTATCGAAGAAGACAGTCGTGAAATTCGGAAAGCGTTTAATCTCTCGCAGTTGCGCCCCAATCACTTCCAGCCGATGTTCTGCGTGATGCCACGACAGCCCGGATCTCCTGAGAATACCGACGTCGCCAGTGCGCAGGGACGACGCTCCACTGAAAATGATGAAGGCGGCGAGTCGTTTGTCCTGAATGCGGATCGTTCAGTTCATCGCGGCTCTGTCAGATCCGTGCAATACAGTCGTGACGGACAGCGGCTGGTTTCGGGGGCCGATGATGGTTCAATTGTTGTCTGGGATGCAGCTTCGCGTTCAGTTATTGCTGGTCCGTCCGGGCAATCGACGATGTTGGCTTCCGAACGATTCCAGGAAGGTCATGAGTTCAACATTTCTCGTATACGGCAGATCGGGCCGAACAAGTCTGTACTGGCCACTGCAGGTTTTGATGGAAGCCTGCGCCTGTGGAATATGCAAACATTGAGCAGTCGAATTGGTGGTCAGCAACAGGTCATCTCCGGGCTCGGGCTGGTGAACACCTTTTCCGCTTCTCCTGATGGCCAGTTTGTGGTCACTTCAGGTCTCACGGACGACGACAAGAAGAAGACCGGTCGATGCAGCATCTGGAAACTCTCCGACCTGCTGACAACGGTTGTTCCCACTGCCAAGAATCATCTCGAGGGAAGTCATCGAGCGGAAATCACGGCCATCTCTTTTTCACACGACAGTCGCCGAATTGCGACCGGAGGACGTGATGGAGTTATCACCGTCTGGGACTCGGCAACAGCTCAACAACTCGCTCGACTACGGGCTCATGGCAAGGATACGATCATCACGTCGTTGATTTGGCTTAACGATGGATCACTGCTTTCTGCGGGTCTTGACGGCAAGGTCGCTCGCTGGTCTGTCGTTCCCAGTTCAGAAAGTCCGCCGACTACTGCCACCCCGGATGAACAGAAAGAGGCCGATAACTCCACGCTTTCAGCAAACCGCCTGGAACGAATTGCTATCTTTGAACGCGATAAGACGCCGGTCGAGCAGATGTCGGTTTCTCCGGATGGATCTCAAATTCTGGTGATCTCCGTCGAAACCGATCGGAAGCAGAAAACGTCGAAGTACCACCTTGATCATTGGCATCTGGATAACCCCGAATCCCGAAAGCGAATTGTTCCCGCGACGGTTTCGGGGCAGCAGCCTCTTGTGCTGACATCGGCTCAGTGGTCTTCTGATTCCCAGCGAGTGCTGCTCTGTGCGGATGGAGTGGTGCAGGTTTTTGAGACAGAAAAATGGAAAGTTGTCCGCGTCTTCGCCGCAGGAGCTTCCGGGGCCAGTGATGCTCAGTTTGTGGAACGAACCGAAAACGACTCGAACCCGGCGTCGGATCAAATCGTCACCTTTGACGGGACGATTGCATCACTCTGGGATCTGACCAACGGGCGACATCTTGTAAGTTTTCGCGGCCCCTACCCAGTGACGACGGTGGCCTGTGCGGACTTTCCCGGCAATCAGCTCATTCTGGCAGCAGGCGAATCTCTTCGAGCCTTTGATGGAGATCCTTCGACTGATTCATTTGGACGTCCATTGTTTCATCTGCAGAAGGCCCACACGGGGCGAATGACATCGATTGCGGTGAATCCCGTCGACTCGTCGCAGATCATCACGGCAGGTGAGGATGGAAGGATTCTGCTTTGGCAATGGTCTGCGGCTGAACAGACGCTTCAGAAGATGACGAACGTAGCGAATGTCAACTCCGTTATTGCGGCCGCGAAGTGGTCGCATGATGCAACAAGCATAGTGTTCGTCAGCAAGCACGGACAGATCGGCCTTGTTGACGCCAATGGAGCAAATCTGAAGACTTTGTCTACAGGGAGTAATCCTTCCGTAGAACTTTCTGCGGTCGATATCTCGACCGATGGACAATTCATTGGGGTGGCCGGACAATTCAGTGGCACCGAAGAAAGCATTGGCTGGGTTCTTCGTACAGCTCAATTTGGAAAATCAGAAGCAGCGCCGCAGTCCACGAACAACGATAACGGCGTTCAAAAGCCTTCCGAGCCGCCTTTGTTTTCAGATCACATTGAATGCAGCTTTTCCGGACATGCCGCAGGAGGCATTAAAGCCCTCGGATTTGTCGCCGGGACTCCGTATCTCGTTTCAGGCGGACAGGATGGTTCATTAATTCTGTGGAACTGGAAGAACAAGTTGCCTGGTGCTACTCCGGTCGCTTACGAAGCCTACAGGTTCTTCACAGACGAGGAAGTGACGGCTCACCTGGGTCCAATTACATCACTGACGGTCTCTGCCAGTAATGAACTCACCTCTGCCGGTGAAGATGGAAGAATCACGGTTTGGAATCTTCCGCTGTTGCAGAAACGCTAAGAACGGCGATGGAACGCAATGCGTTTCAAAATCACTGAGCCAAGTTCGTGTGTGCCCAACGATGGCATAGGGTCGAGTACATTGAGGCAATGAGGCCCGTTTTCCGTTAATAATGTAGCGCAACCATTCGCAAGCAAGATGCAGGCAAAGCAGTGAGTACTCCGACATCGACGTTTGCTGGCATCTGATCTCCCGCTAACTGCGTTTCGCATCAAGAATGCCCCGTCGCGACGCACTGGTTGTGACAAGCGTGGAATAGTTTTCCGAATCTCATCGCTTAGCAGCCTGTTAGGATCTGATTTTCCTCATAATTCGCAGACTCGAGGGATGGTGGAATTCTATTGCGTGTAACCTCCGCTGACAGCGACACGCTTTGGTCTCATGCTGTAGGCGCGAGCCTACTACTCGTATCGCAGTGCGTCAATCGGATCGAGCTGTGAGGCGCGCCAGGCAGGATAGAAGCCGAACCCGACGCCAATCAGGATTGAGACGCTGACTGCCGCAATGATCGCTGGTAGGGAAGCGGCGATTGGCCAATTCATCAACAATGTGACAAGCATTGAAACACCTCGAGCCAGAGCGATTCCAATCATCGCGCCGATTAGACACAGCATGACGGCCTCAACCAGAAACTGAATCATGATGTCGCGGCCTCTGGCACCGACGGCCATCCTAAGACCGATCTCCCGAGTGCGTTCGGTCACAGAGACCAGCATGATGTTCATGATTCCCACCCCGCCGACCAATAGAGAAATTCCGGCAATCATCAGCAGCAGGCTCTTCATCAGTACGGTTGTCGAACCAAACATTTCTGACAACTCAGTCATGTTTCTTAAGTTGAAATCTCCAGCTTCACCTGGCCGAACCTGGTGCGTTCGATTCAGCGTCGCGGTGATTTGATCCACCGCCATTTGCATCTTCTCCGTCGAAACGGAAGAGGCGCAGATTTGATCGACTGTCGTCATTCGTGTCTGCCGCGGAGTGTTGATCATCTGAGTCGTCGTCAACGTGGGGTAGAACTCAAGATGTGATCGAGGATACGGATCGCCGAACGAATTGATGCCATCATGACTTCCAACGCCGATGCTTTGATTGACTTGTCCGAGTGCCGAACCGCTCACACGATACTTTAGTGTCGTCCAGGGAGTCAGCAGAATGTCGTCCTGGTCCATGCCCATCACATTGGCCCCTTTGCGACTCAGCACACCGATAACGCGAAACGGCACATTCTGGATGCGGATTGTTTCGCCGATGGGGGAGCAGTCCGCAAACAATTCAGTGACCAGTGTTTTTCCAACGATGCACACTTTGTTGGAATTACGAACGTCCTGTTCCGTGAAGCATTCTCCCTCGTCCAGATTCTTCCAGTCGCGAATTTCTAAATAGGCGGGCGTTGTTCCAAACATGTTGGCGGGAACCCAGTTTGTCGATCCGTAGACAACCTGTGTTCGAGCCATCACAACGGGTGCTGCAGTGGCGACCGCTGGGCAGTCGAGGAGAATGGCTTCCACGTCAGCCGGAGTTAACGTCGGAGCAGATCCGGATCCCTGCTGGATACCCGCGGCTGCAGCGGCCCCGGGCATCACCATGATCATGTTGGCTCCCATACTCTGGATGCTCTTCCCCAAAGTTTTGGAGGCCCCATTTCCGATCTCCATAATGGAAACAACGGCCATGATGCCGATCACAATTCCCAGCATCGTGAGCATCGAACGCATAACGTTGCGCCGCAGCGCAGTCGCTGCAGCAATCAGCCGTTTAATGTTGCGTCTGTAAATTCGCATTGTTTGTGATTCCCGTGGCGTACGTTTCCCGTTTGCGAAGAGTCAACAGCTAACCCGGCAAGCGGTGTTCTTCGACCACTTATGTTGTCTGACACAGCACTATGCCGCGATCAGTCCGTCCTGAATGTGAATGATCCGCTTTGCATGCGCTGCGACCTTTTGGTCGTGAGTGACAAGTACAACTGTGACTCCGACGTCTGTGTGAAGTTGATTGAACAGTTCGAGGATCTCGGCGGATGTCTTTGAATCCAGAGCACCCGTCGGTTCGTCGGCAAATAGAATGGCTGGCCTGTTGACCAGAGCTCGTGCTATTGCCACGCGTTGTTGTTGTCCACCGGAAAGTTGAGCGGGCTCGTGATCCATTCGTTCCGCGAGGCCCACTTGTGCGAGTAGTTCGGCACCACGAGCTTGCGCCTGCTGCGGAGACAAACCCAAATCACCGTAGTCCAGTGGCATCGTCACGTTTTCCAGCGCCGACATACGAGGCAGCAAGTGAAAGTGCTGAAAGCAGAATCCAAGTTTCGCGTTGCGAATCTGTGCTCGTTCATCGCGACTGCAATGCGTCACGTCGAGTCCATCCAGACGATAAGTACCTGCCGAGGGGCGATCGAGGCATCCCAGGATATTGAGCAACGTACTTTTTCCTGACCCCGAAGCCCCCATAATGGCGGTCAGTGATCCTGCTTCAATGCTGAGTGTTATGCCATGCAGCACTGGGATTGTAATCTCGCCGCGCTGATAGGTTTTCACGATATCCGTCAGTTCAATCACGTTGTGCATTGGAGTTCTTCTCTGTCCCGGAACTTTTTGTCCCCGGACTCTTTGTGCCGGGCATTTTGGGAACGAACGGGTTTGAGACAACTGCGTCCTCGCCGCGAACAGTTTCACCAACGACGACTTGAGTCTTCTCGGTCAGTTCTGAACTTATCACTTCGGTATAACTTCCTTCGCTGATTCCGGTCGCCACTTCGATCTGCCTCAAGCCTGTTGCTTCGCTGATCCAGACTGTACGTCGAGCACTTGCGCCCGAAGTCCGAGCAGATAACTCCGACTGTTTGCTTAACTCCCTGGCGGTCGATGGTTCGAAACGCAGCGCGGCACTGGGAATGGTCAGCACGTCCGCGTGTTCATCGATCACAAAGTCGACGTTGGCTGTCAGATAGGGCAGCAATGATTCACTTGTGTTCTCGACGCTGACAACGACCGTGTAGGTCACTACGTTCTGGCTCATGGAAGCATTCAGTCGAACCTGCTTAACCGTGCCGCAATGGCGTTCATCGGGATTTGCATCAACCGTAAATCGGACATGCAAACCGGGGCGAATTTGACCGATATCCGCTTCATTCACGGACACCCATATTTCAAGCTCTCGCAGGTCCGATGCCAGCAGAAACAAACTGGGCGTGGACAGACTTGCGACAACCGTCTGTCCCTGGTTGACACGTCTGTCGATAACGGTACCGTCAATCGGGGACAGAATAGAACAATAGGACAGTGTGGTTTGAGCACGCTTCAACGCCGCCATCGCATTTTCGTTATCAGCCTCAGCGCCCCGAATTGCGGCTTTCCGAGACTCAAGATGACTCTTTGCCTGTTCGATCGCGGCATTGCCGATAGCCACGGCGGCCTCAATGCTTTCCAGTTCCGTGCGAGTATTCTCGACATCAGCCGCACTTGAAGCACTGGCATTGGAGAGTTTGCTGACTCGCTCCCAATCGCTTCTCGCACGACGCAGTTTTGCCTGCTGCTGTCGTAGTTCGGCTTCGCTTCGCTGCAACGCGGCTTCTGATTCTTTGAGCTGCGATGTGCATTGAGCGACCATCGCCGCCGCTCGTCGGGCCTGAGCCTGTGCGATCTCAACTTCGATTTCGTAGACGGAAGGATCGATTCTTGCCAGTACCATGCCTTTCGTGACGTGTGAACCGTAGTCGACGGACTCGCCGGTTTTCTCATCGACCCCAAACGCGATGACTTGGCCAGCAACCTGTGCTCCCACGTCGATAATTTCGCACGGTTCAAGTGTTCCGGTCGCACTGATACTGCGAGTCAGCGTCCTCCGCTCAACGGTGGCGGTTTTGTGCGTAACGTCGACGTCGGACGATGACGGAAGCAACGTTCTCGCGACGGCGAACACGGTGATTGCGAGCATCGATAAGATTCTAAGTCTGAGCATCGAACGTCTCATCACGGACAAGGTTTATCGAGAGTCTTCTGCGTTGAGCTTTGGCCAACCGTGGCTGCAGTGGAGGCTTAAGTAGTTGTGTGACGGCCATGTGACTATTTCTCGTGAACTCGTTTGGCCTGCCACTTACTCTCCTTGCGCACGAGACCACCATTGATTTTCACGGTTCCGCTGATTTCGTCTCCTTTCAACTTTCCGTCGTGTGACATCACGATTTGAACGAATCCCAATTCAGGACGAACGGTGAAGGTCACTCGGCCATCCTTCACTGCAAGATCCTCCGATTGCAACTTTTTTCCATCAGGCGCAGTGACGATCGCGGACAGCTTTCCATCCTTTTCCTCGACAACCATTCTCGCCTTTTCACCCTCCGGCCCAACGTCCAGGGCCCATTCCCATGTGCCCACAATCGATGGCTCATCTGCTACTTTCGACACGAGAGCAATTTCTTGAGTGCGGTTGACTGGAGCAGGATTTTTTCCTGAGCGGTGCGGAGCCTCCTGCTGCACTCCGGGCTCACCTGCCAATCGAACCAAAGTGGCCAGGACCAACAAAAACACGGCGTTGAAATTCTGCATCATCATGACGCTCCAGATCAGAAGTTGACGAAGTCTCTCCGTTCGCAAGGTCACGATCACCGACACAAAACCGCCGTCGAAAACAGAACATTTCCCGAAAACACTGTTTTTCGTGAATATGTCCCAAAAGATTGGCGGTGAAACGAATCAGTCCGTGACTATGCTTAAAACAACGGGGCCGTATTTCACTTCCGCAGTCACGGACGTTTTGGGTCCAAAGAGATCCTTCAGTCATCAGGTCGATTTATGGAGATCGCAGAAACAATCCAACTGGCCAAAACAGGAGACGGTCAAAGCCTTGGGGCGTTACTTGCTACGCACGAGCGATACCTGAAGCTGCTGGCCGACGTGCAGCTTGGTCAGACGTTGCGGCGCAAAGTCGATGCATCGGACATTGTTCAGGAAACATTCCTGGAGGCCCATCGGGGGATACAACGTTTCGAAGGCAGCACTGGCGAACAACTGGTCGCATGGTTGAAGACGATTCTTGCGGCTCGACTTGCGAATACAATGCGTCACTATGTGGGCACAAAGGCACGCGACGTTCGGCTGGAGGAACAGATTGGCCAGTCGATCGAACAATCATCGGTCTCGCTGCAAACCATGCTCGCCGATCCGCACAGTTCACCGAGTCAGCATCTCGCTGGTAAGGAACAAACGCAGTTCATCGCAGAGGCTCTTCTGCGTTTGGGAGATGATTATCGCGAAGTGATCGTTATGCGGCATCTGGAAGGTCTTTCGTTTCCTGAGATAGCAGCGTCGATGAATCGCAGTGTCGACAGTGTCGAAAAGCTCTGGCTTCGCGGGATGGCAAAGCTGAGGCAGGAAGTCAGAAAAGGAGAACATGATGCCAAGTGATCCATTTGCTTCAACCGGCTACATGGAATCCTCTGATGCGGACGCTTCTGGCGCGGATATCGATCCTCGACTTGTCGAGCTTGCGAACTCTTATGCCGCCGCGTTGCGATCCGGCGAGCGCCCCAATCGCGAGGAATACCTCTCGAGATTTCCTGATCTGCGTGACGAAGCGACCGACTATCTGGAAGGAATAGAGATCGCATGCTCGCTCGAACCACTTAAAAGCAAATCAGACGTTCGCTCGGCAGGTCATGGTGAAATTCGCACCGGTGAACCAATCGGCGATTTTCGAATTGTTCAGGAAATCGGTCGCGGCGGCATGGGGACGGTTTATGAGGCCGTTCAAATTTCGCTCGGAAGACACGTCGCGTTGAAAGTGCTGCCGTTTGCTGCCGCGCTGGACGAACGGCACCGCAAACGATTTCTTCTGGAAGCTCAGGCGGCAGCTCAGCTTCATCACAACCATATCGTTCCGGTCTACGCGGTGGGATGCGAACGCGGAACGCATTACTACGCCATGCAACTCATCAACGGCAAACCGGTTTCTGCGAAACTCTTTGATGAGCCCTGGATTGCAACTTCGTTACAGTCAACGCCAACGCTGGCGTCGCGCGGTGACATAACCATGCGAAGTTCGATGTCATCGCCACAGTCCGGCCACCGCGATGCCCTGAATCGCTTTCAGCGAATCGCGTCGCTGGTCGCAGATGCCGCCGAGGGACTCGACTACGCCCATTCCTGCGGAATTGTTCACCGAGACGTCAAGCCGGGGAACCTGCTGCTTGATGTGCATGGAAAAATCTGGATCACGGACTTCGGTCTGGCACATGTGACAACCGGGGAACATGTCACTCAAACGGGCGACATGCTGGGAACGATGCGTTACATGAGTCCCGAGCAGGCATCCGGTGCGAAAGGCGTGGTCGATCACCGCAGCGACGTCTATGCACTGGGAGCCACCTTGTATGAATTGCTGACTCATCAACCCGTTCACGATGGCACAGACCGACAGACTCTGCTGCGTCAGGTTCTGAATAATGACCCTCGACCGCTTCGTCAATTGGATCGTTCGATTCCCGAAGAGCTTGAAATCATCACGCTCAAGGCATTGCGACATTCTCCCGCCGAACGCTACGAAACTGCTCAGCACTTTGCTGATGATCTGCGACGCTACCTCAGTCAAATGCCCATCACAGCTCGCCGCCCAACCATTCTTGATCAAACTCGCAAATGGATGCGACGTCATCCGACGGCCGTGGTGTCGCTGCTGTTCGCGATGGCTGTAGCGATGATTTCCCTCGCGACAACCACCGCCATCGTGGCCCATCAGAAGTCATTAACTCAGCAATCGCTGGATCGCGAAGAACGACGAGCCACTCAGGCGGAAAGACGTCTTGCGACAGCACAGGCCGCGGCTGATGAAATGATCAGTCTGGCAGAAAATGAGTTCTCCAGAACGCCGATGGAAGAGACACTCCGGCTAAGGCTGTTATCGTCGGCCCTCGTCTATTATCAGGCATTGATTGATGATTCGGACATTGATTCCAAAGTGCGAACTCAGCTTCAGGTAACTCGCAGCAAAGTCGAACAGATTCGCGACGGGCTTTCGCTGCTGCGTGATGATCGCGAATTGATGTTACTGAACGATCCTGCTGTGCTTGCCGACCTGCGTTTAAATGAGATTCAGCAGGATCAGCTAGCCAATCTGGGGCCGCTGCTTTCGACTTCATCGATTGAATTCGATCGAGTCGAACGGGCTCAGGCTCGAAAGACCGAGATTGATAAGATACTGACCTCAATGCAACGCACGCGACTCCGTCAAATCGGCCTGCAACTTCAGGGACCGTCAGCGATGTTGGAGTCGCTCATTTCCGGCGATCTTGAGCTGACAGAATCGCAGATCTCATCAATCCAGAGAGAACTGTTCCAATTTCTGAGCTCTAATATCGGTTCGATTTCACAGAGCGTTGCGGTCTCAAATGCTGGCACCACAGACTCAGAATCCCCCTTCCGAAGACCCGGATCTTTCAGGCCAGATGAAATGCTGGATGCGAACATGAAACAGGAATTGCTTGACGTGATGTTGCAACACCTGACACCGGATCAACTGCGTGCCTGGGCTAAAATTGCGGGGCCGAAGTTTGTGCCGAAACGATGAAGTATCAACGCCACCAGACGCCCCACCATAACCGCGCACCAGCCTACGGCCCACCGGCACCAACCCCGTAAATGACCTACAAGAAAACAGGGGCCCTAAGCTTCAATCTCCCGCAGCGCTGTCAGCAGTGCGTCGTATTCGTCGCGACAGCATTTGCATTGCTCAAGATAAACCCGGACGACTTCCAGTGCTTCCGGCACGTCGCGGCCTTCGAGTTCGGCTTGAGCGAACTGGTCCATAAGTTCGAAGCAGCCGTTGCAGCCAATGGTATCTTCGCTGCGAGCTGTTGCTGTGAGTTGAATAAGTTCAGCAATTTGTTTTGCATCGAGTTTCATATGAGTTTTCCTTAGGCCAGTGCCATAGTGACATCGTCGGCCGAGAAGCCAGCTTCGGCAAAACCTGTTTTCAATTTCACTCGTGCATCGTGTAGTAATTTGCAGACCGCGTTGCGGTTGGTTCCAGTTTGCTCTGCGATCCCATCGGTTGAATAGCCCGAAAGAAACGATCGAACGACCAATCTTTGCTTGTCAGTCAAAGCACTCTCGATCAACCGCTGGAACGCCAGCGCGACTACTCGGCCGTTTTTCGAGGGTAAACGCTTTTCTGATATCCCCGCCTTCGCCGGCAAAAAATCTTCAGTATCAAATGGTGACGGTGAAACTGCATCCGCGAATGTTTCCGCCCCGACGATATCACGCATTACGCCACCGACAATTACGATGCCTCCTGCAAAGGGCGGCACTGCAACCATCCGCTTTTCGCGTTCCGGCAGCTCAACTCAGGTTGACGCCGATACCACGATTCTGGAAGCCGCCGAATCTGCCTCGATCGAAATCCCGTATGAATGCCGCTCCGGCATCTGCGGTCAATGCAAAACGAGACTCCTCGAAGGCACCGTGCAGATGGACTGTGAAGACGCCCTTAGCGAGACAGAGAAAGCCAATGGCGTTATTCTTGCCTGCCAAGCTCGTCCATAGTCACACGTCGAAGTTGACGTGTAGTCTGTTGTAATCTGCGAATTAATGAGATTGATCTGTAAACTTCCCGTCTACAGGCGACGCTACACTTGGGAGACCAACAGCAGGTGCAATCTCGCATTTGTCACGTTAGTGAGGCGGAAGCAGCTTCAGGAGTTTTCGATGTCGTCCTCCAGTTATCCGATTCTGTTTCAGCTGAATACCCGTGTTTATCTTCAGGAGATTGCTGGTCATCTTGGACGGCCTGCGACTCTGAAGGACATCCCCGATGAGCTTCTTGATTTTCTGGAAAAAAATGGCTTCAACTGGTTTTGGTCACTTGGGGTCTGGACTACAGGGGCAGCAGCACGAGAGATCTCAAGAACCAATCCGGTCTGGCGCGAGGAGTGCAAGAAGGATCTTCCAGATCTGCAAGAGTCGGATATTTGCGGGTCCCCATTTGCCGTTTGCGTTTATGAGGTGCATCCGGATTTTGGTGGCCGGGCCGCATTGGCACATCTTCGGAAACGGCTTGCTCAACGCGGCATTCGACTCATGACTGATTTCGTTCCGAATCATACGGCTCCGGATCATCCCTGGGTCCTGGAACATCCTGAGTACTACGTCAACGGCAGTGAATCCGATCTCGAAGCTCAGCCGCGAAACTATGTTCAGGTCGTGACGAAGCACGGACCGCGAGTACTGGCGCACGGCAGGGATCCTTATTTCGGCGGATGGGTCGACACTCTGCAACTCAACTACCGCTGCAAAGAACTTCATGACATCCAGCGGCAAGTCCTGCATCACATTGCGGAACAATGTGATGGCGTGCGTTGCGATATGGCGATGCTCCTGCTGCCAGACATTATCGCCAAAACATGGGGAAACAAATCTGTTCCTGCAGATGGAATAGAACCAACCGAAGTCTGCTTCTGGCCGGAAGCTATTCAGTCCGTGCGACGTCAGCATGCGGACTTTGTCTTCATGGCTGAGGTTTACTGGGATCTTGAATGGGAGTTGCAGCAGCAAGGCTTTGAGTTCACTTATGACAAGCGGCTCTATGACCGCATGTTGTCATTCGACGGTGGAGCGGTGCGAGACCATCTCATGGCTGATCTTCTGTTTCAGCAACGCTGTTGTCGCTTTCTTGAGAATCACGACGAGCCACGTGCCGCGTCGATGTTCTCAAGGCCTCAATACCTTGCGGCAGCGACAATAACCTATCTTTCGCCCGGCCTTCGTCTATTTCATGAAGGACAGTTTGAAGGGCGTAAGCATCGAGTTTCTATGCACCTTTCCAGGCGTGCTGCAGAGTCTCCGGACCCAGCGATTCAGGAACTTTACAAGAGCCTGCTGACTTGCCTCCGATCGAAAGCGTTTCGTGAAGGATCATGGTCGTTGCTGGAATGTATTCCTGAATGGGAAGCCAATCCGACGTTCCGCCAGTTTGTTTCATTCTCATGGGAACACTCAGGTGAACGCTGGTTGATCGCCGTGAACTACGGGCCGGGATCCGCTCAGACGTTTGTGAGATTACCATGGGCGGATTTGAAGGGACGGAACTGGACCCTAAACGATCAACTGACGCAAGAGAGCCTTGTGCGCGCCGGAAATGATCTCGCCGAGCGTGGTCTCTATCTCAACGTTCCTGCCTGGCACGTGCATATCTTCCTGATGCAGGATAATCCGGAGCAAACTACTTGACGGTTCTCTGTTTCGAACGCATGCGTTGCTCTCGAAAGAATCGTCCATTCAACGAGAAGAATTCCCGTGGCGTTGAGAGAAGCGGGCTATGCTGAGTCTTGCCGATGGCGTTCAGTACTCGAAACGGCTTCCTCGACCAACAAACCTCGCAGTGCGAGGCGAAAAATAAGGGAAGTGTGTAGATAGGCATGACTGGCAAGTCATGGCAACGGAATCGCTGGGGCATGTTGAATCCTGATTAGCACCATGTTTTGCTGCAACTGTTTCCGAATTCCAACGCTGGTTCACGACTGAACGTTGCTGAAGATTATCTCAAAAATGCCTTTGTCAGGCGTACAAGTTTCAACGCGCGCTTGCCATCATTTTGCATGCTCCGCTGGAATTCCATGCGAAGCGATACGAAAATGTGCACCAGATGCTGACTCAACTGTTGCCTTTCGCGGGAATCGCGACCATCGTTGTGATGCAACTGTCCTTATTCGGCGCTTTGATCGCACTGAGTGCGTTGCACCGAGATTGTGATCGCTACACAACACCAGACGATCCGCCCGTACATAGTTCAAAAGTCGCGAGATGGCTGGGATTGTCAGCGATGCTGGGTGTCCCTCTGATTTTCCTGATTCTCTGGATCATACTCCTTCTGGCCATGCGCTAAGACGCCTCAATGACAATCGAACAAACAAGGTTACATCAGGATCGCAATCGAACTCATCAGTGGAAACGCTGGGGGCCATATCTCAGCGAGCGTCAGTGGGGCACTGTCCGCGAGGATTATTCGCCGAATGGCGATAGCTGGGACTCCTTCCCTCATGAGCACGCGCGCAGTCGTGCTTTCCGATGGGGTGAAGATGGCCTGCTGGGTTTCTGCGACCGTCAGTGCCGCCTCTGCTTTGGCCTCGCGCTTTGGAACGGCCAGGATTCGATTCTTAAGGAACGTCTTTTCGGGCTGACCGGGCCGGAAGGAAATCACGGAGAAGACGTCAAAGAATGTTATTACTATCTGGATTCCACGCCGACTCATTCGTATGCCAAAGCTCTCTACAAGTATCCGCAGGCAGCATTTCCGTACGAACGTTTGGTCCGCGAAAACCGAGACCGTGGCGTTCATGCGCCAGAGTTCGAACTGGAAGACACTGGGATCTTTGATGAAGGTCGATACTTCGATGTCTTCGTAGAGTACGCCAAGGCCGCGCCGGAAGACATTTGCATCCGGGTGACTGTCGCGAACCGTGGCCCTGACACTGGAACGCTGCATCTGTTACCAAATCTTTGGTTTCGAAATACCTGGAGCTGGGGATCCGAAGTCGCGCCCCGGCCGCAGCTGAAGCTGAGTGGAAACAATCAGATCTTCGCGAGCCATTCCACACTGGGAGATTTTGTCTTCGCCTGGGAAGGCGACGCGACGCCGCTCTTTACCGAAAACGAGTCCAACGCCCAGTTGCTTTGGGATACGACAAACGTGACGCCGTTTGTGAAGGATGCATTTCACGAAGCCGTCGTGTATGGTCGTACTGAGGCTGTGAATCCCGAGAATGTCGGCACCAAGTGTGCGCCGCACTTTGTTTTGTCTCTTGCGGCCGGAGAGCAGCGAGTCGTCCAGCTTCGTCTCGTACTTGCCAAAGCGGCTCCGGAGAAACTCTTCGGTCCAACCCTTGACGAGGTCTTTCGTTTGCGGCTGATCGATGCGGAAGAATTTCATTCGTCGTTGAATAAAGTGCCTCTGTCACCTGACGCTGCCGCTGTCTCGCGGCAAGCAAGGGCGGGATTACTATGGAGTAAGCAATACTACCATTATGTGATCAGCGAATGGCTGAAAGGGGATCCCGGACAACCGTCTCCGCCGGCAGAACGGCAGCTCGGAAGAAACTCGACCTGGACTCATTTTAACGCAAATGATCTCCTGTCGATGCCGGACAAGTGGGAGTATCCGTGGTTTGCGGCCTGGGATCTGGCGTTTCACATGATTCCAATGGCCGAGCTGGATCCGGATTTCGCCAAGCAGCAGTTGAGTCTTCTGTTGCGCGAATGGTATATGCATCCGAATGGGCAACTGCCAGCTTACGAATTTGGATTCCATGATGTAAATCCGCCGGTTCATGCCTGGGCTGCCTGGCGTGTTTATAAAATGACGGCCGCGCGCGGCGAAAGAGACCGGGCATTTCTGGAGAGTGTTTTTCAGAAGCTGCTTCTCAACTTCACCTGGTGGGTCAATCGTAAAGATTCCGATGGCAACAACCTGTTTCAAGGGGGCTTTCTTGGGCTCGACAATATCGGTGTCTTCGATCGTTCTCAGGGACTGCCAACGGGCGGACATTTGCTTCAGTCTGACGGCACTGCGTGGATGGCGTTCTATAGCCTGACCATGTTGTCGATGGCGCTGGAACTTGCCAAAGAGAATTCGGTCTACGAAGACCTGGCCTCGAAGTTTTTCGAACATTACGTGAGTATCGCGGAAGCGATCAACAGCTTTGGAGGCAACGGTCTTTGGGAAGAAGCCGACGGCTTCTACTATGACAAGCTCAGCCTTGATGGTCGCAACATCCCCCTGACAACGCGCTCACTGGTTGGTCTGTTGCCGCTGATTGCTGTCGAGGTACTGGAAGAAGAACAGATCCAGAAGCTGCCGGGCTTCAGAAAGCGGATGCAGTGGTTCATGGAGCATCGCGAGGAGCTTTCTCAAAACATGACCCTTTGCCGGCTTTGCGGACACCATGAACATCGCTTGCTGGCAATCCCGTCGCGCGAACGGCTGGAGCGTATTCTGCGTCGCATGCTGGATGAATCAGAGTTTCTGTCGCCGCATGGTCTGAGGTCTCTTTCCCGCGCTCATGGCGAACATCCCTTTGTGTTTCGTGAAGGCAATGTCGAGTATCGCGTCGACTATGTGCCTGGAGAAAGCAACTCGTATCTATTCGGCGGAAACTCCAACTGGCGTGGGCCCGTCTGGTTTCCGATCAACTATCTCATCATCGAAGCACTCGAACGATATGCTCACTTTTATGGTCCGGAACTGACCGTTGAGTATCCCACGGGATCCGGAGTGATGATGACTCTGGACATGGTGGCCGCTGAGTTGTCTCGCCGCCACGGCTGCCTTTTCCTCGCGGATGCCGATGGAAATCGCCCCTGCCACGGAGGTGCGTCCCGTTATGCAAACGATCCACACTGGAAAGAGCTGATTCTGTTTCACGAATACTTCCACGGTGAAACAGGCCGCGGGTGTGGAGCCAGTCATCAGACAGGCTGGACGACTCTCGTTGTTCGATGCCTGCAAATGACCCGAACGAACAGCGATGCAGTCATGGAAGTCGATGAGTAATCACGCTCGTTGATTGAGATGCTACCGTGAACCCACGAACTTTGTATCAATGATCTTTGTTGGGATTATCGTGTAGATCATGCGAGATGTTAACGAACTACCGCGCGAACCCCGCTCGCGATTTCCCAAGCAAGATCACGTGAATGTCGCCGCTCTCGCGGAAGCAAAGTTTCAATCTGCTATCCGTCAGCGCTTGATCGATTCCTTCTGAAATTCCGGACCCAAAGATTGATTGCGTCACACGAGTGAAACCCATGCAGACATTTCTGCTGCGTCTGGATGATCGCATGGAATTCGCGGCACCAAAACCAGGTCAAATGCTGCAGATTGATGTCGTTGGCGAAGGTATCGCAAGCGTTGAGATAGCTCTATGCCTGCAAATACATTTTCAATTACAGTTCCCCAAGGTAAACGTCAAGATTCGCATTCTGACTGGGGCTGATGAGATCGCATCTAAACTGGCAAAGAATGGCGTTGAAAAGATCTGGAGGATTCTTCACTCACGTGGAATAGAAATACTAACGCAAATGCGAGTCTAAGAAGTCAATGATCAAGGCATGATGAGCAATAGAACCGATTCTTTGTCGGCCGAATGTATCATCTGGTCTACTGCCGCAGTGGCTACTCCGGTGTTGTCACGACGGGGACTGCCGGTTGATGAACACGGTTTTCTTCTGACAAGATCGACGTTGCAATGCACGGCCGATCCAATGGTTTCTGCGGTTGGTGATTCCGGGAGCATTTCGGGAATTCCATTCGCCAAAGCGGGGGTCCATGCGGTGAGGCAGTCACCAGTACTCTGGCACAATCTCAGATCCATTCTGGTTGGCGGACCGATGACAAGCATCACGCCCCAACACGACTTTTTGAAGATCCTGAATACCGGTGATAGTCGAGAGTTGATGCTTTATAAGTCGCTGGCGATTCATGCTCGCTGGTGCTGGACACTCAAAACCTGAATTGACCGACGGCATTTTTTGACATTATGGTGGCACAGATATGGAAAGAAATGCCTGACCCCGCGTTCCGGGACGCAGCTTTTCGATACATCCACTGATCGAGAACCGGACATCAGAATTAAATGTGATCCAGACAGCCGATAAATCACATGAACAATTTCCACAAATCGTCGGTTCTCTGGGCAGTTGTTCGGTTCACAAAACAAAAGAACACGGGATCACGAGCTCAACGAGGGATGCTCAGAGATGTCCAAAAGTGGCTTGAATCAGGACTCTGGAACTGTCCGCCTGCAGGTATTCTCTGTCTTCCTGCGCCGTCTCAAGAATTCAAGTCGCCTCCATCACAAGCTTCCAACCGGAACAGGCGCCATTCGATTCGGATTTGCCCTGACGCTGATCAGCACAAGTCTGCTGGCTGGATGTTCAAAATCTTCCGGCTGGGTTCGCCGAAGTCTCGGTAGCGAAAGTAGTGCCGACGATAGTGGCATTGCTCGACTGGAAGAAGAGGCAACTCCCGAGTCAGCCCCAAATGCAGATCGCAGCCGCGAAAGGAAATTTCAGCTGACTGGCATGACAAAGCCCGCCGGTGAGCCATCGCTGATAACGCTCGGACCAGGTGATAACTTTGAATCGCATATCCAAAACGCTCAGGGTGTTGTTCTGGTAGACTTCTTCGCAGAGTGGTGTGGGCCATGCAAAAAACAGTCAGTGATTCTCCACGATCTTGAACCAGAAGCTGCGGAGTACGGCGCGAAGATTATTAAAATCGATGTGGATGAGCACAAAGAGATCGCAAAGAAATTCGGTGTTTCATCGATGCCGACACTGATCGTGTTCAAAAACGGAGAAATCGTTGATCGCCAGACGGGACTGACGGACCGCAGGAGTGTCAAACGGTTGCTCAAAATGTAAGCGGTCCCCAGACGAACGCTGCCCATTGATCTTTCGATTTCTCATTCGACTGCACGGCGCAGAAGTCTCACAGCCTTATGTCTGCCCCTGCACCAGTCTCCGAACGAAGAGTCGCCATCGCTTTATTGTCCGAGAACACGAAAAGATAATCGCGCTTCGCACCTCGCAAATATGACCTGGACGAATGGCATTCCTGTGCTCGAGGGAACTCGTACTCGATAACAGATTCGCCTCGAACGACATTCCGCAAATAATTAACCACAGCGCCGCAATCGGTACGCCGCCAATCAGACGAACGTTCCTCGCCATCCGGTCCGATGTGTTTTTCTCTCTGAACGGATTTCAGAATTGGTCTCTGCTGGAAGACTATGACTTCGTAAAAAGACTGCGACAACTCGGACCAATCATGATCTCCAAAACACTCAACACAGCCGCCTCACTCCGTCGAGACAAACCTTGCAGGGGCGCCGTGCGAATGATCAGACGACTTCAATCAGGATGGCGCGGGCAAAGTGCAATCGTCAATGGTTGCCTTCAGATCATACGTTACGGAAACGCTGCAATCAGAACACCACCGACGATGATCAGAAGTCCGAACAGAATGGCGACTCGGATGAACAGATTCCGATGCCCGAGCATCGCGACGAGTGCGGCTTTGAAGATCAGGTTTGCCATCACTGCAGAGATAATCACCTTCCAGCCCGTGTCTGCTGTCAGCCGACCTGCTGACACCATACGGGATGTTGACAGAGTGATTGCATCCATATCCGTCAGCCCGGATAGCGCGGCGACTACAAACAGGCCGGTTCTTTCGAAGTGGACTTTCGTCGCGGCGACAGCAAACAGGATGATCGCGTAGAGCGTTCCAAAAACGAGGGCTGATCTCAGTTCCGTGGGATTCGTCTGTTGCGAAATGGCTTCGGCTTCCTTCCTCGCGCCAAACCATTCAAAGACGCAAAGAAACAAGCCTGCTGAGATCAATATCGCAAGTGGCACAACGGCCTTTAACATGGCAACATGGCCAACCACGGCCATTTCAATGGCGACACGAACTAAGCTGACGGTTGTGGAAATCATGATCACTGTGGAAGCAGCTCGCACAGAGGATGGAGCCAGCCGGGAACGCCGGGCAAAACTCACGGCCGTGGCGGTGCTGGAAATCGTGCCGCCGAGTATGCCGCCGAGAACAGTGCCAGCATGCTGACCAAAGAACTTCCAGACGATGTAACCACCAAGGCTCATGGCAACTACGAGCACCACCATCCACCAGATCTCACGCGGATTCAGGACGTCGTACCAGCCGTAAGTCTGATTGGGAAGCACCGGCAGGATGATGAACGAGATCAGCACGAACTGCATAATGGCTTTGATGTCAGCATCGCCAAGTCTTGAGACGATTCCGTGCAGCTGCAACTTCAGCTCCAGAAGGATTGCAACGGTTCCGCCGACAGCCACCGCAACGGACCAGTCTCCATTCACAAGGTAGGCGCCGACAGCGTACATTAGCGGCATGGCAATCGCTGTCGTGAGCCCCGTGTGGTCGTCACCCCGATCCGGATTCGTTATTTTTCCGACAACAGCAGTCGCCACGACACCCACAAGTCCAACGCCGACAACCCAGCCACCATACGTGGCGGCCAACAATGCACAGACGGTGCCGAAGACCGTCACCAGAGGAAACGTGCGAATTCCCCCCAGTGGCGACTGGACGTGCTGACGCTGCAAGCCAACCAGCAGTCCCAGCAAAAGCGAAATGCCAAGGTCCTCGAAGATCAGTAATGTCGCCATCAGTATTTCTCGCTCATCGGCAAACAGACATTATTCAATCCCTGATCCTTCAATCATTGTCATCGCCACCTCCACCTTCGTAGCCCTCAGATTCTCCCAGAGGAATTGTGACTCCCAGCCCGGGAAACGTTGTCGTCCCGGTGGCTCTGTCGTAGTTCTGGAACAGTCGTACTGTCAGGAAACAGATCAGTAACAGGAAGACAATTCCCACGATCGGGCGGCTGGATGGAATAGCGTCGTCAGCGGATGCCTCCTTACACCCCGTTAGCATGCTCAAAGTAATGTTCTCTTTGTGCCGCAGCGAATACCACACGACACCCACTATGTGGACGGCAACAACAGCCATTAGCGAATACGATGCAATCTCGTGCAGTTCTTCAGCCGCTTCATTTCCATTGGAAATCATCAATCCGGTGACCGCAGTTGCCAACACTAATCCCAGCATCGCAAAAATGGCATAGCTTGAGCCCGCATTGTGACCGATGGACCGAGGTTCCGAACCGTTCAACGCACCGAGTGCATACCTCATCAGCGATACGGGACTAAACAGAAACGATGTGAACCGAGCATGTCGCGTCCCGACGAAGCCCCACACGATTCGCAGCACAACCATGACGCCAAGCACGATTCCCAGAATCATGTGTGCCGAGAACAGGGGGCTGTCTTCCCAAATCAGGACTCGTGGCATTGCTGTCTCCCTCGATTGCAGGTTATGAAGCTGAGGCGTCCCCACTGTCGGATGCCTCAAATGAACTGCGACCACTCTGAAGAGAAGCAAATGTCAATCCGCGGCACTCACATGCCACAGTCTGAGACAAGCGACGCAATTCTGCAGACAATACGGCGAACGAGCAGCTCAGTGACGGACACTTCCCTTGCCTGATGACTCACATCTGGCCGATAAGGCACACTGTGTGCGAACGTTGGCTGATAGGTCTCTGTCCTGAGCCAGCCTTATCTGATCGCTCGCGGCTTCTCCGCACGCAAGAAGCATCAGAAACATCGGCTCGCGGGCGACTCCATGATCGCGACCGTATTCATCGCTATCGTAAATCGGTATAACCTCGTGAGTTAACCTGTTACTCAGACCTTCAGTCATCAATTTTCTCCGGATCGAAGTCATTGGCTTCACTTCCCTTTATTCATCTGAACCTGCGTCGCAATCCATTCGGGGAATTTGATGCTGAAGAACGCACTCAGCTTGCAAATGTGGAATTGGGATTAGCTCTCGAACACCTGCGGTCCCGGCCTCAAAGTCATACTCCAGCTCTGCAGATCATTGGGCAAAAAGGTTATGGCAAGACAACTCACTTGCTGTCATTAGCCACGCATTTTCCTGACGCGTCCTACGTCCACATCCCCGAAGGCGAGTCCATAGCAATCCCCGCTGTCGGAGAACCGCTTCTGATCGATGAAGCACAGCGACTCACCCTGTGGCAGCGACTATGGCTTTTCAGATCACGACGAACACTGGTTCTCGGAACACATCGTGATTTCACACAACACCTGAAGTGGGCAGGGCGATCTGTCTTGACGCTGGACGCCGCTCGACATACCACTCCGGAACGCATCGAAAAGATCCTCAACGATCGCATCAAAAGTGTCCGACGCAACTCGGATTCTATACCGGTCGTGACAAGTGCGACCGCCGAAAAGCTGTTTGCGATGTACGGCAATGATCTGCGTAGTATGCAACACCATCTCTACGATGTGTTCCAGAATCTCGGGAGCGTTCAGGATGTCTAAGTGTCAGATCAGTATCACGTTCGACCGCAGTGACAGGATTTACTACGGCGGTGAAACCGTGCGTGGTACTGTGCGTTTGCTTGTTGATGAGCAAACCAAAAGCAACGGCGTTAAACTGACTCATCGCTGGAAGACGCATGGACGAGGAAACTCGGATTCCGGATTGCCTGATGAAATTACCCTGGTGGAACCACGAATCCTGCAGGCCGGCGAACAGCTTGAGTTTCCCTTTGCCATAACTTCGCCATCTCACCCTGTGACCTATCGAGGCCATCTGGTTTACATTGATCACTACGTTCGCGTGGATGTCGATGTTCCGTGGGCGAAGAATCCATACACCGAAGAAGAATATGAACTGCGTCCCGGAATTCGCCCGGAGTTGTTCACGGGCGAACGCAATAAGGTTGTGTCACTTACAGCCAAGACCGCAGAGACCAACGTCGGCCCCATCGGGAAGATCATCCTGTGGAGCATTTTGGCGCTTCTCCTGGTCGCTGTCGCGATGACAGCGTTGTTTCTGTTGCCGATCATTCTGATCGTGGTGGGGTTTATCTGGGTCAAGAAGAAAGCCTTGAAGTCCCGACTTGGTGAAGTCGAAGTTTCAGTCCCCCATGTCGTGGTCGCACCAACAGAAGACTGGACTATCGGGATCCGCTTTACTCCTCGAAAGTCTTTTGTCGTCAACAGCATTTATGCAGAACTGATTGCCGAGGAATCTGCCACATCCGGCAGCGGGACCAATAAGACGACTCACAAGCATAAAGTCCTGACCGAAAAGCACATTCTTCGCGAAGGTGGCCTGTTGGATCTGGAAGCACTCGTTGATGAAAAGATCACCATCACATTCCCGGCGGCAAATGCGTACAGCTTTGAGTTATCAGACAACTCCCTGAAATGGACTATCAACTTCTGCATCGACATTCCGGGCTTCCCGGACTGGACACACACAGAAGCTCTGCAGGTTGTCCCGCTTGAGTTTCTTGGCGAGCAAGCCCGGTTGCCGAACGCATCGGCCGACTCGTCCTCAACGGTCTTTTCGGCATCTGCGACTTTGCCTTTTGAGCAGGTTCCGGCATTCTCGCCATCGGTTGCTGTGGCTCCCAAAACGATAGCAGGGCAGGGCATGAGTCCTCCGGCACTTCCACCTGCAGAACACTTGTCAGTGCCTTCAGAGAACACACCGCCGGAGTCCATCGAAGAACTACTTTCCCTGCTCGAGTCAGCCGGACGAAACAGCTCACAACGTAACCTCATTCTCGAAGCGGCGGCTGATGAAGTCTATGACATCGCGGTCGTTGTTGATCGCATCAGTACATCTTTCGGGATGACGGATGCTGCTCCGGACTTTTCCAATGGGAAGACAGTCATCGGGCAGATTGCAGGAACGCAACGGTCGATCGAAGTGGTCGCTCCGGAATCGATGAATTCTGAACTTGAATCATTTCGTCGCGGAGACACATGGCAGTCCAGCGTTACGATTACGGGCTGGGATTCGCTCTACAATCGACTTCGAGGAGCAGTCTCTGAATAACGTTGGGATTACCGCTGACTCTTCCGCCCTTTGACCCTCAATGACTCCGGGCCCTCCACGCGTACGGTGGAAAGACGACGAATCAAACCCTGAATATCTTTTGGCCAGGGTAACTGATAATCATGAACTTCCTGAGTCACCGGATGAACAAAACCCAGTTGAGTCGCGTGCAACGCTAATCGCGGAGCCTGACTAAGATCCGCAACGGGCGGCTGCCCCAAAGGACCTCGATACTTGACGTCACCGCAAATTGGATGACTCTTTTCGGCCAGATGGATTCTGATCTGATTCGTTCGCCCTGTTTCCAGACGACATTCCAGTTCAGAATACTCACCCAACTGACGCAAAGAACGAATATGCGTCACCATTCTTTGCCCGTCCGCCGGTCGATCTGAACTGCCCCGTAAACCATCGCCACGATCCCGAATCTGATACGACTCAATCGTTTGTGCAGGCAGCTTTCCCGGGATCACACACAGATATTTTCGCACTGCAGAATGCGTGGCAAATTGGTCGATCAGCCCCTGCTGAGCCGTCTCTGTGCGTGCGAAGACCAAAATGCCACTGGTTTCTCGATCGATTCTGTGGACCGCCAACAATTCATGATTATTCTGCGGAGAACTCGCGATTCGCCGACGCGGAATCAGGCGATGCAAACACTCCTCCAGCGACGGCTGAAGATCTTTTCTTTCCTGTCGCCACTTGACGTCGCCGGGATGTCGCAGAGATAACATTCCGGCGGGCTTGTCCACGACCACAAGATGTTCATCGAGATGCAGAATTCGAACGTCATCGTCCCGTGGTGGAGGAGGCAAAGGCTGGTGGCGAAGTTCAATCACATCCCCCGCAACAACTCGCCGCCCCTCATCCACGCACAGAATTCCATTGACTGAAATTCTGCGGCCCTCCATGTGCTTTCGAGCAGCAGACCAGGGCAGATTCTCCACATGCTTTCTTAAAGCGCCTAAAACGGCACCCGCAGTTTCTGAGGTGATTGTGAACTGCTGAGTGGACATTCGATAACAGCCCGAAAGCAACGTATGAGAAAAAGAAACCCCGGCACTTTGGCCATCAGAAATTATTCTTGAACATTCCTGTGCGTTAGGAAACGCGTTTCCGCTTGATACTGCAGAGGAACGTCATTAGCCAGCCTTTTCCTCAAGAACTGTCATGAACGCTTGGCCATGGTCACAAAAAACGCACAATCATTTTCGCGTCTTCGGCAGTTAATGGCTGGGGCACTTCAGGTATTCATATCACCAGAGGCAGCCGGACATTGGCTTAATCCCTGCACATTTGATGCAAAGCACACCATGCGGCATCTGTCGCTCAACCGAGTTCACTCGGCCTTCAGCACAAACTTCTCTGATTGGCTAAGAAACGTCCGCGGATTATCAAGAGTCACTTTGTCGATAAGACTCATGTGGTGCCCACGTCGAGACATTTCAATGCGGGCCTTCGGAACAGCAAGCGGGTCGCTGCAACCCCAGTCACCCGCGGAGTTCATCCAGATCCGTTCCGAACCGTACATCTCGATCACATCTGTGGCTCGCTGAGGCGTCATCTTGGTATCCGGGTACAATGTCATCCCGGCCCAGAATCCTCGGTCCAGCACTTCCGCGACAGTATGCTCTTCGACATGGTCGATCAGAATTCGCCCCGGATCGATCTTGCTGGCGCTCAACGCATCCATGATCAATCGAGTGCCTTTGCGTTTGTCCTCAAGATGAGGCGTGTGAACAAGAACCAACTGATTGTACTTTTCTGCCAGAGCGATCTGCTCTTCGAGAATGATCTTCTCATTCTTTGTGTTCTTATTCAGACCGATCTCACCAATTCCCAGCACGTTGTCGCACTTCAGGAAGTCCAGTATCAAAGCGATGACTTCCCGCGCAAACCCGGGATCATCGGCTTCCTTGGGATTGATGCACAGCCAAGTAAAATGCTGAATACCAAACAGCGCGGCGCGGCGCGGTTCGTATTCGGTCAGTTGTCGGTAGTAGTCGAAAAAACCCTGTGCCGATGAACGATCAAAACCAGCCCAGAACGCGGGTTCCGTGATCGCGATGCATCCGGCCAGCGCCATGCGCTGATAGTCATCGGTTGTGCGGGACACCATGTGAACATGTGGATCGATATACTTCACGATGCACCTCCGGAGTTTCCTCGAACTGCTCCCGACGCACCCTTCATCCCGTGTGCTGACTGAGGAATCTCGGTTGTTGAGTCACTCAGCAGATCAAGAATCCGTTTGGCTCGTTGAGGCTGACCATCGACGAGAATTCGCACGGCTTCGTTCAGAGCGGCTTCACGAAAGTCCACGTTTGATGCGGTTGGACTAGCGCGGTCCAGACGATCGAGAAATGCGGCGACGTCCAGCAGTTTCGCACGATGTTCCAGAAAGTACATATTGATCACCTGTTCGCGAGTCTGCGGACAGGAAAAACCCGTTTCAGCCACGGTCTGATCCTGACTAAAGTTGTGCAAGACGAAAATCTCAAGAGCTTTCCCGCAGCATTGTAACGAAAAAAGCTCGATCGCGAAAAACGATCGAGCTTCTTCGTAGTTTCAGACCAAAATTATCGGACTATTTTTGAGCGTCAGCAGCAGATGGCGATGGAGCAGCAGGTGCTGCTTCGGCTGGTGCAGGAGCTGCTGCAGCCGGTGCAGGAGTCGTGCTGGCCGCTGCACAAGCAGCGCCCGATTCTCCGCAGGCAGGCGTACCACAAGCCGGTGTTCCGCATGCTGGTGCGGCACATGCTGGCTCGCAGCACTTTGGTTCGCAAGAATCACATTTTGGCTTCAGGCAGTTCAGCTTTGGAAGCTTCAACTTCGGCATCTTCAGCTTTGGCAATGAAAGCTTAGGGAGCTTGCACTTCGGAGTATCGCAGCAAGTATCGCACTTGTTTCCGGCCTGGCCGACTTCTGCAGCAGTCAGGACAAACGCAACGGCCATTACACACAGCATCAACTTCTTAAACATCTCGGACTCCAAATCAACCGATTCTTATGCGTCGCTTCGACATCCGCGACCCTTTGCTTGAATCTACACCATCTCAAAATCCGCGCGGAAGAATTTTGGCGGCACACCGCAATTCCCGCGCATATGAATCCAGCCTGTACCCGGCAACAGGGTTGCCCCGATTTGGTAAAGGCTACCAGTCACGCAAAGAAAAGAAAGATTGCGTCCTCTGGCACTCATCGGGGCAAAAACATGCCCATAGCTGCGGAAAGCCTTGTTTTGGGAACATTCAACCGCATAATCAGGAGCCGGTTGCAACTGGACTCTCTGTGTACACTGAATTTAATGTGGTGGAGAATCCCGGACGGGGACTAAATCTTATGCTGGCACAACTGATCCCAAAACAGGGTGGAGCACCAATCACACTGACTCGCGCCATTACGGTCGTGGGTCGCAGTTCAAAGCTGTGCGACCTGGTCATTGAACATACAAACGTGTCCAAGCAGCATTGTATTCTCGTCAAGACGGATGGACTGCTGTACCTGCGAGACCTGGGAAGCACCAACGGAACTCGCGTCAACGGTCAACGAGTCGTCCGCGGAGCTTTGCTTCCGGGCGATCAATTGTCGCTGTCAGGAATCAGCTACCGAGTGCATCTCGGTCCAGATAGTCCGTTGCCCGGAAAGATTTCGCCCATCCAGCCAACAGAAATGATTCCCCTGATCGATGATGGCGGGTTGAACGACGAAAATACGCGAATGAGTCAAAAGCCTAATGACGACGCCAGCAAGAGCGACGTGCGATTCCTCCGTGATTCAGACTTGCTGATTCCGGATTGAATGTATCCGCATTCTTATCGCTGCTATTTCCCTCGCCGCCAGCGTGCCATTCTGATCGCATGACGGCAATCTGCGGGAGACGGTGCCAAAAGAGAACACATGAAGACTTAGGCCGAACACGACCGGCCTTCTCTGTTTACCATTGTCTTTACTGCCGTTCCTAGCACCCACTTCACGGTTTCATTCGACTCTACGGCGATCCGTTCAAACTTCTGTTCGTCAACAGAAATCGCATTTCTTTCCGCAATTGACGTTTCCTGTCATCCACAGTGAGAATGTCCACGTTTGAGCCCAAACAAAGGCCAGGGTTATCGAGCGGACGACGAATGACCCGTGGATTTTGGCCCTGTCGGACGACAACTGCTACAATCCGACGCATGTTTCACTTCAGCAACCTTAGAGCAATTTCCGTGGAGTCATTACAAATGAGACACATTCCTCTGGCTGCGTTGCTGCTGGCAGGTCTGAGTCTATTTGCCGGCATGGCCAGCGCTCAGGAGAAGTCCGAACCGAAAGCCGCACAAAAACCAATCGGGCAATTTCTGACAGTAACAAGTCCGCTCAACGACCAAATGGTCAGGGAGCTGACGAATCTTGCCACAGACCTGCAGGCTCAGGCAACTCGCGAAAATCGAGACGCTCTGCTGGTCCTGGAGATTGAACCTGGAACCGCCGGATTCGGACATGTGAGCGACGCTGTTCGCTTTCTGACATCGTCTGACGTCAGTCGAGTCAGGACGATTGCCTGGGTACCTCGTTCCGTCGACGGCACTCGCGCGATCCTTGCGTTGGCCTGCCACGATATCGTGATGCATCCTGATGCCACGTTGGGGGACATCGGGCGAGGTGAAGCGGTTTCGACAGAAGATCAAAGCTTCGTCATGAGTCTCGTTGATCGCCGTCGCAACAGTCGTCTATCCCGCGGCGTTGCTCAGGCCATGATGAATCCGTCCGAAGCGTTGCTGAGAGTTTCCCTGGAGACATCTCCGAACGTCGTTGAACAAAGGTTCCTGACGCCGGCGGAACTGATGGTGCTCCAGAATCAGAATGTGGTGATTTCAAAAACCGAAACCATCAAAGAAGCGGGCTCACCGGGAAATTTTCTCGGACTGGACTCAGAGAAGGCCGGCTTTCTCGTTCTGCGCACGGCAAAGAATCGAGCTGAAGTGGCGGCCGCCTTTGAACTGCCTCTGGAATCCATGCGCGAACCATTGCGCAACAAAGCGGATGTTGTTCCGCGAGTGATCGCCGTTAATGGTGTGATCGATCGCGTCCTCGGGGAGTTTGTGCAGCGGGAAGTCCGCAACGCGGTGGCCAATGGCTGCAATGTGTTGGTCCTGAAGATTGATTCTCCGGGAGGAGATAAGGACGTTGCTGAACATCTGGCTCTGACACTTTCTGAACTCGATTCGACAAAGATCACCACCGTCGCATGGATCCCTAAAGGGGCATGGAGTGGCGGCGCGTTGATTGCTTTTGGATGCGATAAGATTCTGATGCACCCGGATGCTCAGATTGGAGATATCGGTGTGATCACACTCACTGAACCGGGCGGACAATTCGAACGCGCGCCAGAAAAAATCGTCAGTCCATTCCTGCAGTTTGCGGCGATACTTGCCAAACGAAAAAATCGACCGACCGCATTGCTTCAGGCGATGATCGATAAAGATCTTGAGGTTTTTCAGGTAACCAACAAGGCCGATGGTCGAGTTACCTATATGTCCGAGGTTGAAATTCAGGCGGCCAATGAGGAATGGATTCAAGGGCCGATGGTTCCGGAATCTCGCAAGGGAATTCTGCTGACAGTCCATGGTCAGCGCGCTCATGAACTGCAACTGGCGGATGCGCCATGTCATGATGAAGATGAATTGCGAAGTCGCCTGGGCATTTCAGAGAAAGCCAACTTAACGCCAGTGGCCAGCACATGGGTCGACACGCTGATTGCCGTGCTGAATTCCGGCGTTGGCGGATTTCTGCTGATCACTCTGGGTATCATCTGCGTCTATATCGAACTTCATCTGCCAACAGGATTCTTTGCCATCCTCGCCACAGTGTTCTTCTCGCTGTTTTTCTGGAGCCGCTTTCTTGGCGGTACAGCAGGTACTCTGGAACTGGTTCTGTTCGTGCTGGGCATCGGATTGCTGGCGTTGGAAATCTTTGTGATTCCCGGCTTCGGAGTCTTCGGAGTCTCGGGAATCCTGCTCACGATCGCTTCTCTGATTCTGGCGAGTCATACATTCTCCGGGATGACTGCCACGGAAAGCTTTGAAGAATCCATGAGCAGCCTTGGTTCGCTGGCTGGAGCGATGGTCACAGTGATCGCTGTGGCCGCAGTCCTGAACCGATTCCTGCCAACGATTCCATTTCTGAACCGTCTGATCCTGACTCCTCCTGGTTACGCGCCAGCAGAGGCCGACGGACCGATCCTGAGGACATCTTTGCTTGCTGGTCATTCATCGCAACCGACGCCAGTCGATGTTGGCGCAACGGGCGTGACGGCATCAGCTCTGCGTCCATCCGGAAAGGCAATGTTCGGCGACAAGTACGTGGATGTTGTCAGCGATGGTGCTTACATCGATCATGGAACCCCAGTCGAAGTGATCCGCATTGCTGGTAATCGAATTATCGTCAGAAGCAATCCGGGAACACAGAGCTAGCCGGAGGGGCTTACGGCGGAGCAGAAATCGAATACTCGCGGAATCGCGACCATGCGACTTGATTAAACATCGATTCTGGCACCATCGCGTCCGAACCAGAGACAACCAAACTGATTGTTCAAGTTGTCGATACCGCTCAGTGATTCGACCAGAAGATCAAACACCCAACAAAGATCTCCGACCAAAATCTTTCGGTCATCAAATCTTTCGGTCGTCGCCTTCAACCGGCGTTCAGCATAAACGCTGACTCGCCACATCCAGTTCGCTATGGCGTCAGTGTCCTGCCGAGCGTCGCGTGTCCGGGACGCTCAACAGTCATGTCGGCAGGGATGGCAGGAAAACGTCGACGTTGAGTCTCCTGCAGGTGCTCAAGCAGAATACGTCGTACCTCCGCCACGGTTTCGGAATGACGGAGGACTTCTCGGTGTCCGGCCGGAATGACTTTCTCACTGGTCACATCCTCACGATGCGCGCTGGAGTAGGCCACAACTCCATCCGTCCAGGAATTAACGTCACGTCCCTTGCGAACACCAACGATGTTATGGTGTTTCACCTCATCCGGCACCCGCGAATCTCGAATGACTGTCAGGACTGCGGACTTCTTGGTCAGTGAATCCAGACTGGTCTTTGGTGCCGTGACCCGATCCCACCAACTCTTTTTGTCCTGCTCGAAGATCACACGCGTCAATTCATAGGTCTTTGCTGGCAGCCAGACAAATGATCCCGTCAACCAGCGAGTGAAACGATTGGAGAAGGAACTTCCGCCATAAGGACTGGCGATTGTCACGATGCGATCTATGGAAGGATTCGACTGAAAGAAGAAAACCCTTCGAATCTCAGACTTCACTTCCGAGCTCGTCTGCAACTCTTCGACCGACTTCGCACTGACAGAATTCCAAAGACGATTTCCACTATCGATCGTCAGCATATGGGACAGCAGTCCTCCCATGCTGTGCCCGACCACAACCATTTCATCCAGTCGGGAATTCCGGCGATACGGATCGCAGTCGTTGCGTACCTGCATCAATTCTTCACGGAGGCCAGCTGCTGAAAAGGCGATGGGCTCACCCGTCGGGTACAGATAAAACCAGAACTGATACTTTCTGCGAATCTCAGGGTCAGCCTGCAGATCATTAAACATCTCCATCCACGTCATCGGGCTGGACCAGATCCCATGAACCATCAGCACCGGGATGCGATCCGGATCATAAGGCTGCACCATGTATAACCCGGCGACGTTTTGTGCTCGATCCGGCCGGATAAATCCCCATGTATCCAGCAAGCTGATATCGCGATTGCTCAGGTAGCGAGCCAACGGAGTACTCACGTCGGTCTCCAGAGGCATCAAAGAGTCACCCACCAGCATCGCCTCTGACTCGCGGGGGTCGAAAATCTGCAACTGCACATCGTAGGGCGAATCGTAGGATTGCTCGGTCTCTTCGAATCTTAAAACCAGAGTCGCGGCAAAGCTCATGCCTTTGGTGTAATACTTTTCGACCGGATCCGGACTCTGTGATGCACGTCGAATCGCAATGATCGGTACTCCCAAACCTTGTGTGGCGTGACGCGCCTTCAAGTTCTTGAGTTCATAATCCGACACGAATTCAAACTCACTCAGTTGTTCGGGTGTCAACAGATTCGAAGGGAACGGGATATCAAAAAGTAGTCGGCGATACGTCAGTGGCATCTGCATAGACTGCCCGAGTTTAACCTTCCCCAGGCGATTTGAGATACGCAGCAAACCCTCGGAAGCCGCGTTATAAACTTCGGCGGTGCTTCGATGCTCACTTCGTGACGGATCGGGCTGCTCACCGCTGGTATCCTGTGTCGCAAAATAGCGCCACGCAGCTTTCGAAGAATCCAGATACAACTCCGACGCCAGTTGAGGATCACGAGTCTTCACAACTTCAGCCGCAAGATAATTCAGCTCGGACAGTGAATGAGTCGCCTCATAATAATGCTTACCAGCTCGGTGAGTGGCGGAATGCCGAAGCATGAGCTTAAGATCATCGCCGCCCTGATAACCGGTCTGACGCAGAAACAGTTCAGTTCGCTCCGAATGTTTCACCAGCCCGAATGCAGTCGTATTCAGACGTTCCGTCAGTGGATTGTGCGGCTTCTCTCGGAGCTGAGCAAATTCGGTCGTCGCGCAACCTGAAATACAGCCCAACACGCATACAAAAAACAGCGTGGGGAGAGTTGCGGATAACGTCAGGCGATTCGTCGCCCTCGACAGAGCGTTGGAACTCATTGTGCGAGATAAGCACAGGTTGAAGTCGGGACATTCATGAGCATTCAGCCTGAGCCGCAACAATGCCCTAAAGGAGCTTTCGCGGCTTGCACTGAAACGCATTCTGAACGCTGTAACAGAGAAAAATGACGGGACGGTAGGGTCACAGTTCTCGAAAATCCGGTCAATAGGTTCTTTCGACACGCTGGGAAGTCTGGGAGACCTACGAAACTTCAGGCTTTCTTTTCCCGACAAAAAGTCCGCCGACGTACGTTCTCGCAGCGGTTTCTGCCAGGATTCCCGCGAATAGACCGTCTCTTGATTCCGCGTTTTTGCTTCGGGCCTGGCTGCAGGGGGCGGCCCCACGAAAGCCTGCAGCAAAAAAGCCAGCGTCTACTGCTGGGCGGTAAACGATGAAATCTCCAGACCGCCCGCGTGAATTGCCCGTTTTGTGCCAACCTGATTTCGTATGTCTACCATTCATAAATCACGCTCGGGGCTTGTCTCCTGGGGACTTTTTCTGCTCGGCAGCCTCCTGCTGTCCAGAATGATCTTGACGGTCATGAGCGACGCGAACCTGTCGCTGGTGTTTTGGCCGAATGACATTCACGAGTTCTTCATTTCCTGCCTTGGTGGAGACACCACGAAATCTGTCAGTGGAGTTTCACAAACTAATCTGCCAGCGGCTTCGGTCTTCCTGCGAGTCACAGGTGCTCTGCTTGGACTTACAATCCTGTCGCACTGGGTAGCATCCTCGAAGCGGCAAAAAAACGCGGCACAAGTCGAGGCAAAATCGAAGGCAAGTTCTCGTTCACTTTCGTTCTCGTCGCATGCTGCATCAATCGCGCAGCCAGGAGTGTTTGCAGGTGTCTGGCTTGCCGTTTGGTTCGCCGCCCCGTTCGTTAGCCAGATATCATTCATCGCGTTTGTTGCCACGACTACGCCTTATGCGTTAACTCTGATTCTGGCGAGCATTCTGAATGAGTGGCTCAGTCAGATTTCTGACACGTCAGCAATCAACCCTGAGTCTGCCAATGCAGGCTTTGCCCGCATGGAACTTGCTGTCGTCATCATTGCAATATTCGTCTGGGAGGCCATGTCTTTCTGGATGAACGAACGACTCTATGCAGGCCTTCTTGTGCCACATGGCGATTCGGCGATGTACGAGGAGCACCTTTGGAACGTCTGGCATGGCAAAGGCTTCCGCAGTTATCTCGATCAGGGATTATTTCTGGGCGAGCACATTCAGGTGATCCATCTGCTGTTGCTTCCGCTGCACATGCTGCTTCCGTCCTACCTGACGATGGAGGCTTGTGCGTCATTCTCGCTGGCCATCTGCGCAATTCCTGTCTTCTCAATTGCACGCAGACATTCCGGAAGTTCGCGAGCTGCGATGTGGCTGGCTTTGGGTTGGCTTTTGTTCTTCCCCATGCACTATCTGGACATTGCGATTGATCTCAAAACATTGCGACCAAGCTGTTATGGGATGCCGTTTCTGTTCTGGGGCATTGATTTCGCTGAACGACGGAAATTATGGCGATCTTCGTTGTTCTTCCTGATCGCGTTATCGACTCAGGAAGACTTCTCGCTGGTCGTTGGCTCCATCGGACTGGTACTGTTTCTTTGCCAATGGCAAGCCAGAACAGGAGTCTCGAGTGAAAACGCGGCAAGAGGCCCCGAGAAACAGCTCACACTGTTTTCAAAGTGGTCTCTCGGAGTATTGTTGTTCTCGATCATCTATGTTCTGCTGGCCGTGTTGGTCATCATCCCAGCATTTCGAGATGGCGCTCATGTCCACTATAGCCGATATTTTGGGGATCTTGGCAGCAGCCCCGGTGATCTCGTACGCACAGCGTTACGTGAACCGAGCAAAGTGCTGGGTATCTTCTTCAGTTTTCGCACACTGACATATCTTGTCATGCTGACGATTCCCCTGGGAGGACTGGTCTGGCGACGTCCTGTTTATCTGCTGGCCGGTGTGCCAACATTTGTGATGCTGAGTTTGATTCAGCTCGGTAATGAATCCGGCTCTGCAGCAGGAGCCAGTTCGGCCGAAATGGCTTCGCAGATACCTCCGATACCGTATCATCATTTTCACGCACCACTTCTGCCCGTACTGCTTTGGGCAGCAGCCGCAGGGCTTTCACAAAACCATCGCAGCATTCACTGGGCTCGATTCGCATTTCTATGTGCACTGCTGACATCGGTCACAGGATCAATGATGCCGATGGGAGCGAACTTCTGGTCTGGAGAATCTTCTTATGGCTGGAGGAACTTGTATGTTCCCGGACCACGAGCTGCTGAATTCGAGAAAGTGATCGCACAAATTCCAGTGACCTCGCGAGTCGCTTCCACGGATTATGCTCATACGCGGTTTACTCATTTCGAACGATCTTATGACTACAGTGGTTATCTCCGAGCGGTCAACAATTATCAGCCTGGAGTGCCTGCAGACACTGACTACATCGTTCTCGACACCAGCCATCCTTATAGCGAAGTTCGTTCTCTTGCCGACATTCGGGAATTGCAAGTCGAACCCGAAAAGTGGGAAGTTCTTCCCGATGCGACCGACGGCCTGTTTATCATCCTGAAACGAAAACATAGACTTTCCGAGTGAGTCGTCGCGGAGAGTCAGGCAACTTGCGGAACCATCTCACATGGCCTCCCCGGCGACTGCCCCTGCGGCATCGTTGCCGGAAGCCTTTGCAAATCGTTAGACTTCCGACAAACTTCCAGTGTCAGGGCGAACCCACCCACTTTTTCTGAAACCAGTTTTTCATGAACACGCCGCGAATACTTAGCCACTCCGATCTGCTGCAGTTGAAGCGATGGAACACACCGACCATCTATAACGGCTGGGAACAAATCACAAAACGCGACAACTGCGCTGACGCGTTTAATCTGGAAGAAACCCGCGATTTTATGCCGCAGATGGGACCTATGGTTGGGTATGCGGTCACGTTAAAGATTGAGCCCAGCAATCCGGAACACAAGAAGACAAAACCGAACGCCAATGCGGAGTATCGCCGTTATCTGGCCAGCGTACCCGGCCCCAAGATCGTCGTTATTCAGGATATGGACAAGCCACGCGTGATTGGTTCATTCTGGGGTGAGGTGAATGCCAATGTTCATAAGTCCCTGGGCTGTGTCGGTACGATCACCGACGGCGCAATTCGTGATGTCGATGAAATGACGAACGCCGGGCTGAAGGCGATTGCCCGACGATTGTGCGTGGGCCACGCAGCCGTTCAGGCCGTTGAGTTTAATTGCGATGTGGAGGTCTTCGGCAGAAAGGTTTCTCCCGGAGATCTGATCCACGCAGATAAGCATGGATTTCTGGTCGTGACACCAGATGAGCAACCGCAACTACTGGAGGCGGCTCGGTTCATGGATACAAACGAATGCGAGACGGTGATTGATGCCGCACGCAGTACGGTCGGGCTCAGCTACGACCAGATCCTCGAGAACATGGCTGCGGCTTCACGAAAATTTGCCCAGAACGCAAAAGAGAAATTCCAGCGATCCGGGGAATGGTAAGCTTGGAATCAGGTACTGGAAGATGACAACGGAGAATGACTTCATTCGGCGGCTCGCTCGAAGATTTCCGCTTCGGCCGCCGGTCGAAGTCGGCATCGGTGATGACGGCGCGGTGCTGAAATGCAGTCGCATGTCGGAGTCGGCAACGTCTGCGGACTCAACTGACCGCATAGTCGTTGTGACGGACATGCTGCTGGACGGGGTTCATTTTGAACTGGAGAAAATCTCTCCCGGTTTGGCTGGCCGGAAAGCTGTCGCCGTCAACTTGAGTGACCTGGCCGCTATGGCTTGTTTTCCCACAGCGGCCTTCGTTTCCATCGCGGTTCCGAAGACGATGAAAATGCCGAGCGGTGAGTTTCTGGACGAGCTTTACTCCGGGATTGAGGCTCTCACGAATCAGTTTGACTTTACTCTGGCTGGCGGTGACACGAACTCCTGGAGTGGTCCGTTCGCCATTAACGTATGCCTCACCGGAAGTCCGATGGGGGAGCGACCGATCCTGCGTTCCGGGGCAAAGCCCGGAGATTCTCTGTTCGTCACGGGGCCTTTAGGCGGCAGCCTTCACCATGGCCGTCATCTAACGTTCGAGCCTCGGCTAAAAACCGCCAAATGGCTTATTGAGCATGTGAGTGTCAATGCCATGATGGATTTGTCCGACGGGCTTTCTATGGATCTGCATCGCATGATGGAGGCCAGTGGGACCGGGGCAGTGATCCAGACACAGTCACTCCCGATACATTCTGATGTACCAACGAATCTTCCGGATGAATTACGAGCGAATGCAGCAATAGCCGACGGTGAAGATTTCGAATTGCTGATCAGTGTTGCCGATTCTGCTGCGACCACGCTGACGGAGAAAGCACGCAAATTCAACATGGCGTTCTATCACGTCGGCCGAGTTACGGCAGATCGAGAAATCCAAATGCACGACTCCGATGGCCGAGTCAGACAGATGAATGCCGTCGGCTGGCAGCACGATCTGCCTTGACGATCTTTCGGCATATCACGGTGACAGAACAGCCATTGAAGCCGCATCAGTGAAGACCAGAACGAGATTGAAACAGAGCCTGGCACTAAACCTCAGCCAGCCGCTCCGTCGAATCACCGAAGCGATCCAGTTGCAGGCCGAATTTATCCATGAGTGACAGATACAGGCTGCACATTTTGCGGTTTGGCTTGTCGAGATAATCCAGAACTCGACCGGTTTCCAGCTTTCCGCCGCCTTTGCCAAGGATCACGACCGGCAGTTTGGTCGCATCGTGGCTGCCGGTATGCATGCTGCTGCAGTACATCAGCATTGTGTTGTCCAACGCTGTTCGTTCACCTTCCTGGATTGCGTCCAGTTTCGCTGCGATGTAAGCATACTGTTCAATAAAGAAACGATTCACTTTCAACCAGTCATCCGATTCCTGATGCGACAACAAGTGATGAATCATGTAGTCGACATTAAGATTCGGGAATCGCAGCGACGAATGATCGTTGTTCAGCTTTAAGGTACACAAACGAGTTGAGTCTGTCTGGAAGCCCAGTACCAGAATGTCACACATCAACCGCATGTGTTCTGCGATGTCCTGAGGAATCCCGTCGGAGGGTCGAGGAATATTCGGCTTATCCAGAGTCGGCTTCCAACCCTGCAACTCGCCTCGCTGACCCGCGCGAGCAATCCTTTGTTCCACTTCGCGAACGGAACTGAGATACTCATCAAGCTTCTGCTGATCCCGCAGGCTGATCGAACGCCGCAAGTCTCCGGCGTCTTCCAGAACCGCATCGAGAACGCTCTTGTCGCCTTTGCTGCTTTCGTCTCTAAACAACCGATCAAATGCAAGAGCAGGGTACACTTCCAGCGGAGTTGGCGTGGTCGGTGAACTCCAGGAAATATGACTGCTGTAGAGCATCGAGTAATTCTTGTGGACCGACGGATTGGCTTTCTCGCAACCAAGCACCAGGCTTGGGACCTTCGTCGTCTGCCCATAGCTTTGAGCTAACAACTGGTCGATGCTGGTCCCGCTACGAATCCCACCGCCCGCTTCCAATGGTGCGCCGCTGAGCAGATTGCCGGTTTGTGAACTGTGGATATTGCCTTTCAACGCTTCTTCGTTGTACAGCCCACGGACGAAAAGCATTTTTTCCCGGAACGGGGCGAGAGGTTCAAGAACCTTGCCCAGTTCCATGTCCGCTCCCGAACCTTTGGCCCACCAGTGATCCTTATGAAACCCGTTCCCGGAGAACAGCACGCCGAATCGAATCGGGGCCTCGCCGCTAGCCGCTGTTGTCCCCGCTTCCTGCCCCCAGACTCGCAAGGATTCCATCCACGGCAAAGCCATGGAAACGCCAAGGCCTCGAAGCATTGTTCGGCGAGAAGTCAGGAATGCAGTCACGGCAAGCTCCAGGGGAGGAGAAAACTGAGGTGGGATCGGCCGAGAAACATTCTCCTCGACCGAGAGAGATTATGGCAATCCAGTGGACCAATGTCAGCCCCACAACGGTTGCTTCAGGGTCTTGCAGTTGAATTTCACAATCTGCCTTGCAAATTCCGTCACCCAAAAATTGTCCGACCGCTTCTGAATTCCTCGCCGACGATGTATACACTGCTTTTCCCACCTAGCCGTTTCTGAGCACCACTCCCCAATCCGCACTCCGAATCTGCGCGGTTCAACGTGCCATCGCTGCCAGGACTTCCATCATGAAGATCACTCGTATCGAAACTATTCCCGTCTGTGTACCTTTAAAAAAGGGCATGACAACCAAGACAGCCCACGGCGAACATGTCACATCGCCGTATGTGATCATTCGAGTTCACACAGATGACGGAATCATCGGGATCGGCGAAGCGACGGTCTCACAACTTTGGTCCGGGGAGAATCAGTCGACGACTCTGGCCGTGCTGAAGGAACTCATCGAACCCGCCTTGCTTGGCAAGGATCCTCGCAATATCACAGAGATTCGCCGCAAAATGGATTCGGTGCTGAAGCTGCATCCATTTACCAAAGCGGCCGTCGAGATGGCGATGTGGGATATCTCAGGCAAGGCTGTCAATTTGCCTGTCTATCAATTGCTGGGTGGTAAAGCCCGTGACAAAGTGCGAATCAAACTCGTGGTCTGGGCTCGAGACATCGCAGGTTCCCGCGCGATGGCGGAACAGCATCTGGCCCTCGGCGTGACCTGCGTCAAAGTGAAGACCGGAATTGATCCCGTGTCGGATGTCGCTCGAGTCCGCGCGGTGCGAGAAGTCTGCGGTCCCGACATTCCCTTGACGATCGATTCTAATTGTGGCTGGACGCTGCAACAGGCCAAATATTGCCTGCGTGAACTCGCCGATGTGAAGCTCCTGCTGGCCGAACAACCGATTCCGCCCGGTGATCATGTCGCGATGGCTGAACTGCGACACGAGACAACAACGCCGATCATGGCTGATGAAAGCATCTTTACTCTGCAGGACGCGTGGCTGCTCTCCACTCATCGCGCCGTCGATATCTTCAGCATTTACCCGGGCAAGCATGGTGGAATCTCTGCGACTGCTGATATCGTCGCCATCGCGCGAGCAGCCGGCTTGCGGTGTACCATCGGCAGCAACCTGGAACTGGGCATTGGCACCGCAGCAATGCTGCATGTCGCTGCAGCCTTTCCGGAAGTCGATACCGATGCGTTTCCGGCCGATACGATCGGGCCGTTTTATCACGAGGCGGACCTGATCACGACGCCTCTTAATCTAGGACCTCCCGCTGCATTCATCCCCGATGGACCAGGTCTGGGCGTTGAATTGGATGAAGATCAGCTCAAACATTGGCGAGTCGACTGATCACGATTCCTGCACCGAGGAATGCAGCGGCCAGCGGATCACCCCTCGGAATTCCCACTATTTCCGCGGACTTCGCGGCAATTCTCGGCGGTTCCGGATGCAATTGCGAGAACCACTGACTTCTCTACAATTCCCGCACAAATGAATCGTCCGGCCGCTTGTTTGCGGCAGAGACGACAAGAACGAATACATCCTGCCCCAAAATTCTCGATTAAAACCTTCCGAGCTATCTCATGAGCAACACCAATCCGTTCGGTGCCGAAGCCACTCTGTCAACCGCTGCTGGCAGCGTTAAGTATTTCAGCCTGCCGAAGCTGATCAAAGACGGCATTGGTGACATCAATACGCTGCCATTCTCAATCCGAGTGCTCCTTGAAGCGTGCCTGCGAAACGTCGACAACTTTATCGTTACCGCAGACGACGTGAATAACCTCGCTAACTGGAACGCGGCGAAGCCAGCCGAAGTTGAAGTGCCGTTTAAGCCCGGTCGAGTTGTCCTTCAGGACTTCACCGGTGTTCCAGCCGTCGTCGACCTTGCCGCTCTGCGAAGTGCGATGGTGCGAATGGGCGGAGATCCTAAGAAGATCAATCCACTGGTTCCGTGCGACCTGGTCGTCGACCACAGCGTACAGGTTGATGAATTTGGATCAAAGTTCGCGTTGAAGCACAACGTCGAAATCGAATTCGAACGCAACATGGAACGCTACCAGTTCCTTCGCTGGGGTCAGAAAGCATTCAACAACTTCCGAGTTGTCCCGCCAGCAACCGGCATCGTTCACCAGGTCAACCTGGAATACCTGGCGACTGTTGTTATGACCACCGACGGCGTTGCCTACCCGGACAGTCTCGTCGGTACCGACAGCCACACGACCATGATCAACGGGCTCGGCGTCGTTGGTTGGGGTGTCGGCGGAATCGAAGCCGAAGCAGTCATGCTCGGTCAGCCAATCTACATGCTGACTCCGGAAGTTGTTGGCTTCCGCTTGTCTGGCCAACTGCCAGAAGGTTCAACGGCCACGGACCTCGTATTGACCGTGACTCAGATGCTGCGAGCTCACAAGGTCGTCGGCAAGTTCGTCGAATTCTACGGCCCCGGTCTGGATGCACTCAGCCTCGCTGACCGAGCAACGCTCGCCAACATGGCGCCTGAATACGGTGCGACGATGGGCTTCTTCCCAGTCGATGCCGAAACGCTGCGATTCATGGAACGCACTGGCCGTCCGAAAGATCTGATTGACCTGGTCGAACGCTATTACAAGGTTCAGGGATTGTTCCGCACGGCCGATTCGCCGGAACCACGCTTCAGCAGCACGCTGAAGCTGGATCTGGGCGACGTTGTGCCATCGATGGCCGGTCCAAAGCGTCCTCAGGACCGCATCCTGCTGAAGGACATGCTGTCATCCTGGGAAAAGGATCGCAGCGCGACTTTCGGCAAGGCCACAGTCACGGCTCCAGTAAAGGTCGATGGCAGCACTGGCAGCATCACGGACGGTGCCGTTGTCATCGCCGCGATCACCAGTTGCACGAACACAAGCAATCCAAGCGTGATGATCGGTGCAGGCTTGTTGGCTCGCAACGCCGTCGCGAAAGGTTTGACCAGCAAGCCATGGGTGAAGACCAGCTTGGCTCCTGGAAGCCGAGTGGTCACGGAGTACTTCGAAAAGTCGGGCCTGGACAAAGCTCTGGATGCACTTGGCTTCCAGACTGTGGGTTACGGCTGCACAACCTGCATCGGTAACAGCGGTCCTCTGCCAGAGGCTGTTGGCAAGGCCGTCACATCCGGGGACCTGGTCGCTGCGGCGGTTCTGTCAGGCAATCGAAACTTCGAAGGCCGAGTCAACCCGCTCGTAAAGGCGAATTACCTGGCAAGTCCTCCGCTGGTGGTTGCTTATGCCATCGCAGGCACCGTGGATATCGACCTGGCAACTCAGCCGCTGGGCAAGGGCTCTGATGGCAAGGATGTTTACCTGAAAGACATCTGGCCATCACAGAAAGAAATCGCCGACACGATCGCTTCGTCGATGACTCCGGAGATGTTCACAGAACAGTACGGCAAGGCGACGCTGGGCCCTGATGAATGGCAGAAGATTCAGAGCAGCACGGGCGACATTTTCCAGTGGGACGAAAAGAGCACCTACGTCCAGGAGCCTCCATTCTTCGTCGACATGCCGGCAGAACCTTCGCCGATCAAGTCGATTGAGGGAGCTCGATGTCTGGTCTCCGTGGGCGATTCCACAACCACCGACCACATCAGCCCGGCTGGTTCGATCAAAGCCAGCAGCCCGGCCGGAAAGTACCTGCAGGCTCAGGGCGTGAAGCCGGAAGACTTCAACCAGTACGGAGCTCGTCGAGGCAACGACCGCGTGATGACTCGCGGTACGTTTGCCAACGTGCGTCTGAAAAACCTAATCGCCCCCGGCACCGAAGGCAGCGTGGCGATTCACTTCCCAAGCGGCGAACAGACTTCGATCTACGACGCCGCGATGAAGTACAAGGAAGAAGGAACTCCGCTGGTCGTTCTGGCCGGAGCTGAATACGGTACGGGATCATCTCGTGACTGGGCCGCCAAGGGAACTTATCTGCTCGGTATTCGAGCCGTCATCGCCACCAGCTTCGAACGTATTCACCGTTCGAACCTCGTCGGCATGGGCGTTCTGCCGCTGCAGTTCCGCGAAGGCGAAAGCCGCGAGTCACTTGATCTCGACGGTACCGAAGTCTTCGACATCCGCCTGAGCGACAAACTAGAACCTCGCCAGGCCGTCGAAGTCATGGCTAAGAAGCCCAACGGCGACCAGATCCACTTCGTCACCACCTGCCGCATCGACACGCCGGTTGAAGTCGTCTACTACCGCAACGGCGGAATTCTGCACACGGTGTTGAGGCAGTTGGCGAAGGGGTAGCCTTGTTGGTCCGCTGGTCACACCCTACGCTGGACGCATTCGTAGGGAGTGACAAACGAGTGAATGTGAGTGCAGGCACACCATTGGACGCCCTCCCATGAAACACCGTCAGGCGGTCATGGGCTTGGCCGATGTTTGGCCTGCATGCGATGATGGAATCGAAATCTGGTGTGCCTGCGTTCGCCAGGGGGAACTGGTCACACCCTACGAAACTCATGCCACGGGATTTCGATCGCCCCACATCCCTCTCGTGCCGAGGGGTATCCGGTGCCCGGTTGGGATGAACCAGAATGGGGCGAATAACGTAGGGTGTGACAAACGAGCGAATGCGAGTGCTGGCACACCATTGGGCGCCCTCTCGTAAAACATTGCCGCGAGGTCATGGGCTTGCCCGGTAGCTGGTCTGCATGTGATAATGGATGCGAAAACTGATGTGGCTGCGCGCGGCTTGTCACACCCTACCGTTTGTGGGGACGATGTTTTGGTAGGGTGTGACAAACGAGCGAATGCGAGTGCAGGCACACCATTGGGCGCCCTCTCGTAAAGCATTGCCGCGAGGCCATGGGCTTGCCCGGTGGCTGATCGGCATGTGATAATGGTTGCGAAAACTGGTGTGCCTGCGCGTTGCTTGTCACACCTTACTATTTGGAGAACGGCGCATGCCCGACTACCGACGCAACTTTGTGCCGGGGGGAACCTATTTCTTCACATGCGTGACGCATTATCTACGGCCCATCCTGACGACTGACCTTGGCCGAAGATGTCCTCGAGAAGCCATACTCGACGTCAAAACTAATCACCCATTTGAAATTGTTGCGATCGTTTTACTTCCAGACCATTGGCACACCATCTGGTCTTTGCCATCTGGTGATGCTCGGTATCCCATGAGATGGACTCGTATCAAGGAAGAGTTCACTCGCCGCTGGCTGGCATCCGGCGGTACTGAACTTGAGCAATCACCATCTCGCCATAGACATCGACTTCGTGGCATCTGGCAGAAGCGATACTGGGAACAAACCGTTCGTGATGAAGACGATCTCAAGCGATGCGCGGACTATTGTCACTGGAATCCTCGAAAGCACAAACTCGCGCCACGAGTCTGTGACTGGGAATGGTCATCGTTCCAACGTTTCGTCAACGAGGGCGAGTACGATCTTGACTGGGGCGGTGTCGACCCGGTGCCCGGTTGGGATGAACCAGAATGGGGCGAATAACGTAGGGTGTGACAAACGAGCGAATGCGAGTGCAGGCACACCATTGGACGCCCTCCCATGAAACACCGTCGAGCGGTCATGGGCTTGCCCGATGTTTGGCCTGCATGCGATGATGGAAACGAAATCCGGTGTGCATGCGCGTGGCTTGTCACACCCTACAAAACTCATTCCACACGCTTTCAATCGCCCCACATCCCTATCGTGCCCAGCTCAGGTTTTCATTATCTTCCCGCAGTCCCATCTGGTCTCGCTGGAAGATGATCGCCATGAATACGCCCGAAAACGTCTCGAATTCGATTCCATCAACCGCAACACGCATTGGCTGGAGAAGCGGCCTGGCGACCTTGATCTTCGGCATCGTTGTGACGGTGACGGTGAATCGACTGACGCCGGACAACACCTACCGCATGATTCGCAATTTCTACTGCGTTGGCGGAACGTATTTCGCCATGATTGCGTGGTGGATTCTTTTCTCGGGGTTCACGCTCAAAACACGACTGGTCACACTTGTGCTGCTGGGCATCGTCGGCTTTGGCGGGCTTTATCTGAGCATTCGCAAGATCGACTTTGATGGCGATATGCGACCGCGAGTTCAGTTTACGTGGGATCCGCCGTCGTCCAGTGAACAAGCTCAGAAGTGGTTGTCCGAGAACGCGCCGACAACACCGCAGGATGCACCAACAACAGAAGCTTCAACAACACTGGAGATCACAGACGCGGACTGGCCACGCTATTGCGGCGCCACTGGTGATCGAATTATCGCGGAGCCACAATGCTTGTTCGACTGGAAGACGAATCCTCCGAAGGAACTGTGGCGGCATCCGGTTGGTGATGCATGGTCCTCATTTGCAGTCGTAGGATCACGCCTTTTCACTCAGGAACAACGAGGCCCCATGGAATGCGTCGTCTGTTACGAGGCTGAGACTGGAAAAGAGTTGTGGCGGCGAGAAGACGCGGCTCGCTATGAGACAGCTCAGGGAGCAACCGGGCCTCGCGCAACTCCGACTGTGACAAGCGACGCGGTCTTCGCGCTGGGAGCAAATGGAATCCTGAATGCTCTGAACCCGATTACCGGGGCTCCGCTTTGGCAAAGAAACATTTGCACCGATGCTGGTTCTGAGATGATCGAATGGGGAATGAGCGGTTCTCCTCTTATCTACGGCGAGACATTAATTGTTGATGCCGGTGGTGCGAATGGAAAAGCGGTGATCGCTTACGATCGAAAGACCGGTGACATTGTCTGGGCAACTGGTAACCATCAAGCTGGCTACTGCTCACCTCGAATCGAAACGATTGGTGGCGTGGCTCAGTTGCTGATCTTTCATGGAGATGGGCTGGCCGGCCACGATCCATCCACAGGAAAAATGCTGTGGGAATATCCGTGGACGAACCAGTACAAGATCAATGTGGGGCAGCCCATGCGCTTCGAGAATCAATTATTCCTCAGCAGTGGCTATGATTCAGGCTGCGTAATGATTGACCCAACTCAGCTGGAGAATAATCGCCCCAAAGAAGTCTGGCCGCCGAACAAGAACATGAAGCTGAAGTTCAACGAAGCCGTGTCGCTGGGCGATTACGTCTACGGGCTCGACGATGGAATTCTTGCCTGCCTCAATGTGCGAACTGGCGAACGAATGTGGAAGGGTGGTCGATATCGATACGGTCAAATCCTGCTGTGGGGTGACAAGCTGCTGGTGCAGTCTGAGCCGGGCTTCGTCGCAATCGTGGAAGCAACACCGGAGAAGTTCATCGAGGTGACTCGTCTCGAAGCGCTAAACGAGCGGACATGGAACGTTCCGGTGGTCAACCGCGGTCGGTTGTATGTTCGAAATGCTGCGGAAGCAGCGTGTTATCTGCTCCCTGCAGCCTTACAACCCTGATCATTCAGCGGCCCGCATAATCGAATTCATCCGAAGAGACAGCAGAACCGTGCAACTCCGAAGAACGAAACCGGGGCCACTCCCGAATCAGCATCCCTCAAAGGAAAAATATTTGCGAGTCGACCAATTGCAACCAATGGTTCACGGTTGACTGAAATGTGCAGCCGAATTTCTCGCCTGACTTTCTGTCGTGATTTCCGTGTGAGACGTGAGATGGCCGAGCAGACGCTTCTGGAAGCACCAACCTCTGTTTTTGTTGAACGCCGTCAGCGCGATACCGCCGCTCCAAGTGCAGTTGCCGAGCGTCGCCAGTTTCGCGATGGTGACCGATCAGCTCGTCCGGAAGTCGCCGAACTCGCCAATGCGATCGACGATTACAAAATCGCATTCCGTCGCCGATTCATCACTTTCGAAGAGCTGTACGATGTGATGACATCTCTGGGATATCATCGATAACCAGATCGCCCATTAGCTGAACTCAGGAATCGCGGCACCGCCAATCATGGCCTCGCCGCGTTCGCCGTTCATGCGTTTCTATGCCGGGGCTCTCTTTCCGCTCCGTTAATCTCGCGCGATGGTTCGCTCTACTGCAGATGCCGAATATCGTGTCCAGGCAGTTGCGTGGCAAAATTCTTACTGAATGCCCCCTGCGTATCGGAGCTGTGCTGAGGTACGTCCCGGTCAGACCGTAACCGATTTCAAACAGATCGTTTCACTTCGCCTGCTGCGACTCAAAAAAATGCATGCAGCGCACCTACTACAGAGTTGGCAGGTTGAGACCCGATCCGAACTAATCGCGAAATTGCTTCGGACAAGAATGTCCAACCAACATTATGCGGCCTGGCAACGCACTACTTGCCTACAGAAAAACGACCGAAAGTCATGATCGTGATATCATCGTTCTGATCTCGCCCATTCGCATGTCGTCGAACATCTGACAGCAGTGCGCGGCCGAGTTCTTCAGGATCCGGGGAACCAGTCCCCACGAACTCACGCACTCGTTCTTTCGTGTAAAGCTCCCCGTTGGGATCCATGGCTTCATCGACACCGTCGGTGATCAGGATAAACATTTCGCCTTCACCGATTTCTCGCTCGATGACTTCATACGGATATTCTTCCATGATGCCGATCGGAATGCCGATTGTGGAATCATCGATCTCATCAACTTCGCCATTTGCGCGACGGATGAGCGGAGACATGTGTCCGGCATTCGCAATCGTAATCCGGTTTGTATCGAGATCGATCACACCAAGGATGTAAGTCACGAAGCGACCTTCCACCATGTTATGACACATGTGGGAATTAATTCTATGAATGGCAAGGGCGACGTCATCCGTGAAGCTCATGGTGTTCTGTACAACGCTGGCGATACGCGACATGATCAAGGCGCCAGGAACGCCTTTTCCTGCCACATCTCCGAACGAGATACAAACCTTTCGTTCGCCGATCATGAAGCAGTCGAAGTAGTCTCCACCAACCGCCTGAGCCGCATCGTACGAGGCGTAAAAGCGATATCCGGGCACTTCCGGCAGCTTTTCCGGCAACAGCGCTCTCTGAACACCGCTGGCGATTTTCATCTCCTTATCCTGCTTCTGCTTGTCAATATATGACTGCATCAGCCGTGCGTTTTCATAGGAATGAGCGGCCTGATTAGCGACAGCCAGCAGCAGTTCCAGATCTTCATCCGTGAATCGCTTCATCGGATTCTGAGTATCCAGGTTGATGATGCCGAAAGGCTCACCCTCGATGCTTAACAATGGCACGCACATCATCGAGTGAATCGTCAGGCTTGAGATCGATTCACTGGCACTGAACCGCGAATCATTCGCCGCGTCAGCCGAAAGAATCCCTGCCTTATCGTTCAATACGCGATCCAGAATCGTCCGACTGAGTCGCACAGATTCATCATCGCCTTCCTGTCTTCGCTTCTGAGCCGCCGGAATAAATCTGCGCTGAGGAGCATTTTGCGGAGTCCGGGCGCCTCGCTCTTCTTTCATCAGGATCGTGCCGCGATCGGCCTGCGGGAAGATCTCAAACAGAGTATCCAGAATCTTGTTCGCGATCCCACCAATCTCAATCAACCCAGCAAGACTCTGATTGATTTTCAGAATGCCGCGAAGCTTGTCCTCAGGACGAACTTCAAACACACCAAAACCTCGAGCCGACGCGGAGCCCATAATGGTCGACGTCGCGCCATCGCTGAGATCCAATCCCGCAATCATTCCGCTGGACGAGGAATCTTCCTCTTCGTCTTCAAAGCGAAACTTGATCGGGCCGAGCTTAATGCGATCGTTGTGATGCAGAGGATGCGGCTGATGTTTCTCCAACGCCTTGCCGTTCACTGAGGAACCGTTCCCACTGGCCAGGTCCTCAAGCATGATCTTGCCGTCCACCTGGACAAGCTGAGCATGAAACCTGGACACCATGTTGGAGTCAACCTGAACATTGCAGTCAGGATGTCTTCCCATCCGCGCAGGAAAGCTCTTCAGTTCGTAGGGAAACGACTGACCGTCTTTCAACAGGACTATACGTGCCATGAATCTGCCCATTTCAGGTGAGTGCAAACTGGTTGGAATACAGGGAGGGTTTTCACCAGTAGCACTCGTGATCGCCAATCATCCAACAGAACCCGCAGGAGTTCCAGTGAATGATCATGCTGTTTGAAGTCTCCCAACTTTGGCTTGAAATACAGCCGACTGCCAGTACGAAAACCGACAATTTCAGTTCCAGAGCAGGGTTTCTGACAATCTCACCATCTACCACTGCCGGACTCAGTCACATTTGCCGAAAATGGTCTCCACGTTTCCACGGAGCACCTGTTTCCCCAGGCTGACGGCACGGTCGACTGACCAGCGACGTCCAATCACGAAGTCTTCCGCTAAAACCTTCGCCAAAATCCGGCGATACATCGCAAATTTTGGCAAAGCAAACTCCAGCTTGTACATGTCGCTGTAGTACCCGATCTGCTTCGTCATTGGCACAGCCTGCAACCGAGCTCGCGTATCCGTCTCGATGTGCACCGGGATGTTGGAGTACCACCAATGTCCGCTGGTAATCACGTTGGGGAAAATCCAGGAGTAACTGACGAGTTCCTGGTTGCTGGTTTCCGCAAGCACGGATACCGGGAACAGTACCGTTGGAAACGCATTGAACAGCGCTTTGTACTGGATCAGGGAAGTTCGTGAATCGTAAAGGTCCTGCCCCTGAAATACGCCGTCTTCATAGACGCGGCGATTCACTCCGATCATCAAATCAAACGGCAACTTGTACTCAACACAGTACTCCGCCAGAGTCCAGAAGACGAACTGACTGAGTGTCGCAGATTCACTGGCGGTCAGGTCATTCCCAGCAAACACCTTCGAAACAAGTCCGCTGGCCGAGGCAGCACTGACGGCGGCCGGTGAAAAATCAGGAGGTAATGAGATCGCACAAGCCCGTACTCCGTTCGCTTTGAAATGAGCGAATAACTTGCCGACTGCGTCTTTCAACTCAGCCGCATTTGTCGGCGTCAACGAAGTCGCTTTCTGCAGTCGTTCGCGAACTGCCGCTTTGCCAAGATGAAAGACCAGATCGTCTGTTCGCAGACACGGAACATATTTCTTCGTGTCAAATCCCTGCAGAGGATCATCAAAGTCGTTTGTCAGGTAAACCTGATCAAGACCAGAACGATCCAGAACCTGCTGCTCCCAATCTGCAGCCTGCATCTGCTTTAGAGATCGATCATAAAGTGCTTCCCAATTATCAACCGTCAGGCGATCTTCCTGAAAACCAAAGAAGACCTGACACATCTCAAGCAACCAACTGTATTGAGCCGTGTTTTCAATCGTCGTCAGCCAGGGAATCAGTCGTCCCACCTTTTCTTTCGGCGCGAGACCAGGTTCTTCAATCTGCGATTTGGGCATCCCGGATGAATGAGCAAGCTCGGTGTAGTAGTGATAGCCCAGAATATCCGCGAGTGTCTTTGACGCAGGCTGATGAGGATTGATGTGCGTGTGCGGATCAATGAGCCTCATGGATTGCAGAGGCTCGAGAACTTCCTGAATCAGACTGAACGACATTGAAGCATCAACTCCTGAGCAAGACATTGAGAAGACAGGATAAATGGAGAGGCCAGACTGATGATGGTTAACGGCCACTTAGGTGTGGAATTGGACTTGCAAAGACCAGCCAGGAGTCACGGGCCATCAAAGAAAACCACTGTTTGAAGCCAAATCTTACCGACAGTCGGAGCCCTCGCCAACGGTGCCGCTTTGCTCTGCACACAATGGCACCAAATTCGCTACATTGGTGGGCCGAACTCGACTGCCAATGCCGAAAAGGATTTCGCTGAATGACATCCACTGCCTTCTCAACACGCCTCCTTTTGCCCATTCTCACGGTCTTCATTGTTTACTTTTCCCCCGAGCCCACCTTTGGCCAGTCGGGGGCAGACACAATCGCCGTGACGCCGCCCGAGTCTCCCGGGATCCAGGTTCCGCCAGGTTTTCGCGTGGAACTTTACGCCGACGATGATCTCGCACATGACATTCATTCGATGACCGTCGATTCTCTAGGACGCATCGTCGTTTCCGGACCGGGCTATGTCCGGATTCTGATCGATTCAAACAATGACGGTCGAGCGGACACTTTTAAGCAGTTTGCAGACAAGCCAGCGACTGGATCTCAGGGGATGTTTTTTCTGGGCTCGAGCCTGATCTGTTCCGGAGACGAAGGTGTCCAGATTTTTCGCGACGACGATAAAGACGACGTCGCCGACGGACCATCTCAGGTCTTTATGAAAATCGAAGCCGGCGGTGAACATCATGTTCATTCCATTCAGAAAGGCCCTGACGGCTGGTGGTATATCATCGCGGGAAATTTTTCGGGCGTGACAACGTCGTATGCGACGATACCGACATCACCCATCAAAAATCCTGTGTCCGGAACATTGCTGAGATTGAAGCCCGATTTATCAGGCGGTGAAATCGTTTCAGACGGATTTCGCAATACCTATGATTTCGCCTTCAATGGCAGCGGCGACTTCTTCACCTTTGACAGCGATGATGAAAGAGATATCTCATTGCCGTTGTATCTTCCCACTCAGGTTTTTCATGTCCTGCCTTTGTCGAATGCTGGCTACGTAACTCCGGGACTGAAACGTCCAGGAAGCTATCCGGACATGCCTCCCGTTCTCGCCACGTTCGGCCGCGGTTCACCGACAGGAGTCATCTGTTATCAACATTCGCAGTTTCCTGACCCCTATCGCGGTGCGTTGTTTGTTCAGGACTGGACGCTGGGACGCATCCTGGTTGTGACTCTGACTTCTCAAGGTGCAGGCTGGAAAAGTCAGCCGATCGAATTTGCTCAAGGCAAAGATCAGTTCGGATTCGCTCCGACTGACATGGAAGTTGGACCAGATGGAAGTCTGTTTGTCAGTGTTGGTGGCCGAGGAACTCGGGGAAGCATCTTCCGCATTTCGCATGAATCCGGCCCCGTGCCAGCGATTTCACTGACGGCAAACGCCGACGCAACGGAGAAGACCAACGTAGTTCTGCGTGCCGAACAACCTAACACAAGCTGGTCACGAGCCAAATGGCTGCCGCTGGCGAAATCGCTTGGGGCGGACGTCTTCCGTTCAGCGGCGATGGAAGAAACGCGTCGTGTTTCTGAGCGAATGCGAGCGATCGAGATTCTGGTTGAGATGTACGGGGGTCTTGATTCAATCACGGCCATGAAACTCAGTACCGCAGGTCCTCCTTTGGTACGAGCCCGGACTGCATGGGCTATTGGTCGCACCAATCCCGCCACCCCGGAAGTGGAGTCTCTGAAGAAGCTTCTCACCGACCGTGACCTGGTGGTTCAGCGATTCGCACTGGAAGCACTCACTTCTGTGACAAGCGCGGCGACGTTCAATAAAGTTCTGAACGAGATCGCACAGTCATTGGCGAGCGACGATCGTCACATTCGATACTCTGCCGCAGTGCTGCTGACACGTCTCAATGACGAACAGCGCGATGCATTGAGAAAAGCACTGGTGTCGCACCCCACAGGCCTGCTCTGGTTTTCGCTGGGGCGGCTGATGCGCACGACGACACTCAGCCCCTCATCCGCGGAAGCCGCTGTCAACATTATTGTGTCAGGCGAACAGCCAATTGAGCTGCGGCGCGATGCCGTTCGAGTTCTCCAGATGGCATTGAGCGATGTCGGGCCCGGTGAACAGCGTACTCCAATGTACGAAGGTTATGCTCCGCGAGCATCATTGGACGCTATCGAGAGAGAACTCAATCCCTTAATGACCAAAGTGGCGGATATCTTTCCAACGGGCGATGCTGCGATGGATCATGAGTTGATCCGAGTGATCGCAATGACAGCCCCGCTGAACCGTGACCTCTTCACAAAACTGCTGGCGGGAATTTCCGATTTAACTCTGCCAGCAGACGATATCCATCGCTTGGTCGCTGTCAGTCGTATCAATATCGAACGCTCTTATGAAGAGAGTGTCGCTACCGCGAAGGCTTTGGTTGGTATCGACGTCAAGATTCGTCGCCTGAAATTGAAGCAGGACACGAACTGGGATGATCGCATGGGAGAACTTTACACCACGCTGTGCAAAGTCGACCCGGCGATGCCGAGTGTCATTACGGAGCAGCCCGGATTCGGTCAACCAGGCCACGTTTTGTTTCTAAGCCAGGTCCCTCAGGGAACCGTCGCAAAAGCGATCGACGGATTTGTCGCCACGATTGCCGCAGATCCGGAATTCACATGGACGAATGATGTCGTGTTCGCCATCGGAGAATCAGAGAACCCCGAGCATCAGGCGCTGCTCAGATCACAGCTCGATAACCTCTCCGTCCGTGACGCGATTCTGATGGATCTTGCCGACAAGCCTCTGAAAGAAGATCGCGGACTGTTTCTTTCGGGTCTTGAATCCGCACAGCTCAACGCGGTCGACGCCTGCACGTTGGCTCTCACAAAACTCCCACGCAGCAACGACCCGGCCGAGCAATACCAACTCCTCAGCGCGGCACGCCGGCTTATGAATGATGCGCGCGAGCTTAAGATTCGGGAGAGCATTATGAGACTCCTGCAAAACAATACCGGACAGTCGGTTCCGTTCGTCTTTGGTGAGGACGGGTATAAGGCTCAGCCGGAGTCCATGCAGGCATGGCAAACTTACCTGCAGCAACGTTACCCGGACTTTCGTCCCGTCAGTAGTAGCGAAGTCGGTCAGCAACTACTCGCAAGCCTGAGCACAATCACCTGGGAAACAGGCGACTCTGAACGAGGCCGCAAGCTCTTCGAACGGCTGGCCTGTGCGAAATGTCACGGTGGCCGCCGCGCGCTTGGTCCCGACCTGACGGGTGTCGCTAAGCGATTTTCACGCGACGACCTTTTTGCGGCGATTGTCGAGCCAAACCGCGATATCTCTGCTCGATACCAAACCACTTCGATCGAAACGACTGCCGGGAAGGTCTATACGGGGCTCATTGTCTACGAATCCGTGGACGGACTGCTGCTGCGAGATGCAGACCACAAAACCTATCGCATTGAAGCGGCCGATATCGAATCGAAGCAGCTCCAGCGAAATTCGCTAATGCCGGCGGGACTTTTGAAGGACACCAAGCCAGAAGAACTCGCGGACCTGTATAAGTACCTGCAGAGTCTCTAGACTTCGCAAATCGCAATTTCACCGGGTAAGTCACGTTCTTTGTCACCCAGTCCAATGGAGCAAGGAAACCGAGTTACTCGGGTTTATCAGGATCAAACTCAGTTCTGGAAAACGCTCACATTTTGTTTCCAGCGAACTCACAGAGCACTATTTTCCCGACTTCCGCTGCTGTGTGGCAAATTTACCGATTGGCTGTTTCATCCTGTGAAGCAGCGATCGGTCATTGGGCCGGCGGATGTCATTCGATCTGAGATCCAGACGAATCTTCTTTGCAGAATCAATTTCATGTCCGGAAGTTATTCCCTCGTGCTGTCCAGCAGACAACTGCAGGCAGCGATTTTTGCATTCTTTTGCTGTATTTCTCCGGCGTTCGCTGAAGACGACAACAGTGCTCCATGGCGTTACACGACGTCGCCCCCCCGTAGTTGGCTTGAGAGCAAATACGACGACGTTAAATGGAGCGAAGGACCCGGCGGTTTTGGCACGGCCGATGTCCCCGAGCTGCGCGCGTTTACCGAGTGGACAGCCTCAGAGATTTGGCTGCGACGCTCGACCAATCTTTCCGCGATCCCGCAGAATCCAGGCTTCTACGTTTATCACTTGCAGGACACGGAAATTTATCTCAACGGTCAGCTTGCCGTAGAACTTTACGGCGCAAGTGATGGATATGTCCGGGTACCCCTGAGCAAAGAAGCTGCAGCAAGACTCGTCGAGGGCACAAACCTGATCGCGGTCCACTCTTCGGCTGCAGAAGTGGAGAACAATCCTTCTGAAAACGCGTCCGGAAAAACACCTCAGTTTATTGACCTCCATCTGATTGACGGAAATGCCACTCCAGCTCTGCCCGCCAATTCCGGATGGGATTGGGTCATGAGGCAATGGAAGATGTGGTTTAGTATCGGCGTCACTCTCGTCGTTCTGATCGCCCTGATGTATGAGAAGCCAGCGGACCTGGTCTTTATGGGCGCTATTATTCTGCTTTCGCTTTGCGGCGTGATCACAGTTGCCGATGCCTTTGGTGGCTTCATTAGCAACTCGCTTCTCATGGTCGCCGCATTGTTTGTCGTTACCGCGGGATTGAAGGAAACAGGAGTCGTCGATGCCGTAGGAGCCAAAGTTCTCGGACCAGCGCGTACAGAACTTGGCGGACTCATCATGCTCGCAGTTTTCACGATCGGCACTTCTGCATTTCTGAATAACACTCCAATCGTCGCAATGTTGATTCCCGTCGTGATTTCCTGGTGTCGCAAGCAGCATGTGGCTCCATCGAAACTGCTGATTCCTCTGTCGTTCATGACAATTCTTGGCGGTTGCTGCTCGCGTATTGGCACCAGCACGAACCTTGTCGTGGATGGCCTGATGAAAAAGGCCGGTATCCCGGAAATGTCGTTCTTCGAAATTGGATATGCCGGAATTCCATGCGCAATAATCGGTGCCATCTACATGCTGACAGTGGGACGCAAACTTTTGCCGGAACGCAAAGAATTCATGGAGCAGCTTGGCGAATCACGCCGCGAGTATCTCGTCGAAATGGTTGTCACGCCTGCCTGCAGACTCATCGGTCAAAGTATCGAAGCGGCCGGACTTCGTCGCCTGCCGGGACTCTTTCTGATCGAAGTTGATCGTCGCGGAACAGTCATTGCGCCGGTCAGCCCGGACACGGTGCTTGAAGCCAACGATCGTCTCGTGTTTACAGGAATCGTTGGCACCATTGTGGACCTCAAAAAGATCCCCGGATTGGAAGCGGCCTCCGACACTTCCGATGCATCCGCTGTTGAACAACGAAAAAGAAGATTGTGTGAAGCTGTTGTCAGTCGGTCGTCTCCGCTGATCGGACAAACCGTCCGTGACGCCCAGTTCCGATCGCATTACAACGCAGCCATTGTTGCGATCCATCGTAACGGCGAGCGACTCACGACCAAGATCGGTGATGTTAAGCTGGAATCTGGCGACACTCTGCTGATGCAGACCGGTGCGAATTTTGTTCAGGCTCATCGAAATAATCCCGACTTTTATCTGGTCAGTGACGTCGAAGGTTCGCAGCCTCTGCGGCATGAAAATTGGTGGGTCGCCATGCTCATCTTTGGCATGCTTCTGGTGGCTATGTTCTTTGGAGCAAGTGACACGGCAATGTTGGGAGCGTTTGTCGCTGGTGGACTGATGGTCCTGACGCGATGTATGTCGGCGTCAGACGCACGCCAGACGATCGAGTGGCCGGTGTTGATTGCCATTGGAGCCTCCTTTGGCCTCGGCACAGCCCTGGAAAAATCCGGAGCTGCCCTGTTTCTTTCCAGTAAGCTTGTTGCGATCACTCAACCTCTTGGACCGTATGCCACGCTGGCCGCAATTTACTTCGTGACGATGGTTTTGAACGAATTGATTACTAATAACGGAGCCGCCGCCCTGGCGTTTCCTTTCTGCCTGAAGGCTGCAGAACTCAGCCATTGCGATTCTCGACCGTTTGTAATGGCTGTCGCTTTAGCCGCATCCTTCGCGTTCGCTTCACCAGTTGGCTATCAGACGCATATGATGGTGTTCGGGCCGGGCGGTTATCGCTTCAGCGATTTCGTTAAAGTCGGAGTTCCGTTGAACATCCTGCTTTGGATCGCCTGTGTTATCCTGATCCCAATGATCTGGCCATTTACCGTCTGATCCTGATCCAACCGGAGAACTGTCGTCACATGTCGAACGAAAGCCTGAAGTACGTACCTGATGCTGCACTCAAGCTTTTGCCTGCCGGTCGGATCGGCGCACTCAAGGATAAACTGCTGTCGGCGGCCGAAGAGACTCTTAAGGATGTCGATCTGTGGCAGTCCGGTGGACCAATTCCCGCCGCAAAGCAACCGCTGGATGCCGGATTTATCCAGTGGCCTGAAGAACTCCTGGCGGATTTGCAGATCAACCGCGACAAAAGTCTGGTGGCGAGGCTGGAAACCTGTGGAGCTCGACTTCGAGAGGCCGCAGATTCCATAGTTGTACTGGGAATCGGTGGATCCTACATGGGCATGCGAGCCATGTTCGAAGGACTCCGTAGTCCATACCATAATGAACAATGCCGGAAGACTCGCGGCGGGATCCCGCGTTTGTATTTCGAAGGCTGGAATGTCGACTCCGATCAGCAACAGGTTCTGCTGAATCTTCTTGAACAGCGAGCCGATCAACATCCCGATTCAATTGATGGTCGCACATCTGTGATTGTGATCAGCAAGTCGGGCGGAACCCTGGAAGCAGCGGTGGCCTTCCGAACATTCCGTGAACTGATCGAACGCAAATTCCCGAAGCTCGCCAAAAGTCTGATCGTTCCGGTGACCGGTGATGCAGGTCGTCTTCGCAATCTTTCCAATGCTGCTGGTTACGAAGACGTCTTCTCAATCCCTGATGGGATTGGAGGACGCTTTTCGATCCTGACCGCAGTGGGTTTGCTCCCGGCCGCCGCCAACGGCATGAACATCCGCGCTCTGTTGCAGGGCGCGGCGGATATGACTGAACATTTTCGCAATGCACCGTTTGAAGAAAACATCGTTCTTCAGTACGTGGCCGTGGGGCATGCGTTCGAGATGGATCTGGGCATGACAACTCGCGTGTTATCCACATGGGGCAGCAAGCTGGAAGCGGTTGGCCTGTGGTATGATCAATTGCTCAGCGAAAGCCTCGGTAAGCATGAACGCGGGGCGACTCCACTGACTGTGGTGAACACACGAGATCTGCACAGCCGCGGACAGCAGCATCAGGAAGGCCGACGCGACAAACTCATCACAAACCTTTTGCCGGGACGACCGCACAAACCACCAATCACCGTGCCAAAGCACGAACTCGATCAGGATCAACTGAATCAATTGGCTGGCGTTACGATGCCCCGCATTCTGCAGGCAGCCATCGATGGCACAAACAAGGCTTATGCTGATGAGCAACGCCCGACTACAGATCTCGTTATGCCTTCCATTACCGAACATGCTCTGGGGCAACTCTTCCAGATGCTGATGCTGGCCACAGTCGTGGAAGGCCGACTCGTCGGTACCAATCCCTACGGTCAGCCGGGTGTGGAAGCCTACAAGAAAAACATGCAGGCCAATCTTGGCATCAAATAATTGCTGGCCAAAAGCAGAAAGTTAAGACTCATGAGCACAACGATTACGTTCCTGGGGCACGGTGCGTTTCAGATTCAAACCGCTGGCAAGATGATCCTGATTGACCCTTTCCTGACCGGGAATCCACTGGCTTCTGTCTCCGCAGACAGTGTTCAGCCCGACTATATTGTTGTCTCACATGGGCACGGTGATCATGTTGGCGACACGGTCGCGATTGCCAGGCGAACCAACTGCCTTGTCATCACGAATTACGAGATCGCAACATGGCTGAAAGAGCAGGGCGTACAGCGAACTCATGACATGAATACTGGCGGCAGCTATAAGTTTGACTTCGGAACAATCAAGCTGACCATGGCTCATCATGGTTCGATGCTGCCCGATGGTTCCTACGGCGGATGCGCGACGGGAGTTCTGCTCAAGACCTCCGATGGCAATATCTACCATGCCTGCGACACGGCTCTGTTTTCCGACATGAAGCTGATTGGCGATGAAAGCCTGAAGGTTGCGATCCTGCCGATCGGCGACAACTACACCATGGGCCCCGATGATGCGATTCTGGCCGTTGGTTTTCTACGTCCGGAATACGTGATCCCTGGACACTACAACACATTTCCTGTCATCAAGCAGGATGTGGAGGCATGGTCATCACAAGTCAGGTCCGGCACGTCTGCCAAACCTGTCGTGCTGAGTCCTGGGCAGTCGTTTACGTTGTAAGCTCCTGACCCCTTGGACTGCTGCAGCTTTCCGACCACAGCCTGCTGTGGTCAACGGCTTTGCACTATCACAAGATTTCAAGCCCGGGTGTTGGCAGCAGGCTGCCGCAGTCAAAGTGGGCTAGATGACACGTGGGTAAAGCAAAAACTCGCTTCGCTCATGATCCCAGGCTTCGCAGTCCAACGCAATGGCTGCGTCCATTTCCGAGTATTCTGTCAGACACCGCCGCAGCAGCGAACTGCCACTGATAATGTCGAGCGGCATCAGCGAGTTTTCATATTCGTAGGGCGGAGGATTCAGCAGGCAATCATTCGGATATTTCTCCCGGCACAACTTCAATGCTCGAACAGTCATTTCGTAGGAACGAAACACCGCCCGATCGGTCACGTGGATCGAAACTCCGCCACAACTTTGGCCGGCCCATTTGTCGAACGTCGGATTAAACCGAATCGGCAGGAATCGAACGCCCGCCAGTTTCAGCGACTGAAGATGTTCACAGAATTCGCCGGGGTCAATAAACGGCGCACCGATAACCTCGAACGGCACCGTAGTTCCGCGGCCTTCGGAGAGATTCGTTCCCTCCAGCAAAACCTGCCCGGGATAGACAACTGCAGTCTGCACGGCCTGCATATTGGGTGATGGTGGAACCCACAAACGGCCAGTCTCATCAAAGTACTGATCGCGTCGCCAGCCTTCCATAGGAACGACGACCAGTTCGGCGTTAATGCCATACCGTTTATTGAAGTATCCAGCCAGCTCACCAATCGTCAGGCCATGTCGCATCGGGATCTCAGCCTCGCCGACGAAACTGCGACACGCCAGATCGAGCAATGGTCCCTCTGAGATCATTCCTCCGATGGGATTCGGTCGATCCAGAACCACTACAGAAATTTGTCGAGCAGCACACTCCTGAAGACAATAAAGCATCGTCCAGATGAACGTGTAGACTCGAGTTCCCGCGTCCTGCAGATCAATCACAAGACAATCGATGCCGGACAACATCTCCGCGGTCGGTCGTCGCGTTTGCGAATAAAGACTGTAGACGGGAACGCCCAGACGATCATGTCGACCATGAGCAGTCTCGATCATGTTCGCCTGCTGTTCGCACCAGAGTCCGTGCTGTGGCGAAAGAATAGACCGCAGTTGTCCCGGAAATTTCTCGGCCAGCAGATCACAGGCCAGACGAACGTCAGCGTTCACCGACGCACGATTCATAACTACGGCAAAACGGCGGCCTTTGAGTATGTGCTGCTGATCGGACAACAGCCGTTCGAGCCCGATGCGAAGTTTGGAATCCTGTCGGCTCATAAGAATTGCATTACTACGGAGAGCTTGGAGAACCGGACTCTAAAGCGTTCCGGCGGATTCAATCAACACCCCGATTGCTCTACTCTTTAGGCACTGGCGGCATACGCCCAATATCCAGTGCCCGTCGAGCACAGCCTGCAGCTCCGATGAAACCAGCGTCACCACCCAAGGAAGCGTACTCGATCGAAATCTTGTCCGCGATGGTCGTAAATGTTCGGCCACGAAACTCCTGTCGCACGCGACGCAGGAACTCACGCCCCACCTGCGTTTCATTGCGACCGAAGGTCATCGCGCCACCAAGCAGTACCATTGCCGGATCAATCACATGCACTGCGGTTGTGATCGTAGCTCCCAGATAGCGAGCCATCTCCATGATCAATTCCAGAGCCAGATGGTCACCATGCTCGGCTTCTTCCGCGATCAATCGAGGCGACAATTCTAAACCGGACTCCATTCGAGTTCTCACCGACGTCACATCGCCAGCCTCAAGGTGTTCTCGAAACCGCTTCAGCAATGCCGTCGCGCTGACGTACGCTTCGGCAGTGCCGTATTGGCCGGTCGGGCATAGGCGTCCCTCGTCCATTTCCAGAATCACATGGCCCAGCTCCGAGCCATGCGAATGTTCGCCCTCAATGATATGATCGTCGACAATGACTCCGCCCCCGAGTCCGGTACCCAGAGTATAGAACAGCAGGCTGCGAGCATGTTTCGCAGTGCCGGCCCAATATTCACCATAGGCCGCTGCGTTCGCATCATTCTGCAGGATTGTCGGGCGTTGCAGCCTCCTTCCGACCTCATCTCGGATCGGAAAATTGACCCAACCCGGCAGGTTTGGAGGATCCAGCAACATTCCCCCAGGAATATCCATCGTACCTGGCGTTGCGAGCCCCACGGCGCTGATGTCTGCCAAGTCCACGCCAGCAGCCATAACGGCTTCTCGACCAGCCCGAACAATTTGCTCAACACCCTTCACTGGACCAAGAATCGCCTGAGTTGCCACACTGCTTGATGCCAGAGCATTCCCCTGGTCATCAACTACGCCAGCCTTGACGTTGGTTCCACCCAGATCAAGCCCGAGGAATAATCGGTTTGCCACAGTTCAGGATCCTTCACCGAGTTTCACTACCAATCTGACCAGCAACTGCACTCCGAAACACAATGTCGCTCCAGCCAGCATCCAGATCAGAGACGCCGCACTGAAAACTTTTCTATCCCGCCACTTCAGAACACGCCCCCAGATCGGTTCATGGTAAACCGACACGGGATTCCCCAGCAGCGCGGCGCGAAGGTCTTCGCTGAACTCGGACATTTTCTGATATCGATCAGTCACGGAACGTTGCAGCGCTTTCATGCAGATAGCGTTCAGCTCGGCAGGAATTCTCTTCAGCGGCGCAACAGCTCGAGGTTCACGGACAGGATCTTCCTGCAGCTTCCGTTTGATCTCTTTGAAGTTCCTGCCGGACATGTAACTTTCACCGGTCAGAACTTCAAACAGAATGATTCCCATGTTGTAAATGTCGGTGCGTTCATCCACATCACCTGTTTCGACAGCCTGCTCAGGTGACATGTAGAACGGTGTCCCCTGAACGTCACCACGTCCGGTCAGCCGCCCTGACATTGCCTGCTGCCCGCTTCGGATCAGGCGATCGACGTCCTCGTCGTCCTCCATGTCCCAGACTTTGGCCAGACCCCAGTCCAGCACCATGATCTCACCGTAGTCGCCGATCATAATGTTGGCGGGCTTCATATCGCGATGAACCACCTTTTGATTATGAGCAAACGCGAGGCACTGGCTGCAGTGGATCAAAACGTTGAGCAGACTATCCAGCGGATACTTTTCGATGGTGGCTTTGTCGCCCTCGGAGATCTTGTCCAGGATATCACTGAGATCGCGTCCCCGGAGTTTCTTCATCGTGAAGTAAGCATTGCCCTCGGAATCCCGGCTGAGTTCGTACACGGGAATCGTCGCCGGATGCGGAATCTGCGCAGTAACGCGGGCTTCCCGAAGAAACCGTTTCTGATAGGTCTCAAGATTCTGGAACTGTGGCTGGAGAGTCTTCATCACGACGGTCCGGCCGAGATTCTCGTCGACACAGGTGCGCAAGATCGCCTCACCGCCCTGCGTCAGGGGCTGAAAATCCCGATATCGCATAAAGCCGTTTTTGACATGCTTTGGCAGGTCTCGGTCGGTATCCGACAGCGTAATGTTTTCGCTCACGCCAGTTTCCCTTTCAGCGACAAATCGTGAGGAAGCAAGGGCCCGTAACATCCCTGCGATCCAGCAGAAATGTAGCGGACCGGAACAATCTGCCACAGGGCAACCACAGAATTCCCTTCAATCGTTGCGACAAGACGGCATAGGACATATGCTCTTATACACATGTTCCTGCCCCACTTCCTGTCATCATGTCTCGATGATTCGAGCCTGTCACGCTGAGGATCTCGCATGGACGGCCCGTTAGTTCTGAGTTTCCGACTTCCGATTGTCGCCGCTGTCCGTCATTTTTGCGGGCGTTTGGAGCGTTTCGGCCGGCCGATGATCGCTCCCGTGGTCGTGGCCATGGCTCTGATTTTTGGAGCCTCGGCCCGTGGAGAAGAGCGCTATCTTGACTTCATTGGAGGTCTCCGGGAGCGTCAGTTCTTTGACACCGCGATCGAATATATCGATTCGATTACTCAGCGATCCGACCTGCCACAGGAAGTGCGGGAAGTTCTGGACCTCGAACGTGGCATGACTCTCCAGCAAAAAGGGGCGGCATCACGCATCCCGGAAGACCGGGAGAAGGCGCTTTCCGAAGCGGAAGTTTCGCTTCGCAAGTTTATTGGGGAACATGGCCAGCATGCACAGGCTGCTCTCGCAAATTCAATGTTGGGAGAATTGCTGTTTGAACGTGCTCGCTCGCTGATGTGGAAGGCTTCAGAAATCGAGGAAGCCGACAAAAAGCTGGAGCTGCAGCAATCCGCCCGAACCCTCGTGGACCAGGCCAAGGCCATCTACCAGACGGCTCAGGATCAGTACAAAGCCATCTACGACGCGTTTCCAAAGTTTATTGACGAACAAAAGGACGAGGAAGAATTTCAGCGCCGACTGGAAGCCGAAGCGAAGTACCTTCGTGCCTCATTCAACCTTGTCCGCTGCACCTATGAACGAGGACAGACGTTTGATAAGGGTACCGAAGAACGCAAACAAACATTGATTCAAGCGGCGGAGCTGTTCGAAAAGATCCACACCAGCCGTCGAACCAATCAGATCGGCCTGCATGCCCGCCTGATGATGGGGAAATGCTTTCAGGAACAGGACGATATCGGCCGTGCTCTGGGCATCTATAATGAAATGCTGGGGCATCCATCGGAGAACAGCGCGGTGCTGGTGCTGAAGGGCATCGCTCAGCACTATCGCCTGATCTGCCTGAATGATCCGCAGAAAAATGACCACGCTCTCGTTATTCAGGAAGCCACCGTCTGGTTACAGAGCAACCGCCAACTGGCGACAAGTCAGTCGGGCCTTGGAATCCTCTGGGAACGTGCGATTGCCGCCGAGAAACTCGGGGCCACCCGCGAGATGCCTGAAAAGGAAAAAGAAGCCATCCTGCGATCTGCGATGGATGATGCCATTCAGGTTGGAAAGTATCCGGGGCCATATAAAGAAACAGCGGCCGCAATGGGGCGGCGTCTTAAAGTTGTCCTCGGCGAAAAAGACCGCGAACCTCGGGATTTTGCGACAGCCTTCGAACGTGCTCGAGGCATGATTGCACAGATCCAACAACTCAGCGACGACGCGGCCAAGGCTGCTGACGTCACTGAGAAAGCAACAAAGACGGCCGCCCTGGAAAGCCACCTCAAAGAAGTCGGTCGTCTCCTGCAACTGTCACTCGATCTGCGTGATGACGATAGTGACCCGAAGGCCGTTGCTCAGTCACGATACCTGCTGAGTTTTGTAAAGCTGCGTCTTGGTCGCCCTCTGGATGCCATCATTTTGGCTCAGTATTGCTTTGAGCATGACATCAAGGCGGATCCGGATACGGCGTTGAACGCGACCGAAATTGCGATGGCGGCCGCTGTAGCAGCTTGGAACGCCGGACCTCCGAAGGATCGTGATTTCGAAACCCGAACCCTGCGCGATGTCTGCGAAAGAATTCTTACTTTGTATCCGCAATCCGCCAAAGGCGGTGAAGCCCGAATGCGTCTGGGCAGTGTGTATCGGACTCTGAATCAACCACTTGAAGGGGCCAAATGGTATCTCCAGGTTCCTGAAGCCGACCCGCAATATATTTCTGCTCGAATCAACGCCGGACAGTCTTATTGGACCGCGTGGACACAAAAAGCTGCAATGGCCACAGCAGATCCGCAAGGCGAACAGCCTGATGCACAGGCGATGTTGCAGTGGAAGACTGAAGCCAAAACGTTGCTGGCGAACGGGATTCAACTGTCCCGGCAAAAACTGGGCGATATGGCAAAGCCCACGGAGGAACTGGCCGCAGCGGAAGTCTCCCTCGCAAGTATTCTGAATCTGGACGGCGAGTTTCCTGGCACTATTGATCGCCTGACCAAGGGAGCAGAGAACTCTGTGGTTACTGCGATTGAGGTTCCCGAAGGCACTCCGCGTCCCGAAGACGGAATTCAGAGTCAGTCATTTGCAGGTCTTACGTATCGACTCCTGCTTCGTGCTTACATCGGCACGCAGCAAATCGACCAGGCCTTGCAGACGATGACGAAACTGGAGAAAGTCGGCGGACAGGATATTCTTGCGGCGTACACCCAACTGGGGATGGAACTACAGGAAGAACTGCGACGCCTCAAACTCTCAGGAGAAAACGAGAGATTGGCTGCGGTTCGTGATTCGTTCGAAAAGTTCCTGCAGAAGGTTTACGAGTCTCGCAACAAGAGCGACTACAACTCCCTGCTGTGGATCGGCGAAACGTATTATGGCCTTGGTCAGGGAGTTGCTGGCGATGCAGCCAGTGCCGCTGCGTACTACGCAAAAGCGGGCGATGCATACTCCGAAATTATCTCCGGTGGACTTGTTAATGCGGATAACAAGAACGCTGTCAAACTTCGACTCGCACGATGTCGCCGGCAGCAGAAACAGTTCGAAGAAGCTTTGAAGAACATTGAAGAGATTCTGACCGAGAATCCAATGACTCTGGATGCCCAGTTCGAAGCCGCTCTGATTCTGACTGATTGGGGAGCTGAAAATGATCCGAAAAAGTTCCCTGAAGCGATCCTTGGTACGAAGGATTCCGCAGGAAGACCTACTTCGGTTTGGGGCTGGTCACAACTTTCACGTCGCCTGCAGCAGATTGTGACCAAGGATCCTTCGCCTGAGCTGAAAGCTCGGTTTGTTGATGCTCGATATGAACTGGCATACTGCCGCCGTAGATTTGCGACAGCATCTGAAAGTGATGCGGCAAAGCAAAGGAAATCGGCAATGGCAGAGATCACCAGCTTTGTTCAGGCTGTGCGAGATCTCGACGACGTTTCCTTCGCGAGGTTTGACAGACTCTACCAGGACCTTCAGGCGGATCTCGGTGAAGCACCAACCCCATTGGATCGAAATGCCGTTGCCGTCAAGCCGGAAGAAGAAGCGATTGATGAGGCCGAAAAAGCCAAAGCAGGTGCAGCCGTCGCTGCGAACACTGCTGCAACGGATGCTGCTGCAGACGAAGGGGGCTCAAACACGCTGCTGATCGTCGTCGGCGTTGGCCTTTGCATGGGAATCGCCGGTGCAATGTTCTACTTCATGCGTAAACCCAAAAGCCGAGTCCATATTCCGGGCCCATCTTCGGCTCCGAAGTTTTCCGGGCTCAATATGGCGGCAGAGGCTGTGAGCGGAATTCCTCAGGGGCTTAGCTTCGACGTTCCCGCAGAACCTGACTTCAGTGGCTTTGCAGGTATAGGTGGCGGCAAGAAAGCAGCTCCATCCGCGAGATCTGCAGCAGCAAAGCCAGCCATCGATGCAGCAAAGCCAGCCTCAACGTCGGCGAAACCAACGCCCCCTGTAGCAAAAGCAGCATCGCCGTCGACTGCGGTTGCGGCGTCTGGAACGGCTGCTCCGGCAACTACGCCTGCCTCGCCGGATGCAAAACCTGTCGCGAAGCCAGCCCCGAAACCTGTTTCGGCCGAAGGCAGCCCACGACCTGCGGCTCCATCAACTTCTACGGGGGAAGCACGACCTAAGCCAGCGGCTCCTGCTAGCGCAACGGGTGAGGCCCCTGTGAGAAAACCTGTCCCGTCGGCCCCGGCGGCAACCGCAGCCGGAACGGCTCCGGTAGTCGATCCCGCCGCGCCTAAGCCCGCACCAAGGCCGCGTCCTCCAGCTCCGGACGGTTCCGCTCCGGTAAAACCAGCCGCACCGCGGCCTGCGGCTCCGCAGCCAGCATCAACCGACGGCACATCTCCGGAAGCCAAACCTGCGACTCCCAAGCCACCGGTTGCCAAACCTGCGGCACCGAAACCGGTTTCAACTGAAGGGGGAACCGCAGAACCAAAGCCAGTTGCACCTCGACCTGCAGCACCAATACCTGCGGCTCCGCGACCGGAAGGAGCAACGGAGAAACCAGTCGGCGAGCGGCCAGTGGCACCTCGCCCAGCCGCCCCAAAACCTTCAGCAGATCCTTCCGCTGCTGAACGCCCGGCTCCACGTCCACCGTCAGAAGCTCCCCCGGTTAAACGTCCAAAACCTCCGGAAGCGGACGAGTGAACCATACGTAACGCTGGTGTCGTGGTGGCTGACACAACCTTTCTTACTGAAACAAAATCAGAATCAATACCCCATCGGGATTCTCTATCTATGATCGCTCCTTCCAAAACAGTCACTCGTCTCATCACGACTCTGCTGACTCTCAACCTGATCATCGCTTCCCATGCGGCCGATCAAGTCACACGTCGCAGTGACCGAAGTGTGTTACGTGGTGAATTTACTGCGATGACAACGGCATCCGTTAAGATCAAACAAGTCAATGGCCAGGAAGTCGAAGTCCCCGTCAGTGACATTTTCAACGTTGCTTTCGACATGCAGCCTTCGACACTGACTCAGGCTCAATCCAACGAACGCAGTGGGGCTCTGGATGCGGCGTTGGAAAAACTGACGGCTGTCCAAAAAGACTACGGCGGGGATGACAAAAGACTGGTCGAGGACATTAAATTTTTGATCGCCAGAACCAAAGTGAAAGCGGCTCTCGCAAATCCTGCGATTGCAGCCGACGCTCAGAAGGCAATCAGCGACTTCCGAGCGCAGAGCAAGACGAACTTCCGATATTTTGAGGCAACGCTTCTTGAGGGACAGCTTTTGTCACTTGATGCGGCGAATGCCGATGCTTCAGAAAAACTGTTGAAAGAAGTTCAGGCATCGCCGGTCAAGGGATTTCAGCTCCAGGCGGGCGTGCAGCTCGGGCGGCTTCTGCTGTCGAAAAAAGATACAGCCGGAGCACTGACGGCTTTCGACCAAGTGATTCAAACCAGCGCTGGGGATGCGGGAGCGACATCGGCCATGTTCGACGGAATGCTGGGAAAGGCTCTTTGTCAGCAGCAGCAGGGTCAGGCTGACGAAGCCATTGCCACGCTGAATGAAATCATAACCAAGGCGTCAGAATCGGAAACTCAGACACTTGCTGAGGCCTGGGTCCTGAAAGGCGATTGCCAAAGAACAAAGAACCTTCCCAAGGATGCGCTATGGGCTTACCTTCAGGTAGATGTGCTCTATCCGTCGGAACCGGCCGCTCATGCGGAAGCTCTGTATCGACTTGCTGGTCTTTGGGCTCCAGCCGGCCATCAGGACAGAGCAGATGATGCTCGTCAGCGTCTGATGGAAAAGTACCCGAATAGTGCATGGGCGAAGCAAGGTGCTCCTGCAACCCCCTGATTCCTGATTCTGTGCAGCTCAAATCTTTCGCCAAGGGTGACGAAAGGTTCATAACTTACTACAGTCCCCGTTCTCAGTTTCCTGGCTATTCTCAACTGGCGAGTCCGCCCCAATGAGGTCAACTCGGAGATCATTTGAAATGCGTAATGTCTTTGGTTCAGCAGAACAAAATTGCGGACGCAAGTCCATTCCTGCACTCCTGCTGGCAATGGCAGTGGCGTTGCTGGTGCCTTCTTTTGGTCAGTCATTCGTGATGGCTCAGGAAGAAACCCCGCCAGCCGCTGATGCCGCCGCAGCTCCACCGGCTGCCCCCGCTGAAGCTGCTGCACCCGCAGATCCTTCAGCAACTCCAGCAGCAGAGGCTGCCCCTGCAGACGCACAACCGTCCCGCAGCTTCCTCGCTTACATTGCTCGCGCCTGTGGCTGGTTCTGGGGCCCCGCGTTCCTGCTGGCATCATTCATTCTGGTAGCACTGATCATGATGAACCTGCTGCAGGTTCGTCGCGATGTGTTGTTGCCAACAGCGTTTGTCGAAGAATTCGAACAGAAGCTGAATGCGAAAGACTTTCAGGCGGCCTACGAGTTCGCTCGCAGTGATGAATCATTTGTTGCACGCGTTCTCGCCGCGGGGATGGGACGTTTAAGCCGTGGCTACGAGGAAGCTGTCGAAGGGATGCAGGAAGCCGGTGAAGATGAAAACATGGCCCTTGAGCATCGCCTGAGCTACGTCGCTCTGATCGGCACGATCGCTCCGATGATGGGCTTGATGGGAACCGTTCAAGGGATGATCTCCAGCTTCGACGTAATCGCCACCTCCGCAGTCGCGCCAAAACCTTCTCAGTTGGCGGACGGTATTTCGACCGCTCTGGTCACGACGCTGATCGGGCTGATGCTCGCGATTCCTGCGATGGTGTTCTATGGCATCCTGAAGAATCGAATTCAACGTTTGGTGCTTGAAATCGGCATGGTCAGCGAAGGTTTGATGGGCCGGTTTGCTGCGGTTGGCAAAAAGGCCTGAAACCATTCCGTCGATTCGTCTGTGACTATGATTTGATTCATCTGTCAGGTTGCTGCAATGAAGTTTAAGCCCGCTGATGTGGCCCCCCCTGAACTCGACATGACACCGATGATTGACATCGTGTTTCAGTTGATCACCTTTTTCATGGTGATCAACAAGTTCGATCAGGCCGAAGCAGATGAGCGAGTCACACTGCCGAAAGATCAATTGGCAGTGCCTCCGGCCGTTCAGCGAAAAGATTCCTTCCTGCTGAACTTTGGGTATCTCCGTGATCAGAAGGGTAATCTCACGAACCCGGAACCATTCTTCTTTTTCGCGGACGAACAGGTTCCGTTGGCTCAGGTTCGTCAGCGACTTCGACAGGAAGCTCAGTTCTACCAGACGATCGGCACTGACATGAAAGAAGTTGTGGTCGAGATCCGAGCCGATGCCGACGTGAAGTCGGGCATGGTTCAGGAGCTAATTCAGATGTGTCAGGAAGATGGTATCGGCTTTCAGCGTTTTGCTCTGAAAGCAACTCAGAAGATGATTGAGTAGTCTTGAGTTTTGTGAAGTCGCCCCGACTCTGCCCAGTATTCATTCTTCGTCAGTTGTGAACCATGAAGCTTCGAAACCGCGTTGGACTCGGAAAAATTCAACTGGACATGACGCCGATGATCGACGTTGTGTTTCAATTGATGATTTTCTTCATGTGTACCCTGAAGGTCACTGAACCAGAAGGCGACTTTGATATCAGCATGCCGCTTGGTGCTGCAGCGCCATCTGCAGTGACCGAAGCGGAACTGCCACCGTTCAAAGTGCGAATGATTGCAGACGCAGAGGGCAATCTGAATGCGTTGTCATTCAATGGTGTGAATCTGGGCGGGGGTGAACAAGCCTTCGCTAAACTTAACTCGGAAGTGTTTCGGGCAATTCATGCTCTGAAAGCCATTGGCCCTGACCAACAGGAAAAACAGGAAGTCGAAATCGATCCCGACTACAACCTGCACTATCGCAACATTATCAGTGCGATCGGATCCTGCTCCGGACGAATGGGGCCCAATGGGATTCCCGTGCGGTACATCAGCAAGATCAAGTTTGCTCCTCGCCGCGAACCGTAATCAATGACAGATGTCACTGGCACCGAAATTCAGGTCCTGCTTTTCTCTTCTGATTTGATGCTGATCAGTTCGGCCGGGGGTGCCGCAGCCGCAGCAGGATTTGCTTTTCGATCAGCATCCTCGATCGAAGATCTCATCGCAAAAGCCACCCCGACCACCATCCTGTGCGTCGACCTCGGCTTTGCGTCCGTGGACCCTCTGCTCATTTCGGAACAGCTGCCCACACTGACGGCTCGCTCGGGAATTGCATTCGGCCCTCACGTTCACATCGCCAAACTCAATCAGGCTCGCGAAGCCGGTTTCTCAAAAGTCATGAGTCGCGGTCAGTTCGTCGGTCGGATGATCGACGAACTGAAATCCGCCGCCGCTGCGATCCACCATCATTGACATCCCCACTGGGCCTGTCCCCAAATGGCGTGGACTTAAGCAATTTATTGATGTCCAGCGTTCTACCGTCGAGCTTGTCTCGTGGGAGGACACAACTGACAGCTACGATTTGAGACGAATCGCGCCAAGGCGCTCCGTTTCGGGTTGTGTTTCGCAGCGTAGCTGTGGCAGCATTTAGCCCGAAGCCTCAGCCTGAGGCTACCTGCTGCCGCCTCTACGAGGCGAAATTAGAACGACAGTTGTCCCACTAGATCTCGCTGCAGTACCAAAGTTTTCACACCTCAGGACAAGCCCAATTGTGGCAAGTCGAGCTTAAGTCCATGCCACTGGGCCTGCCCCCAGTGGTCAATCGGCTTCTGCACCACGACCTGTCAGAAGCGTCTGTGGCGGAAAGCGCTTCGATTCCTCACCAGAACTAACTACTTCCCGGCAACGACCACCGGAAAGAACTTGAAGTATTGATCTCGCAATGCATAAATGGCGACCGCTGTAATTGACACGAATGCCAGCCACATGCAGACGTCGAGGAAGAATGCCGGTGTGATTCTGCGATCAAGCTTTCGGTATCGAAAGTAGATGGTGACGGCAGAAATGATTGGAAGCGTCAACGCCTGACCAAAGCCACCGACAACAACCATCCACCGAGGTTCCTTAAATGCAAGGAACAGGAACAAAGCCAGCACCGGGATCATCAGTGACACCCAGTGAATGACTCGACCACGCTGCGCGGGCTGACGATAAGTAAAGAATCCGGCAAGGCTCATAAAGTCGGCCACCAGACGAGCATTCCCTGCGCTGGACAAGTACAGCGTCTTGAACAACACCGCAGCAGCCCCGATCAGGAATACGATTTTGGTCCAGAGACCGAACGTATCAACAAACATCCGGGCCAGAGTCTGAATCATGTCTTTGCCTTCAGGATGCAGACCCTGAGTATGCAGAACAGCAGCTCCCATGAAGTAAAATGCGAGCGTTGAGACCGTGAACACAATCATGCTGACCCACGCATCCAGATGCATCACTCGAACCCAGCCTTTGGCTCGACGTTCCCAGTCCGGCCCGGGCTCCACTTTTCCGGTGTACCGAGCATATCCTTTCTCAAGACACCAATACGGATAAAAGAACAGCTCCGTCGCCCCGACTCCGGTGATTCCAAAGACTCCAAAAGCTACTGCAATTCCTTCAGCGGGCATGCCAAACGTCAGCCCATTCGCAACGTCTGACCAGTTGATGGGGAACTTCGTGGCCGGCAGTGCACAGGCTGCTGTGACAGTCAGCAGCGTAACTCCGACCACCAGGATCGTCGTGACGATTTCAATTCTGCGATAAGTACCACTCCAAAGAAGTCCCATTGCCGCCAAACATGTCAGCACAGCCCAGGGAAACTCAGGGCGCTGACGAGTGGCGGTCGCCAATGACGGCAGGAACGTATCCAGCAGATTAGCAAAGCCCTCAGAGACGGAAGGAAACGCGAGGTTCAGTGACTGCCCAACGGTCCCTGTAATTGCTCCCAGTTGGAACACGGTCGACAGCATCATGATCAGCCACCACCATGCGATCCAATGAGCTCCCAGGCGAGGACCGCTCAGTTCATTAATCGCTCCCAGCGTAGGTTTGCCGGATGAAATGGCATAGCGTCCCAACTCCACCTGCATAAAGACTTTGATGACGCAGCTAAACAGAATCAGCCAGAGAAACACAAAGCCGTGTTTCGCCCCCAGAGAAGTCGTCAGCAGCAACTCTCCGGACCCAACAATCGTCCCGGCCAGAATGATCCCCGGACCGATCATTTTCAAAGCCGCCCACAAAGAAACTGGCGGTTCCTGAATCGCATCCTTCGGAAGCGCATACGGGTCATACTTAACAACTTCAGACATCAAACGTGGCCCTTACAAACTCAGATCCGGTGGGTGGGGTAGCAACAAAACGCAGCACACTACGCAATTAGCCAGCGTGTGAGCAACTCATTGGGTTTTCATGTCTCAGTAGTTTCAGGTTCTACTAAGACTCAACTTCAGGGGGCAATTCACGACGCATGACAACGGCTCTTGTGTATTCCAGTCCCGGAAAATCCGGAGCCGTGCGAATGAATCGACTGACTATCGCAGCAATCAGAAAACTGGAAAGATAAGGAACCGCAGTCGTCAGAGTAATCGTTGGCTGATAGCTGGTGCCAAACAGGATCTGCCAGTAACTCCAGAAGAACGAAATGAGAATACTAAAAGTCACCGCAATCTTTGCTGCGCGACCATCACAGCGCAGAAACATCCCAATCAAGAACAGCGACGCGAGCGGGCCAAGAAACATATTGAACGCGGGAGCCATCAGATCAAAGATGTTGCGGCCTGAATTCTGCGCCAAATAGGCAACTCCAATCGCCAGAGAAGTCACAACCAGACCAACAACCACAGAAAGCACTCGCGCGAATCCCACTTCGGTCAGCCTCTTCGTTGCCCCCTGGCGAATACGTCCGTAAAGATCTGCAGCGAAAACGGCACTGATACTATTGACCCCTGAAACCAATGTCTGCATGGCATCGCAAACCAGGACGGCAAGAATGACACCGCCGATCCCCGCCGGCAATTGATGAGCAAAGAAATGGGGCATCACTTTGTCCCCGTGTTTCACGACGGTGTGTCCATTCTCAACGACAAAAATCCCTTCCGGCAGATAGGATGGATGTTGCAGATAAAACGCCAGCAGAGCCAAACCACATAGTGCCAGCAGTACTCCAATCGTGACATCAGTCAACGCCGCGACAAGGTAGCTGCGTTTCGCTGATTTCAATGACGTCGTGGAAAAATACCTCTGCAAAACCACCTGATCGGAGCCATGGGTGCAGATCACCCAAAAGAAGTTCAACATCGCTGCCGTCACAACTGTCATTCGAACGGTTGGATCCATGCTGAATAAAATCAGCTTGGTATGCCCGGCAGAATTCTCCGCTGCAAGTCGCCACCATTCGGCAGGCCCGGTACCGGTCGTCCAGATCACATATCCCAGAGTCAGGATCGTCCCGCCAAACAACATCAATGACTGCAGAACATCGTTCCAGATCGCCGCTCGAAAACCGCCGACACTTCCATAGACTGTCGCTGATAGTCCAACCGCAATGATAATCCAATACAGAAACGATTCACGAAGCGGGCGTGAAGCCTCTGACGAACTGAACCACTGAGCAACTGGATCCTGAGTTTCAATGGGGATCAGCGTGCCGACCATCTGCGTGAGTGCCAATGACCCAACATAGGTCACCATGGACATCCAGCCCAGTCGCAGAAAGAGAAACAGAACACTGCCGATAATTCGAGTCTGAACATCGAATCGTCGCTCAAGGTACTCATACGCGCTGGTAAACCTGAGCCGCATAAAGAACGGGACCCAGACGAACAAAACCACCGACATACTCAGAGGCAGCGCCAGGTATTGTGCGAACATGGCGACACCGTTCTTGATCATCTCCCCGGGCACACCCATATAGGAAATACTGGACATCAAAGTGGCCAGCACACTTAGGCCCACGGCCACCCAGGGCATTCGTCGCCCACCCAGAAAGAACTCGCTGGTGCTGGCCTGACGCCTCGACGACCAAATCACGATCCCCATCGTAATCAACAAATAGACCGCCAGTCCGAGGAAATCGATCAACTGCAAACGATCACGAGGCGCCGGAGCGGTACGAACAGCTATCACGAAGTCATGGACAGAATGCATGCTGGAATTCCTCTGGCCGGATTTTGATCGACTGTTCCGGATGGCCCTCAAGTCAGCAACCATAGGTGCCGTTGGACCGTCTGTGAGCCAAGCGTATCAGTTTCGGAGGCCCATAAGCAATCCAGCCAATTGTCCATGTCAGGTTCGCATCGGGACCACAAGGACTGCTGCAGAGCATCGACCATTCCAAAACGGCAGGTTGATATCCTGCATGAGCCGTCACAATGAACACCGGGACACTGTATTACAGCGAATTGCGAGCGGCGAGGGCAGCTGCCTCTGATCTGCGGCAGCAGAGTCACGTATGAGGAGCGATGATGAATCGCAGGTGAACCAGTACGCACCGCAATTCACGACAGGAGTCGCAGATTTGCCGGATCGGCTTAACGCATTGCGGCACTCGCGCTAGATTCCAGACCTCGCGATCATCCGACAAAGAAAATGCCGGGGATGCTAACAAGGGGGACGAAGGTCGCGTTTTTCTTCGGCATAGCTGAGACGCACATAGACGGGTTCGAGAGTTTCCGCGATCGAAAACTCTTTTCGGCTGACCATGTCGGTGCCCAATCGAGCAATCGTGGAAGCTCGGGGCTGCCAGCAGGACTCTGCAAGCAGACGATGATTCATGGCTAATTCGGGACGCAGTTTAGTCAGTCCTGGACCCGCCAGAATGGGATCCTTTGGCAAGGTGTCCAGGCCGGTCACATGAATACTATCGATCAATTGCCGACATCCAGAGACGGTGTCAAGCTGATAAGTCCCGACAAACACTTCTCCTCGCTGAGCATCCACAAGAGCCGTGACGAGGGCTTCTTCATCAGGAGCCTGCTGGGCAATCGCGCGGAGTGTATCGACCGCAACCAGGTGCGACTGATTTAACCACGCGAATGTCTTTGCAAAAACGAGCCCAACTCGCAGGCCCGTAAAACTTCCGGGGCCGATGCTGACAGCGACCGAGCGAATGTCCGTCGGCTTGAGAGTTAGCTCACGCAGGAGTTTGTCGACCTCCGCAACAAGCGACTGCGCATGGCGAACTCCACCGGCGGCGAGAACCCGTTCGGCCAGCAGGTTGGAGCCGTCAATGACGGCGATGGATCCCAATGATCCCGATGTTTCAACAGCGAGCAGCATCGAACGATTCTGATTAGAGGTTGGTGGCAGAAAGCTGAGGATCGTGGGCTGGTTTCCAGTCGATCAACTGCAACTCCACTTTATTGAATCCGCGAAACGAATTGATCACTGGCGCGAAACTGATGGAAAATGGCCCACGGACGGAGGCGAGTTCTTCGGCCCATTCGCCGCGTCCCCATGCCACAGCTCGCATGATAGTTCCCTGCTGCCGAACCTGAAGTGAAAGATGTCGGGAACCTTCGCCCATGGTTTTCGGTGGCTCGGCCAGATCGACTCGATTGGCCACGAAACGCGGCTGAGGATTTGCCTGACCAAATGGTCCGAGTCGCTCCAACTCCTGCACCGCGCGGAGATTAACTTCCTTGAGAAGCACCTCCGCATCAATAGCCAGTTCTGTGTCTTCCGGAGTCGGGTGGAAATTCTCGGCTGCCCACGCCGCCAGAGTATCGCGTACAAGTCCGACCGCAGTAGCTTTCAATCGCACACCGGCTGCCGCTTTATGGCCGCCGAAGCCGCTAACATGCTCGCGACAAGAGGCAAGCCCAGCGTACAAATCGAAGCCGGCCCAAGAGCGACCTGATCCAGTCCCCGTTCCGTCGTCACGGAGAGCGATCAGGATCGTCGGTTTGCTGAATTCGTCCGTCATGCGACTGGCCACAATCCCGATGACTCCTGGATGCCAGTCATGATTTGCCAGAACGAGCGTCTTATGATTTTCCCACTCAGGATTCTCCGCCACCATTTCTTTGGCTTGTTTGAAGATGCGACGTTCGACAGTCTTGCGGTTTTCGTTGAGTTCATCGAGATACTGAGCCAGTCGGTCGGCTCGTTCGACGTTCTCCGTCGTGAGCAGTTCGACCGCCAGTCGAGCCTGGCCAAGTCGTCCTGCGGCGTTGATTCGCGGGCCAAGAGCGAAACCCATATCGTCGCTGCGAAGTTCCGGCTTTTCCGTGAGCCCTGCAATTTTCAGCAATGCTTTCATTCCGGGCGTCGACTGATCACGAAGGCTTTGTAAGCCATACCGTACGATGACTCGGTTTTCGCCGATCAAAGGTACAACATCCGCGACAGTACCAACGGCGGCAAGCCCAACAGCCTGCTTAAGAAACTCCTTCATTCGTGGCGAGGCTTTCTTGCCATCACCCAGTCGCTGACAGATGGCCCAGGCCAGCTTAAAGGCAACGCCGGCACCACAAAGTTCGCCGAAAGGATACTCTGTTCCCGGCAAGCGAGGATGCACGAGAGCCAGAGCATCGGGCAAGGATTCGCCGATGTGATGATGATCAGTGATGATCAGGTCGAGCCCGATGGATTTTGCAAATGCGGCTTCTTCGACGCTGGCAATTCCACAATCGACAGAAACGATAAGCCGCTTTGGGTCTTCCTCAAACAACTGCTGAAGAGCGTTCTTGTTGATGCCGTAGCCTTCTTCCATGCGGCACGGGATATAGTAATCCACATTCGCACGATTGAGCTGCAGGCAGTGCCAGAGAATGCTGGTCCCGGTGACACCGTCAACGTCATAGTCTCCGTAGATGGTGATGCGTCGTTGATCTTTGATGGCGGCGAGGATCAGGTCAGCGGCCTGATCGATACCCGGCAACTGTGATGGATCATGCAGATCGCTCAGCCGAGCATCAAGAAAACTGCTCGCAGCAGCGGCCTCCGAGAAGCCTCGTGCAATCAGCACCTGAGCAAGCAGGGGAGAGATTTTCAGCTGGCCACAAAGCCTGCGAATGGCAGATTCATTGTGAGGTTGAAATGTCCATTTTCTTGACACGAAAGAATGCTCCGACGAATCGAAAACCAGTTGAGCGATGATTGTTGATCGCTGACTATGGCTCAGGAGGTTTGAAAGACGGGATTTCGCGAGTCGTCCGCTCGTGCAGATTTGACTGATCCAACTCAATCTCCACAATCAGTTCGGTATCGCCCAGCAGAATCTTGTCACCCGTCTTCAGGATGACTCGATCGATATCCTGTTCGTTAACGATCGTCAGATTTGTGGACTCGTGGTCGACCAGTTCAAATTCACCATTATCTGAAGCACGAATCTCGGCATGAATTCGACTGAGCAGCAAATCATTGATCGCGATATCAGCTCGATGGCTGCGTCCGATAGTGACAGGCAGATCTCCAATCGAGAGCTGAATGAAACCATCAGAAAAAATCGCTGATTTCAAGGTTAATCGAGACATCTCAAATCTCACGAATTCCACACGGCGGCCGGAAAAGCCGTCTTCCGAACACAGCATGATAGAAGATTCCCCGCCAATCAGAAGTACTCCTGACCGGCACAATTGGAATCATTTGCAAATCCGGATGCGGGAATTTCCTCGGTGGTCGTGCGGGGCTCGCGCGAGCAGTCATATTCAGAGCTAGTGTTCAGGCGACACTTGAAATCTTGAAGTGCCTTGACGCACATCTCAGAGGAAGCCATGTCTCGCCGGTCGAATCCCACAAAACAGAAGAACAAAGCCAAGTTGGCCCCCTCTTCTCCGAGCGGAGCACGCAGTCTCGCGGTTGTTCAGCCTTCAGAGCCAGCCAGTGCTCAGAGGGAACTGCTGGCCGCGTCACTGTTGGAAGCGCTTACATCAGCCCGCGAAGTCGACGGCGTTTTCTCTGATTACGGCTATGTGAACAAAGAGATTCTCGAATCCGCGTCTGTGACTCCGTCATCGCTTCAGCCGACGGTACCGCTTTCCGTCGAAGAGATAGAGGTGCCCTGCGATAACGCTGTTGCCACTGCCACGGCTGTGCTGGAACCTGAAGACGATGAGTTCGATTTCGACTCTGACTTTGGGGCCAATATCTTTGCTGATGAAGAGCCCGCGTCCGCTCGCGCGACCACTTATGCCGAGATCTCCTGCGCGGTGTTGCAGGAATTGAAAGCGTCTGAGTCAGTGACGCGGGATGATGCAGCAAAGGCAGGGGATAATCAATCAGAGACATGGGATGAAATCAGTCTCGAAGACTGTTGCTTTGAGGAAAGCCCTGAGCCCGAGCAACCACTATTCGAGAACGCCGCAGCTTACGAATTTGAAACGGAAGACTCGGTCACTGCCGAGTGGGACACTGCTGAAGAACTTGATGCTGATCCGGATGCGGATAATGTTGGCGAAGAAGCCTTCGATGCAGACACTTTCGGCGAGGATTCTCAGCACGAGTCATTGCACTCAAGTCCCGTCTCGGCAATCGATGCGGCCGTAGAGATTCTCGCGCAAGCTGTTGACACGGAAGATATCCACCGCATTCCATCAACTGATCCTGATGCATCAACTGATCTGAATGTGCAGCAGGACATTGAACCGGCCCTGACAGACCGGTCGGATTTCTCCGGCGGTAGCCTGAAGAGCGAACTGAAAGAGCTGACGGAAACTTTACGCAATGAGTTTCGTCAGTCACTTGAGTCACTGCAGGCCAGCCAGGCCGCGGCCAATGCGGCGCAGTCGGAAGTCCTGAAAACTCTGACGGAGATCATGTTTCAGTCTGCCGGAAGCCGCGACATCTCTGCGGATGCGTTTGAGAAAGCTTTCTCCGGAGTGGAAGAGCGGCTCATGTCTCGCATAGAAGGCATCGCAGGCAGTGCAGTTCCGACTCAGAGTTCTCCTGCTGCCACATCTCCCGGACCTGTGGCAACACGAACCGGGAACGGGAGCCCGATGAAACTGCAGAACGCGGCGAGTTCTGTAACGCGATCGTGGGAGCAGATTAAGCATGAGATGATGAACAAGGGGGAACTGACGGAGTGCTCTTCCGCGAGCAAGCCGCAGAAGTCGGCGGCGGCACTTCCGGAAGTTGCTCAGCTCACATCGGACAGGCATTTTCGACTGCCAGAGCAGGATCTGTCACTGGAAATCCCCAAGGCGATTGATCCGGAAGTTGTCTCAGATCAGGAACTGCGAGACGCTTTCCGAGAGCGGGAAGCATTCATTACAACGTTGATTGCCAGAATTCGTCGGCAGCAGGAATCCGCGACGGGGCAATTGTCTGCGGACCAATTGCGGACTCTTGCGGAAGAGCTTCCGGATGAATTGGCCGAACAGGTTCGTCACACATTGAAGCAAATGGACGACCTCGCTCGCATGGGCGAACTGGAGTTGTCATTGGAACGAGCCCGCATTGCTCGCCAGGTGAATCAACTGGCACATTCTCGCCAGTTACTGGAACGAAATGCACGACAGATGGGAATGATCGTCAACGCGGACGGAACGATCGTGCATGGTCCGAATCAGGCCGGTCGCGGCAGTGGTTCGCGTCGCTGGCTCGGTAAGCTGGGCTTCGGGCAGTAGTGAAAACTGAAGGTCCGCTCGGCCTGCTTTGCAACTCTGCGTGCGCCAACTATGATCGCGCAGAGAGTGTGATCTGATAATCCTGTTTCCAGCGAAACTCATGCAGGAGCCTGCCGTGCGCAATGTTGACCGCCGAATCTTTCTTCAAGCTTCTCTGGCTGCAGGAATGGCCAGCGCGATGCAGACGGTTCCTGTCCTGGCGAGCTCAGTCGCTGCAGAATCAAAGATGAAGTTTGGGCTGGTGACCTACTTGTGGGGCAAGGACATGGATTTGCCCACATTGATCTCGTCCTGTGAAAAGTCTGGTTTGGGCGGCGTCGAGGTTCGCACAGAGCATAAGCATGCCGTGGAACCGTCACTTTCAAAAATTCAGCGAGCGGAAGTTCGCAAGCGGTTCGAGGACAGCCCGGTGGAGTTGGTGGGCTATGGTTCGAATGCTCAGTTTCATGACGCCGAGCCAGAGAAACTGAAAGCCAATATTGAACTGACCAAGCAGTATATTCAATTGATGCATGATTGCGGCGGCAGCGGCGTTAAGGTGAAGCCAAACAGCTTCGTCAAAGGTGTCGAGCACGAGAAGACAATCGAGCAAATCGGAAAAGCGTTGAACGAAGTGGCCGCTTACGGCCAGGAGTATGGCCAGCAGATTCGTGTGGAAGTTCACGGTCCAGGGACCAGCGAGCTGCCTGTGATCAAAGCCATCTTCGATGTGGCCGATCATCCAAATGCGGCGGTCTGCTGGAATTCGAATGGGGAAGATCTGAAGGGTGAAGGGCTGGAGTACAACTTCAATCTGGTGAAATCGAGATTCGGAAAAACCGTGCATGTGCGTGAACTGAACATGGACGACTACCCTTACCAGCAGCTCATCAGCCTGCTCCATGCGAACAAATATGACGGATGGATTTTGTTGGAAGCTCGCACAGAACCAGCAGACAAAGTTGCGGCACTAACGGAGCAGCGACTTGTGTTTGAGCAAATGGCCAGTAAAGCTCAAGGCTGATCGCCACCAACGGTTTGATGCCAACGCAGGCTCTTGTGCCGGCGTGATCAAAGGCAACAACGTGACCGCCGGAGATTCCTCGAACAAAAACAGGTGACTCAAAACCTGTCAGGACACGGTTTGGATGTCATCGAGATCTGCGGGCAATCTGTCGTTTGCTGCTGAGGGCAGCACGGAAACGCCTGCGCTGACGCGCAAGGTCATCGCCTGCGAATTTGCTGCATTCAGTTTACGAGTTGCAGATTGAGTTCGAAGTGCAGACTTCAGTAGGCACTGCTGCTCAAACTCGAGATCGAATGCGGGCTGAAGCGCGCACTAGAAGCTGAACGGCCACTCGATCGGCAGACGGCTCACAACGCCGGTGTAGCGTCAGCCGGGATTGCGGAAATGAGCTTTTGCCATTCAATGCGAGGTGCGTCGGCCCAGAGGCGTTCGAGGTCATAGAGGGCTCGACCTTCAGGGGAAAAGACGTGAAGCACAACGTCCCCGTAGTCAGTCAGAATCCAGTTTCCCTCAGTTCGGTAGCCTTCGATACTGATGCGTCGATTGCCGTCTTCGTGCTTGAGCTTTCGATTAACTTCATCTGCAATCGCATGAGCCTGCCGCTGGCTGGTTGCCGTGGCAATGACGAAAAAATCCACGATAGACGTGACGGGCGTCATGTCCAGTAGGACGATGTTCTGACCACGCAGTTGGTCGCATAGATGAACGGCTGCCAAAGCGTTAGCAAGGCTTGTTTCATAGAGCTGTTTAGCGCGAGGTGCAGCAACCTGAGCCTCTGACGTCAGAGTTGCGAGAGTCCCAGTGGGAACTTTAGATTCAGCCATTATCGTTTTGCCACACTCAACAGAAAACATTGCCGTCAGAAAAAACGGTCTGGAAACCACCAGTAGTCTACGTGCGAGCCTTACCAAAGACAACAAGCTACGCGGCAAACACCATTTTCGAGTCAAACATCGTAGAGAAGATCGATTCCCCCGGGGGCCGCCAACAAAGACAGGTTCCGTTTGCCGCTAATCTATGATGACACCTTAAGCCAGGAGAGGGTGAGGTTAGAGTTGCACAGATTCTGTCGATTCTCATGTTCAAATACCTGAACAAGCTTGCTTGACGACATTGGGACTAACCCGCGTGACAGCAAATTTAGCAACGTGGCACTGTGTGCAGTACCGACGATACCGTCATCCTGTGGAGCGAATGCGGGGCCGTGAATGCACCCGCAGTCGTGATGGTCTTCAGAGTCCGCTTCACTGCAGTCTGTCAACTTTTTCCCGTTAGGCATCACCGTGCAGATTACCGAAGTTCGCATCAAATTGGTCACCGATCTGGATGACCGGCTGCGTGCATTCTGTTCGATCACGTTTGATGGGGAATTTGTCGTTCGTGATCTAAAAGTTATCCAGGGGCAGCGGGGCCACTTCGTTGCCATGCCCAGCCGGAAACTCATGGAAAAATGTGTGCGGTGCTCCGCCAAAAACGACGTCAAGGCCCGCTATTGTTCCCATTGCGGAGCTGCTCTGCCACCTTCTCCGCCAATGGACCACTCGAACGGTCGCAGCCGAATGTTTGCCGACATTGCTCATCCGATCAATCCTCACTGCCGAGAACGGATCGAGCAGGCCATATTGGCGGCATTTGAAGAGGAACGGATACGCGCTCAACAGCCCGGATACGTATGTCGTTACGATGAATTCGACGACCATGTGAGCCGGATGGCAGAAAGCTCCCATGCGGCACGTTGAGAGGTCACTCTTCGGCCGACGTCCTCACAAAGTGGTCCGATGATGTCGTTCGCAGTGTCAACTGCAGCCTGTATCGGTGCATAGATTGACAAGAGAATGCGGGCTGAAGCCAGCACGACGAGCTAAACGGCCCCGAAGTTCAGCATCGAGAAACCCCGGTTCGGTTATTGCCGTCCAATCAGTCCAGAGTGGCCTGTTCACCGGTTCTCAGGATTTCAAGCACTTCGGACGCAGAACTGGCCGTACGCAGACGTTCTGGAATAAATTCGCTCTCATCCAGCAGCGTCGCGATGACCGCCTGCAGTCTTTGATGCACACGAGGCTGGCCCGTTGGAGTCAGCAGCACAAACAGCAGGTGGGCTCGTTCCGTGGTGCCACGGTATGGTATTCCGCCTTCAGAACGAATGACCAGCACAATGGCTTTCTGCAGGCCATGCAGACGAGCATGAGGCATCCCCAGATGACGGCCCAGATAGGTTTCGATCAGCCGCTCACGTTCCTCAACCGCCCTGATGACCTCGTCTCGCGGAATCGGCAGGGACTCGGGCTTCATCTGAGACAAAGCCTTGCGAACGGCTTCAATTGTACTCTCAGCCTCGATGTTCAGATGCACGCGATCCTCAAGGAGCGCGTCTGCGAGATGGACTGGTTCCTCATCTTCAAATTCATCTCGAATCGTCCCGACGATTTCTTCAATAACATCTTCCAATGTCAGAAATCCAGTCCAGGTGCCGCGAGTGTCTTTCACCAAAGCAACGTGAATACGGCGACGCTGCATCTCGGCCAACACCGCTTCCAGCAGCGATGTCTCATCAACAGTGATCACCGGCCGGAGAATGGCCTTCAGATCGGAATCTGGTCCGCCTGTTAGAAACAGATCCTTCAGATGGATGATGCCACCAGGAATTGCCTGATCACCATCAAAAAGTGGATATCTACTGAAGCGATATCGACGAGCAATCTGCAGGTTCTCTTCCCACGAGCTGGCGGTACTCATGCATCGGACCTGTGATCGAGGACGCATTGCATCACGAACAAGCAGTTCACCGAGGTCAAATACGTTCTCAAGGAACAATAGTCGGCGAAACGACATCAGCCCTGATGATTGCGACTGGTTCAGCAGAATTCGTAATTCATCTTCGCTGTGGCTGTCATGAGCTTTGGATTTCCCGAGCCCCATCAGTCCCAGCAAAAAATTGGCAGATCCATTCAGAACCCACAGCGGAACCATAAACATCGTCCGAAAGACCCGCAATGGCGGAGACGTTACCAGAGCCGATTTGTCTGTCCGTCGAATCGCCATTGATTTAGGAATAAGCTCTCCCAGCAGAATATGAGCGTAGCTGACGAGGAGATAACTGAGGGCAAATGCAATCGCATGTGATGTCAGAAACGTCAGCCGGGCATTTTCGGAGAAAAGGCCGGTGAAGATAATGACAGGCTCAATCAGTCGAACGACAGCGGGCTCTGCAACAAAACCCAGGCCGATTGAGGTAAACGTAATGCCCACCTGGCAGACGGAAAGGTACTCATCGAGATGATCCTGGACGTGCCTTGCGGCTGCCGCGCCGCTGACTCCATCATTCTGCAATTCACGGACGCGCGACGGTCGCATCTTCACCGCAGCGAATTCCGCGAGCACGAAGAATCCGTTTAACAACACCAGAAAGAAAGCCGCCAGCAAATAAACTAACGTCATTGACGAAATGCCCAGCCCCTGTCAGGACAGGCCCTTGACTCAAACTCGAGCTACCGCCCGGAACGAACAAAGACGCACGACACAGATTTCACGAGGAGATCAGTTCGGTCCAAAAGTCCCTAAGTAGTTCGACATGCTCATCATCTTAGACTTTCCCCGCCGGGAAACCAATGAACTACGAATGTCGCGACACCAATGAGACTGAAGCAACCTGCCTGCAAAGAACTCAGGCAAGAATCCAATTTCAGTGGGTTGACTGGATCGGAACGTAAAAAGTTCCGGATCGGATTAACTTTTATTTGGTCAATTCGTAAGCGAACAGAATCTGCTGATTCTATGTCCCGGTTTAGACGGCCTGAATCTCACAAGTCCTGCTCGTGCTGTTGCGAGCGGCAAATCATCACAGATTTGGCCGATCGCTATGTTCTGCCAACAGATTGCATGAATCCTCCGCACTGATTGACCTTCCAGCAAAGCCCCACAATACTCAGGAAATGACACGCTGGCAGCTCGCTCTGCGCGCGCCCCGCGGAAAAGGAATGAACACAAGGCTCGGGTGCAACACGCCGATGCAGTCGAGTTGTGGTATCGGTTATTCATGGTGAGTGCTGCTGCAATCCACGTTGGATGATCGGAAACGTTCTGTGGCACATCTCGGGAACTTGGGTTGAATTCAGACCGGTTTACATCATGCATCTGAAGAAGACGAGTAGCCGTGAGACGCTGATGTGGACCATGGAGCTGGTTGAAGGTCCGTTCAAGAAGAAGACTCCGTGACGTTAACCATCGACTGATATTGAGCGTTTCGGCCAGGGCTCATCGTGGCCTCACTGTGATTCCACTCATCCCGGATTGCCGCAGGACGCATCGAACAAATTCGCAGCTTGTTCTGGTCGCGTCCACGATTCAGGTCGTAATCGGAATGAAATACACCGCGAAAGACCGGCCACAACTTATGTCGCCCAGAGAATAGTCTTTCGACCACGCCACCGTTTCACGAGCCAAGTTTGCACGGCCTTGAATTGCTGAAATGATGCGGCAACGGCCCCGGTAACACTCACATCGGCAGCCGAGTGGCAGGGATTGCCGCTTTTTAAGGGTTAGAAGGAACGCCCAATCTTCCCGAAAGACCCCCGTTTCAAGTCTATTTTCCCACATTTTTGCATGATTTCGAGACATTGGGGAATCAACGGATTTAGCAGAATTCGCTGGCGCGGTGGAGCCGATGGAGGTGTTAGACTGCAGGCCTCGCCTCATTTCCCTCCTGTAATTCCTTCCGAATTTTCGAGCCTCCCGGGCTTCGAAGTATTCAGAATACCACCCCACCCCAGCTTTGGTCAGAGTTCAGGCTCCCTGAAGTTTGGCCTCGCCGAGATTCCCATGTCTGTCTGCTTCCCAAAGAACAGCCCTGCTGAATCGTCACTATTTCCATCCGATGATTCTTCAACATTCTGGACTACGTTTCGCGTCTGGCTGCGCTGGACAGTAATAGGCTTGTCTCTGACCGCTATGGTCGCGGGTGCGCTGTCCTTGATTCCTAAGGCTGTGCCGCCCCAATTGCTTACAGTGGAAAAAGCTCCGTTCAAGATCGAGATCACCTCGGGAGGCTCTCTTGAACCTCTTCGAACCGAACGAGTAATTTCGCAATGTCAGTGGACAGTTCAGATTCTGAGCCTTGTTCCCGAAGGCACATGGGTTCGAAAAGGCGATATCGTTTGCGTTCTCGATTCGTCCGAGATCGAAGAGTTCCGGCGAGCACGCGAAGTCTCCCTGATTAAAGCCCATTCGTCTCTGGAAGCATCGCGACAGCAGGAAGAGATCGTCCGAGCAGCCAACGAACGCCGACTTGCAGAGGCCGAACATCGGCGGCAGAACGCAGAGATGGATTTGTTCGAGTACACAAACGGGACTTATCCCAATGCGGTCGGAAAGCTCGATGATGATATCAGTATCAACTCGGATCGATTGCGGGCCGTTGAGTATGACCTGCAGTTTGCGGAAGGCATGTGGATGCTGGGATACGCAAGCCGTCCCGAGGTTGCTGCGGAGTCACTCAAAGCCACGACTCAATCAGAACAACTGAGGAGACTGGAGGCTCAGAAGAATCTTCTGGAGCAGTATACTCATCCGCGGCAGGATGTTCTGATGAAGCATCAGTTAACGAACTCACGACTAAACGTGATCCGTACGGAACTGGCGAATTCACTGGCTCTTTCCAGAGCCGCGTTGGCTGAACTTTCAGACGAGCGTCGACTTGCGATTTACGAGCGTTATGCGAAAGCAGCGACCGACAGTATCAAAGCCTGTGTCCTGCGAGCTCCTCGCGACGGCCAGGTCCTGCATTGCAATAACTGGAATCTGCGAAGTCGCGGGATCAAGACGATTGAAGAAGGAAAATCGATTTATTTCTCTCAGCCCGTATTCGAGATCCCGGACCAGGATCATTTGAAGATCAGCCTGCCGTTGAATGAATCTCTGATTACGAAAGTGGCCGTCGGAAACGAAATCACCATCCGGCCCGTGGGTTTTGAAACATTAGATGTGCGTGCTGAGATCACTCGAATTTCACCGTATCCCGTCGTGCGAAGTTCGTTTGCTCCGGACCTGAAGGAATACTTCCTGAATGCGGTCCTGAAACCGGATTCCACTCAGCAGGAGTTCCTGCATCCTCGCATGGAAGCCAACGGAATTGTGACGGTGCTAAACAAGCCCAGCGCGATCAGCGTCCCCAAAGAAGCGGTGGCACGTTGTGGCAGCGTGAATGTGGTTCTGATGAAATCGGGCGAAGAATTTCTTGCGTGTCAGGTGACTCCAGGCGAAGTCTCTGAGGGAAAGGTTCTCATCGAATCAGGCCTGCATGAAGGCGATCAGATCATCGCCTCAATTTCAGAACTTCAGCGTGAGAAACTTCAGGAACAGTTACTGAAGTAAATCGGGCTGACCTTGGTTAGTTCCGATCCTGACTGCGGTATCTGTTTCCCTGGTCGGCTACAACATTTCTTTCCGCTCTTCCTCGGTGAAATTGTTATCCACGGTGTTACCATCGCTCATCGATTTTCGCATGCGGGACATCTTCTTTGCTGCCGAGCCCCATGCTACGCCGACGTTGGCCGCGGTAAAGTTCGCAATGCCAGCCTGATCAATCCCCAGCGTTGAGCCTTCTGCAAAAGCGTCCTGATTCGCAGCCAGAAAAGTGAACTGCCATTTATAAACGGACTGCTGGTGTTCAATCATCTGACGGATCTTTTCCCGAGTGAACTCCTTGCTGGAGTTTTCTGCACCGTCGGTCACGATCACAAACACGACCAGACCTGGCCGCTGAGTTTCGTCCATCCCCGCCAGACGAGCCCCGGTTTCATTGATGGCACGCCCAACGGCATCGAGCAACGCAGTGGAACCACGCGGCACCAGTTTGAAGCGAGGAACACTTCCGATCGGCACTCCCTTGTGGACGAACTCGTAGGCTGTGTCAAACTGCACAAGTGTCAGCAGAGCTTCGCCGGGTTCAGATTTCTGCGAGTCTACAAACGTATTGATGCCACCTTCTGCATCCGTGCGAATAGATTCCATGGATCCACTACGGTCGATTACCATCGTAATGTCTGTCAAATCTGTCCGCATGATTCTGATCCTTTGTGATGAACCGTTGAAAAGGTCACACTACGATCGATTGTGCTAAGCTGCCATCGATAAAGCAAACCCAGCGACCAAAGACACAAAGACCGTTGATGTGGTTCGCCCCCGGATTTCCTTTTTTCAGCCATCCGCATCGCGATTTACGTCCTTCCATGAGAGCGACATCGCTTGCTTTCGAGCATCTCGTCCCGTGTAATCTCGCATCCACAATAACGCTCAATGAACTACGCCAAAGTATCAAGAACAGATCTGAACAAGGACTAACGAACAAGCGATGCCATCCGTTCCTGTTACTGGAAAAGTTTACCTTGCCGGAGCTGGCCCCGGAGATCCGGGGCTGATCACGCTCCGCGCGGCAGAATGTCTGGCAGAAGCAGACCTGGTGTTGTACGACGGTCTGGTGAATCCGTTGCTGCTGCGTCGAACTCGCGGAATCTGCGAACGAACCGCGCGAACTCGCCGCGATGGCACCACGATTGTTTCTCAGCAGGAGATCAATGAGCGATTGATTGCCGAGGCTCGTGCGGGAAAAGTTGTGGTACGTCTCAAAGGCGGAGATCCTTATATTTTTGGGCGCGGCAGCGAAGAAGCCGCAGCGCTGCAGGCGGCGGGAATTCCTTTTGAAGTGATTCCTGGAGTCACGGCTGCAACCGGGGCCGGCGAGTATGCCGGGTTCTCGTTTACTCATCGAGAGATTTCGTCGGCAGTTGCGTTCGTCACTGGCCATGAAGATCCGACTCGTGATGCCAGTCGACTGGATTTCGAGGCATTGGCCAGATTTCCCGGAACACTTGTGTTCTACATGGGATTGAATCGACTGACAGAAATCTGTCGACAGTTGATCGCAGCCGGAATGCCGGAGACGACTCCTGCGGCGGTGGTTTGTCACGCATCGCTGGCAACACAACAGGTCGTTGAAGGCACGTTGGCTACGATTCCCCACGAGGCATCAAAGAGACAACTAAAACCTCCGTCGTTGATCGTTGTGGGCGAATGTGTGAAGCAGCGGGCTCAGTTGTCGTGGTATGAGCAGTTGCCGTTGTTTGGTGTCTCCATCGGGGTGACTCGTCCTGATGAACAGGCTGATGATGTCGCATCGCAGATTGTGCGTCTGGGTGGCGAACCAGTCATTATGCCGATGATCGAAGTCGGTCCGGTCACGGAATCTGATGTGCCTGCGATTCAGGAAACCTTCGAACGCCTGCATGAGTTTCAGTGGCTTGTCTTTACAAGCGTTAATGGAGTCAGTGAGTTCTTTCGCCACCTTCAGAGATCCGGCCGGGATGCTCGTGCATTGCATGCTGCCAGAATCGCTGCGATCGGAACATCGACAGCGTTGAAGCTGGAAGCGTTTGGAATTCAGGCCGACTTCGTGCCCGCTGAGTTTCGGGCAGAGTCGCTTGGCACGGCCCTCGCCGAACGTGCTCAGGGACAGAACGTGCTTTGGGTGCGTGCCAGTCGCGGACGCGATGTTCTTCCCAGGTTGCTTCAGGATGCAGGAGTTCATCTGGAGCAATTGGTGGTTTACGAGAACCGCGATGTCGCTGCATTTTCATCGGACGTCGTTGCTCGCCTGAAGTCTGGTACATTGCAATGGGTTGGACTCAGCAGTCCGTCGATCGCGCGTCAGTTTGCCCAACTGTTGAAGATGGCAGAGATTTCTCCGGCTGAGTTGACGACGAAGATCGCTGCGATCAGCAGTGTGACAGCCAGAGCCGCGGACGACTGTGGGTTAACGGTTGAATGCGTCGCCCGGAATTCCACCTGGCAGGGAATTATGGATGCGATCGTTTCATCGCGGAGATTGCAGTCTCACCACGCCTGACGCATCCAGCCGCAATGCGCGCGGTGAGTGCATGCATTTCTCATCCAGACGCAATCAATCGCGTGTGGAAATCAACAACGAAGCCGCAGCCACAAACAGGGCTGTGGTAGACGACGGATATGGAAACGATTGCGACGAGCAAACCGCATTACGCGGGATCAATCCAGCGTTTCTGCAAATCAGCGAATGCGTCTACTCGGCGGTCGCGGAAAAAGGGCCAGTGCGTTCTAGCTGTGTTGATTAGAGAAAGATCACAGTTCACAACAACATTCTCTTCCGCCTCGTGAACGGCCTGATGCAGAACATTGCCATAAGGATCGGCCAGAAAACTCCCGCCCCAGAACTGAATCTCACCTTCGACTCCAACACGATTCGGCGCGCCGACGAAGAGCCCGTTAGCAATCGCATGACTTCGCATCATTGTTTGCCATGCGGAATACTGACTGGCTCCGTAAGTTTCTCGCTCACCGGGAATCCAGCCAATGGCGGTTGGGTAGAACAGCAATTCCGCCCCCTGCATAGCGGTCAGACGAGCCGCCTCCGGATACCATTGATCCCAACAAATGCAGACGCCGACTTTCGCATACTTCGTGGGGAACGCGAGGAACCCGAGGTCTCCAGGTGTGAAATAGAACTTCTCCAGATAGAGCGGATCATCCGGAATATGCATTTTCCGATAGAGGCCCGCGATTGATCCATCGGCATCAAGGATCACAGCGGAGTTGTGATACAGCCCGTGAGTTCTCTTTTCGAACAACGGAACAACGATAACAACACTCAACTCCTTCGCAATCTTCTGAAGTGCCGCGGTGGTCGGACCAGGAATCGGTTCCGCCAGTTCAAAGCGAGAGTGCTCCTCGGCCTGACATGGATACTGAGTATTGAAGACTTCCTGCAGGCAGATGACTTGAGCACCACTTGCGGCGGCGGAGCGGATCTTTTCAATCGAGCGTTCCAGGTTCACTGCAGACGATTCACTGCAGATCATCTGGACCAAACCAACTCTAACTTCAGACTTTTTTGACATCGTGACGCATGCTTTTCGAGAACAGATTGAGAACCAGAAAATGAGAATTGACCAAAGCACCACTGAACAACGGAAAATCGGCATTAAGGAATCAGCCCAAAACGATCATCCAGATTGCAGGTAAAGGATAACGAAATCAGCCCTGGATGCGACTCTGAAACCAGATGTTCGAATGCCAAAAACATTCATTCGACGGCACTGGAGTCCGTGACAAAAGCAATGCCTTGAATCCGGGACCGGATGGCGTCAGACTGTCGGGGAGAGTTAAAGACACGCCGGACTGCTTAACAGACTTTGGCTGTTCTCGATTGCATTGATTTTGGGCTGAATTATCACCCCCTGAACAAGCGGCCCAATCACACTCTCCAAAATTTCGTCCCTTATCATCGTGTTCTGATCGTTCAGTGAAAAATGCGGTTCAATTTCCTGGCCGCAGTACGATCACCTTCCGGATTCTGTTTTATGCATCGCCAATTCATCACGCTCTGCTCGCTCATTGGGTTGATCCCAGCCATGATGTCTGCAAATCTCTCTGCAGACGAAATCGCCAAATGGGAATTCGACAAGGATCCCTCCGACTGGGTTTCCAATGATCAATTGGAACTTTCCGTGAAGGACGGTTCATTGCATCTGAAATCAAAAGGATCGGACCCATATTTCAGCAGTAAAGTCGCAGGTCAGACTGGCGACCAGCTTTTGATGATCAACGCCAAATTTCGCGGCAATGTCGACATTCAGGTGTTCTGGACAACAGAGGCTGAACCGCAGCTATCGGAAGACAAGTCCGTCAAGACGCAACTGAAGGGATCAGAGAACGACGCCCGATCTGCAAAGTTGTATTTTTCCACAACCTCGCCCGTCACTTCGCTCAGAATTGATCCGATGAGCGCTGAAGGTGACATGATTATCGATTCGATTGTGCTGACAGATGATTCAGCTCCACAACCGATGGCAACTCCTGTTAAAGATATGAAGATTGCCGAAGGGTTCGATGTGGAACTCCTTTACTCCGTGGCAGGAGACAAAATGGGATCGTGGGTTTGCATGACTCCGGATCCAAAAGGACGACTGATTGTTTCTGATCAGTACGGAAAGCTGTATCGTGTCACTCCGCCCGCCAAAGGTTCGAAGGATGACATTCGCATTGAAACAATCAATGTAGATGTCGGTATGGCTCAGGGGTTGCTGTGTGCGTTCGACAGTTTGTATGTCATGACGAACAGCGGTGAAGAAGCTCGCGTTGGCCTGCATCGCGTTCGCGATACCGATGGCGATGATCAGTACGACACCAGCGAACATATTCGAAAACTGAATGGTGGAAATGAACATGGTCCACACGCCATTATTCTTTCGCCAGACAAGAAGTCGCTCTACGTCTGTTGTGGAAACCACACACCGGTTACGGATTTTTCACAGTCTCGTGTACCGCGCATTTGGGACGAAGATCAACTGCTGCCACGCATGTGGGACGCAGGTGGACATGCTGTCGGAATTATGGCTCCCGGTGGCTGGATTGCACAGGTCAGTCCGGACGGACAAGACTGGCAATTGCTGGCCAGCGGCTTCCGCAACGAGTACGACATTGCCTTGAACCCGGACGGTGAACTATTTACCTATGACGCCGACATGGAATGGGACGTTGGCTCACCGTGGTATCGCCCAACTCGGGTGAACCATGTCACCAGCGGTGCAGAGTATGGCTGGCGATCGGGCACAGGGAAGTGGCCAGCCTACTATCCGGACAGCCTTGGCTCCGTGGTCGACATCGGACCAGGCTCGCCAACGGGCATCGCGTTTGGAACCGGAGCAAAATTCCCCGCGAAATACCAGAAGGCTTTGTTCATTAGCGACTGGAGCTATGGCGTCATTTATGCGGTTCATATGTCGCCTTCCGGTTCAACCTACACCGGTGAGGCTGAGCGATTTATTGCTGCAGCACCTCTGCCCGTGACGGATATGGTGATTAATCCCGCCGATGAGGCGATGTACTTCACAATCGGCGGCCGAAAAACTCAGTCAGGCCTGTACCGTGTCACCTACAAGGGTACCGAGTCAACTGCGGCCGTGGCGCCTGAAAAAGACGGGGGCGAGGAGATTCGGAAGATTCGACACGATTTGGAAGCGTTGCATTCAGGTGAAGCAGAAGGAGCCATCGCGAAAGCAATGCCATTTCTTGGCCATCCTGATCGCAGCATTCGCTTTGCGGCTCGCACGGCACTCGAACATCAGCCTGTTGCAAAGTGGCAGGATCAGGCCCTGAAAATCCACACGAATTCAGATGCAAAGATCACGGCATTGCTTGGCCTCGCTCGCTGCGGCAGCAAGGACCTGCAGGTTCCTCTATTGCAGTCGTTGGCAGAACTGAATTCAGCGAAACTGACAGAAAGTCAGATGCTGGATGCGCTACGAGTTCTCGGACTTTGCTTTATTCGTATGGGAGAGCCTGAGCCGCAGACGGCGCGTGCTGTGTCAGCAGCACTGAATCAGGCCTATCCTGCAAAGAGCCCGCGTCTCAATCGAGAACTTTGCCGACTGCTGGTGTACCTCAACGACAGTGAAGTGGCTGCGAAAACTCTGGATCTGCTGGCCAAAGCCCCAAGTCAGGAAGAGCAGATCCACTATGTCTACTGCTTGCGAGCACTTAAAGATCAGTGGACCATGGATCAGAGGAAAGAGTTCTTCCAGTGGTTTGTGACTTCTGTAACACTGCGAGGCGGCAATTCATTCTCCGGGTTCATCAAGAACATTCGCCAGGAAGCGATAGACAAACTGACTGAAGAACAAAAGCTTGCATTGAAGGATGTCCTGGAAGCTCAACCAACCGGAGGAATTCCTCTGGTGGAAGCGGCAGCTCGGCCGGTTGTTAAAGAATGGGCTGTCGATGATCTGCTGGCTGATGTTGAAGCGGGCCTGACCGGCCGAAACTTTGACACTGGCCGAAAGATGTTTCAGGTAACAGCATGCTTTAAGTGTCATCGTTTCGCGGGAGATGGTGGAATCGTTGGGCCCGAACTGACAGCGGTTGCTCGTCGTTACAATGCTCGCACGATGCTTGAAGCAATTATCGAACCGAGCAAAGTTATCTCTGATCAGTATCAGGGCAATGTCTTCGTACTCGACAGCGGAAAGCAGGTGGTGGGACGAGTCGTCAACTTAAACAACGACACCATCATGGTTTCCGAGAACATGCTCGAGCCCGGCAATCTCACCGTTATCAACCGTGAAGAGATTGAAGAAACTCTCGTTTCCAAAACGTCAATGATGCCGAATGGCCTGATCAATACACTGACTAAAGATGAGATTCTGGATCTCATTGCCTACTTGCAGTCCGGTGGCGATCCGGATGCACCTGTCTTTGCGGGAACGAAGAAGACCGCAGCAACTTCAACAAAACCGGAGAAAACAATGTTTACCGAAGCTGGTCACACAATTGACTCACTCGATGTCATCAAAAAAAGTGTTGAAGAGAAATCAGCAGTGATACTTGATGTGCGAGAACAGGCGGAGTGGGATGCTGGACACCTGGCCGACGCTGAATTTATTCCGCTCAGCAAGCTGAAGGAAGCAAGCAACGTTGCAGAGGTTCTGGCCCCACTGCCGAAGGATTGCCCCATCTATGTTCATTGTCGATCTGGTGGTCGAGTGCTGATGTTTGCCGAAATTGCTCAGAACAAGGGCTATGACATTCGACCGCTGAAAGCGGGCTACGATCGGCTTATAGAAGCAGGCTTCAAGAAGGCAGAGTGAATGCCACAGCTTGCGTTCAGCACGTGATTGGCTTGCCATTTCAATGTGACCGAGCCTGACCGCCAGTGTAATCTTTGATTTCCGTGTGGCGGAAATATCTAACCCGCACTCTCCTGCAAAACAACTGCAGCGGACGTGCGGGTTTTTCCATTTAATGGAGCGTACTTCATGCCAGAGGGATTACGACTCCGGTGACGACTCGCACAGATATTCCGCCAGAAAGGTACAATCCGGAATAAACCTCACCCTAATGGAACATAGACGGTCAAGATTTTTGTATTGAAATCTTTTTTTTCCGCAAGATGCGGAAATTCAACCTACTGTTCCGTTGTCGAATGACACCAAACACTCACCAACACCATGAACGACAGCTTGAAATGGTGACTTCGACCCGTGTCGTCTTCACAAGTCTCACAGGAGCGCCTCCGATGTACGTCGCAAAGAAACGCAGTGGCTTCACACTGATTGAACTGGTAATTGTGGTCCTTGTTCTCGGCATAATTGCTGCGGTTGCCGCTCCTAAGCTGTTTGACGTAACGACAGACGCTCGCGAGAACGGAACTCGACAGTCGCTGACAACTATCCGGAACGCCATTGAGCTATATCGGGCGACAAGCGGCTCTTATCCTCCGGCCACAACGCTGGCGACATCACTGCGATCTTCGCTGCAGGGCGGAACATTTCCTTCACCGCAGGTTGGCACTCATGTAGATGACAACAGCGTACGAAGCTTCACAGGGACGTTCACTGTCAGTGGCCCAAACGGCTGGGCATACAACCAGACCACGGGTGAGTTCTACCTGAACGATCCGAACTCTGAATATTCTGCCTGGTAGTTTCTACAGCCAACGTCATAAAAAATTTGGACGCGAACCGTGACCGGTTCGCGTCCTTCTTTTTTGATGTCTGCCAGCACATGGATTTCACGGAAACCTGCGTTCAGCCCTTCATGTTGCAAAATGTGAACTAGAGTTGATCAGGAGCAACATTGCGCAGGAGCCTGGAGTCATCTTTTTTGTACGGCCGTGCGGTCGAGCCATCTGTCCAATCAACGTCCTAGGACCCGGCAAGTGAAACCCTATCGAGTCATCGTTGCTGAAGACAACCGCGTTTTACAGGATGTCATACGGTTCAACCTGGCACGGGCTGGCTTTGAAGTCAGAACTGCCGTGGAAGGTGCACAAGCACTTCGACTCCTCGAGGAGCAACCGGCGGACGTGATAGTCACCGACTGCCAGATGCCCGGAATGTCGGGGCTTGAGCTGTGTGCAGCGATTCGAAGTCACGCGATCTACAGCAATCTTCCGATCCTCTTTTGCTCAGCCAAGGGCCTTGAGATAGAGCCGGAAACACTCGAGAAACTTCGCTTGCCTGAAGTACTATGCAAACCATTCAGTCCTCGCTCACTTGTCGAAAAAGTCCAGGCTCTCGCTGAATCCAGATCCGAATCAGCTCCCTCGACGGTCACAGAATTAGTTCACTAAAAGTGGCCTCTGCCGTGCCCTGATTGATTCCAGGATGATTTCTTTTCTCAGGTAAGCCCTCCGGTGTCAGCAGCCTCCATTAACAACTCGGGTAGCCCACTCCTGCGGAATGCAATCGCGCTTCATGCGGCATTTGGACTAACCGGCCTGTTGATCGCCGCCGGATTCAGCAGCCTTGGCCAGGGATACGCAATCTGGCTCTTCAGCGCACTGATGGCATTTATTCTGGTTGGCAGCCGCCTGATGCAGAAACGACTGGCGACAAGCATCGAGATTGATCGCAGGCTCAATCTGCTCGCTGATTGCCACGAGATCAGGACCGAGTCATTGAGCCCGGTAATTGCCAGAGATCATGCAGCTCAGGGGTGGAATCGACTGGTCGAGACAGCCATCGTACAACGCCTGCTGGATCAGGCAGATTCAAGTCTGCATGAATCTACAGAAACAGGCAACGATTCACTGATTAATCGTATCGTTAACATTCTGAATGACGGACTGGTGGTTGCCGACAGCAGTGGCACTGTGCTTTGGCGGAATGATTCGCTGAACGCTCTTCTGCCCACCGACCAATCCCATGATGGCCAGCCTGGTCTGTTGCATTTTCATGAGTTCTTCCGGACGTTCGAGAATTTTGATGAGCAAATTGCAGCACTAACCGACACCAGAACCCTGGCGCCTGTCGCATTCGAAATGTACCGCGGCGAAACGACGAATGAAGGAGTGCTCCGCATTTCACGTCAGTGCCTTGCAGAGAATGAGCGTTCTCATGGAGGAGCAACGTTCCTTTGGACGATTCGTGACGTGACACAGCAGAAACTGGCACTCGAGATGCGAGACTGCTTTGTTTCAGCCGCGACCCATGAACTCCGCACACCTCTTTGTAACATTCGAGCCTATGCGGAAACCCTGATTGCCGCGGAACAAATTAATGCCGAAGAAGAACGCCAGTTCCTGAACGTTATCCTTTCGGAAGCCGGGCGACTGGAACGCACAATCGACAATCTGCTGAACATCAGCCACATGCAGGCCGGTGGCATGACACTTGATCGCCACGAAACGCAAATCGAACGTCTGGTGAATGAGGTTCAGGAGACAATTCGACCACTCTTCGAAAAGAAGACTCTGAATTTTGAAACGCTGGTACCGCCTCGCCTTCCAGACCTGAATGTCGACAAAAACAAACTCGCCGCCGCTCTCGTGAATCTGCTGGGAAATGCCATCAAGTACACACCGGATGGAGGATGTGTCCGACTGGAAGCAGAGTTTGAGGGCAGCGAAATTCGCTTTCATGTTGAAGATACCGGGATTGGCATTGCGGAAGAGGAAATACCTCGCCTGTTCGAAAGATTCTTTCGCAGCAGCGATCCTCGCATTAATGACATTCAGGGAACCGGTCTGGGACTGGCTTTCTCTCATGATGTCGCGCGGCTCCATGGCGGTCGAATTGATGTGGCCAGTGAGTTGAACAAGGGGAGCCGCTTCTCTCTCATTCTCCCGGCGTCACTCGCGCGACTTACACCCAGTTAGGCTTGCCAGAGCACTCAACACAATCACTCAAGAGCAGCAGCAATTCGATGAGATTCAGCTTCAGCAAACAAGGCGCTGTCAACGTGGTTCAGGTCGAGGGTGCGATGACCACCGTCGAACTGAAGCCATTGGCAGATGCATTGAAAGGCAAAGTTGAAGTCGGTCAGCCCAAACTACTGATGGACCTCGTGGCCGTTCCCACCGTCGACAGTGCAACTCTGGAGATGCTGATTGAGACTCAGGAAACATGTCGGCGTCGCGGTGGAGTACTGAAACTGACGGGCCTGAATCCGCTCTGTCGCGAAGTGCTTGCAGTCACGGGTCTCGAACGTCGCTTCGAGTTCTTTGATAACCAACTGACGGCTCTTGGGAGTTTCGCGACATGATGAACTCCGTTTCTCAAATGCCCCAGCGCCGAAGTTCAGATCGTCGCGGAAGAACTGAATCGACTTTACCAGCCGAATCCGCTGACAATTCTGCCAATATACCGCTCGGCGAAGCTTTAGTGGCCGCCGGGCTGATTCAACGCGAAGATCTCGAAGGATCATTGACTCGTCAGACATCGTCACGTCGTCGATTGGGTGAACTGCTGATCGAAATGGGACTGATCGACGAGGATCGGCTGCTGCCGTTTCTCGGCCGTCGCCTGGGTCTGCCCGGAACTCGCCTGCGTGAAGGCATGGTTGATCCGGCTGTCGTGCGAGAAATTCCTCGCAACATCGCTGAGCGTCTGTGCGTACTGGCGATGTTTCGAGTCCATCGAACGCTGACCGTGGCCATGGCAGATCCTCAGAATCTGCTGCAAATCGATGAGCTGGAACGCCTGACGGGATGTCGCGTCAATCCGGTTCTTGCCCTGCGAACAACGATTGAGAAACTGCTGCCTCGTTGCTACGAAGAAGACTATCGCGTCGACGACGTGACGGCTGGCATCGAAGAAAACGCCGTCGAAGTTCAATCGGACGTGGTACGTGTCGACCTTGATACGGTCGCCGACCAGGCCGACGGCAGTCCGATCATCAGTCTCGTGAATTACATTCTGGTCCACGCAATTCGCCAGGGTGTGAGCGACATCCATATCGAAGCAGGACGGAAGCACTCTTCAGTCCGCTTCCGCGTTGACGGTCAACTGCGCGAAGTACTTCGTCCTCGCAGTGATTTTCATGCGGCTCTTGTTTCTCGAATCAAGGTCATGGCGAGAATGGATATCGCCGAGCACCGTCGCCCTCAGGACGGCCGCGTGCATGTGATTATCGAAGGCAAAGAAATCGACCTGCGTGCCTCAACACTGCCAACTGTTCTCGGCGAAAAGATGGTGCTGCGAGTTCTGGACAGCAGCAACATTTCGTTTCGTCTGGCGGATCTGGGAGTCCCTCCGCTTCAATTGAAGCTCATTGAAGGCATGATGCACCGGCCTCACGGACTGGTCCTGGTTACCGGGCCAACCGGCAGCGGAAAAACAACCACTCTTTACTCTGCACTCGAACTCATCAAAAGCGTACGAACCAACATCGTTACTGTTGAAGATCCTGTTGAATACTCACTGGAACTTGTCAATCAGGTTCATGCCGCTCAAGGCAGTCCGATCACATTCGCCAGTGCTCTCCGTGCAATTCTGCGTCAGGACCCTGACGTGATTATGATCGGGGAAATTCGCGATGCGGAAACTGCCGAGATTGCGATTCAGGCAGCTCTGACTGGACATCTCGTCCTGAGTACCCTTCACACCAACGACAGTGCCGGTGCCATTACTCGCCTGCGTGACATGGGCATCGCCATGTACAAGATCTCGGCAGCGTTAATTGGTGTCGTCGCGCAACGACTTGTTCGAAACGCATGCCCCAAATGCAAAACCAACTACTATCCGACGGCGGAGGTTCTGGACCGCCTGTCGTATCAGGGTGATCGTCGTCGTCAGTTCGTGCGTGGCGAAGGTTGCCCAAACTGCTTCGATACTGGGTTTCGAGGACGCACCGGAATCTATGAGGTTCTCTCGGTCACGTCTGAATTGCGCGATCTGATGACTCCAGACCTGAACAGCCAGGATGTGCGACGCTGGTACCAGTCGAAAGGCGGACAGCTCCTGATTGATCAGGGGGTCGCTCTCGCCGAAAAGGGTATCACAAGTCCGGAAGAAATCCTCCGTGTTGCGGGAGTTGACTGATGTCAATGGACTTCGCTTACACGGCGCGACGGATCGATGGCACCTCCAGTACGGGATCACTTCAGGCCGAGTCACTTCAGGATGCACGGCAACTGCTGAAGCAACAGGGCCTCTTTGTTCTCGCTCTGAACGCAGCCAGACGGACCGCCGTAACAGAAGCTGTTGCGGCAACGACAGCAGCGTCTTCCGGCATGTTTGCGAAGAACCGTATCACTCGCAATGACATCATGATGCTGACTTCGCAGCTCGCGATCATGAGCCAGTCCGGAGTGGAACTGGCAGAGTCCATCGAAAATCTTGCCACAACAACAACGAATCCCAAACTGGCCGAGACTCTTCGCGGCGTCAACACAGCACTGGAAGAAGGGATTCAATTATCAGCCGCCCTGCGAGCTTACCCGAGAACCTTTGATGAAGTCTTCGTCTCGGCTATTAAGGCGGGTGAAGCATCGGGACGCATGACACAGGTTCTTCAGCGCCTGTCGACGATGCTGCGAAACGAAGAACGTATGCGGTCAGCCATCCGCGGTGCGTTGGCCTACCCAGCGGTGCTACTGGTGATTGCTTTCGCAGTGCTGTTCGCCGTTGTGTTCTTCGTGCTGCCGCAGTTCTCACAGGTTTTTAAAGATATCGGGCTCGTCCCACCGGCGACAACTGCAGCATTGCTGGCAGTCGGCTCCTTTATTCGTGAGCGTTTCATTCTGTGTTTTCTTGGCAGCGGAGCAGCCATCGTCGGAACAGCATTGTTTGTAAAGACACCAACATTCCACAAACTCTTCGACAAGATCTGGTTAAATAGCCTTGTGACAAGATCAGCCGCTCGAAGCCTCGCCACCGGGCGTGTGTTTCGGCTGTTGGGGATGATGCTAAGCAGTGGAATTCCTTTGCTGGAATCTCTGCAGCTATGCGCAAGATCCGTCTCCAGCCTGCAGTTCCGTGATCTCATGGATACTCTGGAGAAGGAAGTAACGCTCGGACACATGGTCGGGCCAATCATGGCTCGATGTCACTTTCTTCCGCCAGGTGCCGCTCAGATGGTGATCACCGCAGAACGCAGCGGCAAGCTCAGTGAAGTCTTTGACCTGATCGGGGTCCACTTCGAAGAAGACGGTGAGCGCCAATTGAAAGATCTGGTCAAACTTCTGGAGCCCGCCGTAATTGTGGTGATGGGCGTGCTTGTCGGATTTATTGTTGCCAGCGTGATGCTGCCTCTGCTGGAATTCTCAAGTGCCTCCAGCCATCGGTAATCTCGGCACATCAGAGGAAACCGCGAGCTTTATCGTCAGACTCCAAGAAAACGAAAAACGCCCGACCTATTCCAGATCGGGCGTGTCGTAAGTTGTCTTTTTGAAAACCACACTTAGAACCGAGCAACACTTCCGCTTGAGCTCGCTGGAGCCTCCAGAGACCGTCTTGAAGGACGGTTAAATTCGTTGGAGTTCATCCTTGAGCGAGGATCGTTTCCGAAGTACTCGTTTCGTAGATTCAGATCATCCTGACGGTATCTTGAGCTGAACGCATCGTCCAACGGGGCCAGCACAGGTCGTGAGGTTCGCTGTGTCCAACCGCCACGATCATCGAATGAATCGGTTCTTCGGGACGGGTCAGCAAGACCTGTTCGGGAACTGCGCGGTGACCAGCCTGCCTGTGCTCCCGCCGGGTATCGGTTGTTCGTATAGGAACCTGTGTTGCAGTTTCCGTTCGGGCAATTTCCTCCACGATAGGCACCTGTGAGGCATGCACCGGTCGCACACTGTCCATCCACACAGCAACCATTCGGACAATTCCCATTCGGACAATTCCCATTCGCACAAGCACCATTCAGACACTGACCATTGGGGCAAGCCCCCGTTGAGCATTGCCCATTGGGACAGTTTGACATCCCTCCACGAAACCCCGTCGAGCAGTTTCCGTTGGGGCAGTTCGGATCATATCCGGTTTGGCGATAACCATAGTTGCTCGAGACGTTGTTCATTCCAGCCGGGCGAGCCCCTGACCACTGCTGCGGCATTGGCAAACCAAACAATCCCCGGTTAGGAGCGGCATTGTAGCCTGTGTTAAATCGAGGATCGGCAGCCGAAGCCGTGAACGAACGTGACATCAGAACAAGATAAAGACTGGCAGTGAGCAGAGTTGAGATCTTCATAACAGCACCATTCCTTTGTAGACAACAGATTGAGGATTCAGGCTGTCAAATTCCGCGATCGTCGGATGTTGGCTGCCACCGAACTCGTTTCGAGTCCAAACCAGAAACGCTCGGTTCATGCTTTAAATGAATTGCGAAGAGCGTGCCACGACCTCGACAAAATGTGTTTGCCGCGTTTGTCGCTTCAGCCGGTTCAAAAGTTACAACTGGCTTCCACTTTTGACATCAGTGTGATTACACCTGACGTCGGAAAGATGTCAACGAAGCCTGATGGCGTTGACGAAATTGCAATCACCTGGAACACAGTCGTGTAAATAATGCAAGTTTGAAGTAGCAAGCAGTTCAAACCCAACCCGCAGGACATTCCAGATTGGTTGCGAATCCGCTGAGTAAATGGCCTGCTTGTGTTGGGTATAAGAAAAAGCGACCGAAAGACTCCTGCCCTCGATCTGTGATTTGCTTTCATCTTCCGGTCGGCAAAATTTTTCGATCGACTCTCTTCGTCTTCCGCCTCTTCAACCAACGCGGCCCGCTTCGGAGCTGAACAGTGTCGCTCGAACGTGATCCTTACACCGGATCGCCAATACTTTCTCCACGGCGGAAATTTGGGGCTTGTGATGATTCCCGCCCAAATCTGCGCTCTTTGATTCAGGAAATAGGGAGAGACATCCCGATAACACGGGGTCAAATCGCGGGCCTGCCCAGTGAAAACTTGACGGCCATCAAACTCAATTTCTGGCAGAAAACGCAGGATTCGCTTCGTTTAAGCGGAATCTCCGCTATCACGGACGAAACCTTCGTAACCGCCTGTGGGGAGGATTGAACGCGAATTAGCTGGGCGAATCGAGGGCACCATCACCGAACGCCGTTTGACGGCCACGGTACACATCGATATCCTACCCCGCTTCGAATTTCCGGGATCTTTGTGGATCCCGCCGAGTTGTGGTCACCCTCGGATTGTTAAGGTGACGTGCTGCGTGTCGAATTTCGAATTTTCGTTTTTCGGCATTCACACAATTGTTCTGTGCGGGCCCCAATCGTGGTTGCTCGCTGCGGCTTGCCGCCGCAGATCACAGGAGATCGGCAATGGCTGAGATTGTGGTGAAAGACATTCTGGACGCTGGTGTTCATTACGGACACAGATCCAGTCGTTGGAACCCCAAAATGCGACCGTATATTTACGGTCGTCGTAATCAGATTCACATCATCGACATCAAGGAAACCATTCGGGGCCTGATTCGAGCGAAAAAGTATCTGCTGAAAGTGGCTGCTCAGGGTGGCCTTGTTTTGTTCGTCGGCACGAAGCGTCAGGCTTCAGCGTCTATCGAAGAACTGGCTCAGGAATGCAAGATGCCGTACTGCACCGAGCGATGGCTGGGTGGTACGCTGACGAACTTCCGAACCATTCGTACTCGTCTTAAACGCCTCGAAGAACTTGAGAACCTGCGTGAAACAGGTGAGATCCGAAATTACTCGAAGAAGATGCAGTCAACGCTGACTCGCGAGTACACAAAGATCTATCGCAACCTGAACGGCATGCGAGAAATGAATCGCCTTCCGGAATGTCTGGTCATTGTTGACCCGACCAAGGAAAAGAATGCCGTCCTTGAAGCTCGCTCACTGGGCATCAAGGTTGTGGCTTTGATCGATACTGACTCCGATCCGGACATGGTCGACCTGCCAATTCCAGGCAACGATGACAGTCTGCGATCTATTCGGCTTGTGATTCAGCATCTGTCGGATGCGATCAAGCAGGGTCGCAGCTTGCGTCCTGATGATCACAAGAAGAAAGAAGACATTGATCCGAACGAGCCAAAAGCCGTTCCTTCAATTCGCTGAGTTATGTTAGCCATGGCTGACAAAGTCATGGCAGGATGAAATCAGCGATATACAACTCTTAGACGACGGTTTCTTTGGGACCGTCGTCTTCTTTCGTTCTTAACTCCGCCGCGTCAGTGTATTGAACCATCTCGGCCAGAGATGTGTCCTTTGCCTTTTTGTGATCCCTGACGCGACGTTTTCTATCCCCTGATTTACAGACGATCCGGCAGTTCGCAGACACAGCGAATGCACAAATCAAGGATCGCTCCAAGGAGTTTCTCATGGCAGAAATTACAGCCGCAGCCGTTAACGCTCTGCGAAAAAAGACAGACCTCCCGATGATGGAGTGCAAGAAGGCACTCACCGAAGCTGGTGGCGATGAAGCCAAGGCGATTCAGATCCTGAAAGATATGTTCAAGAAGGTTCAGGATAAGCGAGCTGACAATGTCACTGCGGAAGGCCGAGTCTTCCTGGCTGTCAAGCCGGACGGTTCAGAAGCCGCAATGGTTGAAATCCAGTGCGAATCAGCACCAGTCGCCACTGGCGAAGTGATGAAGCAGTTTGGTCAGGCCATGGTCGATACATTGCTGGCCGGTCCTGGCGCCGCTGATGCTGCGGCTCTGATGAGCCAGAAAGCCCCCGGAGCCACTCAGTCGTTCCAGGAACAGTACGAAGAGATCGTCAACAAGATCCGTGAAAAGATCGTTGTCAATCGAATTGCTCGAGTTGCAGGCCCGGTCGCTGGCTATGTTCATCACGACTACAAGACAGGCGTGTTGTTCATCGCCTCAGGCACTGCAAAGAATGCTGACGTTATGAAGGACGTTGCGATGCACATCGCAGCGTTGAACCCGGCGGTAACTCAGCCGTCGCAACTGGCCTCAGATACGGTTCAGGCTGAACGTGATCGTCTGATCGCAGAAGCTCGTGCTTCCAAGAAGCCTGAGAACATTATCGAGAAGATGGTCGACGGCCGTATGAAGGTCTTCTACGCAGAGCAGGGCGTTCTGACGATGCAGCCTTTCGCTAAGGACGACAGCAAGACTGTCAGCCAGGCGTTGGCTGAAGCTGGCCTCGAAGCTGTAACGTTCCATCGCTGGAAGGTTGGGGCATCAGCCTGATTGTGACCGCGGTCCCTTATCGGTGCGGGCCTGCTTTTTTCTCAGGCCCACCGAGAACCGTTTCCACGCTATAGTTCTCATCAGAAGCCCGGTTTTCCAAAGCGAAGCCGGGCTTCTCTGACTTCATCTTTCACATAACTTCGTTCGGGAATAGCTCAATGACCACCCCCAGCCTTCGCCTGCCCTACAAACGCGTGCTTCTGAAAATCAGCGGCGAAAGCTTTTGCCGCGAAGGTGAATCAGGCATTGCTATGGCAGAACTGGCTTCAGTGGCGGAACAGATTCGTGACGTGGTAAAGAACGGAGTTCAACTCGCGATCGTCTGCGGCGGTGGCAATATCCTCCGCGGAAAACAGTTTGCCGATATCAGCCAGCAGATTGTCCCTTCAACGGCTCATTACATGGGCATGCTGGCGACTGTCATCAATGGCCTGGCACTGCAGGATGCTCTGGAAAGCGCAGGAGTTCCTACTCGCCTGCAAAGCGCGATTCGCATGGAAGGCGTGGCTGAACCATTCATTCGTCGTCGCGCCCTGCGGCACCTGGAAAAGGGTCGCGTAGTCATTCTGGCTGCAGGAACAGGTAGTCCTTTCGTAACAACAGACACCGCTGCCGCATTGCGAGCCCGCGAACTGGATGCAGACGTTGTTCTGAAGGGGACGAAGGTCGACGGAGTTTATTCCGAAGATCCAATGAAGAATCCTCACGCGATTCGGTACACCGACATCTCCTTCCGCGATGTACTTGCTCAGAACCTGCAGGTCATGGATGCACAAGCGATGCACCACTGCATGGAACACAACATCGACATCGTCGTCTTCAATTACAAAAAGATCGGCAACATCGCACGAGTGATTGCGGGAGAACGCATTGGCACTCGAGTTTCCACTGATGGTCGTCCAGCCTGATGGCAAAGAAGGCTAGTGTCGTTGTGAAGGTAGAGGACTCGCGTACTCACCAGCGGGGCAAGTATACGAGCGCTCACGACATCCGACGGGGATTGGCCGATAGGCTGATCAACATGGGGTGTCAGCGGAGACTCTGAAAGTGGTGTCGGTCACAAGGACTTCGCTACCACAGAGAAGCACTACGGTGTAGCAGGATCTGCTCAGAGTGCAGTCGCAAAACTTGTCGCCCGATTAACTCCCTCTACCGATAGCCGTGCATTGACGAGGGGATTAGGGTGAGAACAAAAAAAGCTCCACAGCTTTCAGCTGAAGAGCTCATGGTTCAAAAAGCATTGCTTGCAAGGCATTAGACAAATGTGACGGGCGGGGTGGGCGAGCCTGCAACCTTCGGCTTCGGACGTCATCGACGTTATACCGTTTTAAATTGCCCGAACACGCATGTATACAACGAGATGCGTCAAAAGCGAGTGGCAGTCTGCTCATAAGACGACTGCAGCTTTTTTTGGAGCCTTGAATCGCGATCTCTGACATCTCTGACACGGTTTGAAAGATCCGATTCAGTCCAGCCATATCCCAGACTCCCTGCCGAGGTTCACTGATCGGCCCCCAAAAAGTGTAAAGCGGTTCCCAACTCGTTGCGTCCTGCCGCGGGAATACCAACTCGACCTTCAAAAGCGTCCTCAGCTTTGGCACGGCCTCGAAGATCCTCACCACGGGTCGCCAGCAGGAATAGAAAGTTCGCCGACAACTGCTGAAGCTGTTGGCTTCAGTTTTGATGCGAGATCACCATAGTCGGTTGCCTCAGGAATTCTTCTGCGGTTATGCAGTGAGTGTCATGCAGGGCCCTGGGGCAACAGCCGGAGCGTTACGATGTTCTCCTTCAGAAAACCTTCCCTCGAAGCCGTTCATCGCTTTCTCAGGCAGCAAAGGAAATGTGACTTCACCTATTCCGCGATTGGTGACACGGAGAAGACACCTCCCGCTGGCTTTGTGGTCGATCATACTCGCGTAAGGCTGGGCGCTGGCGAACAGGTCTTCAATGAAGCCAAGGCCACCATAAAACGCTGGGGGCATTTCCAACTTGGCTGGGTTGAGTCCAATTCCTGCGATATTCCTCTCGAGCAGGGGCAAGTTGTCGGAGTTCTAGCCAAGGTGTTTGGAGTATGGTGTCTCAATGCCTGCCGAATTGTGTCGTTGATTGATTCAGCCACCGGTGATCTTCATCGTTTTGGGTTCGTGTACGGTACCCTCCCTGGTCATGTCGAATGTGGTGAGGAGCGATTCCTGATTGAATGGGATCAAAGCAACGATTCCGTGTGGTACGATATTCTGGCATTCTCTCGACCTCATCACGTGCTGACTCGTATTGGGTATCCAGTTGTTCGCAGACTGCAGAAGAAGTTTGCCCGAGATTCTGCTGCAGTGATGCAACGGGACGTCAGCAGTGTTGCATCGATGACTGCACGGAGAAGCTGGTGTGAAGACTGGGAGGCAGAGAAGTGACAATCAAGGAACGAATCGAACTCAGAGACGGCGGGCTGCTTCTCTACGACGATGCCTTCCTGACGCCCGGTCATGACGACCACTACTTTGAAAACCTCAGGGACCACTGCAAGTGGGAACAAAAACCCGGCATCTTTGGTTACATGCAGCCCAGGCTGATCGCGTCTTACGGCGACGAGGGCATCACCTACAAGTATTCCGGCGTTCAGAATGTCGCTCTGCCGTGGACAACGATGCTGCTGGAAATCAAGAAAAAGATCGAAGCAGTTCAGGGTGAATACAATTATTGTCTTTTGAACCGCTACCGTTCAGGATCGGATAGCATGGGTTGGCACGCGGATGATGAACCGGAAATGGGCAATGTGATCGGTTCACTGTCTCTGGGAGCGACCCGAAAGTTTCGCATCAGGCACAATGTCACAAGAGAGACGAAGACATTTCTGGCAGGACATGGGACTCTCATTATCATGGCCGGAACCATGCAGCAGTTCTGGCAACATGAAGTTCCGAAGACAAAGCAGGTTGTCGGTGAACGCATCAACTTGACGTTCAGGAAAATCATGAAGGGATGACGGCGATGATTCAATACCTGGCAATTCTCGCTGTTATTTTCCTGAGTGTTGGTTGTGCGAGTGCTGTGGACGAATTGCATTTCAAGATCACAACCAAACGTGACGACGACAAAACTGAAGTCACGGTCCAGAACGACAAGGCCGTCATTTCTGTTCGCAGCCCATTTGGAATCAGTCAGGCAGTAATTGAACGGAGTGATGAAACGTGGCCAGACACCGTGATCCTGCGTTTACACCTGAAGGGGCTGGAGGGCTTAAAAATCAGCAATGGCAAAATCACCCTGGAAGCTACGGTGTCGAGTCAGGATAGCACTATGCGAATCTGGGAGGGCGGCAAGGAAGATTCACCACTGGATTCCAGGAGTCCGTATTGGATGGAGATTCGCCTGATCGGTAAGGACGGGAAACCAACGAAGGGCATGCCGTTGGATGATGGCTACTTCGAGATGCAGTTGCCCAGAGCCCTGCTTGAAGGCAATCCTAAATCGATCACGATAAACTGGATCGACTTTTATCGATGAACAGAGAGTTGAAATGAATCTTGCCGTTGATGTAATTTCTGATGTGATCTGCCCGTGGTGCTACATCGGCAAACGGCGGCTTGAGAGGGCAATCGCTGCCGTTGAGGGGCAGCACGAGGTTCAGGTTCATTGGCACCCATTTCAACTCAATCCCACGATGCCAAAAGAAGGGATCAGCCGCAAAGAATATCGCGTCAGAAAGTTCGGGAGCTGGGAGCGGTCGCTGGAACTGGATGCCAAAGTCATTGCTGTTGGTGAGTCTGAGAGAATTCACTTCGCGTTCGACAAAACTGAACGAACGCCAAACACGGTGGATGCTCACCGACTTATCTGGCTGGCTGGTGTGGATCTCAAAGTGATTCAGAAACGCCTGGGGCACCGGGACTTCTCGACCACTGCGAACACTTATTCGCACCTGCCGCAAAATGCCGAGAACGAAACAGTCTCACTTGTGGACGATTTGATGAGCAAAAGAGCCCCGAAGCCATCGCCGGAAGCTGGTGAGTACAGTCGCTGAGTACAGAACCAAGGCAAAACTTCGACGTGAGTACAAAAACATCGAAATTTACTGGCTTTTTAAATGTCTCGGGCGGGGGTCGAACCTGCAACCTTCGGCTTCGGAGGCCGACGCTCTATCCAATTGAGCTACCGAGACTTGTAACGAATACAAAGGGGTTTTATTCTTTATGGCAGCGGTTTTCAATGAGACGACACCCGCAACGACACCTGAAGAGAAAAACCAGATGGCAACGAAGTCAGACACTAAGGCCGAAAAACCCTACAATGAATTCCCTTTGTTCGCTCATCAGAACGGCCAATGGGCAAAGAAAATTAAGGGGAAGATTTGGTTTTTTGGTGTTTGGTCGGACCACGATGCCGCTCTGCAGAAGTATCTCGATCAGGTCGACGAAATTCAAGCTGGTCGGGACCCCCGCAGAACGGGTGTCGCGATGGTGTCGTCGTCCGAGCTCTCAGCTTACGATCTCTGCAATCTGTTTCTGGAGCGGCAACAACGGCGTGTGGACTCCGGGGAGGTCACCAGACGGCATTTCAGCGATAACCTGAAGTCATGCAAGAGATTCATGGCGCACTTCGGTAAGTTCACGCGGGCGGCTTCTTTGAGAGCTTCTGATTTTTCGGCCTACAAAGCCGCGTTCCCTACAACATGGGGGGCGGAGAAGACTGGAAACGAGATCCAACGAATCCGGACCGTCTTCAAGTGGGCGTTTGAGTCCGAGATGATTCCCGCACTACCGAACTTCGGGCCTGATTTTCGCAAACCGAGCAGGACCGTTTCGCGGCGCGAACAGCAAAAGAAGGAAGCGGCGCGCGGTGGCAAACTCGACTTTTCAGCCGATGAAATCCAGAAGCTGCTGGAGGCATCGGACGGATGGCTCAAAGCCTGTATCCTCCTGGGGATCAATGGCGGCATGGGGAATGCGGATTGCGGAAGACTGTCCACCACATTCCTGAATGTTCAATCGGGATGGTACGACTTGGCACGTGAGAAAACCGGGATTCCACGGCGCTTTCGATTGTGGCCAGAGACGATCGAAGCGATACGGGCCGCGATATTGCGGCGGCCGATTGCAAAGGATGAGGCAGACGATGCACTCTGCTTTTTGACTTCGCACGGAAAGCCTGTTTGGTGGGAAGTCGTCAAAGAGTCTGGCGAGACTTACACGTGCGACAACATTACGAAGATGTTTACGAAGCTGTGCGCGTCCTGTAAGGTCTCCCGGAATGGCAGGGGCTTCTATTCACTGCGGAGAACATTCGAGACGGTGGCTGGAGGAACCAAGGATCAGGTGGCCGTTGATTACATTATGGGCCACGCCGATGAATCCATGGCCGCGGTTTATCGCCAGGGGATTGAAGACCAGCGATTGATAGACGTTGGCCAATATGTTCATGCATGGCTGTTTCCAAAGAAGGAGAAGAAGCCCGTGAAGCGAAAAGCAAAGAAAGCTGGCGGCAAGTAACATCGAAACTCGATACGCATAGGATCGGGAGTCGATACCTGACCGAGAAAACAGTCACTGAGGTGGCCTTGTCTGATATCTCATTCTTCAGGAAGCGGTTGATTGACTTATCCAACCACGTTCATGGTTGGCTGTTCCCACCAAAGACAACGGAACCTCAGGCTCCGTAGTCTCGCACTGGGCGTTGAATCAAACGACCGCGAGCAGTCACCTGCGTGGCTTTTGCGTTCGGATTAGCGCGATCCTGAACGAAAGCCTGGAGGCTTTCCTCGCTGATGCGCCACCGCTTCCTTTTTGAGTTGCTGCGTCCGATGTTGACGGCCTTCAATAGGCCGTCATTGCAAAGTCCTATCGCGGTCCCCTTCGAGATCCCGAGTATCTGCGCGACTTCGGCTGAGTTGTAGAATTTCATCGCCGAACAACCTTGTCTGTCAACTGATTTTCGATTGTGTGAGTGTTCATGCCGAATGCTGATTTTTGCAAGCTAGGCTATTTGCAGCTTTGTTGTTTACCAGCAACGTTTAGTCAAACGACGACACGATGCCATTGGATCAGAAAAATCGGTCAGGAAAATCGCAGACACACGAAAAGCGACTAAGTGGACACGCATTCACTTCGCAGAAGAGTTTATTCAGCTTGCAACTACGACTCGGTCCAACTTTCGCCCATGCCATCGACTGTCTCGCGCGGAAAAGTCCAATGGGGACACGCGTAATGGCGAGAGAACTTTGAACGCTCTTCGGAAATGACTTCGCGAGCCCCCTGCCGAGAGCTCAGGGGAGGAAACAGACCGTGTTCACTGGGCAGAGGCGAACGACTTTGGTTTCAGAAACAACGCAGCCCGCGGCTTCTTGTGCAGCGGATTGTCATCATGCGTCATTGCCATAAAGGATTTCGATGGCGTGGCGGACCGGAAATGCCCTATTCAGTTTATCTTCATCACCAGTTAAGTCGTCAATTAATTGGACTAGGCCGTCCACGGTTACGAATTCAAGGTGCGAAATTGCTAGTTCGTCGCCGGTCATGGCACCGTGATGATGATACGACAGGTTTACGAAATAGGAGCAGCGGTTGACGGATTCTGGGTCACGCGTTCGATTACCATTTGCGTCGTATTGAGTGACCCATAAGCGTCCATTTGGAACAACGAGCAGTGGAACGACCAGTGAAACTGCAAGGTCTCCAGTACGATCTTCCCCGTCGGTACACGCCAAATACGTTAGGTCATCCGCAGAGCTTAGTGCTTGGGACCACTTTTCGTAGACATCGGAATCATTCGCCACAATATCGCCATTGAGAGTGCGTCCAACTTGATCGCAGGATTTACCGACCGGATCAAGCTCATTGTAAATTGAATAGTCGCCAGTCAGTCGCACGTTTTTAGATCTTGGCAGCATCGCACGACAGTACACCTCAGGTGGACTTTCCAATTGATGTTTGTCTGGGTTTACGGACAAGCAGATTTCGTGAAACGCCTCGTCCGAAGTACGAGGGACGCACGACACAAGCAATGGAAAGTTCTCACGCAAGTTCTTGCATTCGACCGCAAGACGCAAGAATCGCTTGCCGAAGCACTTGGTGGCCCGAACATCGAATTCCCGAGTCTTCTTGGTCACAGGATCTTTGTATGAACCGCCGTGTTCGCAATCAAACCCCGCATCGGCCAATAGCTTGAGGACTTCGATTTCAAAGCTGAAATCGGAGTAGTTATTTAAGAACTCAAGCAGATCGGTTGGACCGATGGGATCTGGTTTTAGTTTGGCCATGTTCAAGCAAAACAACGTTTGCGTTGACCGAGCTGCCGTCAGTCAACGTTGACTTTTGGAATGACGCGATCGGCGGCTCCGCGTCCAACACTTTGTTATTCGCCAATCTTGCGATCGGCGTTTATTCAAGGATGCGGCAAGTACCGTCGAGACGATGGGAGCAATCGCTCAGGATTGTTATACGTTCTGACGCCTACGCGATGGAATCAACGCAAGCAAAACAACGCCCGCAATGGAGCCGCCGGTGTAGAAAGCAATCCGAACAGGCTCCGGTATCCATGACCACGGGATGGTAATCGAGTGGGGCCCGTAGTGTTCAATGAGTCTCAACACAACAGCGAACGCCACGAATGTAGATGCACCAACGAGACCAACGATTGAAGGCCCACGCATGCGCAACGACGGCGAAAAGTAGAGAATGATAGCGTGCGTCATCCATACAAGCATTCCCACGCCAGCCCGAATAAGCCATACCGTCTGGTTAGCCACAAATGAGGTGAGCGCAGTCGTTAGGTCATAGTATACGCAGCAGTCAACGAACAGGCCCGCTATGAACGCAGCGTTGAACAATAGGAAGTGCCTCCGGAAGCTCCAGTAGTCGCAGCTGGGTTCGGCCGCAGCGGTGGCTGGAACAAGGGCAGGAGCGGTGTACGGATTCATTGGCAATCTCAGTCGACTGCAATTACCCGGTTGGCGCGAGTGACGTTGTAAAGTGAATTTGGCACCGCCGCCAACTCGGTGTGCATTGCTTTATTCGCTATTTCGATTCTCTGCGATGGAATGACCCGCCATTTCGTGTAAACGACCTGGCCGATCACAGAGCGATGGTCACCAGAACTTCCACCATGCGCGATTGGCATTCGATTGCGAGTTTCGCAGCCGCGCCGCCTCAAAGCACAAATCACAAATCATGGTAACGCCAGCAAATCCCTCGGACTCATCAATCCAGCTACCACCGCACTTGATGCGGACTTCTTCGCATTCGTCGCACCATGCGGATTGTTCTCGGGAATCGTCATCAGACAAAGGTTGTCCCTCAAGAAATCCGAGGCCGGTTCCCTGCACAAGGTGACGGCAAACAAACGTCGGCCGACGCTCCCCATGTAATCTGCATTGGACACGTTGAGATTCTGTCATGCGGCAAGACCAAGAATAGCGAACGCCAAAGGTCACAGGGCGGGCGCGAGTGACCTCACCATTTGAAAACGCCCGGATCGCCCGCTCCCGTGCACCGCCTTGTTGGGCATTGCTCACCAAAACTTCCACCATGGCTTTCGATACGGTTGTGGATGTGAAAACAAAGCAAAAACTGAAGTCTGCTCTTCATCTTTTAGGTGTTGAGCAGTCCTCGGGTGTCGTCCCTTCTCAATCAAATACGAATCAACAATTGCCAGGAGTTCCTGCTCTGCCGGCTCAGATAGTTCAAAGAGAGGCAGATATTGCTGAACTGCGACAACCTTTACCGGAAGGTTTGTACGAGAAGTGATGATGGAAACAAGTGAGCGAATCTTCTCGATTCGCTTTCGTGCCGAAGCAGTCGGAATGAAGGACCGAAGAGCGGCAACACTCAATCCCTGCGATTGCAATGAATTGAGCGCCTTTGTGTTGGCCTGCCCGCCGGTTGCTAGTGAGATTAGGACCGACTCCGCGCGAAACCGAAGTGGCTTTGGTTTGTGTCTCTGTTTGTGTCCCTTCTTCTTTTTGGGTTTGGCTTTCGATGCAGTGTTCACCTTGGCCTTCGGAGCGATATAAGCCTTGCCCAAGAATCGCTTCTTGTCGTCCTCATCGAGGTGTGGCAGGTGACGACCTATTGCTGAAATAAAATACTCACTCGCAGACGCTAACTCTTCATCTGTCGGAACATCACTCGTGTGTGCCAGCCGGTTGCGAACTCCGAGCGCGAAATTCACCTTCTTCAGGAGTTCATTGCCCAGTACCGGCTCTTGCTTCTGAACACGATCGCCGAATGAAGCAATCGTTTCTGTCTTATCGATCGCCTTTACAACACTTTCAAGGAGCCCGTAAGAATACACGAGTCGAGCGACCTTGTTCTCTTCGGCTTTGACTTCGGGAATCGTCTTCTGTGCCAACGACGTCAATTCCTTCTGATGCCCAACGACGGCCGTAACCGGGCGGCGACGTGGGACTTTCCATTTCAAAGCCGCTCGGCCCGCGGCTCCGTGTGCAACGGATTGTTCGGCGATTTCTTTGGGCTAAGGTGCAGAGTCCTCGGTCATGAGAGTGACGAGGCTGATTTGCAGCCCGGGTTCGGTGTACTCGAAATGGACGCGAATCGAATCCACGGCGAACCTGTCCCACGCGTTCTGCGGCCCGAGGATCTTGTCCTTGTAGGCCTTGCCAGAGTGTTCTGGCTTACCGAGCAACCTTCGCACCTCGGTTCTGGTGGCATCACGTGGCACCTTGTATGGCAGCGGGCCGGGAAACGAGGCAAAGCCATCCGACTTTTCGACGTGGAGGAACACTGCTACCACCCGACCGTCCTCGGCGGTGATCTCGTAGCCTACCTTTTTGCCGATGAAGGCGCAAGCGTCCGGCTGGCCCTCCTTCAGATCCGGCTCCTTCGATAATCTCAGTTTGTCTTTGGTGATCACTCCACGCAACGCAGCACCGGTTATCGGCTTGCCGAGAAGTGACAGGAGTTTGCTCGCAGTTGCCATGCTGTAGGTGTCCTCCGCCGCCGAACGACTAACCCGGTTGCCGCGAGCGAGCTTCCATTTCAAAAACCCGCGATCGGCAACTCGGGTTCAGCGGTCTTTGTTATCCCATTACGATCGAAGAGCAGTGTTTTACGCTCGAATCTTAGCAATCGCTTTTTTTGCGTTTTCACCGACACACCATGCGGTTGTCGTTCCGCCGTCATCGTCAAAAGACTCAGGCACTGTATCGTCTGATAGGAGCAATTCCAAATGCGGAATCGCATCTCGATGTCCGATCTCGCCGAGGGCGAATGCCGCGTCATATCTAAGAAATGGGTCTTCTGATTTCAGGAGATCAATGAGGGTTGGCAATGCTCGATGGTCTCGCAAGTCGGCGAGCACACGAAGAGCATTCGAGGAAACCTGCGGGTGCGAATCGTTCTTAGAGAGCAGTTTACAGAGTGGAAGGACTCCGGCCGTTACCCGGCGACGTCCGAGAGATTGAATCGCATAAGTCTTAACAAAAAGGTCTGAGTCGTTCAGCAGGTTCAGGAGCATTTCGATAGCAATAGGGACATCAAAGTCCCCCAGAGAATACGCCGCATTACGGCGTTCTACTAAATTGTCGCTATCAAGTTTGGCCATCACGCAATCGAGTGTTTCCGACGGCATTTTGGGATTCAGCATCTTTTGGAGTTCAGGATGAATGGGGGCGTCGTCCCGACAGGAGATACGCAAGAGTTTTCGGAGAAAGCTCAGCATGGTTTGCGAATGGGATAACGATAGAGTTAACACTGAAAAACGCGTGATATCGTGATACTAGACGGCGAACAACCTGTTTTTCAGGGCGATAACGAATAGCACGCGATGTTCTGGAATATTCCAGTATTGACGCGATGTTCCACGTGACGATGGTATCCCGTCGCAGTAGGGGGTGTCAATCTGAGTGCCCCATGCAGGTTCGTCATGATTCAGTCGCGGTCAAACAGTTTGATTCATGGTTGACTGATTTACGCAGTATGCGAAGAGCATCGCGGTATGGTTCGACGCGGTCTGAATCACCGGTCGCTTCAGCGTATCGGTTTATCTGTTCGCATAGACCGTCCATCCATTCCGGAGTGTTCTCGAGGCGTACTGAGAGAATATAGCTCAGTAGCTGGTTGGCCGCTTTGAGTGTTGAATCACTGTTTGATGTCGTCATTGGGTTCCTCGCGAGATTCGACTTGTGATTCTTCAGCCTCGAGAACGATTTCCCTCAGGTCCGTCGCACAAATGCGATCAAATGCAATGCGGGCCATATTCCACGCGAACTGCGCTCGAGGGTTTGTGGACTTGTGGAACTTATAGCCGTCCGGAACAGAGAACCCAAGTGCGAAGTGAAACGCTGAAGCCAACGAGTTAGCTTCCTCTAGGATCTGTACTGCCGTCATTCCCTCGGTAATCATTTGACCCTCACGGACTTATTGGCCAACTTTGCCAGAACGTCAGCGTGGCACTTCGTGTCGAGCGTGCAGAAGCAAGCGAGCTGTTTGCCTTTCAGCTCATCCAGCGATTCCAGAATTGCATGACGACGCATCCGAATCATGCCGTCAGACAGTTCCTCGACCAATTGCTTCCGGTCCGGAATAGTTCCATTCAACAGCCACTGTTCGAAAGCATCGGCCGAATCGAAAGGATTCCCCCATTTCGTGCCGCGAGTCACAACAACAGTTCCATCCGGCAAATTGTATCCCTTTCGCCGACTACGCTGAACTCGAAGTGGATGCGGTTTGTGAGCTGGAACGCCGTCAATTGCATCGCACGCGGCTCGCAGGCAACGCAGTAGAGAGGAAACAGAGATCCCACTTTGGCCGCCGGACTGTTCGCAAGCACGGATTGAATTCTCAATCATGCTCCTGGCGTTTGAAGATCCTGGCGAGACGCCTCGCTGATTTAGGTTGTCCTCGAGAACGTGGCTCGCGATGCGACGCATAGTGTTGGAAAACTTCATGTGATTATTCCACTGGTTGCGAGACATCGATTGCGAACACAGCGACGGGATCGGGACCGAATTCTTGGTGCAGAACGTCACAGGGTTCTGCGGACGCCCATTTCCGCCGAATCAGCTTTGAAGTGTCAGTCTTTGGCGGGTACCCAAGCCATAGGTGAATCTCGTCATATTCAACACCAACGAGACGTTTCCGCCAGTAGTCCGTCTGTAACCGCAACTCCTCAGTCTTCGTTCCGGCGGCAATTTCATTCCACCAGCGACCTTTCATGCGCAGCGTCAAAATTCGTAGTTCACGCTCGGTCATGATTAAAGGAGGGAAAGTTGACGGGAGATCTCGACCAAAGCCGCGTCGGCTTCTCGCAAGGCGTCTGCCAGATCCGGTGGAGCCAAGTCGTTCCATTGTTTTATGGACCACGCTGCATGAATTGCTTGTGCTACCTTTGTGCGATCAACTTGTGTTAGGACTGCTCCAAACGATTCTATTGCAGGCACGGGGTTTCCCTTTGCGAATGAGTCAGGCTCTGCTTGCCCACGTTTGATGTCGAATCCTTGAGGCGGTTCCGTAAGGACGAACAGGTGATAGATGTTCTGTTCATCCACGACACGATCTTCCGGGGGGAATGACTGAATCGCCCACTGCCCTGGATACGCGTCGATGAACGTCTCCCAGATCTCTGTCGACGACAACGGGCGATACTGGTTGGTGTAAATCCGGATGTAGAAAGCCTCGCCAAAAGATGTTGAGCGAGCCCCCATTTCCTGGACGAAAGTATCATTGTGACGCACATTACCACCAACGTTTTAGGGCGTAAGAAATGCCTGGCGATTTCATACGCGCAGGCATCAGTAATATTCCAGAAAGGCCGGAACGCAACCGCTCAGGTCACCTGAACGTCCGAAACGAGGTCGCATGAACACATGCTTCCAAAAAGGGACGATTTCAGAGCCGTATACCAGTTACCACGCTGGCTGAGCGGCTGCGTACAAGCCTTCCGTAGAAAACGCCGCAAATCGACGACCGGATCACGGAATTCTACAGAATTGAAACTGACTAGTGAACACAAACGTGTTGCAACCATATTTGTTGCAACGCAGAAGTTTCCTTGCGCGGCCCTCATCCTGAGTCGATCTTTGTGCCACGTTCATCAGCCGAAAGCCGACTCCCCAGTTTCAGCCAGTACAAATCGAGGCCAGCGACATCGGTTGCGCGGCAGCCTTCTCAAGCATCCTTAAAAGCTTACGGCATTACCTTTACATTAGCCAGTAATGGACATGAACATCCAATTGTAAACACATGGTCATATTCAGCAAGGCGTTACGTAAATTGCGTTCCACCACCCCCGACGTCTGCTGGGTGGCTGTTAAACACTGGTTAAACTGGACCCTGCCTGAAGCCACTCTGCAGAAAATCATCACAACAAACGAAAAGGCAAAAACCCCCAAGCGGGGGCTTTCAATCCCCGCGCTCCATAAGTATACTCGTGGATACCTGCGGATGCGTCTTGCTGAAGGTACTACATGACAAGCGGATGTGACTGATGACTCGTTTGATTTGGGCCATACTCGCAGTGCTGAGTATGATATTTGGGCTATGGATAGGCCGAGAGAAGCATTCAATTTTGGCGAATCCCGGATTGGAGGTTTCGAGTCAATTATTCGAAGTCACCGCTGTTGCAGGTTCGCCATTGTTGGTTGAGATTCCGGTTTCGAATAGAGCGGCGAGTTCGGATCGAGTCTTGGGGGTCCGCTCGAGTTGCAGTTGCATGACAGCTACTGAATTGCCGAGGGTAGTCTCTCCTGGAGAAACATGGAACTTGCCAGTTACGATCGACTTGGAGGATGGTGATGCTGGCCGATTGTTCGAGTATGAAATCGTGATTTTTCTGGAATCGGGTTCTGCCATACCTGTGCGTATTCGGGTGCAGGTCGCTTAAGGCGACAGTTAAGTGTTTGTGGTGAGTTTCTTGAAAGCGAGGTTTAGAATGGGCATTTTGTGTCGCAGCTTATCAAACGTTTGCTTGTGTTTAATGCTGTTTACGCTGGGTGTTGGCTGTGGTGAACCTGGTGACCCACAAACAATATATGGGTCCGCGGGCAATGGCGGCAGTGAATGTACTCGTACAGTTCCGGGCAGTGTGGAATCGACTGAAGATGCGAACTCCAACGGAATGCTCGACCCTGGTGAAGATGAGAACAATAATGAAATGCTTGATGAGGTGCTGGCCACTTGTGCTGGGAAGGCCTGTCCCACGAACATGGGAAGGCGATGTATGACGAAAGCTGGCGAGGCTGGAGCGCCTGCTACTTGCGTCTGCGACCTTTAATGATACTTGCTAATTTGTACCTAGCTCTGCCTCGGAGTGGTGGTGCACCTAGTGTAGTGTTTCTTTCATTTAGGGCCTGATACCGCCAAGCAAAGTCCCGGGAGTGGCGGCGGGGGTTTTGGGGGACGATAGGAGATGATGTTCCTCAAAAGATCCAGATTTTGAGGCACTACACTGGGTCTCATGTGCGAATGATTATGGTGGTTCGGTGAGTTCTGGGCTTTTGGGAGTGGTATAGAGGAGTCGCCATTCGGGCAATCCATTATTGTTCAAGGTGCCGCTGGTCGCAGAGCGTGTTTCAGAGCATAAAAGCAGTGATTGCCAAAACCCAAATTTGGCCAACGTTGTCCCTTGGCCAGCTTGCCGAGTAGGTGTTGAGATGACCTCTACAGTGATTTTCAGGTTGAGGAGGTGGAGTCCAGGGCGTTATGCTCTTGTGAGGGGGCTCTGCCTTTTTCTATCGCTTTCGGCCAAGATTTCGATGGCCTCGAATACGGTGCCCGACGACGCGGAATATGGAGATTCCATTGTCTCCCAGGTAATAGCTGAGGGCGTTCCTATTTGGCGTGAGCAGTTAAAAAACATAGGGGTCGTAGACCGGAGGATGGAAGCTCATCGAACAATTTCTCTGTACGGTCGAGATGGCAAGGAAACTCTCGTGTCAGACTGGGAGTTTCAGGAGTACCCCGCGAAAATGTGCCGACGAGTGCTGGTTGACAAAGAGCGGCAAGCAACAAGTGTGATTTGTCAAAATGGTAGGTATGCCTTCGATATAGTGGCAAGAGACGGCCGTCCATACAGGGTCAACGCCATTGATAAGCCAGCAGCATTTTTGAACCTAATGGGTTCGTGCTCTTGGCTGGATTCAGATTTGATTATAGCGGGTGCTACGATTGTGGATTTATTCACATCCCCAAGCTTTCGCATCATAAGCGGGACGGCCAGCAAGGAGAACGGTGCTGTCGAATTTGTAGTGCACCAACTATCAAGCAATGCATCAAGCAAAATCCCATTGCGGATCTATCGCCTGAAGGTTTTACCGAGTGAAAAGTGGCGATTGCTTGCATCTGAGGTCGATGACACCGGAGGATACAAGATCACGCAGGAATTTTCGGGAGCTTCGCCACTCCACACTGTGCGTACAAAGTTTTACCTGACGTCACGTTCTGCATCTACGCTGTCATGGGAAGAAGAGGCAAACGTTTCACAGCTCTCTCCGCTCCCCTATGACGAGAGGATCTTTCGGCTGCCTCACTATGGATTAAGCGAAGCCTCAACTGACTTTTTGACCCGGTCCCACCGATATCTGACAGTTTTCTTCACGCTATTCTTCGGAGCAGTTGCATTTCGCATGGTGGCTTGGTGGTCAAAGAAACGGTCGGCCACTCGATCTCCGGGAATAGAGAAATGAAAATCACTGCTGCCGTTGACCAAGAGTTTTCGACAGTGGACCGTGCAAAGTCGCAGATAATTCGGCTTATGAGTGTCTTTGTTGTCTCCGTTGGAATCCTATGCCGAATCTGCCAAGCGTTACAAGACCGGTGCCTTTGGCTTGATGAGGCAATGCTCGCGCTAAATGTCGATCAGCTTTCATATTCGGAACTTTGCGGTCCTCTAAAAAGAGATCAGGCCGCGCCTGTAGCGTTTCTATGGATCCAAAAAACTGCAGCGATAGTTATCCCTGACAAAGAGATTGCGGCTCGGATCTTTCCAATGATTGCGGGGTGTTGCTCCGTCTTATTTTGCTGGTCCTCATTGCGAATTGCAGGCTACCGCCCATGGCATTTGCTTGCTCTTTCTGCATTCTCATGTTCTCCCACGCTTATAGCCTACGCAGGTGAGGGAAAACAGTATTCGATTGACGTGCTTGTCTCCGCGATTGCAATCTGGCTCGGAGTTCGCTGGATGCGATTCCCCGGAAAGAGTTCGTTCCTCGCAGCAGCTGCGTTTTCTGTAATGTCGCCTTGGTTTTCTCATATAGCCGTTTTCTTTTTTCCTGGCATCTTTCTTTTGGCGCTCACATGCCCAGAAAAGATCAATTGGAAGGCTACGATTTCAGTTGCTCTTGCGACCCTTATATCGGTGCAGATACTGTACCTAATTAGTTTACGCCACATTCGGGGAAATGGTTTTTTGACAAGGTTTTGGAGCGGTGATTACATTCCTTTACACGACCCCAGTGGCACACTTCGATGGCTTATGAATAAATCGTCTGAGTGCTTGGCACGAGTTTCTGGATTAGCTCCATACAATGTCTCCGAACCAGTCGCATGGCTTTGGTTAGTAATTGTAACCAGCACCTGCATGTGGATGGCTTTCGCCTCGACACGGCAAATGCTACAAAGAGAACCGATATTGCTGGTATATCTGACGACACCCATTGTAATATCCTTACTCGCCTCCTTGCTTCGCGCTTATCCCTTCGGCAATCGCCTAATATTATTTAGCTCCCCAATCGTATTCTTTCTTCTGAGTTGTTGCCCGGAAGGACTTAAAACACGTTCGCGCAGCAACTGGTGTATCGACTCATTGATTGCTGCTGTTATATTGTCTTACCCTTTTGCCTCGGTCTGTGATGCGTTAACACAAATGCGCCCTTTAGAGAACGCATTCGCTCCACATTGTGAAGAAGATATCCGCCCTTTCGTGACAAAAATCTGCATGGATGCTCAGAACGGCGTTCCTTGTTTCGTATTTCATGCTGTAGGCCCCTCGTTTGAACTCTATGCCGGAGATGAGGCTAGGCATGATTGCATCATATTTGGAGAGCCGGGCAGTCCCGATTCCTACCATGAGCAAGTGTTAAAGGTCGCAAATGGTTGCTCCCGTTCGAATTATCTCTTCGGACACACTGCAGCATGGGGATTTCTCGAAACGGAACTCGCGTATGAGTGGCTGTTTTCCGCTGGAGCTGTATTAACAAGCTTTCCCCCGGATGATGTCACGTTGTTTTGTTTAGATAGGACGCACAATAATTGTACAGATAGCCAAAAAGAAATACGCCACTGATGAAGTTTGTCTGCAAGTTGCCGACCGCTGATTCCCATTGCTACATATTGTTGCGAGAAGTTGGGACGAATGTAAATGAGTCTATCTATCATCATTCCTGCGTTCAATGAGGCGAGTCGGATTGGATTGCCGCTTGAAAGGATAAAGGACTATTCCAGACGTTTCGTCCCGGAGTTAGAGCTTGAGCTCATTGTAATTGACGACGGTAGCACAGATGGAACAACAGAGGTAGTAAGGGCTATTGCTGCAGACTGGCCATGTGCAAGAGTGCTTCAATTAACCCCAAACGGTGGCAAGGGGGCTGCCGTCCGGGCAGGTTGCTTAAGCGCAAAAGGGGATTTCATTCTAATATACGACGCAGATGGAGCAACTCCGATCGAAGAAGAGGCTCGATTTCGGGCCCTTCTTGCCGACGATCCAAATTGCGATATAGTTGTCGGAGTTCGTTATGAAGATATGTCCGTGATTCGCATGTCATCCCTGCGTCGAAATCTGGGCTGGCTGTTCTCAGTTTTATCATCCTTCGTGATCGGGCGAAAGTGCAGAGACTCACAGTGTGGCTTCAAGATGCTGCGACGCTGTTCGGTAGTGCCTCTGATTAAGAAATGTCGGGAAGGAGGCTATGCATTTGATGTCGAACTTCTGGCATATATGCATCGTTCGGGACAAACGATTAAAGAATGCAACATCAGATGGACATCCATAGACGGCAGTAAGGTCTCTGTTTGCCGCGATGGTGCTGTGATGCTGGTTCGACTTGTGGTTATTTGGCTCCGAGTAATACGCTTTTGCGGATTCACTATACCACGCGACTCAGAGATAGGCACCGAAGCGATTTCACATTCGGGAAACATCGCCGAGTACAAAACAATGGTCCCTCCCAATGTTTAGCTGCCGTGCTCATCGATTAACACTGGCTGTCATCCTCGCGGTTGCATGTTGCATACGATTTTGGAATATTGAGGCTCGAAGCATTTGGTTTGATGAGGCCTTTTCTATTGAACTGGCAATGAATTGTTCTGTACTTGAGCTACTCGATCGCACTGGGCGAGATGTGCACCCCCCGTTCTATTATTTGCTTCTGAAAGGGTGGATGTATGCATCGCCCAGGACTGAACTGGGCCAAAGAGCACTTTCTGCGCTACTTGGAGTGCTTGGCGTCACACTCTTGTACTCTTTTACGCTCAAATGCGCTAGGTTGAGCAGAGTCTTCAGAGTTTCAACGCATTCAAATTGGATTGCTGCGACCGCCGCTAGTTTGTTGGCAGCGAACGCTCAACACATATACTGGTCACGTGAGACGCGGATGTATACGCTAGGTGTTGTCCTGGCATTGAGTTCCACTTGGCTGCTACTTCAATCTTTGACCTACAGATCTCGCATTGCCGCTATGGTTTATCCGTTCGCTGCGGGATTGTTAATGCTCACTCATAACTATGGCTTGTTTACCGTGGCAGCGCAGATTGTCTCGATCTGCTGGTATGGCATGTTTTTTCAGCCTGAGTTAAGTGTCGCCATGAAGCTTAAGCGAACCCTTTCACAACTGCGACCGGCTGCTTGGGCATTTTGGATATACCTGCCGTGGGTACCAGTCTTGCTGCAGCAGCGAGCGCGAGTGTCGCAGGAATTTTGGATTCAGCCACTAGGCTGGAAAACAATCCCGAATGTCATTTACGAACATGTTTTTCCATGGAATGACCTTGAGATCGTCACAGATCGATCGCTTGTAGATGCCGGTGGCGCTCTCCTCTCACTCGCGGCTTGTGTTTGCGTGTTTTTTTTTCTGCGACGCCGTCTGTATTGTGATATTCTCGGGATGATAGCCATTATGGCGGTCGTCCCATTAGTGATTGCGGTGGCGACATCAATTGTTTCTGTTTCTGTCGTTGACACTCGCCATTTGTCTTATTGCTTTCCGTTTCTTTTTGCCTTTTTCTCGGCGGCCTGCTATTCCCTATTACCGACTGAAATAGCCATATTCTCCTCGATCTTGAGTGTAGTATTCTCTCTGTTTGGAACGATGCAACACGAGGCGTCGTTGCACGTAGATACTAGAGGGGGTGTTCGGGAAGCCGCGAGCGTGTTAAGATCGCAGATTGATGACGACGAAATCATCGTGGTACGACACCCGGCTATCTTTCATGCGGTATGTTACTACATACCTAATCGTAACCGCATCAAGCTTCATTTGCCTGCAGGGCTTCCCAAACACTACTACGGTCGCCCTGTTATCCGGCCAGAGGATCTTATCACGAGCAGGGATTTGGATGCACTATCCCAACCGCGACTGCTGGTGATTGACAGCGATGGTTTCGGCGGTACTGAGGCTTTTCAGATTCCGCCCCGTTGGGTCATTGCCCCAGAATCATCCGAGTGGTTCAAGGATGTCGCTTGGTATCAGGGTAATATCTTTCTCTCGCAATACGAACCCCGGTCAGCGTCTGTTCGAGATCTGCCGGTCGTTCCGCCAATCGTAGTGCCGACGGTAAAGTCGTCTTCAGAATTTAGGTTCGACTTCCGAACGTATAGGTACAATAACGAATGGTTCGAGATTGCTAGAAGTGCCGGAAATCCAGGCCCAATCAGCCCAGCACCAGGTGGATTAAGATTCAACTCACATCGAGATGGCAAGCTCGCTTTGGATTATTTGATTACTCGCTTCAGCTTGACTGGCGACTTCGTGTTCGAGACTGATGGCGTTATTACGAGCACAGCTCAGGAAGTAATCGGGAGAAAAGACGATGGAATACTGCAGATGCCGATCGTACTCAGTGCAGGTGGTTTTCCAAGCCAGCGATTATTCTTGGGCTTAGACGGAAGATCTAATATATTGCGTTTAAGTACCGGTTCGTGCGATGCTGAACTTTCTCTGCCGTCGGAAACGCTTGAAGACGTTCACTTTAGTTTGAACGTGAAGCGCATCGGCTCTTCGGTAAACATAACAATGAGTACAGGCGGTAATAACGCTGAGTGTAGCATCTTATTTTGCAATTCACCCACAAGGGTGAGCGTGGGCAGCAGCTCGAAGGCTAGTGAAACACAAGTAAACGGAGCGAATGATCTTGGTGCTTTTTCATACATTGAATTGATCGAAATGACATTCAATGGCGAGGAGATCATCTACGATGCTGATGATAATGTCACAGATGTGACGATTCCTCCGTCAGTACTGTTTTGGAAAGTCTGGATATCGTTTGGGGTGGTTTTGATAGTGGTGACGCGATCTAAGTTTTTTTAATAGATGTTGCCTTGTTTCGGAGTAAGGCATGCGATTGCTTTATGAAGTGCCAAGACGTAGTTGCAAAAGCGGTTTCACGATTCTTGAGCTACTGGTAGTTATTAGCATTATTTCAATGTTGCTGGCATTATTGTTGCCTGCCATTCAGAGTGCTCGTGAAGCATCAAGGCGAGTACTGTGCATGAATAACTTGCACAACATTGCTGTTGCGATGATCGGTCACGCGGAGGCCCAAAGAAGGTTTCCTGCGGCCGCGTATTGGGGAGACGGCTCGAATAAAACCAACCCGGGGCCACATCATAACTGGGTCGTGCAGTTGCTTCCGATGATGGATAGGAGCGATCTTGCAGATCGCTGGAACTTTGACCGCCTTATCACCGGCTCAACGAACGTTGATATCGCTTCAGTAACGATATCGGTACTCATTTGTCCGTCGGACCCATCGACTGTAGGAAGCGGTGATTTGAGCTATGTGCTAAATGGGGGCATTGGGGAGTCTGACTACCTACACGGCTGTCATGATTGCATTGTTGATCCTTTCGGTGGTTTACTTGACCTTAACGGGAACGATAAGGTTTGCATCGGAACGGGAATTGAGGACGGTAGTCCATCTGATAGGGATGTGTATAAAGCACTTGGGCTTTTTTTTAATGAAAACTGGGGGTACGAGTCTACGCCTGGTTACAAAGGAACTCATAGGTTTCACACTTTTGCTTCCGTATTCGATGGCTTATCGAACACGATGATGCTTACCGAGAATGTTAAGACCGGTGCGTCTCTTGGCGCAAACTGGGCGTCCTGCGATTCTCGACGAACGAAGGTGTACTTCAGTAACGAAGTATGCAAATCGAATTCATGCAAGGTTAACGACTTTGACCGCAATTTGGCCAATTCGAAATCTCAGGGCGTTAATGGAGGAATACACGCGGCTGAGGGTATGGCACCGTGGCCGTCCTCCGGGCACTATGGCGGGATCAATGTCAGCTTGGCGGACGGATCGGTGCGGTTCGTCCAAAATGACATTGACGGGGGCGTTTATCTGGAGCTTTTTTCAACACAAGGTAGTGTGTTGTCGAGAACTGCGTTTGCCGATGAATGACCTCTCCCTGTTGGAGATCTGAAGCTGCTTTGATCATTGGAAAACCTCGTTCTGTTGGTAATTGAGAAATGGGAAATCTGAAAAGAGCCTGGCGATTTTCTACATGGACCGATGATTATCAGTGCGTTTCGTTGTGAGAGGCGATCGGCGGACGATCGGCCGGAAGCTCTGTCGGCGTCTGGCGCATTCCCAGAAGGAAGGACTGAGCTGTGACATTGAGACGCCCGCGCATCCGGGCAACGTGGCGAGCAAAACACCAGTCAGCGTTGCGAGAACGGCAGAATCTAAGATTGCCTGTAATCGTTTCATTGTTGGAGCTCCTTTTTGTGGTAAGTGATGGAATCGGTACCGCAAGGCGCGGGGCTCTGCGCCGGTGACTCATCAACGGCGAAGTGCTTCGCGGTTTACCTCTGCCGGTTGCGGAGTGCGAGCGCTTCAATGGCGGCCTTCGACAACCGCAAACCCTTCCGCATTTCTGCCAGAAGTCTGCGGAGCTGGTGATAGGTCAGAATCCCCTTGATGTTCCCAGGGAAAAAGAACTCGTGTTGAAAGAGCGGAACCTGAGTGGCGGGATATCGGGAACCGCCGACGAAGTTTCGCCGCGAGGAAAAGCCGAGTTTCTGCGCGGCTTTGATCACCTCAACCTGCGCCTTACTGGCGATGTATCCGCGCTCACGGTTGGTCCATTTGCAACCGCTCGCCTCAATCAACGAGTGCGCGTCTGTCTTAAAACCGTTCTTGCCTTCGGTTCGCACGACGAACTTGTCGCGAGCGTAGCGGGCTTTTGAAATCGTGATCACTTCGCGGCTGTAGTATGTGAACCGGAGAGAATTCGTGTCCTCAGGGTTCTCAAAGAACTCTGTGAATTCACGGGCGAGAAGATGCCAAAGCGTTTCTGTCAATCCGAGATCCAACGGCAACCCGTCCGTGTCGATCCAATTCCAGAGACGCGTGACATTGACCGCAAGTTGAAATTCATCGTGAGATCGACGGCGGGCCGTTTCGCATGCTGCCGTGAACCGGTCGATCAGGTGAAGCTGTGCCGCTGTGAGTGATGTTGTTGTCATGAGAAAGCCTGTTCCTGTGGTAAGGATTGAATACAAAAAGAACGTAGCGATTTTGGGCGTTTGCAAATGATGATCAGACGCCAGACAGAACAACGCGGTCAGCGTCGCTGATATCGAAGTCCTCAAACCGCGTCACGTCATTGGCGAGTGCGTCAAGAGCCTGGATGACGTTGAGAGAACCGATCGGCCGCTTCTTTCGGCCCTGATGAAAGTCCGCGTCGATATAGAGGACTCGAATTTCGCGGACCGGCCGGCCCGGGTTATCGCGTTTTTCTCTTTCGAATTTCTTGTAGGCGTCGTTCAGCTGGTCGATGACGCTGCGGAGTAGTGGATTCATGAGTGCTCTTTCTTTGTGAAGTGTTGCGAAACAATGAAGCGGAAAAGCCCGCAAGTCTGCGCCCGTATTACCGCACGGGCGCAGTAGTCCGGGCTTTCCCTGTCAGATCCCGGACGGTTGATAACCGGCCGCCAATTCCTCAGCGCGGCGTTCTTCGGCTTCTGTCAGCGTGCACCGATCAGCGAGGTAATACTGCAAATCTCCCCCGGGAATCTCGTATGTCTCATCAAACGTGAATTTGCCGGATGCTCGCATCGCGTTGGCCAGGACTTCCGGTTTCAACCGCGTGCACGTGATAAGATTCTCATCACCGCCGTTGACATTGGTAAACATGACGTGACGGATCGGTGTCTCTTCAATCTGGTATCCTTCATCATCAGGCCAGAGTCGCTTTGTTATTTCAGCCTGTTGACGTCGCACGGCCTGTTCCAGTGATTCGCCGAATTCGATATTGTGGCTTACATCGTCCAGAACAACGCGAAATGTGTGCCCGTCCTTACTGAGGACAACGTAAACCGTGTGTTCTGTTCCGTTCCTGCGTTTGAGTTTGATTACAGTTTGCGGCGAGCCTTCCGCGTCGTTGTTGTAACGTGTGTTCATTGGGTCAATCCTGTTTCTGTGGTTAGTGGAAATGCCTGGCGATTCTCTACACGTGGGCCGGATGATCAGACCACGAGATCCCCGATTTGATACAGCTCTGAAGTGATGGCCGCGGTGGCTTCATTGATCAGCGCCCGCAAACTGAAGTCGATAAACTCGAAGCCGCTTTCGGGTTTCAGTCTCAACATCGCACAAAACGCGTCGCCGTCGGACGGTGGAAGCCGGTAATCACGGCGAAACTTTTCGTCCAGAATTCTTTCGAGGACTCGCATTTTCTCAGCGGGAAGCATGCCAAAACGCAGCATGAGGCGGTCGTCTTCTGTGAAGAGCCTGAGCATGCCGGCGGCAATTTTCGTTACGTTGACGTCAACGGGTAGCGTCCGCAGTCTGACAACTTTGTCGCCGTCTTCGGCCATCGGTGGCCGTGTTGTGTCTGATTGATCTGTCATTGTTGGAGCCTCATTTTCTGTGGTAAGAAATAGAAAAGAACCTGGCGATTTTTCAGACGTTTGCGGACTAATCAGCGAGCAGCTCGAAGCGATAGCGTCCGCGTTTGTAGATAACTCGGAAGCCCTGCGGCGCTGGCTTCTCAGGGTGTTCAATCGCGAGCGTTGAGCGGTTCACGGTGTAGGCGGTGGAATACCAATAGCGGTTGATCAGCGTTTCGATGTTCTCGATTGTGCCCGCACTGGCGAGCAGCTGCGGGGCGGGCTTCTTTGTGGTTGGCATTGTTGGAACTCCTGAGGGCGTGAAGATTTCCCGGCGATTTTGCACGGGCGAAAAGTCGTATCAGTCGAAACCCCGGCAGGACGTGCCGCCGGGATTGCTCAGCGATTACAGGAACGCCAACGCGGCGAATTCATCCGCGAACGGGTCCGGAGTTGTGGCGGGCTGTTTGACGGGTTCGGGCGGTGTCGTTGTTGAGCGGTCTTCCAGTGGTTCCGCGTCCAGAATGTCCACCGTAAGCACTTCCGGCGATTCTGTGACTATGTGGGCCGGTTCTTCGCAGTGCTGAGCAGCAGCCGGCGCTTCGCTGTGCTGGATTGTTTCCAGAACTCCCGGCGCGGTGATCGTCAGCCGGTACGCGTTGACGCCCGTTTGTCTGAATGCATCCGCGCCCGTGAAAGAGCCTGCGCCCAGTTCGTGAAGAATTCCGCCGTTGTCCTCAATCCACTCCCGGAAAGCACTGTAAACGGCATCCGCGCGGAACGTGACACCGGCCGAAACAACGGCCGCGAGAACGCCGCCAGGCTTCAGGAATTGGAACGCGTGCCGCACGTGGGCGACGTCCTGCGTTTTTTCAAATGGCGGATTCATCACCACACGGTCAAACGTGCCGAGATCGTCCGGAGAGAGTTCCAGAAAATCCGCACATTGAACCGCGAAGCCCTTCAGCGCGATAATGTCCGCCATACTCGGCCGGATTTCAACGGCCGTGATGTTTTCGGCGGTGGCGTTTGTCTTCTCTGTGATAGCTTCACAGATGGAACCGATACCCGCCGACGGTTCAAGAATGCGGAATCCTGGCGGGATCTCGCCGGGAATATCGGCAGCGAATCCCAGGAAATTACAAACGCCCGGCGGCGATGGAAAGAAGCCGGGACAATTGGCGGCCCGGAGTGCGTTCTCTGCGCGTTGAATCTCGTTTTTCTTCCTGGCGATTTCTTCCGCTTGTTTGTGCTCATCAGTGCGTTTTGAGTTCACAAGAGCCCGCAGAGCAACGGCCGCCGGGGAATGGTTGCCAGGTTCGCCGCTGTCGTAATATTCGCCGTTCCGGCTTGTGTCCATGCGATTGGCGCACAATTCATAGACGGCCGTTTTCGTTTTGAGCCCGCGAAGAATCGGCGGAACCGTCCCAGCTTCCCAGGCGTCCGCAAGAGCGAACAGCGCCGCCTGAACTCGGCGGAGTCGTTCCCCTTCAATCACCCGGCTGCCGTGTTCGCGTCCACGTTTGACCGTCCAATTCTGGGACAGCGGCGCGGTTTTGTCTTTGATGACTTGCGTCATCGGTTCCGCCAGGGCGCGGAGTCGTTCGGCCGTTGCTTTGTCGATATTGCCCGGCGATTTTGCAGGCAATGGCGAACTAATCAGCGGCGCGGATGATTCGGCCGCCTGAGGTTCTGCCGTCGATGGTTCGCCCGTGGCGGTTTCAGTCGTGGCGTTCTGTGCCTGAGGTGTAGCCGTGAGAAACGCAACGAATTTTTCCGCAGCTGCGCGAGTTTCGAAACCGAAGCCGGACGGGATGCGCCCGAACTTTCGAGACTGCCAACCGTCGCGAGCACGGGCAGCGCTCAGAATCTCGTAATAGACAGACGTTTCCAGATGATTGGCCGGAACAACCAGGAAGAAATCAGCCCCGCGTTTTGTGTGGTAGTGCTTTTCGATGGTGAACGCGCCGGCGTTCTGTGGCGAGTTCTCCGCGGTTGGTTCCGCGACACTCGCGGCAACCTCAGACACGGCATAAACAAGCCGATACCGTTCTGAGTACTGCGCGGGGTTCTCGACGTATTCAACGCCGGTGATATCGTCCACAGTGACGCCAGGCGGGAAGCTGTGATCGTCCACGATATCGCAGAGCAACCGGCGGAGATCGCCCCCGCAGCCGTTTTTGTAGATATCTGAGTCCATGCCAGCTTCGCACGGAACATTGAGCAGCTCGCAAACCATCGGCGCGAGTTTCTTTTTGAGTTCCCAGGAGTCGGCACGTTCCGGGCTGACATACTTCGCACGGCCCAAAACGGTTTCCACCGCGCGCCCGTATGCGCTGCCGTCGTATTCGTGCAAGTCCTGCATTCCGCAGAAATGTCCGTCTTTGTATTTGTCGGTGATCTTGCGGACCTCGGAAACGGCGGGGCCCATACTCCACCGAATATCGACAGAGTCCCCCATTGAGAACGTTTCTGAAGTGACTTTGAACGTAACGCCGGGGAAAGTGCGTTTGAGTTCTTCGCGGATATTGGCAGCGGCCCGCGCTGCGCCCGTCTTGAACTTCTCAGGACCAACCGCCCAGGGATAGGCCGCGCGGAGTTCTTCAGCGTGGTTCTGTTTTTGGGCCGCTTCCTTCTCGGCTTCAATCTTCCGCTTCGCGTCAAGCTCTGCGCGTTCTTTGGCGAGTTGCGCCCGTTGTTCGGGTGTCGTGCGGTTGTCGATCGTTGGCAGTTCGACAGCAGCTTTTGCCGCCTCATATGTCGCCGCAATTTCCTTGTAATTCTTCGCGGTGATCGTGCCGCCGTGCGCGGCGTGGATTGCATTTCCCATAAGAACACCAGCGCGGCAAGGTGACGCGCCGAAATTCATCGTTAACCACGTTCCGGAGTCGTTCACCTCCCGGCGGTACTTACAATGAGACTGAAAATCTGAAATCGCTTTGACGGCGGTTTTTGTTTGACGTGGTCCGGCGGTGGATTGCCATTTCAGAAACGCAACCGGCGCGGAGTCTTCTGCGGGTTCCTCGGTTTCGCTGTCGTCATTGTTGGCGGGTTCCTCGTTCTGTGATTCTTCCAGCGTCGCGGGAATGCCTGGCGATTCGTCGCACCCATGCGAGCTAATCAGCGGCGCGGAGTTGTCCGAGGTTTCGCCGTGTTGCTCAGCGGTTTCGCTTGTGGCGGTTTCTTCGGCGGCATTGTTGGCCGATTCATCGGCCGGGGATGTTTCGCCGGTGATCGTTCGGCCGGACAATGTCCAGGCCATGGCAGCCGCTTTGCGCGGAGTCGTGGCGACGAATACCCGCGCGCCGTCATCGTTGAAAATCTCGCAACCGGTCACCAAAAACGGGCCCGGATGAATGAAAACGCCGTCCCCGTTGACCACCGCGACGCGTTGACCGTTCGCGCACAGCTTCGCGACATAGGCCGCCAGCTGATGATAGGGAAAACCGGCCATCGGAATCGGGGATTCTGTCCCCTTGTTCCGGGTGACCAATGACAGACCAAGAGCAGCGGCGCACGTCCGCGCGTTGTCGTGGTACAGCTCAAAAAAATCGCCCACTGAGAACAACAGGACCGCATCCGGGTACAGTTCGCGGAATGCCTTGTAACGTGATTCGAAAGCGCTGGTGATCATCTGAGGAAACTCCAAAACGGTTTTCTGTGGAATTGGTTGCCGTACACATTACAGGCAACGTTTGAAACTTGATCGGGACTGAAAACAGAACGCGAAACGGAAGGAAGAACAGACTTCAGAAAGTGCCTGGCGATTGCAGACACGCCGGCGCACTCATCAGCCGGAAACGGTGAACGCGTAGCGGACCGGAACGGCCGCGAAGACCCTGAGGAATCCCATTTGAATCATCCGGCGGCGGGCGAGTTCCGCGACATAGGCGACACGGTCGGCCGTTTCCGGCGGGATGTTTGCGCCGTCTTGCGATCTGTCAAAACGGCCGAACGTGAATCGGCGCGGATCGTCAATAATGAACCGCCAGGAATCGTGCCCCGCGGTAAGCTTCAAAAGCTTTGCGCCGTCTTTGTAATGCTTGGCGGGAGTGTCGGCGATTTCCACGCGAACAAAATCGACGGTGAACCTGACAGGCTTCGACGGTCTGAGGAATTCAATCTGCGCCGTCTGAAGTTCCGCGGGGTTTAGTTCTGCCGGGACATAATCGACCGCGACGCGTTCCGAGACGATCCGGACGGAAGAAACCGCAAGGCGCTTTTCAGCGATTCCCGCGCAGAACCTCAGGCGATCGGCCGCGGCTTTGTCAATTTGCGACAGCTGCTCAGTTCTTTCGAAGCAATCGGAAACAACATCGCCCGGATTGTGCGCGAATAAAACCAGGCAGCGCGGCGCGTCTGTGATTCTTACCATTTTTTCGCCGAGATCGTGAAGCGCTGCCGGAGTGTCGAAAATCTCAATTTTCGCGCCGTCGAAAGCCTGGATGATTGGAATTGACGGGCGCAGGTACGTGAAGCGGTGCATTGTGGAACCTCGTTTCTGTGGTTTTGAAAAATGCCTGGCGATTTCACACGCGCAGGCGCACTAATCAGCCGAAAGAGCGGCGCAGCGGCTGCCGTGCGCGCGGTCCTGAGGTACCGCGACGGCTGCGCCAAGTGTTCGAAAGTGCCTGAGGAACGGCCCGAAATCGTGTCGAAATCCGGTCCGATTCAGCCGCGCGTCATCGGCCGAAACGGCAGCGCATCCGCGCCGCGGAACCCGCGCACAATTGGCAGTTCTGCCGATTCCCGCGCGTTCACGACGGAACAGCGCGCGAAGCTTCCAGCGCTTCGAGAAAGAACGGCAGTTCTCCGGCCTGAATTGCTTCGCGTTGCGTTCTGCCGGAGAACTGGAAACGCCAAACGCCAATTGATGCGCCGGCAGCTGCTCTTTCTTCAAAGTCGACAGCATCCGCGCCGCAGAACTCCGCGACAGCTGCGCCGTTCTTTTGCAGCATGCTGAGCAGTCCGGCGCGCCCCTTCCGAGAATACCCGAACAAGAAACGCGCGCCCGTTTCGCTATTCGTTCCAGTCAATTCGTACTTCGTCGCGCGATTGTGAAGCCTGGCAAGCTTCGCGCGTTGCTCATCGGTCAATGGCATAATGTAAAACCTCGTTTCTGTGGTAAGAAAGAGCGGGGAAACATCCGCAGGACAAAACCGCGGAACCCTGCGCCGGATCTCTGAGCAGCTGCCGGCGCAACGTTCCGAGGTTTCGCGTTCAGATGTTTTTGATCTCACAAACCAGGTCCCGGAGATCTCTGCGCAACGTTTCCGCGCGCCTAATGCATTCCTGCGCCTTGTAGTATTCGGCGCGGATCTCATCCCGTTGAATCATCAACGCGCGGACCGTTTCGCGCAGCTTTTCGCGTTCCTCGTTCAATTCGTCGATTTCGCGTTTTGAATCGAAAACGATACAACCAAAATCAGAATCGATCGCGCGGACAATCTCAGGCTTCAATTCTGTGAGAATGTCCCGGAAGTATCCGTCCGGCAGCTGCTCAATTGTGGTTGTCAAAAGTCGCTTTTCGTCCGACTTGGAAAGAACCTCAGGCGCTTCCATAGTGGGCATTGTAAAACCTCGTTTCTGTGGTAAAGAAAGAGCGGGGAAAACATCCGCAGGACAAAACCGCGGAACCCTGCGCCGGCAGCTGCTCAGCATGACGGCGCAACGTTCCGAGGTTTCACGCCTGGACTGTTTCCCACGTTTCCGCGACTTGTTCGGCCTGAGGTTCCGCGCTTTCGTGAGAAGCTTCCCGCGCTGAGCAGTCCTCAGGGGTTCCGAAGTCCTCAGGCGAAACGCCAAAAGCTTCGAAGTAGTTGTATTTGCCCTGATGAATCCCCAGGCCATGAACGCGTACGCCGTTTTCGTCATGGTAGAAACCGAGGGCAAAACCAATCACCCCGCAGCTGCCGACAATGAAACCGCGCAGAGTGTCGCGGTAATAGATTTCGATTTCGGCGCTTTCAGGTTCCCCACGTTCCCAGGTGATCACCTTGAAACGTCTGTTTCCGCATTCTGTAGAAATCAATTTCACGTCACCGGATGCAATCGCCTGTTCTGGACTCAGAAGCTTCCAGGCTTTTGGCATTTTGTCCCGTGAATGTTTCTGCCGAATGAAATTGTAAGCGCGGGATTCCGCGCGAGTGTTCGCGAAGTCCTGTTTTTCGCGTTCCTCGTTTGCGCGTTGCTGAGCAGCTGCCAGCGCTTCGCGCAAAAGCTTTTTTGCTTGTCGCATGCTGTCGGCAGTGACTGAAATTTCGTTCTCTGTCAGGGTAATCTGTGGCATTCTGGAACCTCGTTTCTGTGGTATGGAAAGAGCGGGGAAACATCCGCAGGACAAAACCGCGGAACCCTGCGCCGGATCTCTGAGCAGCTGCCGGCGCAACGTTCCGAGGTTTCAACCATGCAAGGGCATGACCAGCGCGCGGACCGTTAACCCGTCAAACGCCGCGGAGAACTGCGCCGGTTTATTGGGCGCGGAGAACTCAGCGCGGACTGGCTGTTTCTCAGGAAGCAAGTCGAGAAACTCTGAGGGCAGTTTCCCGTTTAGCTCGATTTCGACTTTTCCAGAACTGCGGAACCCTTCGGCAAGCTTGCCAGGGGCAGGACGGAACGCGCGCCGGTATTCTTGTTTGAGATCTCTGGAGAATCCCGCGCTGATGTTTTCGCCAATAGACAGGAAAACGTTTTGGACTGGGCGCAGCATATCGGCAAGGAAACCGGCCGGCGCTTCAATCCAGGAAGTGAACTCCGGCAGATTGTCCAGGACTTGCGAAAACCGCGGATACCGTCCGGCAGCTGCCTGGAATTCAACCGCGCGGCGTTTCTTTCTCCCGTCCGTATATTCGAAACGGCAGAACGTTTCACAATCCGCGCGCCGCGCTTCGATTCTGACAGCTGCCGAAACGTCGAAAACCTCGGCAAGCTTCTGAGCAGCTTCCCAGGGAACCAGGACGGAAAACGACATTGAAGCGCCTGAGAATTCTGGAATCTCGCATTCCTCAGAATCGGCCATTGCTTCCAGTGCTTCGCGATTGTCCGCGGAGAACTCGACCAGATGCAAGCGCCGCGCATCCGTTGCGCCAATTGTCACGCGTTCCGGCCTGATGACAATTTGAACCGCGGACATAGTGTTTTGAAACAACGCGTTTCTGTCATCCCTTGCGGCGTTCACAATCCGCAGGGCGCTTCTGAGCAGCTTCTGAGGAATGCTCAGCGCGTAGAACGTGGGGCAGTTCTGGAACGTTCCAGAATTGGCCGTTTCCGTTTCTGTGGTTGTCGTTTCGGGTGCTTCTGTGGTTGTCATAGTGGAACCTCGTTTCTGTGGTGATTGAAAGAGCGGGGAAACATCCGCGGACCGAAACCGCGGAACCCTGCGCCGGATCTCTGAGCAGCTGCCGGCGCAACGTTCCGAGGTTTCAACCTCAGAGGATTGCGAGCGTAGCGGGAACAAACATTGACAATTCCTCCAGGTAATCAATGGCCATTGATTCCGCTTCGGAATCATCAACCGGAACGTCTAAATAGCTATGAACGACCACAGAAAAGAAGTCCTGCGGGGTTCCGAAGACAACCAGGCGGGATGAGTGGCGAAACTCTGCGCCGGCAGTCCTGATTCCTGCGTGAATATCCGCGCCGATTCTTCGGGCGCTTCCAGCATCATCGACAACAAAACGCGCGGCGCTCTGAGCAGCTGTCGCAGAGATCTCAATAGCGTTCGACATTGTAAAACCTCGTTTCTGTGGTAATGGGAAACAGTACTGTTTCGATCCGCAGCACTTGTTATATATATAACGCCCAACTGACTTAGAAACAGCATAAAAAACGATATAGAACGCGAATAAAACCGGAAATATAATCGGGCCAATTCGGCACAAAACGCGGCTTTTATGCGTCTTTTTGGCAGTATATCGGCCCGCTTTGGCCGCCGGATTCGACAACGCGAATACATTAGATCGAGATTCTAAGACATGCTTACCCACCCCCGGCTCTCCAGGTTCTCCCGGCGAGCGGCCGGCTGCCGCCGGCGTCCGCGGGAACAGTCGGGAAGATCAATATAGGAACTAATACGCCGTTGTGGGAGTTGTTCGCGTATGAAATTACGAGCTGAAAAACAGCATAAAAAACCAAGTGTGTGATGTATTACACGTTTAGGCGCTACCGGTAGCACATTATTAGAAGAATGCGGTTCGAAAACATATCGGCGCTCTTGTAGCGTTTTGGTTTGGAAGCAGAATTCGTTCTCGTGTCGGCCGGAGGTGTTAAATGGCTCTTGATTTCAACAGTCTCGCATCGAATTTGACCTCGCGTGTCGTCAATGGTGACGCCGTGAAATCGGCGACTGGTGACGAAGGGTCGTTCACGTTCGAATCGACTTTGGAGCAGGCCAATGCATTGAAGGTGCTCCAGGACATCGAAATTCGCGAAAAGCAACGTAAAGGGCCGGTGAAGCCGGGCTTCTTTGGTCTGCAGCCATTCAGCAATCGTGGTATCCCGAGGGATTAGTGATGCACGTCGTTGGGGAAAAAACTCATGCCACATCACCGATTCTCGGTCCGGACGGTAAACCCTATTTGCGGAATATCGAGCGGTCCGCGAATCAGGGATCGCTGAGCGCGGCCTACGATGATGCGTTGCGGATGCCTGAGTTGGCAGACCACTTCGCCGGCTGCAATGCCCTGAGCGCCAGAGCGGCGGCCAGCAGTGCCGTCCGGAAGCATATTCGGGAAAAGGTCCGCCATGAGCGGTACCAGAATTCGTACCTGTCCGGGATGCTCCAGACCGCGGCCAACTACCTGATTGGTACCGGCCCTAAGCTGCAGATGCTGATGCTGGGTCCAAACGGAAAGATCGACCGCAAGGCGAATCGCGAAATCGAACAGGATTGGATGCGATGGACAAAGCGGATTCGTTTGGCTGAGAAGCTGCGGACGCTGGTCATGGCCAAGAAAGGCGACGGAGAGTCGTTTGCCGCCATGGCCTACAATCCGGCCGTCGGTGAGGACACTGGGATCCCGCTCGACTTGCTCACAATTGAGTGCGATCAGATTGAAGATCTCCGCATTGAGGCGTTCAATGATCGTCATGGTGCTGGCGGGATTGTGTTCGACGAATACGAAAACCCTGTCGAGTATCCCGTTCTGGAGCATCATCCGGGCGACAATCTGTGGTGGATCAACGTTTACGAGAAGCCGCAGTTTGTCGATCGGAAGTTCATTTGCCATCTGTTTCGTCGAGATCGGCCGGGACAGCGTCGCGGTGTTTCGGAATGGCTTCCGGCGATGCCGCTGTTTGCTCTCTATCGCCGGATGACACTGGCGACGATCGGCAACATCGAAACAGCTGCGAGCTTGTCAGCCGTCCTCGAGACAGAGGCGGAGAATGACACAGACGGCAAGACGCTGTCGCCGTGGGGCGAGGAAGACTGGTTCATGTCTTTCCCGATTGCCCGCCGCATGATGATGACTCTGCCGACGGGAGCAAAACTGAAGCAGTTTTTGTCGGCGGCTCCGAATTCAGAGTACGACTCGTTTACCAAAGCCCTCCTGCGTGAGATTGCTCGATGTACGAACATGCCGTTCAACATCGCCTCGGGTGACAGCTCATCTTACAACTATGCCTCCGGTCGCCTGGATCATCAGAGCTTCTTCCTGTCGAACAAAGTCGAGCTCACCGACATCGAGTATGAAGTCGTTGAGCGTCTGTTCGATCGTTGGATCCGTATTCGAGCTGCCAAGGCTTCCGGAATTGCTCCTGAGGATATCGACGTCAGCCTCTATACCCACCAGTTCGTGTGGGATGGACTCGAGCACGTTGACCCACAGAAAGAGGCGTCCGCCGCACAAATTCGGCTAGCCTCCGGAACCACAACACGAGGTCGCGAATACTTCAAACAAGGCCTCGACATCGACGACATGGACGAACGGGCCGCTGAGGAACTCGGGTTCGATACGGTCAAGGAATACCGGCAGGCCATCGCGGCCAACCTGTTCGGAACCCAGAATCAGGCACTGCAGAAAATGCAGATGGCACAGGGGCAGCAGTCTCAGGAACAGCGTCCGCAGGTAGCCGGTGGAACGCGCTCTGGAATCTCCGCTGCGGACATGTCGTTCATCGAAGAATTTGTGAATGAACGCATCGAGTCTTTGATGGAGCTTCGCTCGTAGAGGCGTGATCTATGAAAAAGAAGAAATCATTTGTGACACCAGAGACGTTCGGCCCGGGCGATGTCACGTTCGGCGAACAGCCTTTGATGATTCATTCAGAGTGCCAAAATTCATCGGCGGGAGATGTAACTGCGAATGCGGATGAAGGCGAAGTCGTCGCAGCGTCTGCGGAACCGGTTCACGTCTCAACATACTCTGGCGAGGCGTACAACGGGGATGACATCTATCAGCGAGATGTGCCACTTCCCATCGTGATCAACCTCGCGACAGCCAGGATTGCCAAAAATCCTCAGCAGATGCTGAAGGATCATGATCCTTCGAAGCCAATCGGTCATCACGTCCCCGTGATTACCGCATCAGGAATGCGAATTGAGAACGGCGTGTTCTCGGTTCCGAACGCCCACAGAGAC